>JGI12053J15887_10000614_pt1 | contig 14902 bp, 16 predicted proteins | sample MedBloCAOM1_O3_FD_15887 | JGI IMG/M metagenome (IMG submission 15887)
CGACGGGCCGCCGCGCAACGTCGCCCAGATCGGACAACCCGGATGAGGCGGTCACTGCGCTCGACGTTCATCAAATTCGCGATCTTCGCGATCGTGATGGCGTTCTTGACCATCTCTCTCTTCTTCATCTTCGGCCAGTACCGCACGGGTTCGACCAACGGGTATTCCGCGGTCTTCGCAGACGCTTCGCGGCTCAAGACCGGTGACACCGTGCGGGTCGCCGGCATCCGGGTGGGCACGGTCAACGGCGTCGAGTTGCAGCCCGACAAGACGGTGCTCGTGAAGTTCGACGCCGACCGCAACATCAGGCTCACCGACGGCACCAAGGCCGCGGTGCGCTACCTGAACCTGGTCGGCGACCGCTATCTCGAGCTCGTCGACGGCCCCGGTTCGACAAAGATCCAGCCGCCCGGGTCTCAGATCCCGAAGGACCGAACGATGCCCGCGCTGGATCTCGACCTGTTGCTGGGCGGGTTGAAACCCGTCATCCAAGGCCTGAATCCGCAAGACGTCAACGCGCTCACCAATGCGCTGATTCAGATCTTCCAGGGCCAGGGCCCGACGCTCGAATCGCTGTTCGCCAAGACGTCGTCGTTCTCGAATTCGTTGGCCGACAACAGCCAAACGGTGCAGGCGCTCATCGACAATCTCAAGACGGTGGTGGCCACCATCTCGCAGGACGGCGACAAGTTCTCGGCCGCGATCGACAAGCTCGAAAAACTCATCAGCGGTCTGTCCCAGGATCGCGACCCGATCGGCACCGCGATCCAATCGCTCGACAACGGCACCGCATCGCTCACTGATCTACTGACCAGCGCGCGGCCCCCGCTCGCCGGCACCGTTGACCAGCTGAGCCGGCTGGCGCCGATCCTCGACAAGGACAAGGACCTCATCGAGAATTCACTCCGAAAGGCGCCCGAAAATTATCGCAAAATGACGCGGCTCGGGGCGTACGGCAGCTTCTACCAGTACTACCTCTGCGGAATTAGCCTCCGCGCCACCGACCTGCAGGGCCGGACCGTGGTCTTCCCGTGGATCAAGCAAGACACTGGGAGGTGCGCGCAGCAATAATGCTGAAATACCGCGGTAGTCAACTCATTCGGGCCGGCTTCATGGGTGTCGTCCTGATCATTCTGGTGATCGCGATCGGGCTGCAGCCCGAGCGCCTCGTGTCGCTGGCGACATCGGTGCACCACCAGGCGCGGTTCTCCGAAGCCGGTGGCCTGACCGCCGGCAACGCCGTAACGGTGTCGGGTATCAAGGTCGGCACGGTGTCGAACGTGGCGTTGAGTAACGGCGACGCCCTTGTCACGTTCACGATCAACGGAACCGTGGGGCTCGGGTCGGAAACCACCGCGCACATCCGCACCGGCACGCTGCTCGGCGAGCGGGTGTTGACGCTGGAGTCGGCAGGAAGCGGCACGCTGCGTTCGTCGGACGCCATCCCGGTCTCGCGCACGTCGTCCCCGTACTCGCTGACCGAGGCGGTCAGCGACCTCACGACGTACACCGCGGAAACGAACACCCAAACGCTCAACAAGTCCCTGGACACGCTGTCGCAGACGATCGACCAGATCGCCCCGCAATTGGGGCCGACCTTCGACGGGCTGACGAGGCTGTCGCGGTCGCTCAACGAACGCAACGACTCCCTCGGCGAACTGCTCAAGACGGCCGGCGACGTGACCGGAATCCTGTCGGAGCGCAGCCAGCAGGTCAACACGCTGATCCTCAACGCCAACGATCTGCTCGCGGTGCTCGTCCAGCGCCGGCGGGCGATCGTGAACCTGCTGGCCAACACCTCGGCGGTGGCCCAACAGCTTTCGGGTCTCGTACACGACAACGAAGCCAAGTTGGCGCCGGCGTTGGAGAAGATCAACTCGGTGACCGCGATGCTGGAGAAGAACCGCGACAACATAGGCAAGGCGTTGCCCGGCTTGGCGAAATTCGAGACCGAGCAGGGCGAAGCGGTGTCCAGCGGGTTCTACTATCAAGCCTATATTCCCAACCTTAACCCGTCCCAACTGTTGCAGCCGTTCTTCGACTACGCGTTCGGATTCCGCAGGGGTGTGAACGCCGGGCAGCCTCCCGACAACGCCGGGCCACGCGCGGAAATCCCGTTCCCCTACAACGGGATTCCGCAGCCCGGGGACCGTCCCTGGTTCGACCACCCCGGGGGTCAGCCATGATGTCGCGCAGGTGGATTGCGACCGCCGCAGCCGTCGTGCTGGCGGTGCTCCTCGTCGGTGGTGCCGTGCTGGTCATCCGTGATGCGTTCTTCAAGCCGAAGACGATAACCGCTTACTTCACGACGGCCACGGGGATCTACCCGGGCGACCAGGTGCGGGTGTCGGGCGTGAAGGTCGGCAAGATCACGTCGATTCAGCCCGATGGCACCCAGACCAAGATGACACTGACCGTCGACCGCGACGTGCCGATCCCGGCCGACGCAAAGGCGGTCATCGTCGCGCAGAACCTCGTCGCGGCCCGCTACCTCCAGCTCGCCCCGGCCTACCGGACCAGCGGCCCGACGATGTCCGACGGCGCGGTCATCGGTGTGGATCGGACGGCGGTGCCGGTCGAGTGGGACGAAGTCAAGGACCAATTGATGCGGCTGGCAACGGATCTGGGCCCCAGCAGCCACGTGTCCACCACCTCGGTAGGCCGATTCATCGACAGCGCCGCCAATGCGCTGGACGGCAACGGCGACAAGCTGCGCCAAACGCTGGCTCAGCTGTCCGGTGTAGGACGGATCCTTGCCGACGGCAGCGGCAACATCGTCGACATCGTCAAGAACCTGCAGACCTTCGTCACTGCCCTGCGCGACAGCAACACCCAGATCGTGCAGTTCCAGAACCGGCTCGCCACGCTGAGCAGCGTGGTGGACGACAGCAAGTCGAATCTCGATGGCGCGCTGAAGGACCTGTCCGTGGCCGTCGGCGATGTCCAGAGGTTCATCGCGGGAAGTCGCAATCAGACTGCCGAGCAGATCCAGCGGCTGGGCAACGTCACGCAGAACCTGGTGGACCACCAGAAGGACCTCGAACAGGTACTGCACGTGTCGCCGACCGCGTTCTCGAACTTCTACAACATTTACAATCCGGACACCGGCGCCGTGGTCGGCGCTTTTACCTTCGCCAACTTCCAGAACCCGGTGATGTTCATCTGCTCGATGATCGGCGCCGTCGAGAACACCACCGCCCCCGAGACGGCGAAGCTGTGCGCCGACTATCTCGGCCCGGCGTTGCGGCTGCTGAGCATCAACGAGATCCCCTTCCCGCTCAGCCCGTTCCTGGGGCCATCGGCCACGCCGGACAAGATCATCTACAGCGAGGATCGCCTCGCGCCGGGTCAGGAGGGGCCGAGGCCTGCGCCGCCGGAGATACCTCCCGCGGTGTCGGCGTACACCGGCTTGCCGGGCGTTGATCCGGTGGGGCCACTGCCGCCACCCCCGCCTGCGCGGATCCCGGGAGTGGCCATTCCGCTGCCGCCGCCGACAGACGCCACCGGCTTCACCCCATCGCAACTCAGCCCAGCGGATGTGCAACACCTGCCGCCGGGATCCGGGCCCGGGCCGGCGCCGGGCCCGCCGAGCTTGCCCGACATGCTGCTCCCAGCGGAAAGGCCGACACGATGACGGGCGGGGGTCGAATTCGCCGGCTGCTGGTCATCGGTGCCTGCACCGCCCTGACGGTGACAGGATGCGCCTTCCAGGGCTTGAACTCGTTGCCGCTGCCTGGCGCGGTGGGACGTGGGCCGGGGGCGAATATCTACCATGTCCAGATCGCCAATGTCGGCACGCTCGAGTCGAATTCGCCGGTGATGATCGATGACGTCGTGGTCGGCAGCGTCGGCAAGATGACGGTGCAGGGCTGGCACGCCGACGTGGAAGTCTCGGTCAAACCCGACGTCGTCGTGCCCGCCAACGCGGTGGCCACCGTCGGACAGACCAGCCTGCTGGGATCCATGCACCTTGCGCTCAATCCACCGCTGGGCCAGGCGCCCGAAGGCAAACTGCAGCCCGGTGCCACCATTCCGCTCAACATGACCTCCACCTATCCGTCCACCGAGCAGACCCTGTCGTCGCTGTCGGCCGTCGTCAACGGGGGAGGGCTCGGTCAGATCGGCGACATCATCCACAACTTCAACGCCGCACTGTCCGGACACGAAGCTCAGGTGCGCGACCTGTTGACCCGGCTCGACACTTTCGTCGGGCTGCTCGACGAGCAGCACAACGACATCATCGCGTCCATCCAACAGCTGAACCGCGTGGCGTCAACCTTCGCCGATCAGCGCGACACCATTACGCAAGCACTGCAACGGATCCCGCCGGCTCTTGATGTTCTGGTCAAGGAGCGTCCGCAGATCACCACTGCGCTGGAGAAGCTCGGGACGTTCAGCGACACCGCCACCCGGCTCGTCAACGACTCGCAGGCCGACCTCGTGCGGAACCTGCAGAACCTCGAGCCGGCCCTCAAGGCGCTCGCCGATGTCGGGCCCGACCTGGACAAGGCCCTCGGGTTCCTGCCCACCTTCCCGTTCCCCCAGAGCCTGATCGATCAGGGTGTGCATGGCGACTACATGAACCTGTTCGCCGTCCTCGACCTCACGGTTCCCCGGTTGAAGCGCACTCTGTTCCTTGGCACTCGATGGGGTCAGCCCGATGCGCAGCTGGTGCCGGCGCCGGGTGATCCCTACTACCTGAACTACAGTTACGATCCACTCAGCCTCGGCGTGACCCCGCCGCTGCCCGAGGCGTCGTCGGGAGGCATGCCGCCCGCGCAAGCTGCGCCGATTTCGCCACAGGCCGGACCGATGCCGCCCTACGCAGGACCGATCGTGCCAGTGGTGCCGCAGGCAGACATGTCCGACGTGCCCCCCGGGATGCCGATCTTCGCGGGGCCTTATCCGGCCGCACCGGGACCGGGCCCGAATGCCACACCCGAGGGTGGTCGCTGATGCTGACGCGCTTCGTGCGAATCCAGTTGACGATCTTCACGATCGCGTCGATCATCGGTGTGCTCGTGATGGTTCTCGTTTACATGCAGGCGCCGACGCTGCTGGGCATCGGCAAGATGACCGTCACACTGGAGCTGCCGGAAACAGGGGGGCTGTACCAGTTTTCCAATGTGACATACCGCGGCGTGCAGATGGGCAAGGTCACGTCAGTCGGTCTGACACCCACCGGCGCGAAAGCGACGTTGTCGCTTAACACTTCGCCGAAAATCCCGGCCAATGTGCAGGCAGACGTGCGCAGCATCTCGGCGGTCGGTGAGCAGTACGTGGACCTGCGGCCCCGAACGGACTCGGGACCATATCTCAAGGACGGCTCGGTCATCCAGGCGGAGAACACCACGATTCCGCAGGCGGTCGGGCCGATGCTGGATCAGGTCAGTGCCCTGATCAACAGCATTCCCAAGGACAGGCTGTCCGATCTGCTTGACGAGTCGTACAAGGGCCTCAATGGCGCGGGCGACGATCTGCGGTCGCTGGCCGACTCGTCGGCCAAGGTGTCCGGCGACATCAACGGTGTCGCCGACCGCGCCCGTGCACTGACCGATGACAGCGGTCCCCTGCTGGATTCCCAGGCCGAGACCACAGACGCAATCAAGACATGGGCACGCAGCCTGGCGAACGTCACCCAGACGGTGGCCAACGACGATCCCCAGGTGCGGACGTTGCTGGAAAACGGTCCGGGTGCGGCGAACGAGGCCTCCGCGTTGCTGACGCAGATCAAACCCACGCTGCCGGTGCTGCTGGCCAACCTGACCAGCCTCGGCCAGGTCCTGGTGACCTACCACCCCGGGATCGAGCAGCTGCTGGTGCTGCTGCCACCTACCGTTGCCGCTACAGAGTCGTTCGGGCCAAGGAAAAACCCGACCGGGGTGGCGATGGGTGACTTCGCCATCACGATCTCGGATCCGCCGGCGTGTACCGTCGGGTTCCTGCCGCCCTCGCAGTGGCGATCGCCGGCCGACCAGACCACGATCGACACCCCGGATGGCCTGTATTGCAAGCTGCCGCAGGATTCACCGCTCAATGTTCGCGGCGCCCGCAACATTCCGTGCGCGGCGCACCCCGGCAAGCGCGCGCCGACGGTCGAAATCTGCGACAGCGACAAGCCTTTCGAGCCGCTGGCGATGCGTCCGCACGCGCTCGGCCCGGCGCCATTCGACCCGAACACGATCGCGCAGGGCGTCCCGCCCGATGACCGCGTCAACTTCGGCGACCAGATCTTCGCCCCGACAGGGGGGACGCCCATGCCGCCGGGCGCACCGTCGCCACTGGGCGCACCCCCTGCCCCGGGCCCGGCCCCACAGCCGGCGGAGCTTCCACCACCGCCACCGCCCGGGAACTCACTCGACGGTGTGCCTATCCCGCCGGCGCCTCCGGCTGAGGCTGTGCCTGCTCCGGATGGCGGCGCGCCGGTCGTGGCGCCAAGTTCGTTTACTACCAACGGAACTGGGTCCGGCCCGTCGGTCGCCGTGGCGCAGTACAACCCGAAGACGGGCGTATACGTCAGCCCCGATGGACATGCCTACCAGCAGTCCAATCTCGTGTCGCCCGGGACCCCGAAGTCATGGAAAGACATGATGCCGACGTAAAACCGGTAGGCGCCAACGGGATTCGCTGATTCGCCGGGGGCTACGCCACCTTGCGCATTGTGAACGGCATAGTGATCTCCTGCCTGTTATTGATGCCACAGCCGCCGCTTGGGCCGTACGTCCTATCCTGGCCANCGAACTGTATCGCCTGGGACTGCCGCGTTAAGATCATTCCGTCCTCGTCGACGCCCCAAAACCTGATTATCTGGTGTCCCGTGTAGGCGGTGCCGTCTTCACACGGTTCCCAGTTGGGGATGTCGCGCTGAATCTCCCAGGCGCCGCCGAACCAGCGAAGCGGTACGGTCCAGCCCTGGTCGCTCATGACCTGTCCGGTGCAGTCTGTGGGGGTGGTGCAGGTCGAGTTGATGGTCCACGTGCTCGTGACAGTCGCCTCGTTATGGTATGAGTCACGTGTCTGCGCCCAGTCACCCATTGACCTGGCGATGAAAGTACCGTTGATCGGCGTCTCATCGGTGACTGCACGGGCCGGCGGTGCGGCCAGACCGCCGACCACCGTTACCGCGACCGCGGTCGCGCCGGCAATCGCACCGCGTGCACGCATCGCTTGCTCCTTACAGGCCACTCAGCAGCCTGATAGTGGCATTCTCGCATCGGGAGAATAACACTACGACTAGGTCTGCCGGGGCGGGAATCGTCGGTCCGAACTCACCAGTGGCGGATCGAGCAGAGCGCGCCCTTGGGGCCGCTGTTTACGACCACCACCTGCCCGTCAACAGCCAGTACGCAGTGAAACCCGTACACGGTCTTTGGCCTTGGGACTGTCCCGATCACCATCGCCCACTGATTGGGGTCGGCCAGCATGACGTCGAGGATCCACTGCTTGTCCGGACCGACATCGGCTTCGACGTTCGGACTGTATTGGTACGGGTCGTGGCTGTAATCGGCAAAGGTGGGCGGGTCGGTGTCCCGGTAGTAGATTTCGGCGTTCACCGGGGTGTCGGCCCAGATGCTGTACTTCACATGGTGCAGCACCGGGTCGCCTTCGTCGGCACGCGAGATCGTGGGGGTGACGGCGACGCCGGCCGTCGCCAACAGCAGCGCCGTGCCGAACGCCGAGAGTGAACGTCTCCAACACGTGAGACGACGTGCGCGCGGAAACCTCATTTTCCGGATAGTAGAGTCCCGGTCCGCGCGCCGCGGCCGATCACGCAACATCCTCATTGTCCGGCCGCCTTCCAATGGGCACCCGCTCCTAGGAGCGGTATTGGCATTCTCCAGTATGGAGAATAGTATCTCCGGAGCTGATGGAGTTTGGCAGGAAAGTTCGTGGAAACCCAGTGGTTCATCGATCGGGTCATCCAGAATTGGACACCATGGCCCGACGCCACGGCGTCCCCGCGCAGCAGCGGTACTCCTTCTCTATGGGGACGTTGCCCGTGCGGCCGGAGAAAGTGGGTGCACGCATGCGCTTGACCGTGGCGGCAATCGCCGCTGGCCTTCTCGGCGCCGGGACGCTGTTGGCGCCGCACGCGGCCGCTGAGCCGCCCGACTGCGACAACCCCAGTTGCACGCCGGGCATCGCCCCTGGCATCGTGCTCGGCTCGTACTGCGACAACCCCACCTACTACGCGTTCGGGGTCACGTCGTGGGGAAGGCTGGTGTTCTGCGGCTCACCGAGGAGATACGAACCGAGATGGTTCCGAACGACGTCGATGTGGGGCGTCAAGCAAGAGGGCGGCGACTGCGCTGCTTATCAGCCCGGCGACATGGCTCAGGCGCCGGACGGGTTGTTCCTGACTTGCGTGGCTAAGGACGGTCGGACCTTCTGGGAGCGGGGAGATCTGTAGTGAAGGCGTTCATAGCGAGTGTTGCGCTCGCGCTGGCTGCGTTGGGGCTCGCGCCGATCGCGAATGCCGGCATGTTCGTGGGCAACTACAACCTCAACATCCAGGGCCGGAATGACTTCCACACCTGGGCGTGGGCGGTTACGCCATGTATCGGTGGCAGTAGCGCTGACTGTATATACGTGACATTCATACCCCAGCCCAATGCCAGGGGATTTTATTTCGACGGGCCTGCACACTTGGCCGACGGCAGGTACACGCTGATCGTCGACGATCCCTACGGTCTGCGCTGCGACAACATCTACTACGGCCCCACCATTCCCACGCACGACGTGTACACATGGGATGCGACGACGCTGGTCGGATCCATGGACTCCACGTTCGACGTCAACTGTGGCGGTGCGCCGGGCGGGACCTACACGTACCCGTTCACGTTGACACGGCTGTAGTCAAGGCCCGTCAGGGCGTCACGGCGCCTGCGTGAATCTGATGTTCAGTTCGGTCAACCCGCGAAGGATGAACGTCGGCTCATAGTTGTAACGGCGGTCGCCGGCCGTCCCGTGCTTGTCCTCGTCGATGGTGATGTCGCTCAGCCGATCGAGGATCCGCTCGATCGAGACTCGGCCCTCCACCCGGGCGAGCGGCGCGCCGGGGCATGAGTGGATACCGCGGCTGAACGCCAGGTGCTCGCGGACGTTGCGGCGGCCGAGGTCGAACTCGTGCGGATTCTCGAATCGCTGGGGGTCGCGGTTGACGGCACCCGGACTCACCATGACGGTGGTGCCGGCGGGGGCGTCGAGATCGCCGACGGTGGTGGTCTTGCGCACCAATCGGAAGACGGTCTTGACGGGACTTTCCATGCGCAGGCACTCCTCGATGAACGTCGGGATGCGGCTGCGGTCCTCGCGCAGCTGTTGTTGCAGATCGGGTCGGTCGCCGAGGATCCGCAGCGCCGCGCTGAGCAGCTTGGCCGTGGTTTCCTGGCCGGCGGCGAACAGGAAGGTCGCCGTGCGCACCACGTCGGCCACCTCCGGTGTCGAGCCGTCCGGGTACTTCGCGGTCGCAATCGATGTCAGGACGTCGTCGCGGGGAGACTCGCGGCGCTCCTCGATGTACTGGGAGAACTTCTCGTCAGCCCACTCCAGGGGGTTGGTGGCGATGGTCTCGTGATCGAGAGCGCCGATGCGCGAGCCGGGCCGCTCGGCGCCGAACGCGTCCCGAAACTGCTCGTGATCCTCCTCGGGAACACCTAGCAGGTCGGCAACGACCAAGAGGGAGAACGGTTTCGCGTACGCGGCGAGGAACTCGCATTGCCCGTCGGCGATGAACTCATCGATGTGGCGATCCGCCAGGCGCCACATGAAGTCCTCGTTCTCCTTCAGCCGCTTCGGCGTCAGTAGCCGGGAAAGGATCGACCTGGCGTCGGTGTGCTGCGGCGGATCCATCGTGACCATGTGCTCGTACATGGGGATCTCGGTGCGGTGCTCGTCGATCTGCGCGCAGATGTCATCGCCCTCCGCCACGAACGGCATCGGCGTGAACGGGCCCATGACCGATACGCAAGACGAAAACGACTCGGTGTCCTTGTAGACCGCGTTTGCCTCGTCCCACCCGGTAACCGCGATCACCCCGTGGTGTGGCTCGCGCACGACCGGGCACTTGCTGCGTAGGTGGTCGAAGTAGGGATGCGGGTCGGGAACGAGGGATTGATCGGTGAAGTAGTCAACGGTGTCGAAGTCGGTCATTTCCAACGTCCCTCTTTCAAGCCGGGTGTATATCTACTTGCGGTAGATGCTGAGCACCTGCTTAGCATTGTGGCAGTGTCGTGGTCAAGGAGGTCGGGCGGGTCGACGTTACGATCGGCGTGTTGGGACGGACGGGAGTTTGGCATGGCATCGGCGCGAAGGATCGGGGCGCCGGACGCGAAGAATCGCGGGGTGCTGCTCGACGCCGCGGAGCAACTGCTTCTCGAAGATGGCTATGCCGCGGTCACGTCCCGCCGCGTCGCGGACAGGGCCGGACTCAAACCGCAGCTTGTGCACTATTACTTCCGCACGATGGAGGATCTCTTTTTGGAGGTGTTCCGCCGCAGGGCAGAGGAGGGGCTGCGAGTTCTGGCGACAGCGTTGGCTTCACCGCAGCCGCTGTGGGCCCTGTGGAGGTTCAGCACCAAGGCGGAGGCCACCCGGCTGACGATGGAATTCATGGGTCTGGCAAATCACCGCAAGGCACTTCGGGCCGAAATCGTTTACTACGCTGAACGTTTCAGGGAAGAGCAGAACAAGGCAATTGCTGCGGCACTGCGGCGCTACGGCATCGATACGGCCGACGTGCCGCCGGTGGTGTGGACGATCTTCGCCACCAGCGTGTCGCAGGGCATGGTGATGGAACGTGCGCTCGGCCTGTCCACCGGTCATGCCGAGACGTTCGAGTATTGCGAACGATGGCTTCGCCGGCTGGAGGGCGAACCGCTTCCCGACGATGATGTGGTGTCGGCCGGCGATCACCAGTGGCGAAGTGAGCAGAGTGCGCCCTACGGTCCCTGATTGCCGTCGGCACCTGGTTCAAACCGACAGGATCGTCGCCGACGCGGTGCCCGGCGCCCCGTAGACCTGCGCCAAGCCGACCTTCGGCTCGCCAGGCACCTGGCGCTCGCCGGCCTCGCCGCGCAGCTGGCGCACCAGTTCGTGCACCTGCCTCAGGCCCGAGGCGCCGATCGGCTCCCCGTTGGCGATCAGCCCGCCGTCGGTGTTGATCGGCATTGAACCGTGGATCTCGGTGGCGCCGTCGGCCAGCAACTTCTCCTGCTCGCCGTCGGCGCAGAGTCCCGTCTCGGCCATGTGGATGACCTCGGCGCCCGCGTCGGTGTCCTGCAACTGGGCGACGTCGACATCCTCGGGACCGATCCCGGCGGCCTCGTAGGCGGCCTTCGCCGCGTACACCGTCGGCGACGGGTCCTCGTCCAGTGGCGCCGACGTAGCGTGCACCTCGTAGGCGCCGAACGTCCGCGTCCGGATCTCGGTGGCCCGCACGTACACCGGCTTGTCGGCGAACCGGTGCGCGATATCGCCGCGGCACATGATCACCGCTGCGGCGCCCTCATCGGGCGCGCAGAACATGTACTGCGTCAGCGGGTAATTCAAGACGGCCGAGTTGAGGATCTCTTCTTCGGAAATCGGCTTGCGCCGGAACGCATTCGGGTTCTTCTCACCGTTGCGGAAGTTCTTCGCCGCCACCTTGGCCAGCGTCGCCTGGCTGATGTTGTGGTCGTGAATGTACTTGTTGGCCTTCATGCCGAAGAACTTGGTGGTGACGAACTGCCCGTTCTCGCCATACCACCGGGGCAGCCCAAGGCAGGATGGTTCATCGGTGAACGCGCCGCGCGGGTGCTTGTCCATACCGATCGCGATGCCGAGGTCGTATTTGCCGAGCCGGATGGTGTCGGCGGTCTGCTGAATCGCCGACGCCGCGGTGGCGCAAGCGTTGAAGACGTTGGTGAATGTGATGCCGGTCAACCCGACGAGTCGGGTGACGGCATCCGGGTTGGAGATCTCGTGGCTGCCCCCGAACCCGAACTGGATGTCTTTCCATTCGACACCCGCGTCCTCTAGCGCGGCCTGTATCGACTCTGCACCCATCTGCATGCAGGTCTTGTCGAACCGGCCGAACGGGTGAAGGCCCACGCCGATGATCGCGACGTCGTTCATTCTTGAAGTGTCCTCTCGAATCAAACGGGCTGGAAGGCGAACGTGACGATCTCGTTGCCCTCGTCATCGGTGGCCAACGGCACCATGGTCAGCTCGACGTCCATGCCGAACTGGAGCTTTGCCGGGTCGTTCTCGGTCAACCGGCCCTCGACGCGGATCACGTCGTCGAGCTGCACCAAGCCGACGCCGAACGGGACGAAATCCTTACCGATGGGGCCCTTGTAGGGTGCGCCGGGCGGGAAGCCTTGCGTCGTCCACGTGACGAGGGTGCCACGCCGCGGCAGCAGCACGTCAGACATCTCCCCGGCACTGCACTTGGGGCAGCGCTGCTGGACGGGAAAGGCGGTGGCTCCGCACTTGCCGCAGGTGCTTCCAATGAGCTGGGGATTCTCGTCGGGCCAGGTAGAGATCTCCGGCGCGAGCGCTATCTGCTGTGTCGACACGTCGTTGACGATAATCGGAAATGACGTTCTCGTCTAGAGAGAACCAACGCGGGTGTGCGGACCGCCGCCGGTCTTGGCAGACTGTGCGCATGGCGCAGATAACCTTGCGGGGAAATCAGATCAACACGGTCGGCGAGTTGCCCGCCGTCGGGTCGGGGGCTCCCGGCTTCACACTGACCGGCACGGATCTCGGTGTGGTCAGCAGCTCGCAGTTTCGCGATAATCCCGTGTTGCTGAACATCTTTCCGTCCGTCGATACACCTGTTTGCGCGATGAGCGTTCGGACCTTCAACGAGCGCGCAGCAGCTACCGGCGTGTCCGTTCTGTGCGTGTCGAACGATCTGCCGTTCGCGCAAAAGCGGTTCTGCGGTGCGGAGGGGATTGAGAGCGTTACGACGGCTTCGGCCTTCCGCGACAGTTTCGGGGAGGACTACGGCGTCACGATTGCCGACGGGCCGATGGCCGGATTGCTTGCACGGGCCATCGTGGTGATCGGTGCGGACGGGAACGTCGCGTATACGGAACTGGTGCCCGAGATCGCTACCGAGCCCAATTACGATGCGGCGCTCGCTGCGCTGTAGCCGGCAACCAGCGCATTGATATCGCGACCGACGACCTCAGCGAACGACTGGTCNCCATAGGCGCCGGCCGCCCAGTGCCGGGCGCCTTCGCTGACCAGTGACTGCGCCACCTTCGCCACGTGGTCCACGTCGATGTGCGCTGCTAGCTTGCCGTCCTCGATCGCTCGCTCCAACACCTCGGCGAATATCACCGAGGTCCGCTCCAAATGGTCGTGGCCTGCCAGGGCTTGGCGATAGCCCTCGAGGATCGCCTCGATGATGAGCTCTGGTGTGCTCGCGCGCATCGTGTGCTCGAGGCTGGCAAGGACGGCCGTGATGACCGCGGGCACTTCATACGGCTTGGCCAGTATCGCGATTGCCGCGCTGTGCGCGGCGTCGGTAGACAGGACGCCGACCTCGAACAGCACATCCTCTTTGCGTGGGAAATAGAAGTAGAACAACGCCTTCGACACGCCCGCTGCCCGACAGATGTCGGCGACGGTCGTGCGGGCGTACCCATTTGCGCGCCATAACGCCATCGCCGCTGCTACCAGCGACCGTTTGGTCTGATGCGAACGGGCCTGTTGGAACGAGGCGCGACGCTGACCCTGGTCAGCAACCGAACCTCTCGTTATCTCCGCCATTTCCAACGCTTTCCCGGGAATCTCATAGTTGACCCGAGTCTAACTTATCGAATAGCCTCCTGGTGTGGATGCCGACAGGGAGCAGATCGCCGAGGTGCTGATCCGCTACGCCACGGGAATCGACTCGAAGGACTGGCCGCTGTTGCGCAGCTGCTGGACCGACGAGATCGACGTCGATTACCAACAGCTGGGTCGGTTCACCAGTGCCGACGCGCTCACCGATGTCATGAGGCAGTTGCACGACAACATGGGCCCGACGTATCACCGGATGTCGAACTTCGTCATTGCAATAGATGAGGCCGGGGATCGGGCGACGGTGCGCTCGTACGTCAACGCCGTGCTGATGCTCCAACCGGACGACTCCACCAATTGGGTTGACGCCCTTGGACATTACGACGACGTGTTTGTGCGTACCCCGGACGGCTGGCGCATCAGCGAACGGGTGTCACGGACGGCGCGAACGCTGGCAGGCGGCGATCTGGCCACCGCGGCCGTGCGGGAAAACTCATGACCGACTTCATCCAGAAGTACGGCCAATGGGCCGTCGTCGCAGGCGCCTCCGAGGGCATCGGTGCCAGCCTGGCCGACCAATTGGCCGCGCGCGGAATGGATCTCGTGCTGATCGCGCGCAACGGAGCACTGCTCGACGAGGTAGCGACCCGCGCGCGTGACGAGCATGGCGTGCAGACGCGCATTGTTGTCCAGGACCTGACCGATCCCGACGTCGGCGCCAAAGTGGCCGCTGCGACGGATGGCCTTGGCGTCGGGCTGTTGATCTACAACGCCGGCGCCTCGGACCGCACAACGACGTTCCTGGAGAACGAGCTCGAGTACTCGCTCAAGCAGATCAAGCTGGACTGCATCGGCCCGATCGCCTTGACACACCATTTCGGTAACGCCATGCGGGAGCGTGGCCGCGGCGGAATTGTGCTCGTCGCATCGTTGGCCTGCCTGGCCGGTTCCGCGACTCTTGCGATGTACTCGGGCGTCAAGGCTTTCCAGCACAATTTCGCCGAAGGATTGTGGGCCGAGCTTCGCCCGCACGGTGTGGACGTGTGCTGCACTCCGCTCGGCATGACCTACACCCCAGCGTTTAAGCGCATGGGCATCGAGCACGACCCCGCCACACACATGCTGTCCG
>JGI12053J15887_10000615_pt1 | contig 14900 bp, 13 predicted proteins | sample MedBloCAOM1_O3_FD_15887 | JGI IMG/M metagenome (IMG submission 15887)
AGCGAATTGCTGCGAGGACTTGAAGTTTAATCTGGACATCGCCGAGCGCTTCGACTTCGATCTCGTTCCTGAGTTCCTGTTTTCATACCGCGTGCGTGCGGGAAGCATGTCGACTAACATCGGCGCCATGCTGCGCTCCCGTAACTTGGTGATCGAGGAGGTGCGAGCGCGCCACCCTGAATTGCCCGACAAGCTGTTTCGCTGGGCGAGTGGACATCAACACCGGGAATTCGGTCTGGCTTATCTTAGCGATGGGCACTTCTTGACTGGAGCGCGGCTGCTTCTCAGGGCGCTGGGTGAGGATCCGCTCGCTACGGTGCGGGTGGGGACCGTGCGAGTCTGTGCCCGCTATTGGGGGTCAAACAGACTTAGCGGGCTACTGAGAGCGAAGCTGCACAGAGGCGCCGGGGGTGGAATAGTCAAGCGCAAGTTCCTTGAGGTTGATCCCACCGCTTTCGGCGAACGCCCAAGAGCGACCTGGACTCGAAGGAGACTCGCTTGCATTACTGAGTTCCCCGTGGAGCGCCTCACCAGCAACCGACAAAGCAGCGTGAGATTGACGGCGAAGGATGGTAGCCCATGAGCCACGCGGCACCCGAGTGGCATGAGGCATGGCGCGCCACGTTGAATTTGATCTTTAGGTTGACAAATAGATCGGCGAGCGACGCGTCACGACTTATTCTGATGAGATTTTTCCAGCGGTTTTGCTCGAACACTCTCCCTCACGACGTAGTTCGCGATCACGTTCGACGATGGGTGTGTGGACAGCTCTCTACGTTGCAGTCCCTTTCTTAAAAAGGTGAGTCCAGAGGTCAGACGCCTCATTTATGAAATGTTCGATCGTTCGCTTCGTTTGGAAAACGATGATGGCATCCGCAATTAAACATATCCGGCAGCTACTTTCCCACGACGCAAGAGACTTGCTGTGGCTGGGCTATGTGGTGGGCATTGCCCCGTGGGTGCATCGCGCAGCTGGGCCGATGCACCAGCTGCAGTGCTGGCTCGTCCGTCGTCGCCGGCAGCGGGACGTCGACCATCGGTTGGAGCTACTGCGCGCCCGGACCGCGGGACGACGTCTTGCGCAGGGCAGCTACCGTGTCGCGTTGGCCGAACTATGCCCGGAGCTCGATGATATCTGCCGTCCGCTCAGGCGCCCCGATGAGGAGATCACTCTCGCCAGTATCGACCAGGATGGGTTCCTCCGGCCGAGATTCGAACAGTTCTGGGCTGCACCTTGTGTGGACGCGGATGCCTTTCTGCCAAGGGAACGGTTCGAACTTTTGGTCGTCGACCGTGATGGTTGGGTCGGGGTACGCAAAAACTTCCGCGGAAGCAAAATCGCTTTCGTAAACGAACTGGAGGCGGCTCTCGACCTCGCGGCAGCAGGCTGCCATGTCCCGGCTATCTTGAGCGTGGATTTCGAGCGGCTCTCGATCATATTTGCTTACGTCAACGGGGTAGTGGTACGCGAGGCGCTGGCTCGGGCGGGAGCTCCGATGCGGGACCGGGACGTGAGCCCGGGCCGCGCCACGTTTGGCGACCATAGGATCCAGCAAAAACGGCGTGTGGCCGGAAGACGGCTGGTTGATAAGGTCTTCGATCCTGAGGCGATCGCGCGGATCGGCAAGGCCCTGCTCGCGATCCATCGTGCTGGTTACACGTTGGAGGACGTCAAGTACGGCAACGTCATTATCGAAGCAACAACTAACACTCCTTACCTCGTCGATTTCGAGTGGGCGTTGCCATTGCGTCAGTTCTCCCGTGCGACCGCGACCTATCTCCGAGACCGCGATTCCGACAAGCTGAACCGGCTCTTCGGCACAAGCCTGCTCACAGCAAAGGCGCTACGACGGATTCGGTTGAAACCAGGGGTCAATATGTATTCCCCCTTCTATGCGGGTGCCGGAATCCGGTGGGGCGCGATTTGGAATCCAGAGGCCGGAATGCTGCGTTGGCGCCATATGTTGTCCAAGCACGTGCCCATCCCACATGGCGGCCGAGTTCTCGATCTTGGAGCAAACAATGGCTTTAACGCCTTGCAGATGCTTCGCGCCGGTGCGAATGAGGTCATTGGGGTGGAGATCGAGCCTGCCGCCATCGAACAGGGCTTGTTCGTGAAGCGCGTTTTCGAGTGGGCGGACAACACCGAATACCGTTTCTCGTATATTCACGGCTCACATGCCGATATCGGCTCGATGAACCTCGGTCGGTTCGACCTGATTACGGCGCTTTGCACGCTGTATTATTTGAGCACTGCGGCGATGAGGAAGACGGTTTCCGATCTGGCGGGACTTACCGATATTCTCGTCGTGCAATGCAACAACGAACGCTCAATCGGACGCGGTGAGCCCGAGACCTACACGAAGGCGTCGCTTCCATTCAATATCGAACTGGTCCGCAACAATGGCTTCCCAAATGTCTCGGTGATCGAACGGCGCGGGTCCAACCGCCCGCTGGTGATCGCGCGAACGAAGCGGTAGCCCCGCTGGCTTTAAGGCCTATCATGCAGGAGCATGAAAGATTAGCGCGTCTTATGTCACTCAGGCGGTGAGTTCACCTTGATCCGAGAAGCACGATTTTCACACATCTCGTTACCGGAAGCGCTCGGAACTTTTCTTCTGAAGTCCGCCGCCGGTCGTCGACCCAGCCACAGGGCCGCGAGCCCCGCGAAGATGCCTCCCCCGAACGGGGCACCGCAACATGCGATGAAGCCTCCGTAAGGCCAGAGCATAACGAACGCTGCGCCAGCACCGATGACGCCGGACACCAAAATGAAGAGCATTGGTTCCGCCCTGATGGATTTCGTTCAAATTCTATCGGCGCTTTGTGCCAGCAACGTAACGCTTCGCATCCGATTCTGATCTCCTTGACATCTTGTCATCAAAAGCTAGCACCCAAGCTTCCTGAGTCGCAAGGCGCCATCAATAGGAGCTAGAATGTCAACAGAAATGGGGGTGGAGCGGGCCCGTTGTGGAACTAATGGAATACGATCACGGAGCTAATGCTCGGTTCTCACGACCCGGCCGTGGTTCCAGAGCCAGAAAGGCACGCCCGAGAGGAGCGCGCGCAACGCCGTTTTGTTCTGAAACAATCCGTTGATCGAGACGCGCGGCAACGCGTGCAGGTGGGCAGCATGATCGGGAAAGACATGACCGGGCTGCGAAGTCATGGCGGTTGCATACCCTGCTTGCCGCGCGAGTCGGAACTCGCGTACTCCCACGGCGCTCGGATCGCCGAACGGGTAGGCCAGATGCTGGACCGGTCGTCCGAGGCGTCGCTCGAGGAGCGCCTTGCTCTCGGCGATCTCGTGCATGGCGGTCATTGCACGGCACTTCGCCAGCATCGGGTGGGAGAGGGTGTGCGCGCCAATCGACACGTCAGGCTCGCGCGCCAGGATTTGAACCTCGTCCCAGCCGAGGCAGAGGTCCACGGCGAGCCGGCTCGTGTCCAGGCCCGCTTGCGCGGCGAGATCCGCCGTCACGGCCCGCAACCGCTCCTCCGGCCCGGCGCGCAGGTGCCCGTAGACAGCCTCGAAGGTGGCCTGCTTCTCGACTGCCGTGCGGTTCGGCAGGTCCAACACCTTTCCGTTACCGGGAAGCACCACACGGTCGAGCCGGCCGATCGCCTCCTCGAGTTCCAGCCACCAGAGGCGGCCACGGCCATCGACGAAATCCGTCGTGACGAAAAGCGTCCACGGTGCATTGTGCCGCCTCAGAACCGGCCAAGCATGCTCGATGTTGTCACGATAGCCGTCGTCGAAGGTCAAGGCCGCAAAAGGCCGCCTGGCAGGACCCGGGCGCAGCCTGTCGACGACCGCATCGAGCGGGATGACGTCGAAGCCCTCGCGGCGCAGCTCCGTCAGGACGAGGTCCAGAAACTCAGGCGTGATTTCGAGAACCCGATTCGGCGCGAACTGACGCGGCCGCGGCGGCCGGACATGGTGAAACATCAGGACCACGCCACGGCCCCGAGCCAGGAAGCGAAGGCAGCGGTCGGCGCCAGTGGCGGTTATGACTCCAAAGCCGACGGCGAACACCCTGTGCTTGAGGCTCACGGATCCTGTCTTGCGCCGGCCCACATACGCTTGCACTGTCGAATAGACTTTTGCAGTTTCCGCGGCTACTAAATCCCAATCATATTGCCGAAGGATTTTGTCGCGATCTACACGATAAAGCTCGTGATCTTGCGCGATTTTGTATCGCAGATCATCGACGTCGCCGGTCCTAAAGTAATTTTCCGAACGAAAACCCAAATCGCGATTCGGTTCTATGTCGCTCATTAAAAGCGGAACTCCCGCGACCGCCGCCTCTAGCGCGGCGATCGGAAGTCCTTCGTTGTAGGAGGGAAGCACAAATAGCGATGCATTTTGCAGGAGGCGCTGCAACGCGTCGTGGGCTACAAACCCGGTAAACACGATCGTCTCACTTGCCTGCTGGAGGAGACGCGTTGAATACTCGTCCCTGTGATCCGCATCGCCAGCAATTACAAGCCTACAATCGAGATCAGCCGCTTTGAAGGCCTGGCACAGGTCGTGAAATCCTTTTTCAGGAACAAGTCGACCAACCGCGATGATGTATTTTTTTCCATTGAGACCATATCTGGCGAGAACGTCATCGCCAAAGCAGATCTCCGATTTGACCGCGCTGACATGGGTTGCGCCGTTCGGAATGAAGTATATTTTGGCGGCTGCCCATGGAAAGCGTCGCCTCAAATTCGTCGCGAGGCATTGAGATACGACGATCACTCGGTCGCCGAAGGCGATCGCGCACAATTCCCCAATTCGTAAGACAACCCTTGCGAAGCGATTCCATTTACGGTGTTCGTAATTCTTCGAATGATACGTAACGACGACCTTCATGCCGAGAGCTTTTGCAGCAGGTGCGACCAAAGCAGGACCGATGCCATGCAGATGAAGCAAATCGGCATGCAACACCAAACGCGCATACAGCACGCCGTAGATCGTGTTGGTGATGGTTTCAAGATGCTTGCTGCGGGCATGAGGCAGCGAGACGATCTGCAGCCCATGGTGCTCGGAGACGTTTTCCGGCAAATACGCCTTACGTGCGATAATGGTGAACGAGTCGTTTGGATGTAGCTCCTTCATGAGCGGGAACAATTGTTCGCAGTGCGTTTCCACGCCGCCCATTACGTGGGGCAAGCCTCGCAGACCCAAAACGCATATTTTCATGGCGACGTCCCGCTTTCCCGCGACGGCCGCGCATCGTCCTCGTTCGATGCCTTTCAGCGCGTGAACTTAACTCGCCGCCTTCCCTGAGCATGCCGGATCCCGCCTTCCGCCTCTCAGGCGGTTGGACGCCGTCTGTCCGATCTTTCCGATTTGCTCATCAAAATGCATTCCGCGATCGGCAGATCTCCAGTACGGTTCGGAAGAGAATCCGAAGGTCTAGCCAGAAGCTCCAGTTGGTGACGTACCAGAGGTCCAAGTCGACTCGCTGCTTCATAAGACTGACCGTTCGCGTCTCGCCACGAAAGCCATTGACCTGAGCCCATCCGGTAAGCCCAGGTTTGACGTGGTGGCGATACGGATAATTCGAGAGCAGGCCGCTGTACTGAACGTCGTGCGCAAGCGCGTGTGGCCTAGGTCCGACGAGCGACATGTCTCCCCGCAGCACATTGATGAGTTGCGGCAACTCATCGACACTGGACCGGCGCAGCCATCGGCCAATGCGCGTCAGGCGATGATCATTTGAGGTAGCTTGGATGATCGTCGGGCCATCTTCCATCACACGCATCGTGCGGAATTTCAGAATTTGGAAAGCTCGCCCATTGAAGCCGCCGCGTGTTTGCCTGAAGAGAATGGGCCCCGGCGATTCGATCCACACAGCGAGTGAGACCGCCAGCAGGAATGGCGCGATCGCCATGAGGCCGACCGTTGCGGCGGCTATGTCGAACACCCGCTTTGCTGCCCGCTCGCCCGCCGTCAAAGGCATGCGCTGAAGTTCAAAACTTACCACTCCGCCCAGCTTCTGCTGCGGGTGCTGCAGGATGTCGCGCGTCGTCGCGTCGGCGATCAGCCGCACCGGCATTGGAAGTACGCGCAGTTCTGCGAGCACCTGTTTCATGTCGGACCAGCGGCTCCAATCCATCGCCAGATGAATCTCGCTGATGGTGTTCGATCCGCGTGCAGCACTCACGATCTTCGCGAGCATATGTCGAACGGCTTCCGAATCCGACGGCAGCACATAGGTCCCCACGACATCATACGCAGGCAGCGTCTCGTCACTTGCAGATGTGGCTTTCACATCTCGGGTAATGAGGATGACCTTGGAGCGCTTGAGCCAGCCTTTTTGGAGGATGGCCTGCATCGTGCGCCTGAGCAGGAACCGCTGACCGAGGACGAGGAACGGCGCGGTTATCGCAAGCGACAGGATCGAACCGCGCGACAGCTCCTCACTGATCTTCAGCGTAAAGCTGACGCCGAGCAGGAAGAGAACAACGCCACTCCAGATGAATATGATCGGTGCGACCTGCGACTGAACCGATATCAAGCTGTCAGGAGTGTAGAGGCCCTTAAGCTTCATCAGTGCGGCCGTTAAAGCGGCCAAAATCGCGCCTATACCCAAAAATGCTGCAACGCTTCCAACTCGACCGAAGGAAAACCAGTGGTAAGCGCTACCTGTCGCCATGCTGGCGATCACAATTGCGCACACGTCAGAAAGGGCCGCGAGAATTCCGAAATCGTTGTAGCTCAGCCGCAAGTGGCTCGCCACATCGGCCTGTGAATCCGGCCGGTATCGAGCGGCGGAACTCGCGGGCTGAGCCTTCATTGCCCGCACTCATCTAGGAACAAGAATTCTACAGACATAACGCACCCACGCGTTACGCGCGCCTACGCTGCCAACCCCCCGGGGCTGTCGAATTCACGACCGTGACTGGCGGTCGCTCTTCCAAACTCGTCATCTGGGCAAAATTGCAAGGGGAGCGATGGTGCAAACCTGAACGAGAACGTCACGCCGCTGCTTGCGTCACAGCGCCTTTAAGAAAACTTTAACTTGATTTGATGGCAATTGTTTGGCCGACTGCGGGCGTTGATGTCGTATTTTACTGCAGGTTGTCTCTGCATATTTGCATCCGACAACTTACGCCTAAGCCATGGAACCCGCTTACGTCTAAGCCATGGAACCCGCTTACGTCTAAGCCATGGAACCCGCTTACGTCTAAGCCATGGAACCCGCTTACGTCTAAGCCACGGAACCCACTTTCGCTACCGACAGGAACGGTCGGAACGCGCGCCGATTTCGAGTATGTTCGCCAGCACCGCTTCGCTTGCCTGCACGGCGCGGTGTCGGTTCTTGCGTGGGGACTGGCGTCGAGCGGGCGCGTGGGCGAGAGACTAGCGTGGGTTGCAGACAACCGCGAAGAGTGGCATAGTTTAGCTGACGCCCATGCTCCGCAGGGGGTCGCCGTTATGACCTTTGTTCGATTGGTTGTTCAGGCCAAGGCTCTTTGTAACAAAGCGGCCTTGCTGTCTGCTGTGCTGCTGTGTTGGGCCATTCCAGCAAAGGCCGAATACCACCTCGACGTTGGCGATGTACTTGAGATCTCGGTCGCAGGAGTGCCGGATCTGCGGCAGCGCGTGGCGGTTCAGTTGGATGGGAGTATTTCGTACCCGTTACTCGGCACCTTTGTGGTAGCCGGTCTGCCTCCATCGGAGGTCCTGGCCAAAATTCGAGCCACCCTTCCGACGAGGGTCTTTCGACAAAGGTCACCGGACGGACGCCAAAACGTCGTCGTGATAGAGGCCGATCAGGTCACTGCAAGCGTAGTGGAGTATCGGCCAATATACGTGAATGGCGACGTGTCGAGGCCGGGCGAACAGGTCTATCGTCCTCTTATGACCGTACGCCAGGCCGTGGCCCTATCAGGCGGCTACGAGATCATGCGTTTCAGAATGAACAACCCGTTTCTCGAGTCGGCCGACCTGCGAAGCGATTACGAGTCGCTTTGGACAGAATTCGCGAAAGAACAGGCGCGCATTTGGCGGATGAGAAAAGAGCTGGGCGACGAGGACAACCTTGATCAAAAGGTCCTGCGGGACGTACCTATACCTGCGTCTACAATTTCACAGATCACACGCCTGGAAGCCGAACAATTGAAGAGCCGCCAAGATGATTACCTGCGCGAGAGGGAATTTCTTCAGCATGGCACCAAGCAGGCTGACGAGCAGATCGTGGTTCTGTCGGAACAGCTACAGAAGGAGGAACAGGGGCTGCAAGCCGACACCGAGGACCTACGGAGAGCAACTGAACTCTTCAGCAAAGGTGCGGTGCCAATGCCTCGCATAACGGACGCTCGTCGAGCGTTGTTGCTGTCCTCCACTAGAAAACTGCAGACAATTTCGCAAGTGATGTACACAAAGCGGCAGCGCAATGATTTCTCAAGACAGCTGGAAAAGCTCGATGACCAGCGTAGGATCAATTTACTTCGGGAACTTCAAGACGGCGCCGTCAGGCTCAATCAAATCAGGGACAAAGCTGCAGGCCGTCGGAGAGAAGCTTCAATACACGTCGTTGATGAGGTCGCAGCTCATACGTGGAACCGGCAGCAAGCCGCAGATCACCATCATCAGAAAGGAGGAGAAAGGCCGGAAAAGCTTTATCGCAGAGGAGGATTCCGAGCTTCAGCCAGGTGACGTGGTCGAGGTTGCTGTGCGATCGGAGCAAGGCGCCCTTTGTCTGCACAATGAGTTGGTGCTGTCGCTGGCACTTTCTCACAAAGATTTTTTAGCTTTCTGAGCGGTCGCGTTGGCGGAGGTTGCGCCGATCTGGGGACAGATTTGGCGTCCATCGTACGTGCAGGCATTCGCGCGGGCCGCTCGCTCCCTTTTGAAGGGTGAGAGATGCCGAACAAAGTCGGTTGGCAGACGTCGACGAGCGCAAGTGATCCTCAAGCGGCGAATCGCGAGGAGCCGATTATTGATTTGGTCGAGGCGTTTCGTGTCTTGCGGCGTAGAAGGGCTTTGATTGCGAGCATTGTGGTGTTGGCCGTTTCCGGCGCCGTAATCTATCTCGCCACGACACCGGCGCGCTACACCGCCTCCTCGATGATGCTCTTCGACGCCCGGAAGATTGCGCCCTTTCAACAGCAGTGGACCTCGAATGTGACCGCCGACTCGGCTTTTGTCGACAGCCAAGTGGAGGTCCTCAGGTCCGAAAACGTTGCAAGATTGGTCATTGAAAGGCTGAGCCTCCGGTCTGATCCGGAGTTCACTCCTTCAGAGGGCGGTCTTTTCGCCACTATGCGAGGATTCATTGAGCGGATCTTCGAGGCCGTTCTTGGCGCAGGCGAGGTTTCCACGCAATCCGATCAGTTGAGCCGCGCCGTTCCGCATTTTTCGGGCGAACCTGACGATCAAACGCATTGGTTTGACTTATGTAGTCAGCATCGACTACCGATCGCTGGACCCGAATAAGGCCGCTAGAATCAGCAATGCCGTGGCCGAGGCCTATATCGTTGGTGAACTCGAATCAAAATACCAGGCGGCGCGTCGTGCAAACGTCTGGCTTCAGGATCGCATTAGTGAACTGAAGACCCTGGCTGAGAGCACGGAACGAGCCGTCGCCGAGTACAAGACCAAGAACAGGGTCATTGCTACGGACGCACCTCACCTGAACGAGCAGCAGCTCGCTGATCTTTCCAGCGAACGGCGCGTCGTCGTCCAAGACTTGGAAAGCTCCGCGCAAACATATCGAGCACTTCATGAGACGCTCCTGCAGCGTGTCGCGGAGTTCACCCAGCAGCAATCATTCCCGGCGGCTGAGGCACGTGTCGTTTCCTCGGCATCCCCGCCGCTTCAAAAAAGCGAGCCGAAAGCCCTTCTTGTCTTGGGAGTTGCATCTGTTCTCGGTCTTGCCGGTGGTCTCGGTGCTGCATTTGCGCGGGAGTATCTCGATGGAAGTTTTCGCTCGTCGCGACAGGTCCAGAAGGAGCTTGGCATCGATTGCCTCGGCATTCTGCCGACGATTGTGCCGGCGCACTGGCGGTTGCCGGAATCGGGTCGAGATACTGCGAGTCGTGACCGCATCATCCCGCCTTCCTCAGGGGGCACCGGTTCGTCGTCGATGAACCGCTCTCCCGTTTTGCCGAGACAATCCGGTACTTGAAGGTCGTCGCTGATACCGCCGATTTGCACAGGCCCAACAGGGTTATCGGCGTGACGTCCGCTCGTCCTCACGAAGGCAAGAGCCTGGTCGCGGCCAATCTGAGCGAAATGATGGCGATCTCGGGCTGCAAGGTCCTTCTGCTCGACTGCGAACTGCGCAATGGGGGGCTGAGCGGGCAATTTGCGCCGAAGGCGAAAGGTGGGCTGTTGGAAGTAATTGCAGGCCGGGCGGCTGTGAAGGACCTCATATGGCGCGATCCGACCACTGATTTGGAGTTCTTGCCGGCGGTGAAGGTCCCCGTAGAACGCGATCCGATCACCAAGGAGGAATTGTCACCGGCGGTTCTGTTCCAACGGACGCAGCTCACCCCAATGGGATTAAAAACGCTGCTGCAGTCCGTCCATGACGCCTACGATTACGTGGTACTCGACCTCCCACCAATCACGCCGGCCGCAGACGTGAAAGCGATATCCGATCTAGTCGACTCTTTCATTCTGGTCATTGAGTTTGGGCACACCTCACGGCAGGCAGTGATCGACGCTTTGAATGCAGCGCCTCCGGTGTTCGAGAAACTGTTGGGAGTCGTGCTGAATAAGGCGCCCCCGAACGAACTGAAGAGACTTGAGACATAAAGGGGCCCTTTTTGACTTGACCCGGCCGAGAGCGCCGGACCCATCGAACATGAGCTCACCCGCCCACGGAACTGTCAAAGCTGAGCGAATTCACGATGGAAGAACAAGTCCCGTCCTTCCCGATCTACGTTACTGTACCGGTTTGGGGCGCCATCTTGTTGTTAGTATTCATTCAGGTACGGCGGCTACGGGACTCCTGCGCCACATTCCTGCTGCTGGCCACATGGTTTCGTTATGGCATCGCGACTTTTCACCAGTACACGTATCCACCTGTCGTGCTTGGTCTCTCGCTGATTGCGCTGACGTCGATCATTGTCGTTGCGGTCGGCTTGGTCGTGGTTGGCGGTCGTAATCTGCTGATTCGGAAATTAATCCCGATTTACGGCATAATGCTTGTTGTCCTGATCAGCGCCATCGCAAATGAAAGGTGGATTGAAGCTGTCAACGCTACGTTTAAGTGGCTCTATTTGATTGTGTTCGCACTCGCAGCTTATTCTGCAATGCAGCGGCTCGGATCGGACCGAATATTCAGATCGTTGGCGGTCATCTTCGCAGGACCGATCGGACTGCAATGGCTCTCGGTGCCATGGGGATTGAAAACAACGGCCCAGGATGGGTCGAGCTTCTTCATCGGCGGCTTCCAACACCAACAATCCATTTCGATCATTTTCCTGACGTTCTTATTTGTCACGTGCTTCTCGCCGTCCTTGAGCGTGATTGCCTCCTACGGGCGATTGGTAATCGTAGTAGTCGGAGTCGCACTGGCAAATTATCGAACATCTCTGCTCGCGGCCGCCCTGCCGGCATCGTCGCTCGTGGTCTCGAGGCTCGCGGGTAAATTCGTCCCCAAGCAGCGCAGTATCGCATATGTGCTCCTAGGCCTTGTGACTGTGTTCGTGTTCATTGGCGTCGCAACTCTGGCACGAGAGCGGTTCGCTGATCTTGGAACCACGCTCGATAAAGGTGCCTCGCTGATCAAGCCGCCCGAGCACTTCACGACGGAGGACAAGCGGCTATTCTCAGGCCGACTGTACTTGTGGAGCCAGTACATCGACGCATATTTTGGCGGGGACATCATCAATATTCTTGTTGGCTTTGGGCCTGACTCGTGGGTGGGGCGATTTACCACCTACGCACACAACACTTTCATATCGTATCTGTATGAGTTTGGGCTGTTTGGGCTTGCCGCTCTCTTATGGATCCTGATCTCGAATTTCCTGACGGCCGTGCGCGTGAGGGATAATGGAAGATTGATTCTGATCTCATGGCACATTGGATTTATCGTGCTGAACTCGGCAACGATGGGGATCTGGACGCTCGAGGGAGCTATACTCTACGCCCTTCTGCTGAGCCAAACGTGGTATTTGTACTCGCTCAAGAAAGGGGACAGCGAAGTGCTGCATCCTCGTATCCGTTCGCGAGTGAACGCATACGGAAACGCATCCGTGCAGCAGCGCTAGAGGGACTCGGCAACGCAAACACGCCGTGTTCCACGAGGATGGAACCACTACTTGCCGGAGGAAACACGTGTCCGTCAAAACGCGCCCACTCCTCGTCGGGATGGCAACGTACATTCCCGGGCTACGACGTCTGACGGGAAGGAAGACGGGCGGTACGGTGTCTGCCAGATACTGCTACTCTGTATGGTTACGCCATCTTTCAATGCTCCGCCGAAGCGCTCTGCCCACGTCGTTCGCGACAATGGTCGAGCTTGGTCCGGGCGATTCGCTCGGCATTGGCCTGGCGGCGCTTCTCTCGGGCGTAGAGCGTTACGTCGCGCTCGATGCCACCCGGTATGCCGACGATACGTTTAACTTGCAGATTTTTGAGGAGTTGATCGCCCTCTTTAGGGATCGCGCACCCATCCCTGATGAGGCTGAGTACCCGCTCGTGCGGCCACTGCTGCTATCGTACGCGTTCCCTGCGGACATCCTCACGTCGGCGCGCCTGGACGTCGCCCTTCACCCGAAGCGGCTAGATTTGATCCGAGCCGGCATTGATAGTCCCGCGACTACGCCGCGCGGAGGTGGACCCGTCTGCTATATAGCCCCATGGGAGCCGGGCGTGATCGAAAGTGGCACTGTAGATCTCGTCCTCTCGCAGACCGTGCTGGAGTTTCCACAAGACTTGGCGGGAATGTACTCCGAAATGTGCCGCTGGTTAAAACCCGGCGGCATCATGAGCCACGAGATCGACTTCAAGTCTATTGGAATTACCGTTGAGTGGAACGGCCACTGGTCGTGCTCGGATGCGCTCTGGCGCCTGGCTGCGGGTAGACGCCGGCATAGACTAAATCGCGAGCCACATTCAACGCATGTAGCGCTCATGCGGAGGGTGGGTTGCCGTGTCGTATGCGACGAGCGGACCGTCCAGCCATCGGGCATCACGCGCGCACAACTTGCGCCGCGCTTCCGCCATCTGACCGATGACGATCTGACGACGAGCAGTGCCCTCCTCCAGGCAGTAAAGCTCGCCTGAGTCATTACCAACAGGCCACCGATTCACTCCGGATCCAACTTGCTGTATGTCTTATGGGATCGGCCNGATGCATGGACGGCGTGACGCTGGGGGACTTGNCTGCGCTTGTGCGTGAGTTACCTTGCCCCGACGAGGGCGCGTGTTAAAGGGCGGCAATCGCGGNCGACGTCTTGCGATCCGGCCGGGACGCGAGCTGGAGTTCCCAGGCGAGCGCGTTGCGGGCGATGGTGGTGAGATCGTCGAACTGCGGCCACCAGCCGAGCTGCGCGCGGATGCGATCCGATTTGGCGACGATCTGCGCCGGATCGCCGGCCCGGCGCGGCGCGATCTCGATCGCGAAATCGACGCCCGATACGCGCTTGACGGTGTCGATCACGTCCAGCACCGAGAAGCCCCGGCCGTAGCCGCAGTTGAGCGTGGTCGACGCGCCGCCGCCGCGCAGGTAGCGCAGTGCGTCGGAATGAGCGCGCGCCAGATCCGTCACGTGGATGTAGTCGCGGATGCAGGTTCCGTCCGCAGTCGGATAATCGGTCCCGAAGACCTGCATCTTCGCGCGCCGGCCGAGCGCGGTTTCGACCGCGACCTTGATGAGATGCGTGGCGCCGCGCGTCGACTGTCCGGTGCGCAGCGCCGGATCGGCGCCGGCGACGTTGAAATAGCGCAGGATCACGTGCCCGAGCCCGTGCGCCGCGCTGGCGTCTCGCAGCATGATCTCGGTCATCAGCTTGGACCAGCCATAGGGCGACATCGGCATGACGGGATCGTCCTCGCCGACCGGCACGGTCGCGGGATTGCCGTAGACCGCGGCCGTCGAGGAGAAGATGAAGTGCTTCACGCCGCCTTTGACCGCGCATTCGATCAGGCTGCGCGAGTTCGCCGTGTTGTTGCGGTAATAGCCGAGCGGATCGGCGACCGACTCCGGCACGACGATCGAGGCGGCGAAGTGGATGATCGTATCGATCGCGTGCTTGGCGATCAGGTTCGCGACCAGCGGCTGGTCGCCGGTTTCCCCGACGACGAGCGGGACCTGCTTCGGAATCGCCCAGTCGAAGCCAGTCGACAGGTTGTCGAGCACGACCGCAGCCTCGCCGGCATCGGCGAGCGCGTGAACCATATGGCTGCCGATATATCCGGCCCCACCTGTCACTAGAATGGTCATGCTCGGCTCGCGGTGAACATTAGTAGGGCCTTGTGAAAGGCACCCTTATTTCATCTCGTCCGCACGTGCTTATGGCGACTATGCTTCGGCGAATATATCGCTGCGGCGAGACCAAATGTCCAACGTTCTGTTCATCACAACCTCGTCGTCGGGCGACGTGATCCATTATATGCCTGCGATCACCGAGGCGAGGCGGCACCACCTCTTGACGCAGAAAATGATTGAGTTCCGAAGGGTAAATGGGCAAACGCCGACCGGACTGTTGCGTACACGCTCGGGATGTTGGTTCGCCCCATCGCGGGTTCCCCGCCGAATGTATTACAGAAGGACGCTGCAGGCGGTCCAATCGATGAGGTCCGCGGGACCTCATTGGTCCTTGAATCCTCCCAGGGTCGCCATATACTCAAGCAGGCCTCCCGAGCGGGCCTTCACATTCACCGTCACGGTGGATTGACTGGTGCACGAACCGGCTAGAGCGGATCGGATGATCACTCGTTTGGTCCGCGC
>JGI12053J15887_10000616_pt1 | contig 14893 bp, 14 predicted proteins | sample MedBloCAOM1_O3_FD_15887 | JGI IMG/M metagenome (IMG submission 15887)
TCTTCTTTTCGTCAACCATAAAGACGTGGATGCCCGGGACAAGCCCGGGCATGACGAAACAACTGGACGTGACAAAACAAAAAGGCCCCGGCAAACCGGGGCCTTTGATCTCTAAAACGCCGGCAGATCAGCGCGAATAGAACTCGACGATCAGATGCGGCTCCATCTGCACCGCGAACGGCACGTCCGACAGATGTGGAATGCGGTTGAACTTCGCCGTCATCTTGGAGTGATCGACTTCGAGGAAGTCGGGCGCGTCGCGTTCGGAAAGCTGTGCGGCTTCCAGAACGACGGTGAGCTGTTTTGAGGATTCCTTGACCTCGACCACATCGCCGACCTTCACCTTGAAGCTCGAGATGTTGACGCGGCGGCCGTTAACCTTGACGTGGCCGTGATTGATGAACTGGCGCGCGGCGAACATGGTAGCGACGAACTTGGCGCGATAGACCACGGTGTCGAGACGGCGCTCGAGCAGGCCGATCAGGTTTTCGCCGGTATCACCCTTCATCCGGCCGGCCTCGACATAAATGCCGTGAAACTGACGTTCGGAAATGTTGGCGTAGTAGCCCTTCAGCTTCTGCTTGGCTCGCAACTGCACGCCGAAATCGGAGAGCTTGCCCTTGCGGCGCTGGCCGTGCTGACCGGGGCCGTATTCCCGGCGGTTCACGGGGCTCTTGGGGCGGCCCCAGATATTCTGGCCCATACGGCGATCAATCTTGTATTTCGCCTCACTGCGCTTTGTCATCGCGTCCTCTTTGTATGCATAGCCATCGCGGATGCGATGGCGTTTTTGTTTTCAAAGTTGAGGAAACGCGCCCTCCTGTGCGCCGGGAATTTCCCGGAGCCGACAGGCCTGTCCCTTAAGCTTGAAGGGATCGACCACGGGTCGCGAAACGCAACGCGGGCCGAAATCGGCCCGCGAGCAGGCGGTTTCTAGGGAGAAACCGCTGTTTTGTCAATCAAAAGACCCCGCCTTAGCGGACCAAAACTGTCATTTCGGGGCGATACCAACGGGTCCGGCCTATGGGCCGGCCCGATGACAAGCTCCGCATCGAACCCGGAATCCAAGGATTCCCCGATGTGCAATTGCACATCTGAGGTTCGTCGCTTGCGCGATGCCCCGGAATGACGGCTGAGAAGCCGTCAGGTCGCGACCGCCCGGACCGGCTTTGGCTCGGCCTGCTGCCAATGCCCGCGCAATTCAGCCGCGATCTCGGTGTTCAGCACCTGTTCCAGCCGGGTCAGGGCCTTTGCGATCAGGGCGGCGTCGGTAATCCGGTGGTCCCAGCGGATCACCACATCGATGGTCTGGTCCTGCTCTACAACGCCATAGCTGAGGATAAACGGCCCCGGGCTGAGCGCGTGAAGCTCGCCGGCGCCGTAGGCGGCCACCGAAGTCACTCCGAAGCTGCCGCACCAATTGGCGCGCTGGCGTCCGAAATTGAGGCCGACGAGCCAGAGGAAGCGGCGCAGCGGCAGCGGCAGCCTTGTCGCCCGCAGCATTTTTCTGAAAGCCGGTACCTGGTCGATCGGCGCTTCCTTGGCGTGCCGGATCAGCGCATCGACCTCGGTCAATGACAGTTGGTCCGCCGCGGAGATTTTTTGCGGCAGAACGCATTCCTGGCCGTCTTCGACGCGCGCGATCGCAACCATCGCGACGCTGCGCGGCAGTTCATAGAATTGAGGCCATGGCCATTTGGCGTAAAGCGTGCGCAGGACCGGCTCGTCCTTTGCCACCAGGCAAAACGCCTTGACAAAGATCGCAGCCCAGCCGGGCGGCTGCGCGACAAGCGCGCGGGCTTCAAGCAGTTGACGAACGTTGAGGGGCCGGCGCAGCGAAACAAAGGGTATGCGGATCGACGCATGCATGAGGTCGGCGACGAGACGGCGCGGTATTGAGATTTTTCGAGCCGTTCCGCGCATCGTTTCACTCAAGTTCCCGCAACAGCCAACCGGCTTAGTCGGACTACCCGTCCGTTCGCTCCTGATCTAGCACGAACGGGCGGACCTGACTCCAGATGGTTCTGCCTTTATGGCGCGGGCGAGGCGAGCGGCCTGGTCTGGTCCACTACATGAATCCCAAGCAGTTTCAGGGCTTTGTCACCATGAAGCTAGGTGTTCGGCACGACGCCGGCCGGAATTCAACAGGATTCGCCGGCTTTTAGATGCAGGTCCGGCCTAGCGTCAACCGACAGATCTGGCTTCGCCTTGCAGCACGCAGCCGGTCTCGATGTTCGGATGGGTATGCCCGCCTTGGTCGCGCATCGGTCGACGATGACGCCGGAGAGTGATGGAACGCCGCTCAGGACAGGCCGACGCTCAGGTCGAGACCAGACATTGCAAGGCAGAGGGAAGCAACCAGGCCTAAACAACAATAGAGCGCGATCGTCCTGATCGGATGGGATTCAGTATTTGTTTCCGGAACCGCTTGGATGAGAACGGCTGAAATAGCATTCATGGCAACCTCCAAAATTCGATTGGGATTCAATTGGCGGCCAGATTGGTAACAGGCCTTGGTTTCAGCAATGTTTGCACAGGCAGGAAAACGGTTTCAAAGCCGCCCCGCGAATTGTTTTTTGGTTAGCACGAGCGAAACAATTGTCGATGNACTCGCCAGCCCGCGCGGACCGCAGGTGCCATCGTACGGATGATGCGAGATCAGGGTTCTAGGATACCGCGTGCGTCAGCGTATGATACCTTCGAAGCTCGCCGCGATGCCGCGTTGAAACAGCGACCAGTCGAAGCCGAGCGCCAGCGCGAGATAGCCGCGTTCGATCATCTGGTTGGCTTGTTGCGGCGTACGCGCCACACCCCCGATCGGGATACCGCTCTTGAGGATGCCCGCCTCGGCGCGCGCCATCAGCGCAAGAACTTCGGGGTCGTCGGTGCGGCCGCGTTTGTCGATGCTGGTTGCGAGGTCGCCGGGTCCGATCACTGCAACGTCGATGCCGGGCGTCGCCATGATCTCGTCGATGCGGTTGACCGCCTCCACGTGTTCGATGGTGATCATGCAGATCATGTCATCGTCGGCGGTCGCCATATAGTCGGGCATCGAAACGCCCCAGCGGAACGGGGCGTGGAACGGGCCCCAGAGCCGGTCGCCGCGCGGCGGATAGCGCACGCTGCGCACGGCTTTTTCGGCACCCTCACGGCTGCAGATCATCGGAAAATTGATTCCCAGCGCGCCGATGTCCATCGGCGCCTTGGCGAGCCAGGGCTCGTTGGCGGCAATCCGCGCCAGCGGCACGCAGGGTGTACCGGATGTGGCTGTTATCATTCCGTGTGCTGAACCAAGGTCGATCGGACCGTGCTCGAGGTCGATAATAATCCAGTCGAACCCTGAACGGGCCATGATCTGCACGGTCTGAATGCTGGGAATTGTCGCAATCGCTCCAAATGTGGGACGCCCCTCTCGCCATTGCTGGCGCAGACGATTGAGCGGTGCAGGTACAGCGGCAGCCAAATCGGAAACTCCGTCGGGAGGCGGGAGAAGGGCAGTTGCATGAAAAGCTAACAGCGCGGCAAGATGTCGAAAATATCAATATCGATTCAGGCCGGAACACGGCCGCCAAAGAACGGCATCAACGCCGGGATCAGCGTATGCTCGCGTCTGGAAGTGAAAATCATTTTAGCACCTGTATGATCGGCTTCCCGGCCGGCCGGCCCCAGCAAATCCGCAACCCGCCGGGCGATCGCGGGCGAGGGATCGATCCAGTCCACCGGCCACGGCGCGAGCTTGAGCAGCCGATCCATCAGCAGCGGGTAGTGTGTGCAGGCCAGCACGACAGTGTCGGTGCGGGCCGGATCGTATGCGCCATCCCCGACAAAACAGGGCGCGATTTCGGCAAATATCTCGAGGTCGCTGACTTCGCCACCACTCAGCGCCGCTTCGGCCAGCGCGGCCAGATCCGCCGAACCCACAAGCGTCACGTCGCAGCCTTGCGCGAAATCGCGGATCAGTGCCCTGGTGTATTCGCGCTTGACGGTGCCCTTGGTGCCGAGCACCGACACGCGTTTTGTTTTGGAACTCGCGCAGGCCGGCTTGATCGCCGGCACCGTTCCGACAAAGGGTACTTTGTATGCCTCACGAAGATGCGACATCACCAGGGTCGAGATGGTGTTGCAGGCGATCACGATCAGGTCGGGCGCATGCGCGGCGATCAATTCGCCGACCATGGGCACTACCCGCGCAATGATCTGCTCCTCGCCGTGATGGCCGTAGGGAAAAAACGCGTCGTCGGCGACATAAATGTAGTGCGCGTCAGGCCGCGCGGTGACGACCTCACGCAACACCGTGAGTCCGCCAAGGCCGGAATCGAATACGAGAATCGTCGGAGGTGCTGACACGCCGCGATCCTAGCCGATCCGGGGTTACCATTCAGTTGTTATTGCAGCTGTAATTGCGGGCCATCTACAGTTGCGCAGCGCCGGCCTAGCTAGTCTGGCGTGAATCGCAGGTAAGTCTTTAGAATCGCTCCAAATTAGAACGACTCTTTTTGCGCCGCCGCAGCTCAGCAGCTAACTCCCCATGATGTCGGCCGTCTTTGAAAGAATGATCATGCTTGTCTCGCAAATGCTTTCGAAAGCGGCGTTTCTCGCCGCTGTCTGCCTTGCATCGGTATCGGCCGTCACCATGGCCAAGGCGCAGAGCGCCACCGAAATTCAGCTCAGCTACAAGGAGAAGAAGTTCGATCCGCCGGAGATCAGCGCTCCCGTCAATACGCCGATCGTGATTAAATTCAAAAATCTCGATGCCAAGGCGATGGAGTTCGAGAGCAAGACGCTGCACGTCGAGAAGGTGGTGGCCGGAAGCAGCGATGCCGTCATCAACGTCCGCGCGCAAAAAGCCGGCCGATACGAATTTTTCGACGAATACAACGAGAAGACCGCCCGCGGCGCACTGGTCGTGAAGTAAGAGACGCCGTGCTCGCCGCGCTAATCATCGTTTTCCGTGAAGTCTTCGAGGCCGGCCTGATCGTCGGCATCGTGCTTGCGGTCACGCGCTCCGTCGCGCATCGCAATCAATGGATCGGTGGCGGCGTGCTGGTGGGCGTCCTTGCAGCGTGCGTGGTCGCGATGTTCGCCGGTGCGTTGTCCGATCTGTTCGCGGGAATGGGGCAGGAGCTGTTCAACGCTTTGATTCTCTGCATCGCCGTCGTGATGCTCACCTGGCACAATGTCTGGATGGCACGTCATGGCAGCGAACTCGCTGGTGAACTGCGCGCTGCCGGCCAAGCGGTGGTCGACGGATCGAAGTCGCTATTGGCACTTGCCGTCGTGGTTGGCGTCGCCGTGCTGCGCGAGGGCAGCGAAGTGGTGCTGTTCCTGTACGGCGTCCTTGCGGCGGGGGGCGACTCGACCTGGAGCGTGGCGCTCGGCGGCTTTGCAGGACTAGCGCTTGGCGCCATGGTCTGCCTGCTGACCTATTTCGGACTGGTGCGGATTCCGATGCGCGCGTTATTTGCAACGACGACAGTCTTGATCGCGCTCTTGGCCGCGGGCATGGCCGCGCAGGCGGCAGCCTTTCTGGAAAAGGCCAACTGGCTGACATCCATGGATACCATTGTCTGGGACAGTGGCTGGCTTCTGTCGGATTCGAGCTTCCTCGGCCGCGCCTTGCACACCCTGATCGGCTACACCGACCAACCCACCGCGATGCAGCTTACGGTCTATCTTGCGATCCTGCTCGTGACCTTTGTGTTGATGCGGCTCTACGGCACTTCGGCCAAAGCGACGCCAGCGCCGGCGCGAAGCTGAGGGCTGGTTTTCCGGTTCTGCGTGCGGGTGGAGTTCGATCAGCTTCGTCTTCTCCATTTCGCTTTGCAGCAATTGGCGCTGCTCCCGCTTTGATTGCAATTTGCGTTGCCCGCTATTTCGGACCGGAATATGTTTAACGGCATCCGGGAGCGGGGGCATCCATGTCGAAAAACATCGTCTTGCTGTCGGACGGGACCGGCAACAGCTCGGCAAAGGTTTTCAAGACTAATGTCTGGCGGCTCTTTCAAATACTCGACCTGCGCGATCCCACCAGCCAGATCGCTTACTACGACGACGGTGTAGGCACGTCGTCGTTCAAGGCATTTGCCGTTCTGGGTGGTGTCTTCGGGTTCGGCCTGAAGCGCAATGTGATCGACATCTACAGTTTCTGCTGCCGAAATTATAAGTCTGGGGATCACATTTACTGTTTCGGCTTCAGCCGTGGCGCGTTCACGATCCGCATTGTGGCCGGGATGATCGCACGACAGGGGCTGGTCAGGTACAATGACAATGAAGCCGATCTCGCGCGCTTCGCCGCCGATGCTTACCGTCTCTATCGGCGGCGTTTTACCGGAGGCATCCTCAAATTTCTTCCCTTTCTGCGCGATATACGCGATGCCGCGATCCAGCTTAAGCGCTGGATTTTGCGCCAGTTGGTAAGCGCGCCCTCCGAACCGACCGAGGTCGAGAGCATTCACTTTGTGGGGGTTTGGGACACCGTGGATGCCTATGGCGGTCCGATCGAGGAAATGACGCGTGCGATCGATTACTGGGTCTGGCCATTGTCGATGCCGGATCGTTTTATGAGCGTGAAAGTTCACAAGGCTTGCCATGCGCTCGCGCTGGAAGACGAACGCGACGCGTTCCGTCCGGTGATTTGGGACCAGCGCTACGTCCGCGGTACCGACCAAATCCCGGGGCAAACGAAAACGGACTGGCTGTTCGATATCAATGATGACCCGCGGGGCCAGGCAGCAAAGTCGGCGGACCCCGCGCCGCACTTGCGAACGGATCTTCCACTTATTGATCAACAGCGCATCAGTCAGGTCTGGTTCACGGGCGTCCATTCAGACATCGGCGGCGGGTATCCGCAGGACGGACTTTCCTATGTGACTTTCGACTGGATGCTTGATCGTGCGAAAGCGTACGGCCTGAGGTATTTCGATGAGCAACGAAGGTTGCTGATCGATCCCCAGATCAATCCGAGCGACAAGCTCAACGATTCCCGCAAGGGGCTGGCGGGCTACTATCGTTACAAACCGCGCAATGTTCTCGAGACCTACAGCGCGCCGCCCTACAAGCCGTCGTTCATCAGCGACGTCCGCCACATCTGGCGATTGATAATCAACGACTTCCGGCGATGGCTCGGCATGACGCCCAATCCCGATCCGCAGACGGAAATTCTCGCCGACCTGCATCCGACGATGCGCGCGCCGGAGGGTGCGAAGACCGAGGTGCTGCCGGTGCCGAAGGCGACCTTTCATGAGGCGGTGTTCAATCGCATCAAGGCTGGGACTGACCGGTACGCGCCGGTGGTCATGCCGGCCAGCTACTATGTCACCGATAAAGCGGGAAACGTCGTCGATGCCCTGCATCCGACAGATCCGGGCGAGCCACGGTCCAACGTCCAGGACGATGTCTGGAACTGGATCTGGCTCCGCCGGGTGATCTATTTCCTGACTGTGTTTGCGACCTTGTTCGTCGCTGCGATTCCGTTCTTCGTGATTTATTTTCCGGGCTTCGGCCGCAGCTATGTCGGTGGATTCGTCGTTCCGATCGTCAACGCTGCCGCATCGTTTCTTCCGGGCTTCCTGGAACCGTGGTTCGTTGCCTTTCGCAACGCGCCGGGCTTCGTGCTGGCTGGCGTGATCGTGGTTGCGGTGTTGATGTTCGTCGGTGGCAATCTGCAGCAGACCGTTCGTGATGTCGCGCGCGTCGCGTGGCATTCGCCCGCCGGTTACAAAAAGCTGACCGGATGGCACGCGTTGGTTTACCGGCTGCGCCGGCTGGGAATCTATCAGGCAACGTTTTACCTCCTGAAGCACTGGATATTTCCGACCGCCATCATGTTCTGGCTGTTCTGGTGGCTCGCGTTCGGAACGGCGAATACGCTCGGTCTGGTCTGCAAGACGACGGGCCACGCCGTTGATGTGACGGAGACGGAAATCTCAGCCCAGAAATCCGCCGGGTACAGTGAGGTCTTTAACACCAAGGATCTGTGCTATCCCACAGGTCTCAAGGTCACGCATGACGAAACCTACCAGATCAGTATCGCGGTGAACGCTCCGTGGACTGACCACGGCATCCCTGCCAGTCCTGAAGGTTTCGAAAAATCCACCTGGATGCAACTGGCTGGCATACCGTTCAAGCGGCTGATCTGGTCGAACTGGTTTGCGCCCATCGTTCGTGTCGGCGGTTCGGGGCTCGAGGAGCACCTGCCGGATTTCACGCGCGAGTCTGCGACGAGCAACCTGTGGACTGCGAAATTCACGGCCCGCAGTGACGGCGAGGTATTCATCTACGTCAATGATACCTCGATTTTCCTGCCTTGGCTTTTCACCTATTTCTACAGCAACAACGAGGGAACGGCGCTCGTCTCACTGAAGAAGATTTAGCCGCCTATACGAGGACTCAAACCACCTGCAGCGCCCGGTGCGGCTCTGCTGGCGTTTCGACACGGATTGCGTCGCCCGGCCGAACGTCGCCCTCTGCTATCACGATGCCCATGACACCGGCCTTGCGAATAAGATTGCCGTCCGCATCCCTGTCCAGCGTCGCGGCCATCAAGCCTTTCTGGAACCTGTCGATCAGGATGCAGGGATCGCGCAGGCCGGTGAGTTCGACCACAGCACTTGCGCCAAGATGCAGCCGCGTGCCCGACGGCAACGCCAACAGATCGATGCCGGATGTGGTGACGTTCTCGCCAAGCTCGCCGGGCCGAACGACAAAACCCTTGGCGCGCAATTCGCAAAACAGTTCGGCATGGATCAAATGCACCTGACGCAGATTGGGCTGTGTCGGATCTCTGCGGACGCGGTGTCGGTGCTTGACCGTGGCGCCCANATGGCCNTCGCCGGCGACCCCCAATCCCGTCAGCAAGCGAATGCCGANGCTTGGCGTCTTGCTGAAGTGATGGCCGGAGCGAAAACTGACCGCTGCGACGCTGCTCATGGCTCGAGCTAGCTTTCCCCGAACACCCGTTTGAAGATCGTGTCGACGTGCTTGAAGTGATAGCCGAGGTCGAATTGCTCGGATATCTCGGCGTCGGTGAGATATTTCTTCACCTCCGTGTCTTTCTTCAGCAGGGTCTGGAAGTCGCCTTCGCCGCGCCACACCGGCATCGCGTTGCGCTGCACCAGTTTATAGGCGTCCTCGCGGCTAGCACCCTTTTGCGTCAGCGCGATCAGGAGCCGCTGCGAATGCACGAGGCCGCCGAGCCGATCGAGGTTCTTCTGCATGTTCTTGGGGTAAACCAACAATTTTTCGATCAGGCCCGCCAGCCGATTAAGGGCAAAATCCAGCGTCACGGTGGCGTCGGGTGCGATCATGCGCTCGGCAGAGGAGTGGGAGATATCGCGCTCATGCCACAGCACGACATTTTCCATGGCCGGCGTCACATAGGCGCGCACCATGCGGGAGAGGCCGGTGAGATTCTCCGACAGCACCGGGTTGCGCTTGTGCGGCATCGCCGAGGAGCCCTTCTGGCCCTCGGAGAAGAATTCCTCGGCTTCCAGCACTTCGGTGCGCTGCAAATGCCGGATTTCGGTGGCAAGGCGTTCGACCGACGACGCAATCACGCCGAGGGTGGCAAAATACATCGCATGGCGGTCGCGCGGGATCACCTGTGTCGAGATCGGCTCCGGCGCTAGCCCCATCGCTTTGGCGACATGTGCTTCGACCCGCGGGTCGATCTGCGCGAAGGTGCCGACGGCGCCCGAGATCGCGCAGGTCGCGACTTCCTTGCGGGCGGTGACCAGACGCTCGCGGGCGCGGCTGAATTCGGCATAGGCGTAGGCGAGCTTGAGCCCGAACGTGACCGGTTCGGCGTGGATGCCGTGGGAGCGGCCGATGGTCGGCGTCATCTTGTGCTCGAAGGCGCGCTTCTTCAGCGCCGCCAGAACCTTGTCGACATCGGCGATCAAAAGATCCGCGGCGCGGGTCAGCTGCACGTTGAGGCAGGTGTCGAGCACGTCGGACGAGGTCATGCCCTGATGCACGAAACGCGCCTCGGGGCCGACGATCTCCGCCAGATGGGTGAGGAAGGCGATGACGTCGTGTTTGGTCTCGCGCTCGATTTCGTCGATCCGCGCGACATCGAACATGGCGTCTCTGGCTTTGGCCCAGATCACCTTCGCCGCTTCTTTCGGGATCACGCCGAGTTCCGCGAGCGCATCCGCCGCATGCGCCTCGATCTCAAACCAGATCTTGAAGCGCGTCTGCGCTTCCCAGATGGAGGCCATTTCCGGGCGGGTGTAACGGGAAATCATCGTCGACTCGTGGCTCATGGGGATCACGCCGCGCTTTAGCAGAGCAGCCCCGGCGAGACAAACGCCAGCCCGCCGCCAGCGGGCCGGCCAGCGGCGACTACCCCGATCCCCCCGCCCGAGTCGCCTCAGTCACGGAATAGTGACTGACAGATATTGAAATCTGTCAGCGAGATGTGCTACATCCCCTTCGACGCCGTCGTTGAGGCGTCCCGTGGCTCGTTGGCTGATCACCCCGAGCCCTGGACTTGCAGAGGAATTGCCCATGACTATCGAAATCTTTTATTTGACCGCCCAAATGCAGCGCTGGCTCAATGTTCAAGTAGCCCGCCACCTCGAAGCGCAGGCCGCAAGACTAAAGCCCGTCGAAGGGACGGTCGTGACAACCTACCCGACGGCTTCAAAAGAGCTCGGTGCCGACGGCCCCGGCGGATCGGTTGGCCTTGATCGACAGGGAATGCCCGAGGGCTGCTGCGTCGTTGATGATACCGACAGCGACACCATCCACGCCGCCGCCGCGGGCTCGTGTTGTCCTGCCGCGCAGATGGCAACGCCCGACAGCGAAAAGCAGACGGTGCACGCATGAACGAGACCGTTGTTTTGACCCCTGAACGAATTCTCGAGGTCACCGAGGACGTGCTGCGTCGCTTCGGGCTGGCGAAGGCTACCGTCGTGGATGTTGCCCGCGCGCTCGATGTGAGCCACGGCAGCGTCTACCGTCATTTCCCAAGCAAGGCGTCGCTGCGCGAGGCAGTGGCGAAGCGCTGGCTCGACCGTGTCAACGCGCCGCTTTTGAAGATTGCGGAAGGTTCGGGGCCGGCGCCCGCCAGGCTGGAGCGCTGGATGCGCACGCTGTTTGCGATCAAGCACAAGAAGGTTTGCGACGACCCCGAGATGTTCCAGACCTATCTGACGCTGGCGCGAGAAGCGTGCAAGGTGGTGAAGGCGCATAAGGAGGGCCTCGTCGATCAGGTCGCGCACATTTTGTCCGACGGCGTGAAGCAGGGCGCGTTCCATGTCACCGACGTCAAAGCTTCGGCACGCGCGGTTTTCGACGCCACCATCCGGTTCCATCATCCCGCTCATTCCGAAGAATGGAGCGACCCGGCGCTGCCCGCGCGGATCGACGCCTTGCTGACGCTATTGCTCAGGGGCCTGGAAGCGCCGCGCAAGCGCTAACCACCTCTCCGGGCGCTATTTCCGCAGCCCGCGCATGCGAAGAATACGCTGTTTGACCCCCATCCCAGCCTTTAGCCCGATTGCACGCCGCCGCCGCATTTGACATCCATCAAATCTGGCGCAGGCTTGGCCGATAGGATTGCTGCGGAGGAAAGCGTGCTGCTGGCCGTCTTTGCGGATATCCATGCCAACCGGCAGGCGTTCAGCGCATGCCTCGATTATGCGCGTGCGCACGGCGCGGAGCGGATGATTTGCCTTGGCGACTACGTCGGATATGGCGCCGATCCGGAATGGACGGTCGAGACGATGATGGGCCTCGTCGATAGCGGTGCTATGGCGGTGCGCGGCAACCATGACAACGCCGTCGGCAGTGCGGCGGAATCAATGAATGCCCAAGCCCAGGCCGCGATCGAGTGGACGCGCGGCAGGCTGAGCGCGGCGCAGCGGGGTTTTCTGGCGGACTTGCCACTGACGTTGCATGAGGAGGATCGGCTTTACGTTCATTCCGAAGCCAGCCACCCCGCGAGATGGCGCTATGTGCAGGATAGCTCGGATGCCGCGCGCAGCATCCAGGCGGCATCAGCCCAAATTACGTTCTGCGGCCACATCCACCAGCCGGCGCTCTATTCGATGTCTTCCGCCGCGAAGATGACGAGTTTTGTGCCGACCTCTGGAGTCCCGGTGCAACTGCTCGCGGGCAGGCGCTGGCTGGCCGTTCTCGGCTCGGTGGGGCAGCCCCGAGATGGCGATCCAGCGGCCTCGTTTGCGATGTTCGACACCAGGTCGCGGGAAATCACGTATTGCCGTGTGCCATACGATGTCGAGGCGGCGGCGGGCCGGATTCGCGAAAACGTCCTGCCGCTCTGGCTGGCCGATCGGCTGCTGGTCGGGAGATGAGCGATGGCCAGGTCCTCGGTTGTATCAGGTGCCGTCATAGATGGTTTCACGATCGGAGAGTGTGTCCATCGCGGCGGCATGGCGACGCTGTGGAACGTGACCCGCCCCGACATTGCGATGCCGCTGTTGATGAAAATCCCGCTGATGTCGGAAGGCGAGGATCCGGCCGCCATCGTCAGTTTCGAGATGGAGCAGATGATCCTGCCGCGGTTGTCGGGACCTCACGTGCCGGCCTGCTTCGGGTCCGGCGATTTCGCCCGCCAGCCCTATGTCGTGATCGAGCGTATCCCCGGCAAAACACTTTATGGTCGGCTTGGCGATCTGCCGCTGAGTTTTGAAGAGACACGCGGCATCGTCGGAAAAATTGCGCTGGCGCTTGCCGACCTGCATCGCCAGAACGTCATCCATCACGATATCAAGCCGAGCAGCATCATGTTTCGCCCCGGCGGCGAAGTGGTCCTGATCGATTTTGGATTGTCGCATCATAACCGGTTGCCCGATCTGCTGCAGGAAGAGTTCCGGCTGCCCTACGGCACGGCGCCGTACCTGGCGCCCGAGCGGTTGCTTGGCGTGCGGGATGACCCGCGCAGCGACCTTTTTTCATTGGGAGTGCTTGCGTACTTCTTCACGACAGGTGTGCGGCCGTTCGGCGAGAGCGAGACCATGCGCGGCATGCGACGGCGGCTGTGGCGCGATCCGTATCCTCCGCGCAAGCTGAAAGCCGATTATACGCCATGGCTGCAAGAAATCGTGCTGCGGTGCCTGGAGATCGAGCCGGTCTGGCGCCATCCCACAGCATCGCAATTGGCATTCGAACTCGGCCATCCCGACCAGGTCAAATTGACCGCGCGGTCCGAGCGGGTGGAGCGCGATCCGATCAGCACGGTCTGGCGCCGCCGTTTCAATCGCGGCCTGACCCAGCCGAAACCGAAATCCGATCTGGCGGCGCAACTGGCGACGTGCCCGATTCTGGCGGTCGCGCTCGATACTGCGGAGGGATCCGAACCGCTGAACGAGGCCCTGCGCGTCACGGCCCAGCGAATCCTGGCGACACTGCCATCCGCAAGGCTGGCGTGCCTGAACGTCTTGAAACTCGGCCGCGTCACCATCGACAGGACGCTCGACGAGCAGGGCAACAACAAGCACGTCGATCGGCTGATTACGCTCAGGCACTGGGCAGCGCCGTTAAAGCTCGATGAAAACAGGCTTACGGTGCACGTCCTCGCGGCCGTCGAGCCCGCGGCGGCGATCCTGGAATTTGCGAAAGTCAATCGTGTCGATCATATCGTCATCGGTGCGCGGCAGAACTCGCTGGTGCGCTCGCTGCTTGGCAGCGTCTCCGCCAAAGTGGCGGCCGAGGCGCCCTGTACCGTGACCGTGGTGCGGCCAACGCGTGCGGCCGCGCTCCAGTCGGGCAGTGCGAGCAGCAAAAGTCCGGATCAAGTGAAAGCCTAGTTTTCCGAATTGGCGGGATTCATCTCGGCAGCATCACCAGCAATGACGAAATTGGTGTTGATCAGGTCGCTTCAACGGCTGACGGCCTTGGAAAACTGTTTCACTTCAACCTCACGCGCTCGAAGGCAGCTGATCGCGGCGGGGCGTCGCCTGACGTCCGGGTTCCTGGCTATCGCTTTCAATGCCATCGTCATGTCCAGCTATTCCATGGCTAACCCGGTCGTGGCGACGGAACAGAAGTTCGATGTCGGTATGGGGCCGTCTCGGGGCCAGGCGGCGACGCTTCAAATGCCGGTTTGGAAGTATGCCTTGCATGTCATCAACCCTGGCGCAAACGTGTTTCACCGGAACAGACGGGTTTTTTCGGTCGACGAGGTCACGTACACGCGCCGGGTCGCAAACGCGGTGTTCAATCCAACCCACACCGCAATTCCAGTCCACATGCGCGCACAAATTATCTAGCACGCGGCGGAGGTATTGACACTACCGGACGACTACGGGTTGAAGCGCAAAAATTAGTCATGCGGGTTCGCAAGCGAATGGAACTATCCATTGGCTAAGGCTGTGTCGAGAAGGGATAGCGTATATCGCGACAAAAATTGCGACCGTGACCAACGTGCGTTCGGTCTACAACGTCATCCGCAAGACATCCGTGACGGAGTGATTCAATTACACCGCCTCGCCCCGTGCCAGCGCCGCCGCACCGCGGATCGCGGAGATATTGGCCTTGTAGGCTTCCATCGTACCGCCCCTGAACACAGCGGAGCCTGCGACAAAGGCATTGGCGCCGGCGGCGGCAAGCTCGCCCGAAACGTCCGGGCCGACGCCGCCGTCGACCTCGATGTCGATCGGCCGTCCCGCCGTCATGGCGCGGATGTCGCTGACCTTGCCGAGCGCGGAGCGAATAAAAGCCTGGCCGCCGAAACCGGGGTTAACCGACATCACCAGCACCAGATCGATCATGTCGATGACATATTCGATTGCCGTTATCGGCGTGCCCGGATTGAGCGAGACGCCGGCCTTCTTGCCGAGCGCGCGGATCGCCTGCAGCGAGCGATGCAGATGTGGGCCGGCCTCGGCATGCACCGTGATGTGATCGCAGCCGGCCTTGGCGAACGCCT
>JGI12053J15887_10000617_pt1 | contig 14859 bp, 13 predicted proteins | sample MedBloCAOM1_O3_FD_15887 | JGI IMG/M metagenome (IMG submission 15887)
TGATGGGCGAGCCAGGCGGATCAAGGAAATCTGCACACTGCTGGGAACATACGAGTCCCTTTAATACCTATCCCTCCTCCCACGCGGTCTAGGCTTCCGCGCCATTACCCTCTTTGGACCTTCTGACCGGCGCGTGCTTTGACACTCCTTTCGGGCGGATCTCATAAGGCCACAATGAACGTCTACGGGGACGTGGTAACGGATGAGATGAGCAGAGCGAGTTTGAAGGTAGCCGAGCTAGCTTTACGCACCAACGGAGCGCGAGTCCAGCTAACCCATTGATTTTATGGTGGGCGCTATAGGATTCGAACCTATGACTTCCACCGTGTGAGGATGGCACTCTACCGCTGAGTTAAGCGCCCACTTTGCCGCGGTAAGTTCATCATTATACACAGGTTCCCGATCCACGATCTTTCTAGTGAATTGCCTCCAGCCCCCGTCCTAGCCCCCGTTCAGATCCGAGAACCGCGTCGAGCATTCGGCCTTGCGCCTCCAACCTCTGTTTCTTTCTGGAGTGCGCATAGTACGTCGTCATGTCCAGCCGCGTGTGCAGTAGAGTCGCTTGGATCACAGCCGGATTCTCGCCTTCCGCCATTCGGAACGAGCAAAGACTATGGCGAAAGACATGAAAGCCGAAGCGCTTGATTTTGTTGCCTTCCAGGTCGAAGGCCCGCTCTTTGGCGTCAAGGGAAATGACGCCTTCGGACTGACCGAACGTGTAGACCGCCCATCACGGAGCGATATTTTGCACGTGTCGAGTCTTCCATCTCGAGCGTCTTGAGCCAGTGCTTGACCTCCACGGGGCTGATATCAACAGCAATTCTCTTTACCCCAGCGGGGAACGAGTACGCCATTGACGATCTGGTCGTAGTGGTCCCTGGTTGATTGTTTCTTGAATTCCTTGTTCGCAAAGTAGTAGGCGGCGAGAACTTCTGTGCCGAGATAAGTTCCGGTTTGTCCGTTGCTCGGAGTAATCGACAACGGAGACAAGATGAGGCGAAAATCCAGCGCTCGCAAACCACAACTCTAAAGCCGAGACCGGTTTTTAATCCGTGGCCAGATATACGTAACGCAGAATGAATAGGATTGTGAGAATCCAGATGAGCGTGTTTACTTCGCGAAGCTTGCCAGACGCGCTTTTCACGACGGTGTAGGAAATTAGGCCGAGGCTGAGGCCGGTTGCGATGCTGAAGGTAAGAGGCGTGGCTAGCATGGTAATGAATGCCGGGACAGCCTCACTGAATTCCTGCCAGGCGATTTGTGCAATGGATTGCGTCATCAGCACTCCCACCAAGATCAGCGCGGGGGCTGTTGCATAGGCGGGGATCGCGGTAGCCAGCGGTGAGCAGAACGTGGCAAGTAGGAAGAGTGCGGCGACCGCGACATTGCTGAGACCCGTGCGAGCGCCGGCGGCAACTCCGGCTGCGCTTTCGATGTAACTCGTCACCGTCGACGTTCCCGTCAGGGAGCCGAAAATGGTTCCCACCGCATCTGCAACCAGAACCCGGCCTACGCGGGGAATCTTGCCGTCCTTGATGAAGCCGCCCTGTTCGCACACTCCCACCAGAGTGCCGACGTTGTCGAANAGATCCACAAACAGGAAGGCGAACAGAATTTCGAGTAAGCCCAGATGGCTCGCGCCGCGAAAATCAAGCTGCAAGAAAGTGGAAGAGGGATGTGGCATCGCGAAGATCGCCGTTGGCGGAGTCGTGATCCCGCGAAGCATTCCAAGCGCTGCGGTTCCAAAGATGCCGATCAGGATGGCAGCAGGGAACTTTCGTGACATGAGGATCAGCGTCAGGATCAAGCCAAAACAGGCAGTCTGCACTTCTTTGTCGGCAAAGCTGCCCAGGCCCACATATGTCGCCGGATTTGCCACCACGAGCTGCGCATTCCGCAGTCCCACAAAGGCGATAAACATTCCAATCCCCGCCGCTGTCGAGTGCTTCAGACAGTCGGGCATGCCGTTGACGATCTGCTCGCGAACGCGCGTCACCGTGAGCACAAGGAAAAGAACGCCCGAACAAAAGACCACCGCGAGCGCCGTGCGCCAGGGGACATGCATCGCGATGCAGACGGAATAAGTGAAGTAGGCGTTCAGAGACATCCCCGGCGCCAACGCGATGGGATAGTTGGCGTAGAGTCCCATGACCAGCGTAGCCGCCGCGGCGGAGACGCAGGTCGCGAAGACCACGCCCTCTGCCGGCATTCCTGCCTGAGCGAGAATCTGGGGGTTCACCACGATGATGTAAGCCATCGTGACGAAGGTGGTGAGGCCACCAAGCATCTCCTGTTTAACGGAGGTGTGATTCTCAGCGAGTTTAAAGTAGCGATCGATCAACCCCATGAGTCCTCTGAGCTAGGACATCCAACTCCAGTCGTCGCTTCCGGTGGCAAAGGTCCGCCGTCACCAAGTGAAGTCTGAGGTCCGACGCCGCTTCCAATGCTCGAACTCGCTTAGTAGTCGACCTTGTTTGGCTTGCTTTCCCACGCACGAAATGCCGCTAGCGCCTCTTCGCGCATCATCTGAATCATCGGAATCTTGCGCTGCGAATGCGGTTGCGCAAGTTCGCGGTAGATCAGTGAATCGTCAAATCCGATCCTGGACGCATCGGCGTCGGCATTGGCAAAATAAACGCGAGAGAGGCGGGCCCAGTAGATTGCCCCCAAGCACATGGGACACGGCTCACAAGAGGTATAGATTTCGCAGCCTTCAAGATCAAAAACGCCAAGTTTCTTGCAGGCGTCGCGAATGGCGACCACTTCCGCGTGGGCGGTGGGATCATTCGTCGAAGTGACCTGATTCGCGCCCTCGGCAACAATCTTGCCGTCTTTCACCACGACCGCACCGAAGGGCCCGCCGAGGCTAGACAGGACGTTGTCAATCGACAGCTGAATGGCGCGGGCCATGAAAGGATTGTCCATGTTCTCGCTCTATCGTGCGTAATCGGCAGGGTATGCCTGCGGCAGCAACCCGCGAACCAGCAAATCAGTCGACATGGACCTTCTGGCAGCCGCTTCGCTGAGAAGGGAGTATAAGCCGAGAATCAGAAGTTCGTAAAATGCTGTTTTGATTCCGGCGAAGTGTGCATTGTAAAAAGTGGAGCGCTGGGGATACCCTCTGTCTCAAGGCGCCAATCCTACAAGGAGCTGACATTGAGTTTGCAAGCCTTCGTCGCGCGCAGGGTAATTACTCCTGACNGAATCCGCTCGGCTGCCATACTGGTTAAAGGAGAGCAAATCCAGGCGGTTGTATCCCCCGATCAAATACCCGNCGAGGGTTACGAAATTCATGATTTCGGCGAGGATGCCATTCTTCCGGGGCTTGTCGATTCCCACGTCCATATCAACGATCCTGGTCGCGCAGAGTGGGAGGGGTTCGAAACTGCAAGCCGAGCCGCGGCGGCAGGTGGATACACGTTGCTTGTCGATATGCCCCTGAACTGTCTTCCCGCGACCGCGACTGTCGCTGCGCTTGAGGCCAAGCGTGCGGCTGCACAAGGCAGATGCCGCGTCGATTGGGCGGCGTGGGGCGGGGTCATCCACGATAATCAAAGGGACATCGAAGCTCTCGCTGCCGCTGGGGTACGGGGGTTCAAATGCTTTCTGGTTAATCCTGGCATCGATGGCTTCACTATGGTCACGGAGCAGCACTTGCGCGCGGCCCTGCCTCACGTCGCCCGAACTGGCCTGCCGCTCCTGGTACACGCAGAACTTCCCGCTCCAATTGATCTGGCAACGGACTCTCTGGCCAACGCCGATTGGCGCTGCTATTCAACCTACCTTCAGTCGCGGCCAGACGATGCGGAACTAGCTGCCATCCGCTTGATGCTTTCGTTGTGCCGCGAATATGGTTTTCGATTGCACATCGTCCATCTCTCGACCAGTCAGGCGCTTCCAGAACTGCACGCCGCGCGCGACGAAGGACTTGCGGTAAGCGTGGAAACTTGCCCGCACTATCTGCATTTGTCCGCGGAAACGATCGCGAACGGCGCGACGCTGAGCAAGTGTGCGCCGCCGATTCGCAGCCGGGAAAATTGCGAAAGATTGTGGCAAGGCCTGCGAGATGGAACGATCGACATGGTAGTGACCGACCATTCGCCGTGTCCTCCAGCCTTGAAGCGTCTCGCCGAGGGCAATTTCCGGACCGCGTGGGGCGGTATTGCGAGCCTCTCAGTAGCGCTGCCGCTGATGTGGACTGAGGCTAGCCGGCGAGGATTCACGTTGCTCGATCTGGCACGCTGGATGGCGGCGGCCCCGGCCAGGTTGGCCGGTTGCAACACGCGCAAGGGTCGGATTGCCGCGGGGTATGATGCAGACTTCGTCGTGTTCGATCCCGACCGCGAATTCATTGTGACAGAAGACAGATTGCACCACCGGCATGCGGTATCTCCGTACCTGGGAGAAACGCTGCGCGGCATGATTAAGGCTACCTATCTCCGAGGGAGTCCTGTCTTTGCTGAAGGAGAGTTTCCTGGCGAGCCTGGCGGACGGGAGTATGCCGTGGCTCACCAATCAAATCTGTAAATCTTATTGTGCGCGGTGACAGTTCCACTTGTGAGCCTTGTCTGTCATACACTATCCCCGATCCAAGAATTGAATAATGAGCAGCAATAGCATCGTCGGCAAGTCAGTTCCGCGCAAGGAAGGGCGAGACAAAGTAACCGGAAGATCCCAGTACGTCGACGATATGGTTCTGCCAAATATGCTCTTCGGAGCAACGGTTCGCAGCCAGATTCCCCGCGGCCGGATCAGGAAGATCACGTTCGGTCCTGGAATTGCCTGGGATGAATTCGTGATTGTTTCTGCGAAAGATATTCCGGGGAAGAATTGCATCGCGTTGATCGGGGACGATCAGCCATGCCTGGCGAATGAATTCGTGAACCATCCCGAGGAACCCATCCTGTTGTTGGCTCATCCCAACTGCCATCTTCTCCCCAAGGCAGTGGAAGCGGTATCGATCGAATACCAGCCTCTGCCCGCCATCTTCACGATTGAAGAAAGCGAGCGGCGCTCCGAAATTGTCTGGGGCGAGGACAANATCTTCAAAACCTATCTGATCGAAAAAGGCGATGTCGATGCTGTTTGGGAAAAGGCCGAGTACNTCGTGGAAGGTGTGTACACGACGGGTGCACAGGAGCAGCTNTACATCGAAAATAACGGGATGATCGCGGCCTTTGATGCCGCCGAGGGAATCACGGTGTGGGGCTCGCTGCAGTGCCCNTACTACATTCACAAGGCGCTGATGACTCTGTGCGATTTGCCGGCGGAAAAAGTNCGCGTGGTGCAGATGGAGACCGGAGGAGCTTTTGGCGGGAAGGAAGAATATCCGTCGATGATCGCCGCGCATGCCGCGCTGCTGGCGATCAAGTCCGGACGACCCGTGAAAATTATTTATGACCGTATGGAAGATATGGCGGCGACTACCAAACGGCATCCCTCGCGCACGCGCCACCGGACGGCCGTCAGCAAGAACGGCAAAATTCTGGGCGGGGAAATCGACTTCACGATTGACGGTGGAGCATACGCAACGCTGTCCTCGGTAGTCCTTTCGCGCGGGGCGATTCATGCTGGTGGCCCGTACTACTGGCCGAATATTCGTATCCGGGCGAAGGCGGTCGCTACAAACGCGCCGCCGCATGGAGCCTTTCGCGGATTTGGAGCGCCGCAGAGCCTGTTCGCCATGGAGCGGCACATGGATCGCATCGCGCGAGCGGTAGGCCTTTCTCCGGTCGAGATCCGCCGCCGGAATTTTCTTCAGCCCGGACAGACCACTACTACGGAACAGGTTGTGCGCGAACCGATCGATCTCGGGAAGTTGCTCGACCGCGCGCTGGAGGTTTCCGACTATCACGCCAAGAAACAGCGCTTCGTAAACTTGAATCGGCTTGGCACAACCAGAAAGGGCATGGGCATTGCTGCATTTCTGCACGGTGCCGGTTTCACGGGGTCGGGCGAGCGCTATCTGAGTTCCGTGGTCGGTGTAGAAGGTTGTGCCGACGGCAGTGTGCGCGTGCTGGTTTCGAGCACAGAATTTGGCCAGGGAACAAAAACCGTTCTCAGCCAGATTGCGGCCGAAGCTCTCGGCCTGCCCTACGAGAACGTCAGCATGGCCCAGCCGGATACTTTGGAAGTTCCCAACAGCGGTCCGACCGTTGCCTCGCGCACGGTAATGGTGGTTGGGAAATTGGTGCAGTCCGCGGCTTTGGGAATTCGGCAAACACTGATTTCGTCCAACCTGCTGAGCGACACCTATACCGCAGACGAGTTTCGCGTTGCCTGCATGCACTATGTTGCGGCGCATGGCGAATTCCGCTCCTGGTCACGCTACGAGGCGCCCAGTGATATTTTCTGGGACGATCAAAAATATCGAGGAGAAGCCTACGCGGCGTTTGCCTGGGCGGTTTACATTGCGGAAGTCACGGTCGATTTGACGACGTATAGCGTATCGGTGGACGACTTCGTGGCGCTCCAGGAAGTCGGCAAAGTTCTGCACCCACTTCTCGCGAGGGGACAAATCATCGGTGGCATTGCCCAAGCGATCGGATTCAGCCTCTATGAAAAGGTGGTTTGGCAGAACGGACGCATGCAAAACAGCCAGATGACCAACTACATTATGCCGACTTCGAGCGACCTGCCGCCGATTCGAGTATTCTTCGAAGAGTTGGGGAACGTATACGGGGCGTATGGTGCGAAGGGCATCGGCGAACTCCCGATGGACGGTCCTGCCCCGGCAATTGTTAACGCGGTGGAAGACGCGCTCGGAGTTCCCTTCGATTCCATTCCTCTGCTTCCGGAAGACATCATGGAGGCGCTGGACAAAGATGGGCTAGCCGCTACAGCGCAAGACAGTGGCGTGAGTTCCACAGGCGTAGTGTGATGAGCGATTCTCGCGAGAGCCTCACCAAAGTCGAGATTTCATTCACGGTCAATGGCGAGCGGAAAACGGTGCGCGCTCACCCGATGGAACGGTTGCTCGATATCTTACGGCAACAATTCCAATTGACCGGCACAAAAGAAGGGTGCGGAGAAGGAGAGTGCGGTTCGTGCGCAGTGTTGATGGACGGCATCCTCGTGAATAGCTGCCTCGTGCCCGTACTTCAGGCTGCAGGTTCGAACGTGGTTACGATCGAGGGACTTGCAGCGGGTGAGACGCTGCACGTCCTGCAGGAGGCCTTTCTGGAGTGCGGCGGGGCGCAGTGCGGCATCTGCACGCCCGGGATGATTCTCGCAGCCGTCCATTTATTGAACGGAACACCCAAGCCCACGATGGAAGAGATCCGGGAAGGACTCTCGGGCAATCTCTGCCGCTGCACCGGGTACAGCCAGATTGTTGAAGCTGTGGAGAGAGCGGTGCACCCCAGGACCACCGCATGAGATCTAATCCCGCCGATTACGAAATGATTGCGCCCGGCAGCTTGTATGCAATTGTCTCGCTGCTGGCAAAGGAACCGGGCGTGTGGGTTCCAATTGCCGGAGGCACCGATGTGATGGTGCAATACGCGGCTGGAAAGCTTCCGGCGCGAAAGCTGGTCAGCATTTGGAATCTTCCCGAGTTGCGTCGCATTGAGGTCACAGCTGAAGAAATTCGGATCGGTGCGGGATGCACCTATACGGACCTCCGTAGACACGAGATTGTCGGAAGCGAGTTTCCTCTCTTGCGAAGCGCCGCGCGCTGGACTGGGGGAGTCGCGAACCAGAATCGCGGAACGATTGGAGGCAATATCGTCAACGCTTCGCCGGCCGCGGACTCGCTACCTGCGTTGCTCGTGTACGACTCCGAACTGATCCTCGTGTCGATCCGAGGCGAGCGCCGTCTGCCCTATGCAAGCTTTCACACCGGCTACAAAAAGACACTGCTGGCGACTGATGAGCTGCTTCAAGCCGTGTGCCTGCCGCGTCGATTCTCGGGATATTTCAGCCATGCCCGCAAGGTGGGAGCCCGGAATGCACAAGCGATCTCCAAAGTGTGTATCGCCGCTTTGGGCCACTTGGGCGACGGTGTGGTTGAAGATGTTCGCATCGCTCTGGGAAGTGTGGCGCCCGTTCCGCTCCGTCTGACGGAAACTGAGAAGATCGTGAGAGGAAAGGCTATCGATTCCGAGCTCTTGCTCTTGGCGCGAAATGCCGTAGCCGACAAAATCCAGTCGATTGACGATATCCGATCTACCGCGAGGTACCGTGCAGCGGTGGCGGGCAATCTTGTAGTCGAGTTCTTAAATCGACTGAATTCGGAACAGCCAGGTCCAGAACGCGGGGAGGTGAAGGATGTTCTGGCACGATGGAATCGTTCTTCGGTCGACGAAGCCATGCAGGCGATTCTGCCGTGCTGCGGGTCGAAGGCGTGGGCGCAAGGGATGGTAGCCCGAAGACCTCTCGCGGATGAAGCTGCGCTAGTCGCTGCGTCGGACGAAACGTGGCGTAGCCGGACACAATCAGACTGGATGGAAGCATTCCACAGTCATCCGCGAATCGGAGAGTCGCGGCCGTCTTCTGAGGAACCACAATCTCCACCAGCCCAGTCTGTAGAATGGTCGGCGCAGGAGCAGCGGGACTTAGCCGACGCCGAGGCGGCGGTGAAACTTGCTCTGGCGGATGCAAATCGAGAATACGAACGACGCTTCAATCGTATCTTCATTGTGTGCGCAACCGGCAAGTCCGCGCCGGAGATTCTTGAGATTCTCCGGCGACGGCTCAACAATGACGCAGAAACCGAGCTTCACGAAGCGGCCGAGCAGCAGCGGCAGATTACAGAAATCCGGCTACGGAAATGGCTTCAAGGATGAAACGCATTTCAACCCACATTCTGGACATTGTTATTGGCAAGCCTGCCAAGCACGTGTCTGTGCGACTGGAGAAACAGAATACGCCTGATGATTGGCGGCTGTTGACCTCGGCGCGCACCGATCAAGATGGCCGGTGTACTCAGTTGCTGCCGGAAGGCGAGGATCTCTCCGCGGGAGTCTATCGGTTGAGTTTTGACACCGGGAGTTATTACGCGCTCCAGAAAATCGACGCACTGCATCCGGTGGTGGAAGTTACGTTCGAGGCGCGTGATGGCGAATCGCATCTTCACATTCCGCTGCTCCTGAGCCCAAACGGGTATACGACTTACCGGGGAAGCTGAGATGGAGTTGAGAAGGTGACCTCGTCAATCCGCGAATGGCTCAACCTCCTGGTGCGCTGGTTCCACGTGTTTGCGGCGATCATGTGGGTCGGCCAAACGTATTACTTCGCGTGGCTGGACGGCCAATTTGGCCGGCTCGAGAAGAACGCCGTAGGAATTGGCACAAGCTCGTCGGTGTGGATGGTCCACAGCGGCGGTTTCTACACTGTCAACAAACAGAAATCCCTTAACGTCGGACCTGAGCAAGTTCGTTGGTTCCGCTGGGAAGCGTTGATGACCTGGCTGAGCGGAATCGTGCTGTTGTTTCTTGTCTACTATTCCAGCAGCGGACTTGTTGACGTGGACGCGGCGAACATTTCTCAAGGGGTTGGCATTGCTATCGGACTAGCTGTGATGGCGGGCGGATGGTTCGTCTACGATCTAGCGGCACGTTCGCCTCTGGGCAGGTCCGAAGCAGTGTTTGCTCTATTCTCTCTTCTGATGATTGCAGTGCTCGCTTGGGGATTGATGCATGTGTTCAGCGGACGCGCGGCTTACATCCACCTCGGAGCCGTGCTCGGGACGATTATGACCGCCAATGTCTGGTTCCGGATTCTTCCTTCGCAGCGCAAAATGATAGCGGCAGCGGCAGCCGGAGCTAAGTTCGACGCGTCAGTGGGCGCTCAAGCCAAGTTGCGCTCCAAACACAATACTTTTATGGCAGTCCCCGTTGTCTTTATCATGATCAGCAATCACTTTCCCGTTGCGACCTACGGCAACACATACGGTTGGGAGGTTCTCGTCGCTCTCGTTCTCCTCGGTTGGGGAGCGGCGAAGCTTATCCGCGAAGCTTAGCGGTCGATAAAAAAGCGAATTCTCGAGAAACAGAATCGCGTGCAAACAACTGGAACCACAAGTCGCGCAGAGGAAGTCATCGCTCGATGTAAAAGGTTAGCGTCCTTTACTGAAGAGCCAGATTGCGCGTGCCGGACTTTTCTGTCTCCGCCTATGCATGACTGCCATCGGGAAATTGCCCGATGGATGGAATCGCTGGGTGTTCATGCGCGAGTCGATGCTGCCGGAAACTTCCGCGGAGTTTACCCGGCCGTTCAGCCGATTGCTCCGCGCCTGCTCATCGGTTCACACCTCGATACGGTTCCTAACGCCGGTGCTTATGATGGCGTTCTGGGGGTTGTTCTTGCCGTCGCGTTGCTGGAAGAGTTGCGGGGACGGAGGCTTCCATTCGGCATTGAGGTAGTTGCCTTCTCTGAGGAGGAAGGAGTACGCTTTGGCACTCCATTCATCGGCAGCCGTGCGCTGGTAGGCAAGCTGGACAACAAACTTCTGGAAATTCGTGATTCGCACGGGATCTCCGTGCGGAAAGCGATCGAAGAGTTTGGGCTGAATCCCGAAAACATTCCTCAGGCTGAACTCGAGAACGATACGCCGGGCTACCTTGAATTTCATATCGAACAGGGACCGGTTTTGGAGAAACTCAATCTGCCGCTCGCCGTTGTAGAGGCCATCGCCGGCCAGAGCCGATTGGAGTTCACGTTTCTCGGCCGTGCCAACCATGCGGGCACAACGCCGATGCACAATCGCAACGACGCTCTTGCAGGGGCAGCAGAGTGGATCGGCACAGTGGAGCGCGTGGCTCAGGGAATCCCTGGTTTGGTCGCGACTGTCGGAAAGATCGACGCCAAGCCTGGAGCGACGAACGTGATCGCGGGGGAAGCGTGGCTGACACTCGACGTGCGTCACGGCTCCGACGAGATTCGAACTAGAGCCGTAGTTGATCTCATTCGCCAAGCTGAAGGAATTGCCGCGCGCCGCGGATTGTCTGTGCGGAAGAATACGCTGTTCAGCCAGCACGCCGTCGCAATGGATGCGTTCCTCAATGATGAAATAGAACGGGCAATCCTCAAGACAGGATCCAAGTCGCATCGGATGGTGAGCGGCGCCGGTCATGATGCCATGATCATGGCGGAAAGAGTCCCTAGCGCAATGATTTTTCTGCGCACTCCCGGCGGCATCAGCCACGATCCGGCGGAGTCGGTCGCGGGTGAAGACGTAGAGAAGGCAATTGAGTGCGGATTGCATCTTCTGAATCAGTTGGCTGCCTCGCCCGAATTTCAAAAAAGGATAAACCGTGCATAATATTGGACGGACACGAAGTTCCCAACAACCCAATCATTTGTTGCTGACTGCGGACACTTTCGTGCGCACGATTCTGCCGGGAATGAAGGCGTGCTCCGCAGTCGTGCATGTCAGCCCCGCATTGGGCGCCAAGTTCACGGAGTACACTGCTGAGTTTGAAGTCGGCGGAGAATTGGGCGGCACGCCTGCTCAACGCTTCATTTTCGTGATCGAGGGTGGCGTGAAGTTGGAGGTAAACGGCAAATCGAGCGAATTGAGCGCACGCGGTTACGCCTTTCTTCCTCAAGGATTGCGCCATCGAGTGGTTGCGACCAAAGCGAGCCGCGTCGCCGTCATCGAGAAACTTTATCAGGGTCTCGATTCGGTCACATCGCCACAGTTAATAATCTCGAGCGAAGATGCGGTTTCCTCCCTTGCGCTCGCGGACGATCCCAGCTTGCAAGTCAAATGCCTGCTTCCCGATGAGATGAGTTTCGACTGCGCCGTTAACACGATGGTGTACCAGCCGGGGGCCTCGTTGAGCATGGTCGAAATGCACGTGATGGAGCACGGGCTCATCATGCTCGAGGGCGGCGGAATATATCGGCTTGGCGATGCGTGGTATCCAGTGACAGCGGGAGACTTCATCTGGATGGCACCATGGTGCCCGCAGTGGTTCGGAGCAATCGGTAAGGTGCCGGCAAAATATCTCATATACAAAGATTGGAACCGGCATCCGTTGGCATGCCTGCAGCGATGAGTTTGACTATCGACCGACGCCGCCTGCTCTCCGAAATCGATGAGCTAGCTTCATTTTCTGATGCTGAAGCTCCTGCCGTGACGCGAATCGTCTTCACGCCAACGGATCTCAAGGCTCGCGCGTGGATGAAAGCGCGTTGTGAGAAAGCCGGACTCACGGTGCGCCAGGATGCTATCGGCAATATCTTCGCTCGATGGAATGGTTCTGACCCGGCCGCGCCGGTTGTCGGCACCGGCTCGCATATTGACGCCATTCCGAACGCGGGGAGATTCGACGGTGTTGTAGGGGTGCTGGGAGGGTTGGAAGCGATAAGAGGGTTGCAGCAGAGTGGATTTCGTCCAAGGCATTCGATTGAATTGCTTATTTTCACTTCCGAGGAGCCGACGCGTTTCGGAATCGGATGTCTTGGAAGCCGGCTGCTGTCGGGCACTCTTTCTCCGGAAGCGGCGAGAAAGCTAACGGACAACGACGGCGCCACACTCGATGATGTCCGCCATGGGGCGGGTTTCGAAAGCGATCTTGAACAGGTCAAGTTGCCGCGCGGCTACTACAAAGCATTCATCGAGCTGCACATTGAACAGGGGCCGCTGTTGGAGCGACAACAAATTCCTCTCGGCATTGTCACAAACATTGCGGCGCCGGCGAGTCTGCGCATCTTGATCGAAGGCTCCGGTGGACACGCCGGAGGAGTCTTGATGCCCGACCGCCGCGATGCTCTCTGCGCGGCCGCTGAGCTGATTCTGGCGATTGAGAGTGCGGCACGCAGCAGCGGAGCGATCGACACAGTTGCCACGGTAGGCAGCTGCGAGGTATTTCCCGGCGCGGTCAACAGCATTCCGAGCCGGGTCCGGCTTAGCGTGGATGTTCGCGACACGGATCTTCAAAGGCGTGACGCCGTAATGCATAAAATTGAAACTACGCGTGATTCGATTTCAACCAAACGTCAGGTATCGATCCACAGCGAGGTGTTGAACGCTGACGCGCCAGTGGACTGTGCTCCCGAATTAGTCGAAGCGCTTTCTCAATCCTGCCGCAAGCACGAACTGACATTCATTCCCATGGTCAGCCGCGCTTATCACGATTCGCTTTTCATCGCACGCATTGCTCCGGTTGCGATGTTATTTATCCCGTGCCGCAATGGATACAGCCACCGTCCTGACGAATACGCATCCGCCGAGGATATTGTTCGAGGAACGCTCGTGCTCGCGGAGACGCTCGCAGCTTTGTCCAAATAACGTTTTAGATCCAGTTTGGTGGCACGTGCGTATGAGGTCACTTTGACGCGGCCGATGCGCGAATGCTGGCGTATCCGGGCTTGATCGTGGAATAGATGAAACCGAGGCGCTCGTTATATGGCAGGAAAGCGCTCTTCATCGCATTGATGGTGATCCTCTCAAAGTCCTCCAGAGAGAGGCCAAATGTTTCTGCCGCTGCTTCAAACTCCTGGCTCATCGAGGTGTGGCTCATCAGCCGATTGTCCGTGTTCAGCGTGACGCGGAATTTCTCCTGATAAAGAACTTTGAAGGGATGCTCCGCCAAACTGGGCGTGGCACCCGTGTGAACGTTGCTCAGCAGGCAAATCTCCAGCGGGATGCGCTTATCGAGAACGTATTGAGCCAGATCGCCTAGCTTCACCGCCTTGCCATTGGCGACGGCAATATCCTCGATCAACCGCGTTCCGTGCCCGATGCGGTGCGCTCCGCAATACTGAATCGCCTGCCAGATCGATTCTTTCCCGTAGCCTTCGCCGGCGTGAATCGTGATGTTGAAGTTCTCGCGCTGGATGTAATGAAAAGCCTCGACATGTTTCTTCGGCGGATAACCTCCCTCTTCACCCGCCAGATCGAAGCCGACCACGCCGCGCGCGCGAAAATCAACCGCGAGTTCCGCCATCTCGAGGGAGGTGTTCATATTGCGCATGGCACAAATGATCAGACCAGAAGTGACCCCGAAATCTTTTCGTCCTCGTTCCAGTCCCTTCAAGACCGCGGAAACAATCTGCTGGTGCGTCAATCCCTTCTGGGTGTGAAAGACGGGCGCAAAGCGAGTCTCGAAATAAACCATTCCATCCCGGCTTAAATCTTCGGCTTGTTCATAGGCAACGCGCTGCAACGCTTCTTCCGTCTGCATCACTGCAATCGTGTGTGCAAAACCTTCCAGATATTTTGCGAGACTCCCTTGATTCGCTCCGCGGAAAAACCACTGGGAGAGGGCATCGGGATCGTCCGTCGGAAGGCCAGCGTATTTGGTATCCTTCGCCAGCTCAATAATGGTTCGCGGCCGCAATACGCCGTCCAAATGCTCGTGCAAAAGCACTTTGGGAAGACTCCGCAATAATTGTTTATCAAATTTCATGGATGCGGTTTCTTCCTTGGAGTGGCAGCATTCTGCGGAGCAGTTCGCAAGATCATAACATCACCTCTCAGATCAGATCCTCTCGGCATCGCACGCGGGCGGTGTACAATCCCACCCCAATACGGATTGAGGAGGGATCGGGACGCATGACGCAAATCGCTCCAGAGAATCTGACAATAGATTATGGTTTGCGCCGCGGGATTCTTTCTCCGATGGAAACGCTGGCGCAGTCAGTTTCCACGATGGCCCCCACTACAACGCCTGCGGCGACCATCCCGCTGGTTTGCGCGCTCGCTGGCAATGGCACGTGGCTCGCTTATGTGCTGGCGACAGTAGCGGTGATGCTCGTCGCGTTGTGCATCGGCCGCTATGCACGCCATTCGTCCTCACCCGGTTCGCTGTACACCTATGCTTCGATGACCCTGCCTGCGTGGCTTAGCGCGACCGTCGCCTGGAGTCTTCTGCTCGCCTATGTCGCGACTGGATCCAGCGTCATCGGCGG
>JGI12053J15887_10000618_pt1 | contig 14854 bp, 15 predicted proteins | sample MedBloCAOM1_O3_FD_15887 | JGI IMG/M metagenome (IMG submission 15887)
GGCAGCGGCCGCAGCAGCCCGACGGTCTGCCCGTAATAATCCGCGTGCAGCTCCCGCAGATGCTCAACCGGCTCGCTTGGCGGGTCCCCGGTCAGCGAGCTCACGAGGCTGGATCCGTCCATCCCGATACTGCGGTGAATCCGCCAGGCCTCCACGTCGAATCCCAGCCGCGTGAATGCGCGTTGCCATGCATGAACGTGCAGATAGTTGGAGTCGATAAGGGTGCGTCGATATCGAACAACACCGCCGGTGGCGACATGGTGGACCCAGACATCGGAGATGTCGGCGATGTGCTCATCGGCGTGGAATTCCCGGCTGGCAGGTCTGAAACGACCTTGCCCGATCCGCCGTCCGGACGGCGTTTAGCGCCGAGACGACCCGGGAAGCCAGTGTCTGTAGTTAGTCGGCGCCCCCGGATCCAACGCCGTGCCCGGGCGCGCCGATCGCACAGAGAGGGGAAACGCATGGCTCAGGACCATGGGATCCAAGAGGCCGTCGAAGGCGCCGTCGAGGGCGTGAAGGGCAAGGCCAAGGAGGTCGCCGGAAAGGTGACCGGCCGCGATGACTTGCACCGTGAAGGTCAAGCCCAGCAGGACAAGGCCGACGCCCAGCGTGATGCGGCCAAGAAGGAAGCCGAAGCCGAAAGCGCCCGGGGCGCAGCGAAAGCCAACGAGAAGCGCGAGGCTGCCGAACAATAAGGGCACGCGGAAGGTCCCGGCTCGAAGCGTCGAGCCGGGTCTTCCCGTTCCACACGACGTTGACGACTGCGACCGCAGCCAGGCTCGCCCTTGGGACCGCATCGTCCCCGCAGGTCGACGGCGCAAATGCTGACTGACAGGTGAAAAAACTCCGCAGGTGGGTAATCGGACCAAACACGGACCTCGATCGAATTGGAGGCGGGCATGGCTGGTGTGCTGCAAGGCAAAAGGATCGCCATCTTGGCGACGGACGGCGTGGAGCGCCGCGAGCTCGAACAGCCTCGTGCTGCGCTGGGTGATGCGGGCGCCGACACGCAGGTGCTGTCGCTCAAGCCGGGCACGATCGATGCCCGCGATCACGACCTGCAGCCGGCGGGGGAGTTCGCCGTCGACCGTGAAGTGTCGGACGCCTCAGTCGATGACTTCAACGCCCTGGTGATTCCCGGCGGCACGGTCAACGCAGACAAGCTTCGAACCGACCGCGCAGCGGTGGCGTTTGTGCGCGATTTCGTCGAGTCCGGCAAACCGGTGGGCGTCATTTGTCATGGCCCGTGGCTGCTGGTCGAGGCCGGCGTCGTCGACGGCCGCACCTTGACGTCCTACCCGAGCGTGCGCACCGACCTTCGCAATGCGGGTGCCAAGGCCGTCGATGACGAGGTCGCGATCGACGGCAATATCATCTCGAGCCGGACACCCGATGACCTGCCCGCCTTTTGCGCGGCCATTGTCGATCGGTTCGCCTCGGCATGACAGGAGCGTGAAAACAGATGTCCGTGACGGCTTTTCAGGATCTTCCGCTTGCCGACCGTGATCGCGAGTGGGATGGGGCTGCCGCGGAGAAACGCGTCCGCCGGTGGGCAGATGCCGCCGATGAACCGAACGAGAAGTACCGTGACGCCCATGTCTGGTACGACAGTGACAAGAAGGACAATTTCACCGCCTACAAGCTGTTGATCGCCGATGTCATCAACGATCGGTTGACGGCTGTCCCGCGGGGTGTGATGGCCGCCGCCGCCGTCATGCAGGGCTCACGGGGCGGGGTAGACATCCCCCGAAACGACGTTGATCGTGTCAAGAGTCATCTCGGCAAGTATTACGCCAAGATGGATGACACCCCGCCGTGGGAGCGCGACTAGCGATAGTTGTGGGTTTAGCTAGCTCTATGACCCGCGGCGACCGTTACCACTCAAGTGCACGGCGTGGGAAAGGCTTTCAGCAGCCTCCATCAACGGTGGTCCGGGGTTTCTGTACGCACGTCGTTCTGCCAGGCAGCGGGTATGTTTCACGCGGACTCTTGCGCTCTACGCGTCCGCTTCGTTTCCGCCTACGCCGGCGCGGGTAATACGCGTGTGTGACGACGACACCGGCCGCGCTGACGGTACTCGCTCTCATACGCAGTCTTTGGTGAACTGCGCAAGCAGAAGGTGAGCTGCGAAGGTCGTCGATGCGTCGATTTCGCGATCGCGCCCGGGGTGCAGGCCGACATGGGCGACGGAGACGAATGGCCGCGGATCCGCGAAAAGGTCCTTGCCGCAGATATTTTGCTCCTGAGTAGGCCGGTCTGGCTGGGCCAGCCGTCCAGCATCGCCCAGCGGGTGTTGGAACGTCTGGACGCAGAGTTGTCGAACAAGGATGACGCGGGACGTCCGGTGCTGGCCGGCAAGGTCGCTGTTGTCAGCGTCGTGGGCAACGAGGACGGGGCCCACAAGGTGATCGCCGATCTGTTCCAGTCGCTCAACGACATTGGTTACAGCGTCCCGGCCCAAGGCAGCACCTATTGGAAATCGTGCGGCCATGGAGTCCACCGACTACAACGACATCGACGAGGTGCCTGAGGCCGTCGCCTCAGCGACCGCTGCGGCCGCGCGCAACGCCGCCCACCTTGCCCGCGCACTGCGGTCGGCGGGCTACCCACCCTACGACCTGACACCGGCGGACAATGCCATGGCCGACGACTCGCGTGATCTGGTCGACCACGCTCGGAAGACGCCAACCCTGGCGCGTTCGCGCCACTCTCACATCGACTCTCCGGCGTGTTGACGCTCCAGGCGGCGTTGGAGATATGCACTGCCGGCGGAACTGATCGGTATACAGGCGGCGAAGCCGCCAACCCAGGCGGTGGCGGGCGTGCCGGGCGCTGCTTATCCCGTGTCTTCTGATGGCTGCGGGACGATAGTGTCCCCGCGCCTGGCATCGGCGTTGATCCGAAGGTGTGCGGTCAATAGCAGCTTGTCGTAGGCGGACGGGGGTGGGAACTTTTCGCTGCCGGCGAGGGTGAGGAAGTCGGCGGCTACCTGTGCGGCAAGGAGCTTCAGCTTGACGTTGGTTTCCTGGGATCGCCATTTGAGCAGTTCGAACGCGGCCGCTTCATCCATCCCGTAGACCAGCATCAACATGCCCTTGGTCCGCTCGATGTCTGCCCTGGCCTCGGCGATTACCGCAACGGCGGCGGTCACCTCGTCCTGGCGTTCCCGTTCCGACGGTGTGACGTCGACGTAGTAGCCGTGCGTCCCTGTCACCGTCCCGTCGTCGTCCCGCAGAAGGTCCCCAACGACAACAACGTGATGGACTCGGCCTTGTGTGTCGATGATGCGGTGGCGGCTGCTTAACGCTTGACGGGATTGGCGGATCACATCGAGGGTGTCAGCGATCTGACGGTAATCGTCGGGGTGTTTGTGGGTCAGGACCATTTCGGTGGTCGGGGTGACCGAGCCCGGTAGGTAGCCGTGCATCTTCTCGACCTGGGGCGACCACTCCCAGCGGTCGTCGTCGAAGTAGAAGCGGAACCAGCCGACCCGCTGCGGGCCAGCAGCTAGCGCCTGCTCGACGCCTTCCTTGCCGTCTCCGCCGCTGGATTGCACAACGGCGAATCGATTCTCGTTTCCCGGATGTTGTTGTTGCATCGCAATACCCCTCGTGCGGAATACCCTCTGCCAGTTTGTGCGCTCGGCAATCCTGCCGAGAGTCAGTACTGGCCGCGAAAACCATCCGCGACCGGGCTTCCGCTCAGCAAGGATCTACGGAGCAGTAAATGTTTTACTACGACCTGGCATGCAGGTCAATACCCAATTTTGGGAGTAGCCACAGTCCTGTCTTTTCGATCCCGAACGCGGACGATCGACGCCGAACGCCGCGATCGGCCGAAGCGTGAATCACCCCGCGGCGGCGAGATCGGCTGCACGAACTTGGCCGCGCAACGTCTCGAGTGCGCAGGCCAGTAAACGCGAGACGTGCATTTGCGAGCAGCCTAGCTGTTCCGCGATGTCGGTCTGGGTCATGTTCTCGAAGAACCGCAGCGTGAGAGCGGTCCGCTGGCGCTCAGGCAATGCCGCAATCAAAGGCCGCACGGTTTCTACGTTGAGCACCCGGTCCAAACCGGGATCGATGTCGCCCAGGTTGTCACCGATGGGTCGATTTTCGCCTTCTTGTGCACCCTGCGCATCGGTAGACAGCGTGGAGTAGTTGCTCGCGGCGATCGTCGCTTCGACGACTAATTCACGGTCGATGGCGAGATGGTCGGCGACTTCGGATGCGTTGGGCGCGCGCCCGAGCCGTTGTGACAGCTCATCGCGTGCCGTATTCAATTGCGACTGAAGCTCTTTGGCACGTCGGGGTACTTTGACCGCCCACCCGCAGTCCCGGAAGTATCGGCGGACCTCGCCCATGACGGTCGGTATGGCGAAGGAGACGAAGTCCGCGCCGTTGTCGACGTCATAGCGGTTAACAGCTCCGACCAAACCAACGCGCGCAGTCTGGATGAGATCATCAAGGGGTTGGCCGCGGTTACGAAACCGCCACGCGATGTGATCAGCGAGCGGTAAGCAACGATCAATGATCTCAGCACGTTGACGCCCGAACGAGTCCGATCCCGCGTCCAGCGTCTTCAAGCGACGAAACATGTCTGTCACTTCTGCGTATTCAGGATTCTTCTCGCCCACGCCATCACCTCGATCCGCTCGCATTCTGCGGCTCGAGGCTGAACCTGATGCCGTGTACCCTCGCTGGCCATTGGCTCAAACATGACAATGCTTCGAGCGGCGGCCGTGGCCCAGGGCAAAGGATCGTCGGTGACGTCTGTGTTAGTGGCCCACAGATTCAGGGGCGGTGATTCGCGGCGCAGAATTGTGGTACCAGCAGTTGCCGCAAGGATGAGCGCCGCCCGGGAGCGGCGAACGGTCGCTGGTGACGCCTTCGGGCAAGAGCAGTACGCCGCTGTACCACCCGGGCGAAAACGCGGGGTATACCTCGGCCACCGACGGGTATTACAACTCAGTGGAAGCAGCGCCATCTCACGCAGGAGCGCATCACTGCGGTCCTTTTGCGATATCCGCCCTGCAGAGAGCCGATCGAGAAACGGCCGTCCTGTCGGCTCACGTAGGGCAGCTGTCGCTGACCGCCGATGCGATCGCGGCGGTGCTCAACAGATCGCGTGAAGCGTGTGGCGATGCCCGACCGCCGCTCAGATCCGTTAGCGCGCCGCTTCGCGGCGTGAACGCGCTCGGGCGAACCCGGCGAGTGAGCGATGACTAATTCATCGGAAAGTACGCCGCAATACTGGCCGCGCGATGATGCACGACCGGAGTCAGCTGGCGATGGCACTGACTCGTTGTTCGCTGGAGCGGGTGCGATATGCCGCGCCGCGACGCGACAGGCAGGAGCCGATGGGGCTGCGCTGGCGCTGTTAACCCGGTCATCGCGTACCCGAGAACTGGTGTATGCCACCGACACCATTGCCCGCCAGATTGACGAACTGCAGTACACCATCGGTGAGGGACCCTGCTTTGATGCCTATCTGTACGACAGCCCCCAGTGTTACCCCGAACTGGACAACGTTGCCCAGACATCGCGATGGCCCACCTTCGCCGCCGACGCGACACGGCTGGGAGTGCGCGCGTTGTTTGCGCTTCCCATACCCGACGGGCACCGACCGATGGGTGTGCTGGAGTTGTACCGTCGCACCTCCGGTGGCCTCGCCGCTGCCGAATACGCCTCAGCCGCAGCATGCGCGGCCGCGATTGCGCGCCGATTGGAGTCAAATTGGGACGAGCATGTCAGCCATTTCGGCAGCGCTGAAACGGCCATTGACGCGGCCGCGACAACAGGCGCCGCATGTGGTGGGCCCGCCGACGTCTTCACCCGCACACAAGTCCACGTAGCCGGCGGAATGGTCGCCATCCAACTCGGGGTCAACGCCGATGAGGGAGTCGACCGGCTGCGGGCTCATGCCTACGCGTGCGCTCGTCCCGTCTCCTCGGTGGCCGCCGACATCATCGCCCGCCGCCTCACACTGCACGATTAGCACCAAAACCCGCCTGTGGGTTCGGGTGTCGGCCGCGCACCATCGAGCCCACGCCGAGCTGAAACTGCTCGGGCTGGCATTGGCGGCGTGGCTAGACAACGTGCTGCGCACCCCCGTGTGACGTATGTCGGGCAACCCGATGGCTTCCTCGCGGTTCCATCGCCCGGCCGCCGCGCCTAGGTGATCAATGCATGGCGCGAAGAGTCCCGCAGTGCCCCACAATCGGGAAGTGCTTCCCCGGCTGACAGGGTGCCTTTGGCCCCCCGGGTGCGAGATTGTCGGGCTTGACATCCTCCCCCGCCTGAAGGCGTGGGATTGGCGCGTGCCGATGTCCGGCTGTCTCGGTGCGCATCACAGCACCGCCGTAAGCCGGGGGCTTTTGCGTTTGCGCCGACCAACTCTGGCCCTTGCGGGCGCCACACCTGCGATGCCAGCGGCCTCGTTGGTTGCTGTCCCCGACGCCGGTCGATGTCCTGACCTTGGGATCTCTCCGGGGGATTCAGTTGTAGCCGTGACGGTAGCAGGCGTCGCCGACAAGTCCAGACGCGCTTGTCCCCCGGCTGAAGCCAGGGGCTTGCGCGCTACGTTTCTCCTGGTCACAGGTTGATCGGATCCGGTGGATGCACCGTCTTGGTGGTGTCCCTGAGCGCGGCTTTGAATTGCATTGCCCGATAAGGCCATCCGCCGGCGGTGTGCCACTGCGACACCACCAGCCCGAAACCGCCCTTGATGTCGAACCGCGAGCCAGGCAGCACATAGCCGCCGTAGAGTTGTGCGACCTTGTTCTCGGAATGATTCTCGGCGGTCCACGCCGAGCCCACCAGCGGCATCTGGAGTTCGGTGCTGTGCATGTTGGCGACGGGTGAGTCCACCACCCGGTACCCCAGCGCATACTTCGACGCCAGGAATCCGCCGAGTATCCATGTGCCTTGTGCCATCCGGCGAAACGTCAGCTCTCCCCACTTCTCGCCCTCGGGCGTGATCGGAGTGGCCGCCTCTCCCCACGCCCAATGGCCGTCGGTGAAGCCCCAGGGCACATATTTCGACCGCCGCCCNATGTGCTCAGGCCGGACNCGCATCAAGATGATGCCCTTGTCGCGTTGAAATCCCGTCGCCACCACGTACACCCANCCGTCGTCGGGCTCGTANTCCCACGACCAGCACTGGGCGTATCCNTCGTGCAGGTTGGCAGGAAACTTGGCGTCCTCGCCCATGTGCGACCACGAGATGCCGCTGTCGTCGGATCTCCAGATCTCGGTCCAGATGACGTTGCCGAACCCGCGATTGACGATGGCGTGTAAGTAGATCGAGTCGCCGACGCGCAGCAGGTCGGACGGGATGACGGTGCTGATGGCTCCGTGCGTCCAGCCGGTGGCGGCGTCATCGTGGACGTAATGCCAGAGCTGGTGAGCGTAGTTCGGGTCGTCTCCCCCGGCGCGCTCGTAGGCGATTTCATGGTCGGCGTCGCCGGTACCGATCAGGACGACGGGAGAACGCCAATCCCCCTGGCCGACTTTGCGACCCGAGAAGGTGTCGCCGAAGACCGACACCAGCTTGCCGTTGGGTGCGATCACCGACGCCCCCAGATCGGTGCACGTGACACCCCAGCGCTCCGTGAGCCGCGGGCCGGTCAGGTCGACGACCTTGCCGTTGAGCAGCGGGACAGCAGCGATCGCGCGGTCACCGGTTCGCAGGCGTTGACCCGCGCGCCTGCCCACTGACGAAAACAGTCGCGGCATGTTCTCGGCCTTTCGGTTGGTCGTCTGCTGATCATCGCCAACTCCAGCCTGCCCGGCGGCAGTAGCGCTGTACGCGTGTTGCGGTGATCAGTGCCTGGATTCGCAGCCGCTGCATCGGCCCGACCCGCCGGAAAGGGCTTCACCGGTTTCGGAGTACATCGGAGTTCGGCCTTAGAAGCAGCGCCGCAGGCCGCCCGGCTCGCAGTAGAGCGGATATTGATCGACCGGGATCGGCAACGGCCCCTGGTAGGACAGCGTGAACGGGATGCGGACGATCCCGGGCTGCAGACCACAGACGTCGTTGTGGCTGATGCTGCGGGTGCCCGTCATCGAGACGTCGTCGAACTTGATGGTTTCGACGGTGGGTGCCGAGCTGCCGTCGGGGCACTGCATGCCGTCCTTCTTCGGCGAGGTGAACTGCCACAGGCCACCGGTGAGGATCGCGTCGCCGCCGGTGAGGCCTCCCGACGGGGACACGTGCAGCCGGCAGGCGACCGGCAGGTCCAGCGCCACTCGCAGGTCACCGACCACCGGAACGCACGACGGATAGATGGTCCACGTCCCGCTGTCGCCCTCCTGCGGCGTGTAGTTGTAGATGCCCTGCATGACCTGGTCCGCGTGGGCGGGACCGACAAACCCCAGCGCAGCGCAGGCGAGGATGGCGGCCGCCGCGAGCCCGCGCATGGTTCTCACGCCGCGGATTATCGCAGTGTTCGTTCGGCAAAGTCACGGCTTTGAGGTCGCGAGGGGTTTCGAAAGCGCCGCCAAGGGGGTAGAGAGCCGAGTGCAGACGATTCCGGGGTGATGGCGATGACGAGACCAGCGGTGCTGGCCGCTGTAGTCATCGCTGCCTCGCTGGTTGCCGCGATCACCGCCTGTTCACCCGGCGAACGGGTCGACCTCGGGGGCGATTCCTCGGGAAACCTCGTCGCAGCGATCGCCGGTGAGCCGGACCAACTCGACCCCCAGAAAACCAGCGCGTACTTCTCCTTCGAGATCCTGGAGAACGTCTTTGACACGCTCGTCGAGCCGGACGCGAACCTCGAGATGCGTCCCGCGCTCGCCGCGTCATGGGACGTGAGCCCCGACCAACTCGCCTGGACGTTTCATCTGCGCCACGGCGCGACGTTCCACGACGGCAGTCCGTTCACCGCTGACGACGTCGTGTACTCGTACCGACGCATTATCGATCAGAAGCTGGCGAACGCCGACAAGCTCAGCGCCGTCACCGAGGTCACGGCACCCGACCAGTCGACCGTCAGGATCACGCTCAAACAGCCGACACCCAATCTGCTCACCAACCTCGGCGGCTTCAAGGGGCTGGCGATCGTCCAGCGCAAAAATGTCGAGAGCGGCCAGATCGCAAGGCATCCCGTGGGCACGGGACCCTTCGCGTTCCAGAGTCAGAAGAGCGGCGACTCGATCACGCTCAAGGCCAACCCCGGATATTGGGGTGGGGCCCCGAAGGTCTCGGGTGTCACGTTTAGGTTCATCTCCGAACCCTCCACTGCCCTCTCGGCGCTGCAGGCCGGCGAGATCGACTGGACGGACTCCATTCCCACCCAACGCGTCGCACAACTCAGGGACGATGACTCCATCACCCTCGCCACGACGCCGAGCAACGACTACTGGTACCTCGCGCTTAACGAGACACGTGCACCGTGGAACGACGTGCGCGTCCGCCAGGCGATCGCCTACGCGATCGACCGGGACGCCATTGTGCAGGCGACCAGCTACGGCACGGCCGTCGCCAATCAGCTGGCGATCCCCAAGGGCAATCCGTGGCACACCCCGTACCACGCGTACCGCCACGACATCGAGAAAGCGAAGAGCCTGTTGCGCGAGGCCGGGGCCGCCCCCAAGAGCCTCGACATGCTGGTCACCAACGAATACCCGGAAACGGTGACTGCGGCGCAAATCATCGCGGATAACCTTGCACCGCTTGGCATCACCGTGAATATCCGCACCGTCGACTTCGCCACCTGGCTCGACGAGCAGAACAACGGCCACTTCGACATGCTGATGATGGGCTGGCTGGGCAACATCGACCCCGACGACTTCTACTATGCCCAGCACCACACCAACGGCAGCAGCAACGCGCAGAAATTCTCGAACCCGCAGGTCGACCGGTTGCTCGATGCCGGACGGGTCGAGACCAACCGGAACGCGCGTGCCGGCGACTACGCCAAGGCGGCGACGATCATCGCCGATCAGGTCAGCTACATCTACCTATACAACCCGTCGGTGATCCAGGCCTGGACGACAAGACTGTCGGGCTACGAGGCACGCCGCGACGGTGCGGTGCGGTTCCGCACCGCGAGCATGGCGTCGGGTGGCGCCGCCTGATGGCCGTGTTCACCCAACCCATCGTCCGTTTCATCGCGCGACGGCTGCTCTATTCCCTTGTGGTGCTTCTCGGTGTGCTCGTGGTGGTGTTCGCGCTCGTTCATCTCGTGCCCGGCGACCCGGTGCGCATCGCCCTTGGCACCCGCTTCACACCGGATGCCTACGACGCGCTGCGGTCGGCAAGCGGTCTGGACCGGCCGATCGTCGAGCAGTTCTTCGGCTACATCGGCTCCGCGCTCACCGGAAACCTCGGCGTCAGCTTCCGCAACGGCGACCCCGTCACCGTCACACTGCTCGAGCGCCTGCCTGCGACCGTGTCACTTGGCTTGGTGGGCATCGTGATCGCGTTGTTGATCGCGCTGCCTGCCGGCATCTGGTCGGCGCTGCACGAGGGCCGCGTCTCCGATGCGATCGTGCGCGTCACGAGCCAGCTCGGTGTGTCGATTCCCGATTTCTGGTTGGGGATCCTGCTGATCGCGCTGTTCGCCACCACGCTCGGCTGGCTGCCGACGTCGGGTTATCGTCCGCTGTTCGAGGACCCGGCGGGCTGGCTGCGTCACATCGTATTGCCCGGCCTGACAGTGGGTTTGGTGGCCGCCGCGATCATGACGCGCTATGTCCGTGCTGCGGTGCTCGAGGTCGCGTCGATGGGCTATGTCCGCACCGCCAGGTCCAAAGGCCTGACGCCGCGGGTGGTGACTTTCCGGCACACCGTTCGCAACGCGCTTGTGCCGGTGCTGACGATCACGGGGATCCAGCTCGCGACGATCCTCGGCGGTGTCATCGTCGTCGAGGTCGTGTTCGCCTGGCCCGGTCTCGGCCGCCTGGTGTACAACGCGGTGGCGGCCCGCGACTACCCCGTGATCCAGGGCGCGGTGCTATTGATCGCCGCGCTGTTCCTGCTCATCAACCTCATCGTGGATGTGCTGTACGCGGTGGTCGATCCCAGGATCCGGCTGGCATGACGACCATCGCTGCCGAAACGACACGGGTCGCCTCGTGGCGGCTGCTGTTGCGCAACCCGGCGACCGTCGTCAGCGCAGTCGTTTTGGGCGTCGTCGTGTTCGTCGCGGTGGCGGCCAACTGGATCACCCCGTTCGGCGTCAACGTCGTCGACGTGCCGAGCGCGCTGCGGCCGCCAAGTGGCGACCACTGGTTCGGCACTGATGAACTGGGCCGCGACGTCCTGTCCCGCGTGCTGGTGGCGACTCAAGCGTCGATCGGGGTCGCAGTCGTGAGCGTGGCGTTCGCCGTCATCGTCGGCGTGACGGTCGGCATCGTCGCCGGCTACCGCGGCGGCTGGGTCGACACGGTCTTCATGCGCGCCGTCGACGTCATGTTCGCGTTCCCCGTCCTGCTGCTGGCACTGGCCGTCGTCGCGATCCTTGGGCCAGGAACGACGACGACGATTCTGGCGATCGGCATCGTTTACACGCCGATCTTCGCGCGGGTGGCCCGCGCGAGCACACTCAGCGTGCGCGTCGAACCGTTCGTCCAGATGTCGCACGCCATGGGCACGGGAAACCTCTATATCCTTGCCCGCCATATCGTTCCGAACATCGCCGGGCCGCTGATCGTGCAGACATCGCTGTCGCTGGCGTTCGCGATTCTGTCCGAGGCGGCGCTGTCGTTCCTGGGCTTGGGCATCCAGCCCCCGCGGCCGTCGCTTGGCCGGATGATCTTCGACTCGCAGGGATTCGTGACGATGGCGTGGTGGATGGCGGTGTTCCCCGGCGCCACGATCTTCGTCATCGTGCTGGCCTTCAACCTGGCCGGCGACGGGCTTCGCGACGTACTGGATCCCAAGCAGCGCACCATGATCGAGGCCAGGAGCAAACAGTGACCGATCCCGTCCTTTGCGTGCACGACGTGCAGGTACGGATCGGCAGGCGTGAGATCGTCCGCAGTGTCGCCTTCGACGTGCACCGCGAACAGACGCTGGGCATCGTCGGCGAATCCGGGTCAGGGAAGACGATGACCGCGCTGGCGGCGACCGGGCTGTTGGATACCCCCGGTGCCGTCGTGAACGGCAGCAGCGTTCTGGGCGGCGAGGCGGCGACCCAACTGATCGGCGCCTCCCCGCGGCTGCTGCGCAGCGTGCACGGCGGCCGGATCGGTTTCGTGTTCCAGGACCCGGGGACATCGCTCAATCCGTTGCTCACACTGGAGCGCCAGATCACGGAATCGCTTGAGACACATCGGAACATGACGCGCCGGCAGTCGAACAACCGGGCTCTCGAGCTTCTTGAGGCGGTCGGCCTGCCGGATCCGCAGACGCGCCTGCACGCGTATCCCCACCAGCTATCGGGCGGCCAGCGCCAGCGGGTGATGATCGCGATCGCGCTGGCCTGCGATCCCGAACTGCTGATCGCCGACGAGCCGACCACGTCTCTGGACGTGACGACGCAGGCCCAGATCATCGACGTGGTCCGCAGGCTGCAACGGGATTTCGGCACCGCGGTGGTGTGGATCAGCCACGACCTAGGGGTNATCGGACAGGTGGCCGACGACGTGACAGTGTTGCGCGACGGTGAAATCGTCGAGCAGGCACCGATCCTCGAGGTCTTCGATGAGCCGCAGAACACCTACACGCGCGAACTGCTGCGGGCACGCCCGCTCGTGGGCCGGTCGGAGCCCGCGCCTCCGCCGGACGACGCGCGGGTGCTGCTGCGGGTCGACGGACTCGACGTGCGATTCGCGGTGACCACGCCGGTCGGCAGGTCGACCGTCCATGCCGTCAAGGATCTTTCGTTCCAGATTCGGCGCGGCACGACACTGGGACTGGTCGGCGAGTCGGGCTCGGGCAAGTCGACGGTTGCCGGGGCGCTGACCGGCCTCGTCGAACCGGACGCGGGCACCGCACAGATGGACGGTGTGGACGTATTCGGCGTGCGGGGTGTCGCCGAGAAGGCGCTGCGCCGCAGGATCGGTCTGGTCTTTCAGGATCCGTTCTCGTCGCTGAACCCACGCGCGCGGGTGCAGACGGCCATCGATGAACCGTTGCGCGTGCACCGACTCGCGATCGGCAAGCGTGCCCGTCGGGCGCGGGCGGCGGAGCTGCTCGAACTCGTCGGCCTTCCCACGTCGTTCGCGTCCCGATATCCGCACGAACTCTCCGGTGGACAGCGACAGCGCGTGAGCATCGCCCGCGCGCTGGCCGCCCAGCCTGAGCTGCTGATCCTCGACGAAGCCACTGCGTCGTTGGACGTTTCGGTACAGGCACATGTCCTCGACTTGCTTGCTGAACTGCAGCGCGAGTTCGGGCTGACGTNTCTGTTCATCGGCCATGACTTGGCGGTCATCCAACAGATGAGCCACGACGTGCTGGTCATGCGCGACGGTGCGGCGGTCGAGTACCGGCCCGCAGCGCGGTTGTTCGCCAATCCCGAGCACGACTACACCCGCACCTTGTTGGCGGCGGTCCCGCCCGCGCGACCGCGCGCCGCTGTCTAACCCGGCGATGGCCCGTGAGAGGGTCTTGCCATGACTCGGCTCAGCGACAAGGTCGCATTGGTCACCGGCGCATCGGCGGGACTTGGCGCCGCGACCGCGAAGCTGTTCGCCGAGCGGGGCGCCTCCGTGTTCGGGATAGCGCGCGACGCCGACCGAATGGCCGAGGTATTCGCCGAAGTGCCGGGCGGCAGGTACTCGTCGGTGGACGTCTCCGATCCGGCGGCGTGCACAAAGGCGGTCGCGGACTGCATCGCCGAGTTCGGGCGCCTCGACATCCTGGCCAACATCGCCGGCTTCCACCAGATGCGCCACACGCCGACGATGACCGACGAGGAGTGGAACAGGGACCTCGCCGTCAACCTCAACGGGCCGTTTTACCTGTGCCGTGCCGCACTTCCGCACTTGTTGGCGGGTGCCGGCAACATTGTCAACGTCGCGTCCATCGCGGGTGTGGAGGGCGAGGTTTACTCGGCGGGGTATTGCGCGGCCAAGCACGGACTGGTCGGACTGACCCGCGCGTTGGCCATCGAGTTCACGAAGGAGAGGCTCCGCGTCAACGCGGTGTGCCCCGGCGGCATGCCGACGGCTCAGTCCACTGAGTTCACCCCTCCCGACAACGCCGACTGGGACCTGATCATGCGCATCGCATCGCCCCGCGGATTCATGGAGACGGTCGACGTGGCCAAGGCGATCGCGTTCCTGGCCAGCGACGACGCGGCGGCCATTCATGGCGCGGTCTACCGCGTCGATAACGGCAAGGGCGCCGACTAACGGTCATCGATGTCTATTGCGGCCCGTCGGCGAGTACGGCGCCGGGTCGATGTCGGGGCGTCGTTCGTCGATAAGGTCGGCGAGCATTCGCGCCGACCCACACGCCATGGTCCAACCGACGTGGCCGTGGCCGGTGTTGTAATACAGGTTGTCGTGCTGGCCAAGGCCGATCAGCGGTGGTCCGTCCGGGGTCATCGGGCGTAGCCCCGTTCGGTAGCGCGCGGTGTCCCAGTCGATGGCGTCGGGGAACAACTCGTTGCCCGTGTCGATGATGTCGGCATAGTCGGCAGGCGTGCTGCTGCGGTCGTATCCAACGAACTCGGCCGTCGCCGACATCCGGAGCTCGCCGCCGAATCGCGACCAAGCGACCAGGGAGCGTTCGTCGATGCCGCCGATGCGCGGGGCGCGGTCGGGATCCTTGATCGTCGCCGTGAGCGTATAGCCCTTGGCTGGATATACGGGGATGCGATGGCCCATCGTTCGGGTTAGCAGCGGACTTGCCGACCCGGCGGCGAGGACGACGGCGTCGGCGTGATTCGGCCCGTCGG
>JGI12053J15887_10000620_pt1 | contig 14822 bp, 14 predicted proteins | sample MedBloCAOM1_O3_FD_15887 | JGI IMG/M metagenome (IMG submission 15887)
CTGTCGACACCAGAACGTCCGACGGCCGCCGCGTCGTCGGTGAATGGGTCTACGGTGCCGGGGTACCGCACGATCGGGCCGATACCGCAATCTATTTCGTCCACGGCAGCGGCTACGTCCTGTGCTCACCGCGCACCCATCGCAGGCTGACCTCGTGGCTCTCCCGCCTGACCGGACTGCCGGTGTTCAGCGTCGACTATCGGCTGGCACCGCGCCATCGATTCCCCAGCGCCGCAGACGATGTCCGCTCGGGCTGGGACTGGCTGACGCACGATCTCGGGCTGGCACCCGAGAACACCATCGTCGCCGGCGACTCCGCAGGCGGACATCTGTCCGTCGACCTGCTCCTGCAACCCGACGTCGTCCACCCGTCCGCGCTGGTGTTGCTCTCCCCCGTGGTGGACCTGACCTTTACGCTCGCCCGCGCCCGCGAACGGGTGCGCCAAGATCCGGCAATCCGCTCCCGCGACGCCGTCCGACTCATCGAGTTGTACTGCGCGGGAATCGATTCCAATCATCCCCGACTGAAGCTCGACGTCGCCGCGGGGCGCGCTCTGCCCGCCACGTTGATCCAGGCAGGCGGGGCCGAGATGCTTGCCGCCGACGCAACCGCCCTCGCCAACGACATCCGCACCGCGGGCGGCGAATGCGAGCTGCAGATCTGGCCCGATCAGGTGCACGTCTTCCAAGCCCTGCCGAGGATGACCCCCGAGGCAAGGCCCGCCATGCGGCATATTTCCGGCTTCATCGCGCACGCCCTGCGCGACACCAGAATCGACAAGGCAGCGGGGTAATCGGCATGGGACTCTTCGGATCGGACAAGCGAAGCCGCAACGCGGCCGCCGTCATCACCGGTGCGGGCAGCGGTATCGGCGCGGCCTTCGCCGTCGAACTCGCCAAGCGTGGCGGCCGCGTGGTGTGCAGCGACATCGACGAAACGGCCTCCCGCGCAACGGCCGACGCGATCGTCGCCAATGGCGGTCAGGCAACATCACTGCGCTGCGACGTCTCGCAGCTCGACGACGTCGCACTGCTGGCCAAGGCGGCCCAGGACTGGTTCGGCGGTGCCCCGACGGTGGTGATCAACAACGCAGGTGTTGGCGCGGGCGGCCTGCCGATCGGCGAGGTGAGCATCGACGACTGGAACTGGGTGCTGAACGTCAATCTGTGGGGCCCGATTCACGGGTGCCACGTGTTCGCACCGATCCTTCGCGAGTCAGGCCAACCGGGAGGCATCATCAACGTCGCCTCGGCCGCCGCCTTCGGTGCGGCGCCAGGCATGGCGGCATACAACGTCAGCAAGGCAGGCGTGCTGTCGCTGTCGGAAACCCTTGCGGCCGAACTCAGCGGCACCGGAGTGAACGTCACAGTGCTTTGCCCGACATTCGTCAAGACCAACATCGTCGAATCCGGCCGGATATCGGACAAGTCGACGCAGATGGCGAGCCGGCTGATGCGCTGGACCGGCTTCTCTCCGGAACGGGTGGCACGTACCTGCCTGGACACCCTCGACCGCGGCGGCCTGTACTGCATGCCGCAGCCCGACGCCCGGATCGGCTGGGGCATCAAACGTTTCACTCCGACGGTGTACACCCGCGCCGTCGGCCTCGCTGCTCGTGTGACGACCTAGGAGGTTTGAAATGGCCATCGACATGGAAGCCATGCTGGACAAGATCAAGGACCGCCAGTGGGCACTGGCCGACATCGACTGGGACGCACCGGGCGCCGAGACGATCACCGNCGAGCAGCGCCCACAGCTGAAGGCCTTCATGGCCGACCTCTGCTGGATCGAGAACATCGGCGCTCGCGGGTTCGCGGCGCTGGCCAAGAAAGCCCCGACGCCGACGATCGCTGAGATCTACCGCTACTTCCACGCCGAGGAACAGCGTCACGCCAACGCCGAGCTCGCGCTGATGAAGCGGTGGGGGATGCTCGAGGAAGGCGAAGTCCCTGAACCCAACGTCAACATCCGGCTTGCCATCGATTGGCTGGACCGTTGGGCGGACGACATGCCGCTGTCGCTGCTCGGCACGGTGATCCCGATGTTGGAGGTCGCCCTCGACGGTGCGCTGCTGAAGTTCCTCCTCGACGAGGTGTCCGACCCGGTGTGCCATCAGGTCTTCGAGAAGATCAACAACGACGAGTCACGCCATCTCGTGGTCGATTTCGAGGTGCTCGACATGATCGGGCACGCCAAGATCCGACGGTTGCTGATCGACTTCGTCGGCCATAACGCCACTCCGGGTCTCGTCATCGGCGCGGTCATGGGTGCACCACTGATCAACAGGATCCGCAACGAGATCACCGCCATGGGCATGGAGCCCGAGCGGCTGTACAGGGCCGTGAAGCGATTCAAAGAGCTCGGCGATCGCGGCCAATACACCAGGCGGGTACCGACATACCGGTTTTTGAGGCGCTACGCCGGAGTGGTCACCAACCCGCGGCACCCTTACCACCTGCTCGCCAACTCGATGGTATGGCTGTCCGACCGGTACCCGCGGCCGATGCTGCCGTCGGTGCCAAGCTGGGTCAAAGAGGTCACCCACGAGCCGGCGGCCTGACATGCCAAATCGCGTATACGACACGCTCATTGTCGGCGCCGGTTTCACCGGAATCGGCGCGGCGATCAAGCTCAGCGAGGCGGGCGTCGACGACTTCGTCATCCTGGAGCGCTCCAACCGCGTCGGTGGAACCTGGCGGGACAACACTTATCCCGGTGCGGCATGTGATGTCCCGTCGCTGCTGTACTCGTACTCGTTCGTCAAGAACCCGTCCTGGTCGCGGGCCTACTCGCCCGCCGACGAGATCTGTCACCACATCGAGGACATGGTCAGTAATTCCGGCCTGGAACCGAAGATCGAGTTCGGTGTGGAGGTCAACGAGCTGGTGTTCGATGAAACACAGGGCGTCTGGACTCTGAAGACCAAAGGCCGCAAGAAGTTTCAGGCCCGCACCGTGGTGATGGCATCCGGGCCGCTGCCTGACCACAAATGGCCCGACATTCGCGGCCTCGACACGTATGAAGGCCACAAGATCCACAGTGCCCGGTGGGACCACGACTACGACTTCACCGGCAAGCGAGTCGCAGTGATCGGCACCGGCGCGAGTGCCGTCCAGATCATCCCCGAGCTCGTCAAGCAAGCCGAGTTCGTCAAGGTCTTCCAGCGCACCCCCGGCTGGGTGCTGCCACGGCTCGACGGCGCCACCCCCGCTTCGGCTCAGACGCTGTTCGCCAAAGTGCCTGCCGTTCAAGAGCTTGCACGACAGGCACTGTTCTGGGGTCACGAGATCACCGCAACGGCAATGGTGTGGGACACCCCGCTCACCGGGCTGGTTGCCCGTCTTGGAAAGGCGCACCTGCATCGTCAAGTCAAGGATCCGTGGTTGCGCCGTCAGCTCACCCCTGACTTCAGGCCGGGCTGCAAGCGGATGCTTGTCTCCAGCGACTACTACCCCGCGTTGCAGCGCGACAACTGCAAGCTCATCGACTGGCCGATCGCGACCGTCAGCCCGGTCGGCATCCGCACAAGCGACGGGATCGAGCACCACGTCGACTGCATCGTGTTCGCCACCGGCTACGACGTGCATCTGACAGGACCGCCCTACCCGGTCACCGGAATGGGCGGCCGCTCGCTGAACGACGAGTGGGCCCGCGGTGCGCAGGCATACAAGAGCATCAACGCGCACGGCTACCCCAACCTGTTCTTGATGACGGGACCCAACTCGGGGCCGGGGCACAATTCGCTGCTGGTCTATGTCGAAGGTCAGCTCGACTACGCGGTGCGGGGCGTCACCACCATCCTCCGCGAGAACCTGCGCTATCTGGACGTGCGGGGAGACGTGCAGCGGCGCTACAACGAGCGCATCCAAAAGCGGCTGACCAAGACCACGTGGATGTCGGGCTGCAGCAGCTGGTACCTGACCGCCGACGGGTTCAACGCGTCGATGTACCCGGGTTTCGCCACGCAGTATCTTCGACAGATGCGGGATTTCCGGTTCGGTGACTACGACGCGGTCGCGCGGGACGCACACACCGGCNTCGGTGCTCGCTCGAGCGCATGAACACCAGGCCTGACAGGCCGCCGCGGCAGCAGGCAGGTGCGATCTCGACGATTCTGACCGGCCTGCGCCGACGGGTGCGGCGTGGATCGCGCGACGTCATCGAGACCGCCGTGTCGCAGTTGTTCGACGCGGTGGTGGGTCACCCNCACGGGGCGGCGGCGTCCGGCGAGTACCGCATCGACGACCTCGCGCGGCTGGCAGGCACGACGACGCGCAACATCCGCGTGTACCGCGACCGGGGACTGCTTCACCCACCGCTGCGCGTCGGCAGGCTGGCGCTGTTCAACGACACCCATCTCACCCGGTTGCGACTGATCACCTCGATGCTCGACCGCGGCTACAACATCGCGCATGTGCGCGAGATGATCACCGCCTGGGAACAGGGCAAGGATCTCGGCGACGTGCTTGGCCTGGAAACGGCGATCGCCGGGACGTGGGCCGCGGAGAAACCGCAGACGATGGCGATCGCCGAGGCGAAGCGACTGATCAACGACGAGCACGCGTTCGACCGCCTCATCGGCTCGGGGCTGATCCGCATCGAGCAGGACGGTTCCGACGCGACCATCGTCCGGCCCAAGCTGATCGAAGCGTTCAACGATGTCCGCCAGTACGGCATCACCATCGACAAGCTCATCGACATCCACGAGCGGGTGCTGCCGCTGGTGAATCAGATCAGCTCGATCCTGGTGCAGGCGGGCGCCGAGCACGTGCAGGACCACATCAAACCCGGTGTGGCACTGCCTGACGACACCGAGGTCGCCGAGCTGATCACCATGCTGGTGCAGTTTCGTACCCAGGCGGTCGCGGCGGTCACCGCAACGCTTGCCTCGTCGATCGAATCGACGATCGAGGAGCTGGTCAGCCGGATACTGGCCGATTACGTCGAGAAGGCACCCGACGCCGACGGCTGAGTAAACGCTGCGCGAGCAGACGCAAAAGCACCCGACACGCCGAAGAAAACGGGGCTTTTGCGTCTGCTCGGCGGAAGGACTATTCCCATTCGATGGTCCCGGGCGGCTTGCTGGTGACATCCAGCACGACCCGGTTGACCTCGGGAACTTCGTTGGTGATGCGGGTGGAGATGCGTTCGAGGACCTCGTAGGGCACCCGCGTCCAGTCCGCGGTCATGGCGTCCTCGCTGGACACCGGGCGAAGCACGATCGGGTGACCGTAGGTGCGGCCGTCGCCCTGTACGCCCACCGACCGGATGTCGGCCAGCAGCACCACCGGACACTGCCATATCTGGTTGTCCAGCCCTGCCGCGGTCAGTTCCTCGCGGGCGATGGCGTCGGCGCGCCGCAGCGTGTCCAGCCGCGCGGCGGTGACCTCGCCCACGATCCGGATGCCAAGGCCGGGACCCGGGAACGGTTGGCGCGCAACGATTTCCTCGGGCAGCCCGAGTTCGCGGCCCACCGCGCGCACCTCGTCCTTGAACAGCAGCCGCAACGGCTCGACGAGTTTGAACTTCAGGTCACCGGGCAGCCCGCCGACGTTGTGGTGGCTCTTGATGTTTGCCGTGCCCGTGCCGCCGCCGGACTCCACCACATCGGGATACAGCGTGCCCTGCACCAGGAACTCGACCTCAGAGTCACTAGCGCCCAACGTGTCTCGCACCGCACCTTCGAATGCGCGGATGAACTCGCGACCGATGATCTTGCGCTTGCCTTCCGGGTTGGTCACTCCGGCGAGCGCCTCGAGGAACCGGTCAGCGACGTCGACGGTGACCAGGTTGGCGCCGGTCGCCGCGACGAAATCGCGCTGCACCTGCGCCCGCTCGCCGGCGCGCAGCAGGCCATGGTCGACGAAAACGCAGGTCAATCGGTCGCCGATGGCGCGCTGCACCAGCGCCGCTGCCACCGCGGAGTCCACGCCACCGGACAGCCCGCAGATCGCCCGGCCGTCACCGATCTGGTTGCGGACCTGTTCGACCAGCGCATCGGCGATGTTCGCGGGCGTCCATGTGGCGCCGATACCGGCGAACTCGTGCAGGAACCGGCTCAGCACCTGCTGCCCGTGCGGGGAGTGCAGCACCTCGGGGTGATACTGCACACCCGCCAGTCGTCGTGCCCGATCCTCGAAAGCCGCTACCGGCGCACCGGCGCTGACGGCCACCACGTCGAACCCGTCCGGGGCGGCGGTCACCGCGTCGCCATGGCTCATCCACACCTGCTGAGTTGCGGGGAGATCGGAATGAAGCTGTCCCCCACTCACATTCAGCTCGGTGCGGCCGTACTCGCTGGTTCCGGTGTGGGTGACCGTACCGCCGAGCGCCTGGGCCATTGCCTGGAAGCCGTAGCAGATGCCGAACACCGGAACCCCAAGGTCGAACAGCGCGGGGTCCAGCTGCGGGGCACCGTCGGCGTAGACGCTTGCCGGGCCGCCCGACAGGACGATGGCCTGCGGATCCTTGGCCTTGATTTCCTCGACGCTCGCGGTGTGCGGGATGACCTCCGAATACACCCTGGCCTCGCGGACTCGGCGGGCGATCAGCTGCGCATATTGCGCGCCGAAGTCGACCACCAACACGGGGCGGGGCGATGCTGATTCCACCGGTCCAGTCTAGAGGCGGGGACCTCGGCTTATTGGCGCGGCAGGACCAGCAGGTCCCTGGCTCGCAACGCCAACCAGAACTCCGCGATCGCGGCGGTCTCGGCGACAGCACGGCCGGTGATCTGTTCGATGCGCTGGAGCCGGTAGACGACGGTCTGGCGATGCATGTTCAGAGCGGCTGCCGTTCGCACCCACGACCTGTCGCACTGCAAGAAGGTATCCAGCGTCTTGACCATCTCGGCGGAATGATGAGCGTCGTAGGCGATCAGGGGGCCCAGCACGCGGTCGACGACCACCTGCGCCTCGTCGGTGTCCCGCAGTACCGAGAACATCGTTGCGTCGGCGAAGCGGGCGATACGGTCAGGGGCCGTCCGTGCGACCCGCACCGCCCACGTCGCTTCCCGCACTGCCGTCGTGGCGCGGCCGGGACGGACCAACGGGTCGCTGACACCCACCGTTGCCTGGCCGCCGAGGCGCTGGCGCAGCGCCGCAAGCGACGCATCCGTGATCGGCATCAGCGCGTACAGCAGGTCGCCGCGGCGAAGCAGCAGATGCGGCACCGCTCGCCTGCCGAGGTTGAGATGCAGTTGCCGCTCNCCGGCAGGCANCACACCGCCNGCCGCCACTATCGAGCAGTCCTGCGGCCNNAGNCCACGCTCGTCGAGTTCNCGATCGGCCTCGCGCGCGGTGAGCCTGCCGTCGCACAGTTGCGCCATCACCTCGGCGCCGATCCGCCGTTCGTGCTCGAGCCGCACGTTCTGTTGCGCCAGGAGGACTGCGACCGCCGACGCGAGGTGCTGCAGCTGAACGAGATCGACTGCGGGACCACGGAAGTCGTAGGTGACCAGCACGGTCGGTTCCTCGTCGGGGACTTCGACCACCAGTGCCCTGCCGCCCTCGGCGTTGACGTGCAACACGCCGGGAACCGCGCCGCGCCGGTCCGCGATTTCGTCGACGACCGCCCTGCGCAACTCGGCCGAAACCGGTTCGGAGGCATCCAGCGCCGCCTCCCCGGTAGTCGCATCGAGCACCGCCAGCCGGCAGGACAGGTCGCGACCCAGCTGGTTGAGCACGTTTGGCCTGGTGGAATGGCTGACAGACTGCCGGATGACGTTGTAAACGCGCTCGGTCGCGACGACTCTGCCGCTATCGACACCGGCGTCCGCCACGGCCCGCCCGATGGCCGCGAAGCCGAGAGAGTAGGGCACAACCATCACCGGGAAGCGCAATTGATCAGCTAAAATTATTGCGGCAGTGGTCAGTTCGGGCGTAGCGGCATCCAGCCCGATCACCAGGCCGCACATTCCCTTCTCGGCCAGACTCCGGATCAACGCCGTCTGGCCGCGGCTCGATTCCGGCAGCGTCTGGCCGTTCTTCATCAGCAGCTCTCCGCCTGCGAGATACGACCACGGCTCCTCGAGGTCGGATGTCTGAGCCCACGCGACCGGCTGGTCCAAACCGGCGGCACCCGCGCGCACCTGAAGGCGAAGATGTGGGGTGTCGACCAGATCGGCGACGCGGTAGGCCATCGCTGCCACCTCCTTCTCGAGAAGTTTCATCTGGCCGCAATATGCGGTTACGCGGTCGTCGTAGCGGGGTCTTGCCGGGAAAACCACCTGGTCAGGCTGTTTACGCGAAGTCGCAAACGCTACGACGATGCGCCGTCCAGACCGCCAACCTTAGATGATCGTCTAGATTCCTTTGCTTTATCTGTACGAACAACTACTTCTGTTCTGGCGGCGACAGGCTCACAGTGACGCCTCAGTGCCGCACACCATGGGAGGCGACGATGACCCAGCCGCTGGAAACGCAATCAGTCTCTGAGGACCGACCGCCCCAGCTGCTGCGCGGCTTCAGTTTCCGGTCGGCGCTGTCGTTGGCATTCGCCGACGTGTCGCCGATTGCCGCTGTGTACGCGATCTTCACCCTGGGCCTGTTCGCCGCGGGGCCAAAGTTCTTCTGGGCGTTCCCGATCGTGCTCATCGGACAGCTGCTCGTGGCAGCCGTCTTCGGCGAGTTGGCGTCGCGATGGCCGTACGCAGGCAGCGTCTACCAGTGGTCGCGCCATGTCCGCGGCACCACCTGGGGCTGGGCGGCCGCATGGGCGTACATGTGGGGTCTGACCTTGGCCCTCGGCACGCTGTCATATGCCGCGAGCGGGTTCCTGCTGCAGATCTTCGGCGTAAGTGAACCCAACCGCTGGCAGATCGCCACCGTCGCCATCTGCATCATTGCCTTCGGCACGATGATCAACATGGTCGGCCGCAAGTTCCTGAAAATCGTTGTGGCCATTAGCATCACGTGCGAGGTGGTCGGTTCCCTCGGGCTTGGCGCAGTGCTGCTGCTGTTCTATCGGGAAAACCCGTTCTCCGTCCTGTTCTCCAGCGCAGGGATCCCCGACGCGGATTCATGGGTCTCGGGACCGATGTTGCTCGCCATCGCGTACGTCGGGTGGTCGTTCCTCGGATTCGAGGCCGCCGGGTCGGTCGCCGAAGAGGTCGACGAACCCGAACGCAATGTCCCCAAGGCGATCATCCTCGCGCTGCTGCTTGTCGGCCTGGTCGTGATGTTCTCCAGCGCGGCCCTGATCCTGGCCATCCCCGACCTTCCCTCAGTCATTCAGGCCCAGTCGGGCGACGTGGTGTCAGACACCTTGACCGCGCATCTCGGAGCGGGGGTAGCGAAGCCGTTGCTCGCGATGTTCGTGATCGGTTTCGTGTCAAGCTTTCTCGCCGTGCAGGCCGCGGTGTCGCGCTGCATCTGGGGAGCCGCCCGCGATCGCAGCCTTCCTGGCTCGAAGCTTCTCAGCGGGCTGGCGGGCCGAGAGCGGCTGCCCGTCTATGCCATCGCACTGACCGCCGTCGTCTCGGTCGTGTTCGTCCTGATGGCCGGTTCGAAGTTCTACAGCGTGCTGGTGAACTTCAACATCATCGGGTTCTACATCGCGTTCGGCGTTCCGGTGATCGGTGCGGCCATTGCGCGGCTGACCGGCAAGTGGCGACCCGGGCCGTTCAGCCTGGGCCGGTGGGGAGCGCCGGTGACGTACCTGGCCTCGTTGTGGATCATCTTCGAGACGGTGAACGTCGCATGGCCGCGGACTCAACCGGGACAGCCCTGGTACATCAACTGGGCAAGCATCCTGACGACCGCGGCGCTGGCGGTGCTGGGCCTGCTCATCTACCTCACAGTGCGCCATCGCATCGAGGAGCCCATCGCGCAACGCCTGGGCGCCGAAGCTTCGTGACCCGCACCGCGATCGTCACCGGGTCCGCCTCCGGCATCGGCGCCGCCGTCGCTGCGGCGCTCGAGAAAGACGGGTACACCGTCGCGGGACTCGACATCAACGCCGCCGCACCGTATGTCGTCGACATGTCCGACGCGGTCGCGGTTCACGAGATGGTCGCGCGGGTCGTCGCCGACCTCGGGCCCATAGACGCGGTGGTGTCCGCGGCCGGTCACTACGAGATGGTGTCGATATCGGACATCACACGACAGCAGTTGCACCGGATGCTGCGGGTGCACCTCGGCGGCCTGCGCAACATTTCCCGCAGCGTGCTGACCTCGATGCTCGAACGGGGCGTTGGCTCGATCATCGCGATCACGTCGGAGCTGGCGATCGGTGGCGGTGACGGCGACGCCCACTACGCGGCCGCCAAGGGCGCGGTCATCGGTTTGGTCCGCAGCCTCGCCGTCGAGGTCGCCGGCCGCGGTGTCCGCGTCAACGCGATCGCGCCCGGGCCCACCGACACTCCGCTGCTACCGGCCGACTCACCGTGGCGTGCACCGGAATACCTGGCAACGATTCCCAACCGGCGGCTCACCCGGCCCGACGAGATCGCCGAAGTCGTGAGGTTCCTGTTGAACGACGAAGCCGACTTCTGTGTCGGCGAGGTCCTTTCCCCCAATGGCGGGGCGGTGATCTGACCGATGCCCGTCCCGCAGCATGGACGCATAGCGCTGGTCACCGGCGCGACCCAAGGGATCGGCGCGGCGATCGCGCGGAGACTGGCGCGCGAAGGCGCCACCGTCGGTGTCAACGGCCTCACACACGACGAGCGGATGCGTACTGTCGTCGCGGATACCGCGGGATTCCCTGCGGTCGGCGACATTTCGGACCCCGATGTGATCGGGAAGCTGGTCGACGACATCGAGACGACGCACGGCCCGATCGACGTCCTGGTGTGCAACGCCGCCTACATGACCATGGCGCCATTCCTCGAGGACGATGAGGAGGACTGGTGGAAGATCATCGACACGAACCTCGCGGGTACGTTCTATTTGATCCAGTCGGTGCTCGCCGGGATGCGGCGGGCGAGCGGTGGCAATATCGTCATCATCGCCTCCGAATGGGGTGTGATCGGCTGGCCGGAGGCCACGGCGTATTCGGCGTCCAAAGCGGGACTCATCGCGCTCACGAAGACACTGGGTCGCGAGCTGGCGCCGGAGAACATCACCGTCAACGCCGTCGCACCGGGGGTTACCGACACCCCGCAACTACAGGTGGACGCCGACAATGCGAAAGTGAGCTTGGCCGACATGCATGAGGAATACAGCCGCGACATACCGATCGGCCGCATTGGTAGAGCCGACGAAATAGCGTCGGCCGTAGCACTTTTAGCCCGCAAGGACATTGGCGCGTTCGTCGGGCAGACCATCCAGGTCAACGGCGGAACGACGCGGTGCCGGGCATGAGCGAGCAGCCGGTCGGGCCCGTCGACGGACGGGTCGTGCCACGGTATGCCGGGCTGACCACATTCGCCCGGCTGCCCCGCATCGAGGACGTCGCGGGCTGCGACGTCGCGGTCGTGGGCATTCCGTTCGACACCGGCGTCAGCTATCGGCCGGGGGCGCGATTCGGGCCCTCACACATCCGGCAGTGCTCCCGAGTGCTGCGGCCGTACAACCCGGAGCTGGAGGTGTCCCCGTTCGACAGCCAGCAGGTGGTCGACGCCGGCGATATCATCTGCACTCCCTACGACATCGCCGCCGCGGTGCGCCAGATCGAAGAGCAGGCGTCGGCGCTGATCGACAGCGGCGCGAAGCTCGTCAGCCTTGGCGGCGACCACACCATCGCCTATCCCCTGCTGCGCGCGCATCACCGCCGCTACGGACCGGTGGCGTTGGTGCACTTCGACGCTCACCTCGACACGTGGGACACGTACTTCGACGCGCCGTTGACCCACGGCACACCGTTTCGCAGGGCCGCAGAGGAGGGTCTGTTCGTCGCCGGACACAGCGCGCACATCGGCATTCGTGGGGCGCTCTACTCACCCGACGATCTCGACAACGACGCGGAACTGGGGTTCACCGTCGTGCACTGTTCGGCCTTCGAGTCGCGCACGGTCGCCGACGTGGTCGAGCAGTTGCGGTCCACGATCGGCGACCATCCGCTGTACGTCTCGATCGACATCGACGTCCTCGACCCATCCCACGCTCCTGCCACGGGTACACCCGAGATCGGCGGCCTGTCGAGTCGCGAACTCCTCGGGCTGGTACGTGGTTTCGAGGGACTCAACCTGGTCGGGGCCGACATCGTCGAGGTCGCACCTGCCTACGACCACGCCGAGATAACCGGTATCGCCGCGGCGTATCTCGCATATGAGTTCGTNTCCCTGCTGGCACAGAAGNCCAGCCGATGAGCGTCGCCGCAGCCCCGATCCCCTGGCCCAACGGCGCACGCGCCGCAGCGTCGTTCAGCTTCGATGTCGACGCCGAGTCCGCGATGCTCGGGGTCTCCACCAAGCACGCCAGCCGGATGTCGGCGATCAGTCACCAGGCGTACGGACCTCTCACCGGCGTACCGCGGCTCCTGAAAATACTTGCCAAACACAGTGTCACGTCAACCTTCTTTGTGCCCGGCTACACCGCCGTGCGATACCCGGACGTCGTCAGAGCCATCGTCGATGCCGGACATGAGATCGCGCACCACGGTTACCTGCACGAACCGATGTTCGGGCTCACAGAGGACCAAGAGGCGGCCATACTCGACCGCGGACTCGAAGCCCTAGACGCCGTCGCAGGCGTGCGGCCCAGCGGGTATCGCGCACCGATGTGGGAGCTGAACTGGCACTCACCGAAATTGTTGCGCGACAGGGGCTTTCTTTATGACAGCAGCCTGATGGACACCGACCACCCGTACGAACTCGCGGTCGACGGGGGCGGGCCGCTGGTCGAGATCCCCATTCAATGGGCACTCGACGACTGGGAACAGTATTGCTATGTGCCGGACTTCTCCGGCACGGGGCTGATCGAGAGTCCGGTCAAAGCCATCGAGATGTGGCAGCTGGAGTTCGACGCGATTCGCGCCGCCGACGGTTGCTTCGTGTTGACCAATCACCCGTTCCTGTCAGGGCGCCCGTCCAGGGCCCACGCTCTGGACGGCCTGATCGAATATGTGTCCTCCCACCGCGACGTGTGGGTCACCAGTATCGGCGAAATCGCGACGCACGTCCGCAGTCTCGACCTGAACCCCCGGTCCGTCGAACGGCCAAACCCACGCGACTTCTAGACGTGCAGCGCGGGAAACGGCCCAAAACCCAAGTTGCGCACCATAAACCACACCAGCGTCAGGGCGAGGGTTGCTGGCGCCGACCATCGCAGATGTTGCCAGCTGAGCACCCGTCGCCCGACGAACCTGCTGTAGGTCCACGCCGCGAAGGCCCACAACAGCAGCAACACTGCCACCAGGCTAAGCGCGTTGTATCGCACTGCACTCGCCACGTCGAGATGCAGCAGCGCGTAGATCATCCGAAGGCTGCCGCAGCCTGGACAGTCGATGCCGAACAACGCCTTGGTAGGGCACACCGGGAGGATTCCGCCGGGCACCGTGGGATTGGCCAGCCAGATATACACGCACCCGCTCGCCGCCGCGGCGGCGACCCCAGAGGGGCGACAAGCCGCCGTGCATGCTGCATTACATGAACGAAGAACTCGACGCGAACATGATGAGGCCGTAGATGATGCCGACAACGACTCCGGCGACTGCACCCCAGATCGCCCACTTCTTCGCGTTGTCGGCGGCGGGTCTGCGCCTCGGCGTAGCGGCCCTGCCTCTGTCTAGAACAAACGGGCCACCCAACGGCACCGGACCGGGCTTGCGTTGGTAGCTCTCCTCGATCAGTTGCACCTGTTCCAGCGGCCAACTGCCGATCAGCGCGGTGCCCTTGTCGGGCCGCCTGTGATGGGCGACAATCCGCCCGCCCAGTCGTCGCGACCGCGTACGCCGGGCTGGGCACCCATGCTGTTGCCCACCCAGGGGAAGTTGGCAACGGCGACCAGCGGCTCGTCGGCGAACGACTGCGCGCGCTTGATCAGGAACCGCGCCCGCCGGCGCTGCAGGAAGTTCATTGGTCAGCAAGTATGCCCCCGACGGATAGTGGGCATGGTGAAGTAGAACGACCCGAACTTTTCCGTGACGGGAAGCGAGGTTCGCCGTGCTCGGTCTGCCGGAACAAACGCGCGCCTGCCTGTTCGACCTCGACGGGGTCCTGACGGACACGGCCAGCGTGCACAAGAGGGCCTGGGCCGCCATGTTCGACGCATACCTTCAGGCGCTCGCCGAACGGACGGGCGAGGAGTTCGTCCCGTTCGATCCGGGCGCGGACTACCTGAAATACGTCGATGGCAGGAAACGCGAGGACGGGGTCCGTTCCTTCCTAGCCAGTCGCGGAATCGAACTGCCCGAGGGTGACCCCGGCGACGGCCCCGGCGCCGAAACGGTGTTCGGGCTGGGTAACCGCAAGAACGAGATGTTCGTGCGGACAATGCGCGAGGACGGTGTGAAGGTGTTCGAGGGGTCGCGCCGCTATCTCGAGGCCGTCGCCGCCGCGGGGCTCGGCATCGCGGTGGTCTCGTCCAGTGCGAACACCCGCGACGTCCTCGAAATCACCGGCCTCGACAGGTTCGTGCAGCACCGGGTTGACGGAGTGGTCATGCGAGAAGAGAACATCCCCGGCAAGCCGGCCCCTGACTCGTTCCTGCGGGCGGCAGCACTACTAGACGTTGGCCCGGGCGATGCGGCCGTCTTCGAAGACGCACTGTCCGCGTTGCGGCGGGACGCGCGGGAAACTTCGGTTTCGTGGTCGGAGTCGACCGGGTGGGTCAGGCAGCTGAATTGCGGCGCGCCGGTGCCGACATCGTGGTGACCGATCTCGCGGAGCTACTGCCGCGATGATCACCGACGATGCCTTCCCCGTCGAGCCTTGGCACGT
>JGI12053J15887_10000622_pt1 | contig 14808 bp, 9 predicted proteins | sample MedBloCAOM1_O3_FD_15887 | JGI IMG/M metagenome (IMG submission 15887)
GGGTCCGGCCTGGCAATGGATGCGGCCAGCGCGTTCGCCGCGACTTCGCGGAACTTCGGTTGGTCTAAGTAGTCCGCTTTGAGCAAGGGTAGAGAGTTTTTGCGGTCTGTTCGCGCACGGCGCGAAGGGTCGCTCAAGTGCGGCACCATGCTTTCCACCGCGCCGGGGGTCTGCGCCGCGAGCAGAGAGCGTCGCTCCACTGCCATGAGCAACGGAATAGCCGGGACACCTTTTTGCTTTCTGAGACCGTCGAGAAGCAATGTGACCTTCTTAGTGCGATCCAAACTATGATTGACTGCGAGAAGGATACTGACCGTCGCGAGCAACTCGTCGTTGGGATTACGGAGCCGAGGTATTGCTTGATCCAAGCTAAGAGATTCTCGACGCATCGCATATCCCGCGAACGAGCGCGCCAGGATCAGCAGGCGCAACTGCCCGGCCTCGATAGGCGCAGCGTCCGTGAATTGTTGCGTGCCGAGATCGTCGCTGGTGAGCAACAACGATTCACGCGAGAACACACCTTTAAGTACCAAGACCGGTGCGAATTTGTATTGCAGCAGAGAGCGCTCGCCCTTGCCTCCCACGCCAATCTTGGTTTCGCTTACATCGGTGACGCGCCCGACGAGCACAAGGCTGGAGTCCGCCAGGGCAGATTCCAAGTCTAGGCCGCGATACCACTCGTCATGTGCAAGAGATCGCGTTGGCCCAACTAAGAAGAACAACAGAAGACCTGCGGCAATGGGGACGCTCTGCCGATTCGTGAAGCAAAGGCGAGTCATCATGATTGGACTCCTCTTGGAGGTAAGCAGAATATAGCGATTTTGATAATTACACTACGGATCAATGTAACCAGTAAGCGGGCTACTTGGTTACTTGCTAATCTTTCCTTTTCCCAGTGAGGATTTGTCAGTCACGCGTTCTAATTGGAATTATCTAGAGCAAATGATGGCTTCGTTGCCTTCCGCGTCGTCAATGAGATAATCCCTCCGCCGAGGGCAGACCACCGCCCGGATGTTCCAGGACTTTCCACTCGAAGCTTAACGAAGGAGACTGAAAACCATATGGAAACACCTTTAAGACTGACATTGCTGAGTGCGGTATTGGCTATCGTTATCGCGACGGCCCTGGCTGTCGACCAACCCGCACCGGTGGTGTTCACTAACAATTCTGGCAAATGGGTAGATTGTCCAGGTATGCCACCTGGTTGCCAAATGCTCAAACTTTACGGAGATGCTGCTGCTCCAGGAGAATTCGCCGTGCGTTTCAAATATCAAGCGAAGTATAGAATCGGCCCGCATACTCATGCCGTCGATGAACACGCCACGGTAATATCCGGGGGCCCATTCCATGTGGCAGTGGGAGACACGTTCGATGAGCACGCGCCATCGGGACAGACACTGCAGGCCAGCGACCTCATGGTGGTTCCTGCGGGGATTCACCATTTCGCGTGGGCAGAGGGTGAAACCATTTTACAGGTAAATGGCATCGGCCCGTTCAAACGAAACTTCCTCAATCCGGCGGATAACTCGACCGGAATTCCAAAATAAAAATCACTGCTTCGTCCGCGCCATTTGAATGCGCGACGTAAACCGTTCGAATGATTTAGATAAAATGTCGGCGTGCCGACATTTTTTCTTAAACAAAGAACTTAGCGCGTTCATTTCCGACTCGTACTAGGCCTTCGTCACGTTTCGCACGGCAGGCGTTTTAGAATTCCACACGCAAAGCCAGTTGTATAACCCGCGGATTGGTCAGTGTGTTGGTATACACACCGAAGGTGTCGGGCTGATCCAGGCGGTTTCCCATGGTGTTCACATCGAAGCGCACACTGTTCGTCACGTTGAAGACATCAAATCGAAAACGCAACCCAAGGCGCTCGGTGGGATGGAATAACTTAGAGAGGCCCGCGTCAATTCCAAAATAACCGTCTCCGGTTAATGGGTTCCGTGTACCGGATTCACCAGGATATTGCACCCGAAAAGCGTTGAAGACTGCCATGGGATCCGCAAACGCGTTTGCTCCGGAACCTCGCTTGAGCGAAGGGAGCGGCTTATCCAATATCGCCCAACCTTCAATGTCCCAGTTCGTAGGCCACGTCGATCCTTCATCAACTGTCCATGGGAAGCCGCTGGTCCAGCGGAAAATTCCGCTCAGCTGCCATCCACCGACAATGGCATTGATCACGCGGTTGCTATCGGACGCCCAATGATGCCCGCGTCCCACGGGTAATTCATAAATCCAGTTCGCATTGATCTGGTGCGTCGGATTGAAATCGGAACGCCCGCGCAATTGATCAGGCTGCCAGGTGTTGATGATTTGCGCCTGATTGTTGCCGCCGGAAGTTGGAATGCGCTCCGCTTGCGATGTCCAGTCCATCGATTTCGACCACGTATAGTTCAACGCGCCTTGCAAGCCATCGCTAAATCTTTTTTGCAGCGTAACCTGCAACGCGTTATAGCTGGAGTCGCCGACGGTTCGCCAGGTATACAACGCGGAATATTGGTCGTGATAAAAGCGGTAGGAAGGATACTGATGGCCGGGCACATTAAGTCCTGCGTTTGACTGGCTGTCCGGCAAATCTAGATTGAATAACGCAAAAGTCTCATTTCCGACGTTGGAAAGATACTGGTTGTATACCACCTGCGTCGCGGTAAGTGGGCCGCTGCCCAAATCAGTTCCGGTCAAAGGGGCAAAGAGATTTTCCCAGTAGGCCATCGGCTGGACGCTGGAAACAGGAACGCCCGCATGGGCGAGTTTCGACAATGCCGTCGCGGCAGTAAAGTAATCCATGTGGCTAGCGGGATCGACATAATTTAGCGGCATGGCCACATCCATTTGCTCGGGCAAGCGGCGCGAGAAACGCCCAACGTATGCGACATCGAGTACCACGTTTCTACCAAGTTCGCGCGAGATTGAAAAATCGACCGCATGCGAATAGGGGGTCTTCATATTTCGGTCGAGCCCCCAACTGATCGCAAAGGAGTCGCTGGCGGGCGTTGCCGGGAAGCCGCCTGGTGGGGCACTCGGAAGTAATCCGGCCGGGATATCGGTGACGCCGGTAAATCGTGGAGCGCTGCTTACGCTGACCGTGCCCGGAACGTTCGAAACCTGGCTGGATAATCCAAACGACCCAGCAGCATTGTAAGCATTCACGGTGGCCGCCCCGAAATGGCTGTAATAGATACCGTAACCCGCGCGAATAGAAGTTTTGCCTGCATCGCCAAAAAGTTTTGATAACCACGGCCCGTTGAATTCCGGGGACCAAGCCACCGCCACACGAGGAGCAAAGTTGCGATAATCGTAGCCCCAAAAATCCGGCTGCCCGTTATAGCGTCCGTTGGGAGCAAAAGATAATTGCGGCACATTGATAGCTGCACCGCCAGTTCGTCCCTGTGCGGCGCTCTGATTCAAATAGTTCGTCAGGCTGAACGGAGTGCAGCCTGTACCGCTCACGGTGCAAGCACCCACCTGATTGCCGTGAGATTCCGCCGGAGCTTGCAGCACGGTCCAGCGCAGCCCGAATGTCAGATTCAAGTGCCGAGTGATTTTCCAGGAGTCCTCCGCGTAAGGTTCAAATTCGTGCCAGCGATAATCGCGCACCAGTGCGGTACCGATCGGCAGCGGTGTACCGGTCTTTGAATAGTTGTAAACGGCGTCTCCTTCGGTAACCATCCCGACCAGAGTCATCAGGATACTGTCGTATTGGTGCGCAAAATTATCGGTGACCGCTGGAAAACCGTTTTGTGCGGGATCGAAGGGAACGCCACGGTTGGCGATTCCGGAGTTCACCAGCCACCCAGAATTGATGTGCGCGGACGGGAAAGAATTTTGTCCCGAAGAACTGTAATTGCCTATGAAGCGAAAGTATCCGCCGAACTGAAATGAGTGATTACCTCTGCTCCAGGAAAAATTATCGTTCAGATCGTGTACGGGTACGTGGAAAACACTGGTGCGCGAGAACGCGATTGGGTCGCTCAGGCCGGAGAGCGTTACCTGTGGCTGGTCGGATATACCCGCCTTGCCGCCGGATTGTCTGGTGAATCCGTAATGCAGCGAATTGACTTTATTGGCAGACAGTACCGCGGAGTATCCGATAGCGAAGCCCTTGCTGTTATCGAGTTCCGTAACCGCCGGAGGCTGACCGGGGAATTGCGGAGCACCAGCCTGATGATCGCCCTGTAAATTTCCGCGCCAGAACAAGGAGTGCTTCGAAGTCAAAATGTAATCGAGACGCGCGATGTACGTATCGAATCTTCGTGCTTCGCTGGCTGCAAAGCGAAAACCGGACGTGTTGACGTTGTCGCCGACGGTCGAATCATTCGGCAGCGGATAAGCCTGCAATACGGCTAGGATCGCTGCGTTATTCCCAATACCCAAGGGATCCATCTGCTGGATATTAGTGGGGGTTAGAGTAAATGAATTCCCCTGGTCGGTTGTGTAAATCAAATTGCCAGCTCGCAAACTAGCCGTGGGAACGGTCTGAACAACGCTCACGGCTTCGCGGTCGTGACGCCCCTCGTAATTTAGAAAGAAGAAAAAGCGGTCTTTTAGAACTGGACCGCCGAGCGAAGCTCCGAAGAGATTGCGGATCAGTTGTGAACGTTTATTAGGCAGTCCGCTCTGGAGTTCCGCGAGTTTCAGAAAATAATCGTTAGCCGCCAATGCGGTGTTGCGATTGTATTCGTACGCCGAGCCGTGAAATTGATTCGTGCCGCTCTTGGTGACCAGCGCTACCTGCGCGCCGGCGGAACGCCCGGCATCGGCGTTGGCATTGCTGGTGGTGACGCGAAACTCTGAAACCGAATCTTGTGTGTTTCTGAGCACGCTTTGAAACGCGAACCCATTGTTCTGGTCGTTTACATCCACGCCGTCCAGCGAGACGTTAGATTGATCGCTTCGTGCTCCGTTCACCGCACCGCTGCGCGTATCTTTCGTCGGATCCACCCGGTTACCAACGAAACTGACGCCCGGTTGCAGGCTCAACAACTCCACAACATTCCGCGCTTCAATAGGCAATTGCTCNACCTGNGCAGTATTAAAGCTGTTGCCCAGCGTAGCATCTGTGGTGTTCAGCATGGGCGCTGCGTTGGTTACTTCGATNCGCTCGACGGAAGTCGCGATGGGAAGGTGAAANTCAGCGGAGGCCGGCAAGTTGACGATCAGATTCACATCCAACTGTTCTACGGTGCTGAAACCGTCGGCGGAAGCGCTCAATTTGTAGGCGCCCGGAGCGAGCTGCAGAAATTGATAAAAGCCATCTTTATCCGTCGCCGTTTCTCGAGAGGCGTTCGTATCGATGCGCGTAATCTGCACCTTGGCGTCGGGGATGGCCGCGCCAGAGGGATCAGTGACGTAGCCGCGCACCGAGGTGGTCGATTGGGCCCACATCCCTCCGCACAAAAAAGTGAAGAGCAAAACAGACAAACCGAGATACCTGACGGCTAACGTCATCCTGGCTCCTGAAGAAAAAACTTCTCACTAGGTCGAGCTTTTAAGAGAAAAGGACTTCTCTGGAATTTCGAGCACACTAGCTTTGCCAACGTTTGTTGTCAACAAAAAAGGAGCTTAGTAACGAGATTTTCACGTAGAGGATTTTTTGAATNTGCGGCTCCGAGTAAGAGATAAATCGTCATTTCAAATGTCGTACTAGGCTCCGTAGTTTTAGCCGAGCCAGCCTGTCGTTTTCCATGTGCTATGATTTTTCTTGTTCCTCAGGAGCCCCCCGCACATGACCGCCCGCATCCTCGATGGCCTGAAACTCCGCGACCAAATTTTCGCCGAGCTGAAAGACGAGATCGCGGGCATGGCCGCATCCGGCACGCGTCCGGGGCTCGCCGCTGTTCTGGTCGGTGACAATCCCGCGTCACAGCTCTACGTGAAAAGCAAAATCGCCGCCTGCGAACAACTCGGCATCGCCAGTTGGATGCACACACCTCCGGCAAGCCTAAACACTCGCGAAATGCTGCAGCTTGTTGACGACTTGAACGGCGATCCCGCCGTGGATGGGATCCTCATCCAGCTCCCTCTGCCTCCGCAGGTCGATACCAAACTAATTCTTGAGTCCGTCGATCCCGCGAAAGATGTTGACGGATTTCATCCCATGAATCTCGGACGCCTGGTCAGTGGCCGCCCCGGACTCGTCGCTTGCACTCCTGCGGGCTGCATGGAAATTTTGCGCCGCGGCAACATCGCCATTGAAGGCGCAAACGCAGTGGTGCTCGGACGCAGCGACATCGTCGGCAAGCCCATGTCCTTGCTCTTGATGCATGGCAACGCCACCGTTACGATTTGCCATTCCAAAACGCGCGATCTGCCCGGCACCGTGCGCCGCGCCGACATCATCGTGGCAGCTATGGGCAAGGCCGGTTACGTGGCCGCGGACTGGATAAAGCCCGGCGCAGCAGTAATTGATGTGGGCACCAATCGCGTGATCGATCCCACCGAAGCCGAACGGCTCTTCCGCAATACGCCCGGACGCCTCGAAAAATTCCGCGTCAAAGGTTCCGCGCTAGTTGGCGACGTGCATCCCGACGCTATAAATGTTGCTGGCGCGCTGACCCCGGTTCCCGGTGGCGTCGGCCCCATGACCATCACCATGCTCATGAGCAATACCGTAAAAGCTGCACGCCTCCGCCGTGGAGCCGCGGCCTCGAAACAACCGCAATCCAGCGTCACCGCACGATAGAATCTCTTATGCTCCGTCTTGGGATCACTGGCGGTATCGCCAGCGGCAAAAGCACCGTCAGCGCCATGTTGCGGGAGATGGGCTTCACCGTTCTCGACGCCGATTCCGTCGCGCACACGCTTATCGAACCCGGCTACCCCGCTCATCATAAAATTGTGCGCGTATTCGGAAAGTCCATTCTGAACGGCGACAACCACATTGATCGCGTCGCGCTCGCAAAAATCGTTTTTGCCGAGCCCATCAAACTTAAACAACTGAACGCCATCGTGCATCCTCGGGTGGAGGAGTACATTGTTTCCGAATTTGCAAAATTGGAGCGCGGCGGATCGCAAAGCGCCGCGTTCGTGGAAGCCGCGCTAATCGTGGAGGCCGGGCTGGATAAAAAGTTACATGGCGTGGTTGTCGTGTGGTGTGAGCCGGGACAGCAAATTGAACGTTTAATTGCCCGCGGTTTCACCGAAGAGGAAGCTCGCCGCAGGATCGCCTCGCAACTTCCCGTGGAAGAGAAATTAGGGCATGCGACGGAGAAAATCGACTGCTCCGGCTCCCTCACGGAAACGCGTCAACAAGTCGAGCAACTCGCTACTAAACTTCGCGAAGTGCGTCCAACCATTTGAGATGCTACCCCGCCTCGGGCAAAACTCGGCCAGCGGTGGGCTTCGGTAGCGAGCCTCGAAGATATTTTCGCGCGGTCCATGGCGGCCAGCGTTAAAATCAATAAGAATAAAGTCTTAAGCAACTAAGAATCCGAAGAAGGTTAACCACTATGACCGTGTCGCGATCCTCCAGTGCCATCCGTCTCTTCCTCGCCGCGTTAGTGATCATTCTCGCGGCCTACTGGGCGGGAGGGCGCTGGGGAACGCAGCAACCCGTAAACGTCGGAGCCGTACCCATCACGGCAAAACCTTCTGCCTTAACTACCAACACTTCGCAACGCGATGCGGCGCTCACCGACGACGAATCCATCAACGTGCGCATCTACCGGCAGACCGCGCCGGCGGTCGCCAACGTGCTCACCAAGGCCACGCAATATGATTTCTTCATGGACCCTGTTCCGGTGGAAGGCGCCGGCTCCGGTTTTATTATCGATAAGCGCGGTTACATCCTCACGAATTTTCACGTAGTGCAGGAAGCACAATCGATCGAAGTTGTTTTAGGCGATCAATCGCGCTACCCGGCAAAATTTATCGGCGCCGATCAACGCAACGATGTGGCGTTACTAAAGATCGAACCCAATGGAAAAAACCTCGCGACGTTGCCACTCGGCGATTCAAACAATTTGCAGGTGGGGCAAAAAGTCCTCGCCATCGGAAATCCCTTCGGGTTTCAAAGCACCTTGACCACTGGCGTGGTTAGCGCGCTGGGCCGCACGGTGCAAACCAGCGAGACCACTTTCATCGATGAAGCCATTCAAACTGACGCCGCCATCAACCGCGGCAATTCCGGAGGTCCGCTCATCAACTCTCACGGCGAAGTGATCGGAATTAACTCCGCGATCTATACCCCCTCGGGAACCACCGCCGGCATCGGATTCGCTATCCCGGTCAACACCGCAAAGGCGATCGCCAACGACTTGATCACCGATGGCCGCGTGCACCGCGCATTCCTTGGATTGGAAACGTTGCCGGTTGGTGGATACCTCTCGCAAGCACTCGATCTGCCGGTGCAAGAAGGTTTGCTGGTGGAAACGGTCACGCGGGGAGGCCCGGCCGCCGCTGCAGGCATAAAAGGTGGCGATCAAGTGGCCCAGGCCGGAATGCGCCGCATCACCATCGGCGGAGATGTGATCACTTCCATCGACGGCCAGCCGGTTGCGAATCAATTCGATATAGGAAAAATTCTAAACCGCAAGCGCCCCGGCGATACCGTTCCCGTCACGCTGTACCGCGGCGGCAAAAAGATAGATGTACAGGTAAAGCTCGCGGAACGGCCCGTAAAATAAAATCTGTCTATTTTAAAAATTCAATGCGATAACGCTGCCGTTCCTCTTCGTTAAGCTGAAACCAGCCCTCGGCTACGTCGCGAACGCGCTCCAATTCGCGCTGCATTTCGGCGTGCTTCGCTTGCATCAAGTCTGCGTCTGCATCGGCCGGCACGTAAATTGGCGGCGCGCACAGAATCACCGCGCGCGCAAAAGGAGCCGGCAACAAGAAATGATCCCAGGTCTGTGTAAAAGTTTTGCCGCGATCCACGCCAATGTGAAATACCAGGATCGGGCAACCACTCTTTCGCGCCAGCATTACCGGCCCGGGCTTGGCTACGTACCGCGGCCCGCGCGGGCCATCAATGGTAAAGCCGCAGTCGAACCCTTCTTCGAGCCTCTTGGCCATCACAGCCAACCCGCGCAGCCCACCGCGCGTCGAACTTCCCTGTGCCGTTCCGAATCCCAGCCACTCGATAACCTTGCGCGTCCACTGGCCGTCGAATGCCGTGGTATTGAGTACCACGATGCCGCGATTCCTGGCCCACCACGCCACCGGAATGATGATGCGGTGCCAGAACGCAAAAATGCATCGTTGTCCGGAAGCATAAACGCGTTCCGGCTGTTGCTCCCCCAGCGGTTCAAAGCGCAGCGTCGGCCCCAGCGTGCGGATGACGCTGTATACCGCGGCGGCGATGATCGGAATTTGTATCCGGCGTGACCACGGCAGCTGCGGCAGCCGCGTGTCGTAATGTAGATTTACCGGCTCGCCTTCGCTTTGCGGAGCCGATGGCGGCGACGGCCCCTTGCCGGATTCACTTGGGGCACCTTGCTCTGCTTCGGGGTTAGCCATCGTCGTATAGTATAGGCTGAGAGTCTTTTCGCAAGAGTTCCCGCAGGTCAATCAATAGGAGCGAAATTTTTGGCGATTCTGTTTCAACAGCAAAACACGCGGCGCAACATGGCGCTATTCTCCACCGCCGCCGGTGTCGCGCTCTTCGGAATCTTTGCAGCGGCCGCGCGTCCCGATAATCCTTCGACAGGCGATTCCGTCGGCGCCATCGAAGGCGAAGCCATCGCTGTAACTGGACCGATGAGCGTAGAGAATCTCAACGGCAGTGTGGCTACCGTGCTGCACAGTGGCAGTGACGTGCGCGTCAAATCCGGCAGCGCGCGCATAAATCTGGTGGAAGGCGGGCAGATCGCCGTATGCGGGCCGGCGCACTTTTCCGTGCTCAAATCGGGCAACTCGCTAACCATCGCTCTCGATACCGGAACGCTTCACGCGCACATCGAACATAAGCCCGCTCTGACCCTGTACACCCCGCAAATTCAGGCTCAGCCTGTAGCCATTGGAGGCGGNGCGCAAGATATCACCGTGGGATTCGAGGCTAGCGGCGCNATGTGTGTCCGCACCAATCGCGGAGCCTTACGACTCGAGCAACAGTTAAACGGTCAAANTGTTCTGGTGCCTCAGGGCGGAAGCGTTTTTCTGGCAAACGGGCAAATCGATTCGCTGCGCACCGACTCCGGCGAACACTGTGCGTGCCAGTTGCAGCTCGCGGAGGCGACGCCACCGCCGCCGGAACTAAGCCAGCTAGCGAGCGCCGAGGAGGTGCGGAAGAAAGTTGAAGACGTTAAACCAAATGTGCCGACTGCCGAGCCTTCCAAACCCCTCGCACCCAAAGAGGCGCCGGTTTACCAGGTATTTGTGCCGCCGTTGATATTCAACGCCAATGCCAAGGTCCAGCCGGAAATCGATCCTAAGATGATCATGCTGATTCGCCATGTGCGCGTGCGGCCAACGCTCATCTTCCAGGGGAAAGTTGAGGGCGATGCCGTCCCAGTGAAGGCTGCTGCTGTCTTACCTTCGCATCCTGCGCTACCACCCCCAGCATCTCCCCCGCCCGTGACGAAGACTGCTTCCCTGATGGAACGCGTTCGTACCTTCTTGCGCAAACTGTGGCCCTTCGGTTCTTGAATTTAACCTTCTTAACTCACCCAAAGCTTTACTTTTTGCTTCATACGTTTTACGCTTGGGAAGTCCCTTCTAGGCTTAAGAAGTCCCTGACTTCCCCGCCCCAGGGTCTTCATATACGTAAATCCTGACTTTCTCCCTCGAAGGGAACCAAGTCACCTAATCAGGGGAACCTCAATTCATGGCTTTGCTTGCTTTCTTAAGATCGCGTAACTGCCTGTATGTTTCAACACTTCTGATTATTGGGGTGTTGATCGCTGGATGTGGGGGCGGCAAAACCAGCACGCCGCAAGGCATCATGATTTCCGTTAACCCACAATCCGCATCCGTTCAGGTTGCGGGAACGCAAACATTTAGTGCGGCTGTGTCAAATACCTCTAATACCGTGGTTACCTGGAAAGTGAACGGCGTAGAGGGCGGAGATGACATTCACGGCAGGATCGACTCGACTGGCATTTACAAAGCTCCAGCCGCTGTCCCATCGCCCCCGACCGTTACAATCACGGCCGCGTCCGCCGCGGACGCGACAAGATCAGGGTCAGCGATGGTTACCATTACTGGTTCTGCGCCAAGCACGGCCACTTTAACCATCAGTCCCGTTCGAGCGGCACTTACAACAGGTCAAAGCCAAGCTTTCACGGCCACGGGATCCGGAAATGCCGCTATCAGCGTGACGTGGGAAGTGGATTCGATACCTGGGGGCAATTCTTCCGTGGGTACAGTCAGCGCGACTGGAGTTTATTCACCGCCATCCGCTGCGGGAACCCACACGGTAGCCGCCAGAAGCGTGGCGGACAGTTCGGCGACCGGCTCCGCCAGTGTCTACATCACCGATCTGGCAGGGGTTTTTACTTATCACAACGATCTATCCAGGGGTGGCGTGAATAGCCAGGAATATGCGTTGAATACTTCGAGCGTGAAAGCTGCGACGTTCGGCAAGCGTTTTGCCTGCGCCATCGATGCTGCGGCGTACGCCCAGCCTCTCTGGGTAGCCAACGTAGCCATCGGCGGTGGAACGCACAATGTTTTGCTGGCGGCCACGCAGCATGACACTGTTTATGCTTTTGACGCCGATGCCTCGCCATGCCAGACGCATTGGTCCANGAGCTTGCTGGCCAGCGGAGAAACCTGGGTTAGNAGCTCCGATGTTGGATCTNATGATCTTGCTCCGGATATCGGCATTGTGGGCACCCCGGTAATCGATCCNGCGACCAAGACGATTTATTTGGTCTCCAAATCCAAGAATGGCGCAACCTTTCATCANCGTCTCCACGCCTTGAGCCTGATTGACGGGTCGGAAAAGTTCAACGGCCCGCAAGAGATCGATTTTTCCCTAGGTGGAGCTACATTTAACCCTTTGACTCAGAATCAGCGTCCCGGCCTCGCGCTGGTAAATGGTGTGGTGTATATCGCCTACGCTTCTCATGGAGATGTTCCCACCTACTACGGATGGATTGTGGGTTACAGCGCCTCGTCGCTGGCTCAGGTATCGGCGTTTAATGACGATCCGGGCTCCGGTTATGGTGGAATCTGGATGTCCGGTGGTGCTCCCGCCGCGGACTCGAGCAACAACCTATACCTGATCACGGGAAATGGTGATTTCGACGGTAACACCCACTTCGGGGACAGCTTTTTGAAGTTGTCCACCGGTGGCGGTATTAATGTGAGCAGCTTTTTCAGTCCCAATAACCAAGCATCGCTCAGTAGCGGGGACCTTGACCTTGGCGCGGGCGGTGCGGCCATTCTTGTCGATCAGAGTACTGCGCCAAACCACTTGGTCATCGGCGGTGGAAAAGAAGGCACGATGTACCTTCTCAATAGGGACAGCCTCGGCGGTAACACCGGCAATGATGCCGGCGCGGTGCAAATCTTCTCGGTGGGGAACAGAATTTTCGCTACGCCAGCATTTTGGCAGAACACGCTATACATCGGCCCGATGACGGATCACCTAAAGAGTTACACGCTCAATACCGCTACGGGACGATTCAATACTTCACCGGCGTCACAATCGCCAAGCACCTTCGGATTCCCTGGCGCCACGCCTTCGATTTCAGCGCAAGGTTCATCGAACGGAATCGTTTGGGCCATTGAGAAGGCTGGCACAGCGGTCCTGCACGCCTATGACGCGACTAATCTTGGCACGGAGTTATGGAATAGCGCGAACAAAAGCGCCGATCAAGCTGGGCAAGCAGTGAAGTTTACGCTTCCTACTGTAGCGAACGGCAAGGTGTATGTGGGGACTGCCAGTGAAGTCAGCGTATACGGCTTGTCACCTAATTAATCCATTTTTTCCATTTCGACTTGTTACCGTTTACAAGGACGCTGCCAAAGTTCTGGCGGCGTTTTTTTTAAACGCGTGAGCTACCGGAACTACATTCCCTCGTAATTTGGCCCGCCTCCGCCTTCAGGCACCACCCAATCGATGATCTGATACGGATCGGCGATATCACAGGTCTTGCAGTGCACGCAATTGGCGGCGTTGATTTTTAATTTTGGTTGGCCTGCGGAGTCCTTAGCCATTTCATAAACTGCCGCGGGACAAAAATATTGACAGGGATTGCCATATTCCACGACGCATTTCGTCGAGCAAACATTTAAATCGCGAACGATAAGGTGACCAGGCTGATCTTCTTCGTGGCGCGTGCCGGAATGATATACGTCGGTCAAACGGTCAAAGGTCAATTTGCCGTCACCCTTAAAGCGTTCTGGCTCGCTCGGAGGCGCGCCCGTTGCCGAANCATTGAGTTTTTTGTAGGCCTGGTAGCCGGCATGAGTGCGCATGGGATCGATGAGGCCGCGCCCGCCGGTAATGAATTGCAGGCCGGTGTGGAACAACCCAGGGATCAAACCATGTTGGAAGGATTGATGAAAATTGCGAACTTCCCACAATTCTTTTTTGATGTAGCTTTGCTCCACCTTTTTGGGAAATGCGCTCAACGTTTTCGCCGACGTGTCTCCGGCTTTCAGCGCGTCAAAAATTGTTTCCGCTCCGAGCATGCCGCTTTTCATGGCCAGGTGGATTCCTTTGAGTCTTTGCGAATCGAGGAAACTACCGGAATCACCGATGATCAGCCCACCATCCACATAATTTCCCGGCATGGCGTACCAGCCGCCGTAGGGCAACGATTTTGCGCCATAACGTACCAGTTTCCCGCCATCGAGAATGTTTTTGAGGAACGGATGAGTCTTCCAGTTCTGAAATGCGGCGTGCGCATCGAACCGCGGATCGCGGTATTCGAGCGCCACCACCAGCCCGATGGATACGCGATTGTTCGATAGTCCGTAAATCCATCCGCCGCCATACATGTCGGTTGAAATTGGCCAGCCTAGCGTGTGCGCCACGTAGCCCGCCTGGATACGGCCGGGCTGCACGTCCCACAATTCCTTGATACCCAGTCCGTACGTTTGCGGGTTGATGTTCGCGAGATTTTTTTTCTCCACCAAGTGTTTGGTCAGCGATCCGCGCGTCCCTTCGGCCAACACCGTAACTTTGGCGCGCAGTTCGTATCCAGGCGTAAAATTAGGTTTAGGCTTCCCGTTTTTATCTATGCCCTTATCTTCCGTGATCACACCGGCGATCCCCTCGCCTTCGTAGATCAACGAAGCGCCGCCAAACTGCGTAAAAAGATTTACGCCCGCGGCTTCCACGAGGCCGCCCATCCATTTCGTAACTTTGTTGAGGGAAACAACGTAATTGCCCTTGTTTTTGAATGGCGGCGGAGTCAACGGGAAACGGATAGAAGAATTCTTGGTCAAAAATAATGCTGCATGGTCGGTAACCGGGGTGTCCAGCGGTGCGGAGTTTTCAAAATTCGGCACCAGCTCAGCCAGCGCTTTGGGATTCATGATGGCCCCGGAAAGCTGGTGCGCGCCCACTTCACGTCCTTTTTCGAGGACGTAGATATTTTCCGTCGAGAGCGTGGGGCCCCCTGCAGCACCGCCGGCTTCATTGTGTTTCTTGATAAGGTTCGCGAGGTGTAATGCGCAGGCTAACCCGGCAGGTCCCGCGCCAACGATGAGAACGTCCGCCTCGAGCTGCTCGCGCTGTACGGTCGTCATTGCTTCATTCTAGCAAAATAGGTTGAACAATCTTGTTATGAGACCCCCAGAACTCCAGATGGACAGCGCTGATCTTGGTTCGGCCATCCCGCAGGCTTGCTCGCCAATTGGCATATGTTTTTAGGCGAGGCTACACGGCGGTAACGATGCTGCCATCGCTTTGCA
>JGI12053J15887_10000623_pt1 | contig 14805 bp, 13 predicted proteins | sample MedBloCAOM1_O3_FD_15887 | JGI IMG/M metagenome (IMG submission 15887)
GCTGCGCTCGGGGCCCGGAATGACAGCCGAGTGACCGGCGTCAATCTCCTCAAGAGGATGGCGGATCAAATGCGGCTCAATCCAAACTGATCCCCGCCATCTTGGCCACCGCGCTCCACTTCTTGGTCTCGGCGGCGATGAAGTCGGCGAAATCCTGCGGCGAGCCCGGGCTCGCCTCCGAGCCGACCTTGGCGAGATTTTCTCGAACGGACGTGGACGTGAGCCCGTCGTTGATCGCGGTGTTGAGCCGGTTGACGATCTCCGCGGGCGTGCCGGCCGGCGCTACGACGCCTGACCAAAACGTCATGACGTAATCGGGGATGCCGCTTTCGATCATGGTCGGAACATCCGGCAGCTGCGGATGCCGCTTTGCGCTGGTGACAGCGAGCGCCTTCAGTTTGCCCTCGCGGATGAGCGGGATGAGAATCGACACATCCGGAAACGCCATCTGCACCTGCTCGCCCAGGATGGCGGTGACCATCTCGGCGCCGCTCTTGTACGGGACGTGCACGATATCGAGGCCGGCTTTCGATTTGAACAATTCGGCGAGCAGCTGGGTCTGATTGCCGACGCCGGCGGAGGCGAAGCTGAGCTTGCCCGGATTGGCTTTGGCATAGACGACGAATTCCTGCACCGACTTCGCGGGAAAGGCCGCGGGTACCACCAGGACCAGCGTGCTGTCCGCGACCTTGGCGACTGGAGCAAAGCTCTTGATCGGATCGTAGCCGGGATTCTTCATGAGTGCGGGCACGACGCCAAGCGTTGCGCTCGTGCCGATGAGCAGCGTGGCGCCGTCGGGGTCGGCGTTGGCGACCGATTTCGTTCCAATCGCGCCGCCCGCTCCCGGCCGGTTCTCGATCACGACGCTCGGGCCGAGCCCCGACTGCACCACCTGGGCAACGATGCGCGCGGATACGTCGGTCGGTCCGCCGGGTCCGAACGGCACGACGAGCTTGATGGATCTCGTGGGGTAGGATTGCGCCTCGGCGCGGGTGACCGCGCTGACGGCCAAGACGAGTAAGCAGCTCAGCACCAGCAGCGAACGCAGCAGGATGGCCGGATACCGGATCATGGTGCGCTCTCCCTCTACTCCTTGCGTCGGGCATTCACCGCAAGTGCCAGCAGCGTGCGCTGTGCGATCGCCTCGGCCATGGTGGATTGACGGCGCGTCTCGAGCGTCGCTTCCGCGATCTGCGACATTGCACGTTCAAGCCGCGTCGATGTCCAGATCTTGAGCGCGGCTTCGACCGCGGCCTTGCGGCTGAAATGAACGAACGGCTGTATGCCTGCGGCTGCCTCGCTGACGGAAGCGCCGTCGTCGATGGAAAGCCGCGCCTTGTGCAGCTGCGCCACCTGGCGCAATGCCGCGGAGACGATGGTGCCCGGTGCCGTGCCGGCGGTGCGCGCCTTGCCGAACTGGACTTCGAGTTCGCTTGTGCGCCCGGCGAAGGCGGCGTCGACCAGGCCGTCGAGCGCAAGTGTCGAAGCGTCGGCGACCACCGCCATCACGTCATCGAGCTCCACCCGCGGCTTGCCGCGTGCGAACAGCGCGAGCTTGCGCACCTCGTGGCGTGACGCCAGGCGGTCGCCGCCGAGTAAGGGAACAAGGGCGGCGCGGGCTTCAGGTGAAATCGCAAGGTCCGCGTCGCGCATCTCGTCATCGATGAGGCGAACGAGATCCCTTTCGCCGTCGGCATAGCAAGGGAGCGCCACGGCATTCTTGGCGCGCTCGCATAGAGCGCGCAGCGGCGCGCTGCGCTTGAGATCGCCGGCCTCGATCACCACCCGGCAGTCCAGCGACGCAGATGCGATGAGCGCTTCGACCGCGGGAGCAAAATTACGACCGCCGGCTCGCACCCAGACGGCGCGGCGTCCTCCGAAGAGGGGAATGGTATTGGCCTCCTCGACCAGGCGCATGGGCTCGCTCGCGAGATCGTCGCCGTCGAGGCGGGCGAGTTGAAAGGGATCCTTGGGATCGTCAACCGACGCCCGCACGAGTGCTTCGGCGCGCTCGCGCACCAAGCCCGCGTCGGGGCCGAAGACGAGTACGACCGGGCGGGTCGAATCGGGCCGGGCCACGAACTTGTCGATGTCGGCGCCTTTCAGGGCGACCATTGCAGAAGTCGTCTCACGTTCCCGCAATGAAATAGGATGCGAGCCGCGACCTGACGTTGTCGGCAATCACCTTGGCCGCGCGGGTCTCGGCGTCGCGCAATCCACGCAGGCGGGCGAACCGCTGCGCCTGGCCGGGAATGTCATAGGATACGCGGGCGAAGGTCTGCCCGGTGACGACGACCTTGGTGGTGGCAATTTCGACCAGTGAATAGGTGGCATTGATTCCGTAGTTCTCGATATCCGGTCGCGAGGTATGGACGTCGACGATGATCGACGCGCGCGTGGAGGAGATGGCGATCTTCAACCGGTGCGTCGGTGGGGCGGCCGATCCGCCGCCGCTGAAATCGTACAACAGCGCGTTGCGGATTTCGACTGCGAGCCGCGCCTCGTCGCTACCCTTCGGCGCTTCGATCTGCACGATATCCACGGCGCTGAGCTGATCGCGCAGCACCGGACCTCCCATCGGGGACTGCTCGCCATAGAGCGGCTGGAAGCAGCCGCCGGCGAGGGCGGCAATCCCCAGCGCTGCGGCGGCTCGCAAAACTCTCCGTCTTCCGAGCAGAGTGGGGGAGGGCAGGCGCGCGACCGCCCGCTCCCAAACCTGCCCCCGGAGGGACAGCAAGGAGAGACCCACGTGCTTGTCATGCCACCACATTGACGATCCTTTGCGGCACCACGATCACCTTCTTGGGCGGCTTGCCATCGAGCGCCCGTTTTACCGCATCGAGGGCCAAAACGGCAGTCTCAATCTCGGTCTTTGCCGCATTTCGGGAGACTGTGACATCGCCGCGCTTCTTACCGTTGATTTGGACCGGAAGTGTGATCATGTTTTCGACCAGCAGATCCGGCTCGAGTTTCGGCCAAGGCTCGGAGGCAACAAGGGTTTTGTGCCCGAGCATGGCCCAGCACTCCTCCGCCAGGTGCGGCATCATCGGGTGGAACAGCTGTACCAGGATGTCGACCGCCTCCCGCGCCGCCCAGCGGTAATCGGCCACTGGCTCAGTCTCCAGGGTCGCGATCGAGGTTTGGAAATCGCTGACGAATTCGTGGATGTGCGCGACGCACACGTTAAAGCGTAGCCGCTCGATGTCCTCCGAGACGTGCGCGAGCGCGCGGTGGGCGGCCTTGCGCAAGGCGAGCGCCGCCTCGCTGAAAGTGGCGGGTCGCGGCGCATCGGCCGCGGCCGCCACCGCGTTCACCTCCCGCACCAAGCGCCAGAGTCGCTGGACGAACGCCCAGCGAGCCCGAACGCCTTCCTCGGTCCAGATCACGTCGCGCTCGGGCGGCGAGTCCGAGAGCATGAACCAGCGCGCGGTATCGGCGCCATAGCTGTCGATGATGTCGTCGGGGTCGACGGTGTTGCGTTTCGACTTCGACATCTTCTCGATCGAGCCGATCGTGACCGGTTCGCCAGTGGTGAGGAGGGTGGCGCGGCGCTGCTCCCCCGCGCCTTCGATCTTCACCTCGGCGGGCGTGACCCATTCGCCGTTTGCGGCCTGGTAGGTCTCGTGCACCACCATGCCCTGGGTGAAGAGGCCCGCGAACGGCTCGTCGAGATCGATGTGCCCGGTGGCACGCATCGCGCGGGTGAAGAACCGGCTGTAGAGCAGGTGCAGGATCGCATGCTCGATCCCGCCGATATACTGATCGACCGGCATCATGCGGTCGGCGACCGCGCGGTTGGTAGGGCTCGTGGCCCAGGGGTCGGTGAAGCGCACGAAGTACCAGGACGAGTCGACGAACGTGTCCATGGTGTCGGTTTCGCGGCGCGCCGGCCCGCCGCATTGCAGACACGTGACGTTCTTCCAGGTGGGATGGCGCTCGAGTGGATTGCCTGGCCGGTCGAAATCAACGTCGTCTGGCAATGTCACCGGCAAATCGCTCTCCGGCACCGGCACGATGCCGCAGCGGTCGCAGTGGATCACCGGAATCGGGCAGCCCCAGTAGCGTTGGCGCGAAATGCCCCAGTCGCGCAGGCGGAAATTGACCTGGCGGGTAGCGGTGGGACGATTGCCGCGGGCGGCGTGTTCGAGCCGACGCGCGACCTCCTCCTTCGCCTCCTCGATGGTCATGCCGTCGAGAAAGCGCGAGTTGATCATGCGGCCGTCGCCTTCATAGGCGGTATCGGTGATGACGAAGGTCTTGGGGTCCTGCCCCGGCGGGCACACGACCGGCGTGTTGCCGAGGCCGTATTTATTGGCGAAATCGAGGTCGCGCTGGTCGTGCGCCGGGCAGCCGAAGATCGCGCCGGTGCCGTAGTCCATCAGGATGAAATTGGCGACGTAGACCGGGAGCGTCCAAGCGGGATCGAAGGGATGGATCGCCTTCATCCCGGTGTCGAAACCTCGCTTCTCGGCGGTGTCGATGACTTGCTGCGCGGTGCCTTGGCGTTTGCATTCCGCGATGAATTCGGCAAGCGCAGGATTCGTGGCGGCGGCGGCGGTGGCGAGCGGATGATCGGGCGAGAGCGCCATGAACTTGGCGCCGAACAGTGTGTCGTGACGCGTGGTGAAGACGTCGAGCTCATCTTCCCCCGACGGGGTGGTCGCGGGGTCGAGCGCGAAGCGAATGTGCAGCCCCTCCGAGCGGCCGATCCAGTTGCGCTGCATGACGCGCACCTTTTCCGGCCAGCGATCGAGACCGTCGAGCGCCTGCAGCAGATCTTCGGAAAATTTGGTGATGCGGAAGTACCATTGCGGCATCTCGCGCTGCTCTACCAATGCGCCCGAGCGCCAGCCGCGTCCGTCGATCACCTGCTCGTTGGCGAGCACGGTGCGATCGACCGGGTCCCAGTTCACCTTGCCGAGCTTGCGCTCGACCAGACCCGCGCGCAGGAAGTCGACGAACATCGTCTGCTGGTGCTTGTAGTAGGACGGATCGCAGGTCGCGACTTCACGCGCCCAGTCCAGCGACAGCCCCATCGATTTGAGCTGCGCCTTCATCGCCGCGATGTTCTGGTAGGTCCATGCCTTCGGATGGACCTTGCGCTCCATGGCGGCGTTCTCCGCCGGCATGCCGAAGGCATCCCAGCCCATGGGATGGAGCACGTTGAGACCCATGGCGCGCTTGTAGCGGGCGACCACGTCGCCCATGGTGTAGTTGCGCACGTGCCCCATATGGATGCGCCCCGACGGATAGGGGAACATCTCAAGCACGTAGTACTTCTCGCGCGGGTCGTCGTTGCGGGTGGCGAAGATGTTCCGCTCGTCCCACACCTTCTGCCAACGCGGCTCCGCCTCGCGGGCGTTGTAGCGTTCGGGGGTCATTGGCTTAGCCGCCGCAATCCTTCGTTTCGCAAGATCCCGGGAGCGAGACGCAAGAAATAAGCCTTGGACGCTAATAAATCATGCGTTTCGTTCGGTTTTCGGGCCGCACTTGGACATGAAAGCGCCGGACGGGTCAACGGCTGCGCCAGTGGAGGCTCATATCGGCCTGACATGGCGGTGCGGGCTGCGGATTCCAGGCGGCGGGCCTATGTTTAGTTTGAGAGCAAGGACCGGAGTGCTTGCGGTCCTGCGATCCCTAGATTGCTCCGGCAGGAATGGAACCGTGCGTTCCGTACAAACCTGATGGAGCAGGACCATGTTGCATTTGATGACGCCGAGCCACGAAACAATGCCGTTGCCCCGCGACGAGGCGCGCTGGGACGCAGTGCAGCGGCGCGACTGCGCGGCGGACGGCACGTTCGTCTATTCCGTGCGCACGACCGGGGTCTATTGCCGGCCGTCGTGCGCGGCGCGCATGCCCCGGCGCGAGAATGTCGCGTTCCACCAGACCTGCGCCGACGCCGAACGGGCGGGATTTCGGCCCTGCAAGCGCTGCCGCCCGAATGAGCCCGCACGCGCCGACCGCCGGGCTGCCGCGGTGGCGACAGCGTGCCGGTTGATCGAAGAGGCGGAGGAGGTGCCGAGCCTCGATGTGTTGGCGCAAGCCGCGGACATGAGCCGCTTTCACTTCCATCGGGTGTTTAAGGCGGTCACCGGAGTGACACCCAAGGCCTATGCCGAAACCCATCGCGGCAACCGCGTGCGCGAGGAGCTTGCCGCACGAGATACCGTGACCCAAGCGATCTATGGAGCGGGCTTCAATTCCGGCAGCCGCTTCTACGCCGCGTCGTCGGGATTGCTCGGCATGACGCCGACCGAGTTCCGCGCCGGCGGCAGCGGCAACGTTATCCGCTTTGCGGTCGGCGAATGTTCGCTCGGTGCGGTTCTGGTCGCTGCGACGGACAAGGGTGTCTGCGCCATCGACCTCGACGACGATCCGGACCGGCTGGTGCGCGGTCTGCAGGACCGTTTCCCGAACGCGCGGCTAGTCGGTGGCGATGCGGCCTTCGAGCAACTCGTCGCCAAGGTGGTGGGCTTCGTCGATGCGCCGGCGCAAGGTCTCGATCTCCCGCTCGACATTCGCGGCACCGCGTTCCAGCGGCGGGTATGGGATGCCATCCGCAGCATCCCGGCGGGGTCGACCGCGAGCTATGCCGAGATCGCTCGGCGGATCGGAGCGCCCAAGGCGGTGCGCTCGGTGGCGCAGGCGTGCGCGTCGAACGCGCTCGCGGTTGCCATTCCGTGTCATCGGGTGGTGCGCACGGACGGACAGCTCTCGGGCTACCGCTGGGGCGTTGCACGCAAGCGCGCCCTGCTGGCGCGGGAGGCGAGGGCATGACCCGCGCACTGACAGCCGAACGCGAGCGCGCACCTGCTTCTGCGGCAGGTGCGCTCACCACCCGGATCGAGGCGATCGATTGGGCACGGATTGCCGCGGATTTGGATGCGCAGGGTTGTGCTACGACCGGGCCCCTATTGACCGCCGAGCAATGCGCCGAACTGGCGCGGATCTACGCGTCCGACGCACCGTTTCGCAGTCGCGTGGTGATGGCGCGGCACGGTTTCGGCCGCGGTGAGTACAAGTACTTCTCCTATCCGCTGCCCGAGCCGGTGGCGGTGCTGCGGGCCGCGCTCTACCCGCCGCTGGCGGAGATCGCCAACCGCTGGAACGAAGCAATGGCGATCGATCTGCGCTATCCGCGGGAGCACGCGAGCTATCTCGCGCGCTGCCGGGAGGCGGGACAGACCAAGCCGACGCCGCTCCTGCTGCAGTACGGTGCCGGCGATTACAATTGCCTGCACCAGGATNTTTACGGNNAGCACGTGTTTCCNCTGCAGGTCACGCTGCTGCTGTCGCGGCCGGGCAAGGATTTCACCGGCGGCGAGTTCGTGCTCACGGAGCAGCGGCCGCGCATGCAGTCGCGGGCGGAGGTCGTGCCGCTCGCGCAAGGCGAAGCCGTGATCTTTCCGGTCCACCACCGCCCGATGCAAGGCACTCGCGGCATCTACCGGGTCAACATGCGCCACGGCGTGAGCCGGCTGCACTCCGGCCATCGCCACACCCTCGGCGTCATCTTCCACGACGCCAAGTGAATCAGAATTGCAGCGGAGCGCGCGCGAGCGTACGAGGCGTGCATGATGGCTGCTGTGACGAGTGTTTCGGAAACGCCGCTGGCGGAGGTGCGCAACAAGATTGTCCGCGCTTGCGCCGAGGCGCACCGTGACCCGGCCACGGTGACGCTGGTTGCAATCTCGAAGATGTTCGGGGCGGACGCGATCGCGCCGGTGATCGCCGCCGGCCAGCGCGTATTCGGGGAAAATCGCGTGCAGGAGGCCAAGGCTAAATGGCCGGCGCTCAAGGAGCGCCATCCCGACATCGAGCTCCACCTGGTCGGGCCGCTGCAGTCGAACAAGGCGAAGGATGCGGTGGCGCTGTTCGATGCCATCCACTCCGTCGACCGGCCAAGCCTGGCGGAGGCACTGGCCAAGGAATTCGCCAAGCAAGGCCGCCGGCCGGCGCTTTTTGTCGAGGTCAATACCGGCGCCGAGCCGCAGAAGGCCGGTGTGCTGCCGGAAGACACCGATGCATTCCTCAAAACCTGCCGAGAGAGCTATGGCCTCGATATCGTGGGGCTGATGTGCATCCCCCCAGCCGACGACCCCCCGGCCCCGCACTTCGCCTTGACCGCGAAGATCGCGCACCGCAACGGCCTCCAGCTGTTGTCCATGGGGATGAGCGCGGACTTCCCGCTCGCGATCGCGTTCGGTGCGACCCACGTGCGGGTGGGGACGGCAATCTTTGGCGCGCGAACATAATGGGCGGCATCACAGCTGGATGGCGATTCGGGTCTTAGGCCCGAGTTGTGCTAGCAGACGCTGCAGATCGTTGGCCCGCAGCGCGACACATCCCGCCGTCGGCGACCGGTTGGGCCGTGCCACATGTACGAACACCGCGCTGCCGCGGCCGGCCACCCGCGGGCGGGTGTTGTGGTCGATCTCGATGATGAAATCGTAGAGGTGGTCCTCCCGCCAAAGCCGGTCGCCTGGTTCAGCGGCCGAGCGGCGAAAGGGGCGGTTATAACGTCGGTCAGCGGTATCCTCGCACCAGGCGACATCGCGGGTAATGCGTCGCATGGGCAGCAATGTCCGCGGACGCGGGTGGCGGTCCGCCCGCCACCACAGCTGGACGAGCCGAAACCGTCCGCGCGGCGTGGCCCCGTCGCCTTCGAATTTGTTGGCCCGGACGCCCGCGCGGCCGAGCACAACGGGGATGGCGAGGGGGCCTGCGACCAGGACGCCCTGCGTCTTGTGACCCGGCCGCGTCCGCACGCTAAGGAGGGTCAGCCCAGGGCGTCGAAGAGAACGCGCATTCATTTGCGAACAGGCTTATATGATCCAAGTGCGGTGGATTTGAAGTTCCTACTATCATAGCCGCGGGCGCGTTCAGGAACTTCAAATCCAAAGACCGCACTAGAATAAAGTTGCTAGTGTCCCTTTGATTCCGAAGTTCGCATCAGAGGGTGCCGCGAGGGTGTGCTTCGGAATCGGGACACTAGGGGCAAACTCGCTTGCTCTTTTACCCCCGAATGCTCTACTTCGCGCAACGCCGTTCCGGGCGACGCCGGTCCAGGGGCGAGGAATGACGAATACCCGCAAGATCCTGATCGTGGACGACGACTCCGAACTGCGCGANGCGCTGGTCGAGCAGCTTGCGCTCCATGAGGAGTTCGAATCGATCGCGGTCGACAACGGCACNAAAGGGGTGCAGGCGGCCAGGGCCGGGCAGNTCGACCTGGTCATCATGGATGTCGGGCTCCCCGACGTCGANGGCCGNGAAGCGGTGCGCATNCTGCGCAAGAACGGCTTCAAGGCGCCGATCATCATGCTGACCGGACACGACACCGATTCCGACACCATCCTCGGGCTCGAATCCGGCGCCAACGACTATGTGGCCAAGCCGTTTCGATTCGCGGTGCTGCTCGCGCGCATCCGCGCGCAGCTGCGCCAGCACGAGGCGAGCGAGGATGCCGTGTTCACCATCGGGCCGTATACGTTCCGGCCCAGTTCGAAGATCCTGCTCAACCCCAAAGGCAACAAGGTCCGGCTCACGGAGAAGGAGACTGCGATCCTGCGCTATCTCTATCGTGCGGGCCAACGTCCGGTCTCGCGCGAGACTTTGTTGCAGGAGGTCTGGGGTTACAATTCGGGGGTCACGACCCATACGCTCGAGACCCATATCTATCGGCTGCGCCAGAAAGTCGAGCGGGACGCCGCCAGCCCTTCCATCCTGGTTACCGAAGCCGGCGGCTACAAGCTGGTGCCGTAGCTTCGCGCCATGGCCATCGACGACGATATCACCTTTCTCGAACGAGTACCGACGCTTAGTCTTTTGGGTCGCCAGGCGCTGCGCATTCTGGCGATCGGGGCAGAGACCCGTTACATCCACAGCGGCGAAGTGCTGTTCAAACGCGGCGATGAAGCCGACGGCGCTTACGTGATCCAGGAAGGTCGCTTCAACCTGTCGTCCAAGGACGGACGCGAGCTCACCGTCGGCCCGTGCACGCTCCTGGGCGAGGTCGCGCTGTTCAGCGAGACCCGCCGTCCCGCCACTGCGAGAGCGCTCGAGCCCTCGACGGTGCTGCGCATTCCGCGGTTCCTTTTCGTTCGGATGTTGGACAGCTTCCCCGAGGCGGCGCGCAAGTTGCGCGAGAGTCTGGCGGCGCGACTGGATCAGGCGACGCGCGAGATTTCCAATGTGCGCGCAGTGCTGGATGCGCACGAGCCGAAGTGATTGAGCGCCAGCCTTGCCCGCGGTATGCGCGGGCGTGACCGTTACACTTCGAGCGTTGCCGTCACCGGGACGTGGTCCGAAGGCCGCAGCCAGCCGCGCGAATGTTTGAGCACGCGCACGCCGGTGAGCCGGTCGGCAAGCGCCGGCGCAACCCAGATATGATCGAGCCGGCGGCCTTTATCGGCATTTTCCCAATCGGGCGAACGATAGCTCCACCATGTATAGAGTTTGGCCGGCTCCGGCGTCAGCATGCGCATGGCGTCGATCCAACCGCCATCCTTCTGCACGGCGACGAGCTTCTCGCATTCGAGCGGCGTGTGCGAGACGACGCGCAACATCTGCTTATGGCTCCAGACATCGTGCTCGAGCGGCGCGACATTAAGATCGCCGACCAGAATCATGCGGTGGGCGCCGCCGCAGCGCAGCGCCGACGATGCCCGCATCTCGTCCAGGAAGGCGAGCTTGTGCGCGAATTTCGGATTGACCGCGGGATCGGGGGTGTCGCCGCCGGCGGGCACGTAGAAATTATGCAGCGTGATGGGATCGCGAAGGCCGGCGCGCTCGCCGAGAACAGCCGAGATGTGCCGGCAGTCCGTCTTGCCGCAAAATGATTGGATGTTGAAAGCGTCGAACGGCATGCGCGAGAGCACGACCACGCCGTGATAGCCCTTCTGGCCGTTGAGCGCCACGTGCTCGTAGCCGAGGCGCTTGAAGCGCTTGAGCGGAAACCTGTCGTCGGGACACTTTGTTTCCTGCAGGCACAGGACGTCCGGGCGAACCGCTTTCACGAATTTGGCAACGCTGTCGATGCGCAGCCGCACCGAATTGATGTTCCAGGTGGTGACGGTCAATCGCATCGGAATCGGGGATCAGTGCGGTCGGCAATCAGTCATCAGAACGGCGAAGTCGCACCCCTGAATCCTGATGTGTGATGTCGTGCTGCTGCCATGGCTGGGCGCGCACGGTCGCCATAGGTCAGTAATTAGTAATCACGCGGCCGAGGTCAAGAACCTGTCGCGATCGCAGGCGACCAGCGAGGACTGTCACTGCGCGTAGCGCGTATAGTCGATCTTGAACAAGTTGGGGTCGGGCCGCTTGCTGGTGTCGAGATTGGAGACGGCGACCGTGGTGTCGTAGCCCTGCGGATCGGTAATCGTCCACTGCTTCAACTGAAAATCCTTGGCGCCGACCATCATCATCAGCCGGCTGGTGCCGATCAGCGCCTGCCGCTCCTCAATGATAATGGTCACNAATACGTCGTCCGCACGCACGCCAATGATGTTGGTCTCTTTCGCGAGATCAATCCGCTCGGAGAGCAGAAACCGCAGTGGCGTTTGCGAGAGCGGATAGAGATCCTGGGTCGCGAGCTTGCGGTCGCGCACGACCACCGACTGCCCGTCGGCGATGATCTCGACCGGGCTTGGCGGGTCGTATTCGAAGCGGACCTTGCCGGGCTTCTGGATATAGAACTCGCCCTTGACGCGGCTGCCGTCGGGACCGACCTGGACAAAGTTGCCGACCAACTGCTGCACGCTCGAGAGATACGCGCTGATCTTGTCGATCTGGGTGCGCTGGGTGGGGTTCAAGGCGACCGTGGTGGTGGCCGCCGGCGCGGGCGGAGCCTCGGGCTGCTTGTCCAGATGGAACAGCGATTTCAGCCCTGCTGCGATGCCGCCGACGCCGGACTGTGCGTTGGTGGCGGGCTTGGCGGCGGGGGCCGCAGCCCCTTCCTTCGGAAGCGGCGCAGGCGTCGGCAGGGGGATGGTCTCGGCCGACGCCACCGACGTCAGCGCGGCGGCGCCCAGCAATATGCCGACCAATAGCCCCTGGCTGCCCGCCATAACCCCTCTCCCGTCCCGTCGTGCCCCGGTCTAGCTATCCGCCCCGTGTGGCGACATGAGGACTAATTTGCCAAAATGGCCGGATCACGGCCCACGGGCCGTCCTCAATAACGCTCCGCGTCCTCCTCGCCCATGAGAATTTCGCGCTTGCCGGCGTGGTTGGCCTGACCGACCACCCCTTCCTTTTCCATCCGCTCCATCAGGGAGGCCGCCCGGTTGTAGCCGATCTGCAGCCGGCGCTGAATGTAGCTGGTCGAGGCCTTGCGGTCGCGCAGGACCACCTGCACCGCCTGCTGGTAGAGGTCGCCACCCTCCGGCTGGCCCATCCCGGTGGCATCGAAGACGGGATTGCCGTCCTCGTCCTCCTCCTCGGCGGCGGTGACGGCTTCGAGGTATTGTGGCGTGCCTTGCGACTTGAGATGGCGGACGACCTTCTCGACCTCCTCGTCGGTGCAAAACGGTCCGTGAACGCGGCTGATGCGTCCGCCGCCGGCCATGTAGAGCATGTCGCCCTGGCCAAGGAGCTGTTCGGCACCCTGCTCGCCCAGAATGGTGCGGCTGTCGATCTTGGAGGTGACCTGGAACGAGATGCGGGTCGGGAAATTGGCCTTGATCGTGCCGGTGATGACATCGACCGAGGGTCGCTGCGTCGCCAGCACCACATGCAGCCCGGCCGCGCGTGCCATTTGCGCGAGACGCTGCACGGCGCCCTCGATGTCCTTACCGGCGACCATCATCAGGTCGGCCATCTCGTCCACGATGACCACGATGAACGGCAGCGGCTCGAGATCGAGCTCCTCGTTCTCGTAGATAGCTTCGCCGCTTTCCTTGTCGTAACCGGTGTGGACGGTGCGAGACAGTTTCTCGCCCTTGCCCTTCGCCTCGGCCACGCGCGCATTGTAGCCGTCGATGTTTCGCACGCCGAGCTTCGACATCTTCTTGTAGCGTTCTTCCATCTCGCGTACGGCCCATTTGAGCGCGACGACGGCCTTCTTCGGGTCGGTGACCACCGGGCTGAGCAGGTGCGGGATGCCGTCGTAGACGGAGAGCTCGAGCATTTTCGGGTCGACCATGATCAGCCGGCACTGTTCCGGCCGTAACCGGTAGAGCAGGCTCAGGATCATGGTGTTGATGGCGACCGACTTGCCCGAGCCGGTGGTGCCGGCGATCAGCAGATGCGGCATGCGGGCAAGATCAACAATGACAGGTTCGCCGCCGATGGTCTTGCCGAGGCAGAGCGGCAATTTCGCGGTGGTGTCGACATAGTCGTTACTGGCGAGCTGCTCGCGCAGATATACCTTCTCGCGCGTCGGGTTCGGCAGTTCGATGCCGATGGCATTGCGTCCGGCGACGACGGCGACGCGGGCCGACAGCGCGCTCATGGAGCGGGCGATATCGTCGGCGAGCCCGATCACGCGTGACGACTTGATGCCGGGCGCGGGCTCGAGCTCATAGAGCGTGACCACCGGACCCGGCCGGGCATTGATGATCTCGCCGCGCACGCCAAAGTCGCCGAGGACGCCCTCGAGCGCGGCGGCATTCGCCTGCAGCGCGTCGTTGCTCAGCACCGTCCGTCCGACCGCTTTCGGCGCGGCCAGGAGTTCGAGCGGCGGCAGCACATAGCCGCCGGTGGTCTTCCGCGGTGCGCGTGGCGGCGCTTTCGGTTTGCGTCGTGCCGGCGGTGCCGCTTCGTCTTCGTCCTCGCCGTCTTCCTCCGGCTCGATCTGCGGCTGCAGCGTGGCGCGCGCGCTCTCCTCGAAACGCGGCTCGGCACGGTCGTGCGCCGCGGTTGCTTCGCGCCGTGCCGGTGCACGCGATTGCGGGCGCCGCTTCAACGCGCGGGCGAGCCGGGCCTTGAGACTGAGGAAGCCGTGGGTGATCCAGCCGAGGGATATCGAACCACGTTCGCCGTCGTCGTCGACTGCGTCGTCCACATGGCGCTCACCCGTCCGCCATCCCAAGCCGGCGGCAATTGCAAAGCACACCAGCGTTCCTGCGCCGGCCACGATCGCGACCACTGCCCGCGTCAGGCCGGACAGCGTGCCGCCGGCAAGCAGGCTCGGGACTCGCAGCGTCCAGTCGCCGATGACGCCGCCGAGACCCACGGGCAGCGGCCAAGCCGGACTGCGTGGGAGCGCGGCAGTACAGGCGGTGGCCAGCAGAACGGCAAGGACGCAGAACAGGAGCCGAATACGCTCGCGCTGCAGCGGCCGGTGGGTGGCGAGCCGCCAGCCCCAAATGGCGATCGGCAGGACAAGCGCGAGCGCTGCCACACCGAGGAGCTGGATCAGAAGGTCGGCGACAATGGCTCCCGATACGCCGAGCACATTGCGGACCGGGGCATTGGTGGCATGGCTGAGCGAGGGGTCCTGTACCGACCAGGTCGCGAGCGCGAGCGCGAGCAAGGTCGCGACCAAGATCAACGCCAGCCCGCCCAGCTCGCGCAGTCTCCGGCGCAGGGCGTCCCGCAACGCCTCGGGGAGGAAGGTCAAACGGTCAAGGCCGCGGTCGATTGCCGGCATGCTCCCTCTCAGCCCAGCACCGCGACGAGGCGATGCAGCGCCTGTGCCGTGGTTTCTTGGTTCTGCACCATGGCGACACGAATGTAGCCGAGGCCAGGATTGGAGCCATCGGCTTGGTCGCGTGCGAGATAGCGGCCTGGGATCACGCGTAGCCCCGCCTCGCGCCACAGCCGGAGCGTGGCGGTCTCATCACCGCCCTGCGCCGACAC
>JGI12053J15887_10000624_pt1 | contig 14792 bp, 12 predicted proteins | sample MedBloCAOM1_O3_FD_15887 | JGI IMG/M metagenome (IMG submission 15887)
GTGAACGTCGAGCAAGCCTCGAAAAGGACGATGTGCAGGCCGACCCGACTGCCATATCGGGGAAGGCTGAAATGGCTGGGCGAGTTGAGCGACGTCCGGCGACCATTCTGAATTTATGGGTTCACGCCCCAGTTGGGGCGCATCGGGCCTGACGGCTCTTCGTGCCCCTGACCCTGCGCGCAGCGCGCCGCCCTTTTCGACGGTGCGATGCTACCTGAGGAGCCGCTCCCACCCGCACACGCCTACTTTGCATGGGGTTGTTTTCGATATTTTTGCTTGCGGCGGCTCGATGACGGCTCCCGGGGGCACGAGGCCCCAGACTAATCGCCCATCCCGCTAAACGTCGCGCGGAAGGGATGGCCGGGATAGACGCCGACGAGGCGGAATTCGCGCGAAAAGAACTTTAGCTCTTCCAACGCGAACGCGAGCCCGCGGTCGTCGGGATGGCCGTCGACGTCGGCGTAAAATTGCGTGGCGAAAAACTCGCCGTCGACCATGTAACTTTCGAGCTTGGTCATGTTGACGCCGTTGGTGGCAAAGCCGCCGAGCGCCTTGTAGAGCGCGGCGGGCAGGTTGCGCACCCGGAAAACAAAAGTCGTGACCAGCGGTCCCGATCCCTGCGCCGCCCAGTTCGCCTCGCGCGCCAGGATCACGAAGCGCGTGGTGTTGTGGGTCTCGTCCTCGACGTCCTCGGCGATGATGTCGAGGCCGTAGATTTCCGCCGCCAGCTTTGAGGCGATTGCAGCGACGCTGTTGTCGGCGCGTTCGGCGACGTCGCGCGCNCTGCCGGCGGTATCGGCCGCGACGATCGGCTTGATGCCGAGTTTTCGGATGATGCGGCGGCACTGGCCGAGCGCGTGGACGTGGCTCTCGACCGTCTTGATATCCGAGAGTTTGGCGCCCTTCAGTGCCATCAACTGATGGCGGATCGGCAAGAACCATTCGCCGACGATGAACAGGCCGGAATCCGGCAGCAGATGATGGATGTCGGCGACGCGGCCGGCGACCGAGTTCTCGATCGGGATCATGCCGAGGTCGGCCTCGCCGGAGGTGATCGCGGCCAATGCGTCTTCGAATGTCGGGCATGGCAACGGCTCGGCATCGGGATAGGCTTCGACGATGGCGATGTGGGAATTCGCGCCCGGCTCGCCCTGGAATGCGATTTTCATGGTTTTGGCCGTTGTTTTGATCATGGCGCGCCTTGTAGCAGCCGCTCAGGCTTTTGCCAGTATGCGCCGGGCGGTTTCGAGGTCGGCCGGCGTATCGACGCCGAGCGGCACCGAATCCACGATGGCGGCGTCGATCCTCATTCCGGCTTCCAGCGCCCTGAGTTGTTCGAGCTTCTCGCGCTGTTCCAGAACGGACGGCGGCAGCTTGACGAAGCGCTCCAACGCCTCCCGCCGATAGGCGTAGAGCCCGATGTGATGGTAGCGCGCGCCGTCACCGTGAGGCGCGGTGGCACGGGTGAAATAGAGGGCCCGGAGCCTTTGGTCGCCCAAAGGAGAGCCCACGAGCTTCACGACGCTTGGGGTCGTGTGTTCTTCTTCCTTTCGGATCTCCGCGACCAGCGTTCCGATGTCTACCCTTGAATCCTCAAGCAGCATGAGCGCGGCGCGGATATCAGGAGGGGGAATGGTCGGCAGGTCGCCCTGCACATTGATGACCGCCTCGATCTGGCCTCCGGGATCCAGCTTGCAAAGCGCCTCGTAAATCCGGTCCGACCCCGACGGGTGATCGGCCCGTGTCATGACGGCCTCGCCGCCATGGGCGGTCACTGCAGCCGCGATCTCCGGGGTGTCTGTGGCGACCGCCGCGCGGCCGATCTTCGCGGCTTCGGCGCGGCGCAGCACATGGACGATCATCGGCAGGCCGGCGATGTCCAATAGCGGCTTTCCCGGCAGGCGTGTCGCGGCCATGCGGGCGGGAATCAGCACCAGAGTGCGGGTGTCGGTCATTGGAACGAGGTCTTGGTTAAGGTCTCGGTTGAGGTCTTGTCTAAAGTCTTGGGCAAGGGCGAATGAGTTGCGGACCCCCTTGATAACAAGCCGGAAATGACGGGGGATGGGTCGAAAGCTGGCGCGTTTATACGGGTTGCCAGAGCACGGGCAAACCGATATCTCATCGCTGCTCGGGTTGCGGTGCGAAAGCCTGATTCCTGACGCTCATCCGTGGCCGCTTCTCGCCGGCCTGAAGTCGACCTTCCGGCCTGGAGCCTGATCCGAAATGGACTCCTTCGAACTCAATAAAGTTCTCGGTGCGATTCTCGGCACCTGTCTTGTTCTGTTGGTGACGAGCTTCACGGCAGGTGCGATTTTCGCCCCCGTGATGCCGGAAAAGCCGGGTTACGAGATCGTCGCGAAGGAAACCCCGGAAGGCGGCGCCAAGGAGGCGGCAGCGGCGCCGTCCGAGCCGATCGAAAAACTGTTGCAGACCGCCTCGGCCGAGAAGGGGGCCGCATCGGCGAAGAAATGCGCCGCCTGCCACACCTTCGAGAAAAACGGTCCCAACCGCGTCGGCCCGAATCTTTACGGCGTCATCGGCGACAAGAAGGGCGAGGGGCGCGGGTTCAATTTCTCGGCGGCGATGAAGGCCAAGGGCGGCGAGTGGAGCTACGACGACCTCAGCAAGTTCATCGCCAATCCCAAGGGCTTTGTTCCGGGCACCGCGATGGGCTTTGCCGGCATCCCGAAGGACAGCGAGCGCGCCGACGTGATCGCCTATCTGCGCACCCTCGCCGATAGCCCGGTTCCGCTGCCGACAGCGGCGAAGTAAAGTTCCGACGCTGCGCATGGACTTCAGATGACCAGCGGCAGCGGCCAGGCATTGCCTGGCCATTTTCCTATCTGACCCATGCCTGGCCGTTTTGGTATGATCATGCCCGTGTTATCGGGACGTTTCGTCGCACCGGCGTCGTTCACAACCGGGTATCATGAGGAAAAAGCAACGCAAAAGGTCGAAACCTTGCCTTATATTGCGTCCTCAATAGCGCAGCGTAGCAACAGGAACTCTTCATTTGGCGATTACGAGACGACATCTTCTGAAAGGCGGTGCCCTCGCTGCCGTGGCCCCGACTCTAGGAGCCACAATCGACCTCCCCGCCATGAGCTCAGCCCGGGCAGGGGAGACAGTCACGGGCGAACCGGCCTGGCGGCACGCGCTGTCGTTGTTCGGTGACATCAAATACCCGGCCGGCTTCAAGCGCTTCGATTACGTCAATCCGGACGCGCCGAAGGGTGGCGTGGTGCGCGAGCTTGAAATCGGCACGTTCGACAGCTTCAACATCGTGGTTGCCGGGGTAAAGGGATCGATCGCCGGCGGCGTCGCGCTGATCTATCAAACGCTGATGGCCCAGTCGCTCGACGAAGTGTCGTCGGCATATGGTCTGCTCGCCGAGGCTGCGAGCTATCCTGACGATTATTCCCATGTGATCTATCGATTGCGCGCTGCGGGGCGCTGGCACGACGGCAAGCCGGTGACGGCGGACGATGTCATCTTCTCGTTCGACGCGTTCAAGAAGAACAGCCCGATGTACAGCGCGTATTATCGGCATATCGTCAAATGCGAACAGGTCGGCGAGCACGATGTCAAATTCACCTTCGACGGTCCCGGCAATCGCGAACTTCCGCTGATCACCGGCGAGTTGACGGTGCTGCCGAAACACTGGTGGGAAGGGACCGACTCGCAAGGGCGTAAACGGGACGTCACTGCGACCACGCTGGAGATTCCGCTGGGGTCGGGACCCTATCGTATCAAGGAATTCGTCGCGAGCCGGTCGCTGACGCTTGAACGCGTGGACGATTTTTGGGGCAAGGACCTGCCGCAAAGCGTCGGACAGAATAATTTCGGCCAGATTCGATATGAATTTTTCCGCGACGACACCGTCGCCCGCGAGGCCTTCAAGGCGGATCAGCTCGACTGGATTCTGGAGCGCAGCGCCAAGGAATGGTCAACCGCCTACGACTTTCCCGCCGAGCGCGAGAAGCGTGTGATCAAGGAAAAATTTCCGATCTCCAGTTCGGGGCGGATGCAGGGTTTCGCGTTCAACCTGCGCCGGCCGTTGTTTGGGGATGTCAGGCTGCGCCGCGCATTCAACTTTGCCTATGATTTCGAGGAGATGAACCGGCAGCTCTCAACCGGTGAGTACAAGCGCGACAACAGCTATTTTGAAGGCACCGAGCTTGCTTCCTCGGGCCTTCCGGAGGGTCAGGAATTGCAGATCCTCGAAACGGTGCGCGACAAGGTGCCTGCCGAGGTTTTCACCACGCCCTATCAGAATCCGGTCGGCGGCAACCCGGAGGCGGTGCGCAACAATCTGCGTGAAGCCACGCGTCTTCTCAAGGACGCCGGGTTCGAAATTCGCGACCGCAAGCTGATCGATCCCAAAGGCCAGCCCGTCAGCGTTGAATTCCTGTGCCGGGACCAGGGTGACGAGCGAATTGTGCTGTTCTACAAGCCCGGTCTGGAACGGCTCGGCATCACCGTGAATGTCCGAGTCGTCGACGATGTGCAGTACCAGAATCGCCTGCGCAGCTTCGACTTCGATCTCACCACCGACGTATGGGCGCAGTCGCTGTCGCCAGGCAATGAACAGCGTGATTTCTTCGGGTCGCAGTCGGCGGATCGTCCGGGCGGACGCAACACGCCCGGCATCAAGAACCCCGCCGTGGATACCCTGATCGACCGGATCATCTTTGCCAAGGACCGCGCCGAACTGGTCGCCGCCAGCAAGGCGATGGATCGGGTGTTGCTATGGAATTTCTACGTGGTCCCGCAGTTCACCTACGGATTCCAGCGCTATGCGCGTTGGGACCGCTTCAGTCATCCCGAGCCGTTGCCAAAATACGGCGTTTCCGGATTCCCGAGCCTGTGGTGGTGGGACGCGGAAAAAGCCGCCAAGATCGGCGGACGGACTTGAAGGAAATCATGCGCATGACGCAGCTCTCGCGCCGGAATTTACTCGGTCTTGGCGTTGGTGCGTTGAGCGCGCCGTGGCTGCGGCCCGCGATGGCCATCGATGCCGGCTCCGAAGCCGCCGGCGCCGAGGCTCACGGCATGTCGGTGTTCGGCGACCTGAAATACCCGGCCGACTTTCGTCATTTCGAATACGTCAACGTCGCGGCGCCGAAGGGCGGATTGTTTTCGCTGATCCCTTCGTCTCGCGCCTACAACCAGTCCTTCTTCACCTTCAATTCGTTCAACGCCTATATCCTGAAGGGCGAGGGCGCGCAGGGCATGGACATGACGTTCGTGAGCCTGATGGCTCGCGCGGGCGACGAACCCGATGCAATGTATGGCCTTGCGGCGAAATCCGTGCGGATTTCCCCCGACAAGCTCACCTACCGTTTTTCGATGCGGCCCGAGGCGCGATTTCACGATGGCTCGAAACTTAGCGCGCAGGACGTCGCCTTCTCGCTGACGGCGCTGAAGGAAAAAGGCCACCCGCTGATCGTGGTTCAGCTGCGCGACCTGGTGAAGGCAGAAGCGCTTGACGATGCGACCGTGGTCGTCACGCTCGCGGAAAAGCATGCCCGCGACGTGCCGCTTTATGTCGCGAGCCTGCCGATTTTCTCCAAGGCCTGGTACGCGACGCGCCCGTTCGATGAATCGAGCCTCGATGCGCCGCTCGGGTCGGGGCCGTACAAGGTCGGCAAGTACGAAGTCAACCGCTACGTCGAGTATGAGCGGGTCAAGGATTGGTGGGCGGCCGATCTTCCCGTCAGTCGCGGCAGCTACAATTTCGATATCGTGCGCTACGAATTCTATCGCGATCGCGACGTCGCGTTCGAGGGCTTTTCGGGCAAGAATTATCTCTACCGCGAGGAGTTCACCGCGCGCATCTGGGCGACGCGCTACGACTTCCCGGCCATCAAGGACGGCCGGGTCAAGCGCGAGACGTTGCCGGATGAAACGCCGTCCGGCGGACAGGGGTGGTTCTTCAATACCCGCCGCGACAAGTTCAAGAACCCGCGCGTGCGCGAAGCCGTGGGCTACGCGTTCGATTTCGAGTGGACCAACAAGACCGTCATGTATGGCGCCTATGCGCGCACCTGTTCGCCGTTCCAGAATTCGGACATGGTGGCGAACGGACCGCCGTCGCCTGAAGAGCTAAAGCTGCTCGAGCCGTTCCGCGGACAGGTGCCGGACGAGGTGTTCGGCGAGCCCTTCGTGCCACCGGTGTCGGATGGATCGGGGCAAGACCGGGCGCTGCTGCGCAAAGCCTCGCAACTGCTTACCGATGCCGGGCTCGTCATCAAGGACGGCAAGCGGCTATTGCCGAACGGTGAGGTCTTCGCGGTCGAGTTCCTGCTCGACGAGCCGTCATTTCAACCGCATCATGCGACCTTCATGAAAAATCTCGGCCAACTCGGGATCGAGGCCGGCATCCGGCTGATCGACGCCGTGCAATATCGCGCCCGTGTGGAAGCTTTTGATTTCGACGTGACGATCCAACGCATGAGCATGTCGGCGACGCCGGGCGACAGCCTGCGGCCGTATTTTTCGTCGCAGGCGGCCGCTACCAAAGGGTCTTACAATCTGGCGGGGGTTGCCAATCCCGCGGTCGACGCGCTGATCGAAAAGGCCATCGGCGCTGAAACGCGGGCGGATTTGACCGTCGCATGCCGGGCGCTCGACCGGGTATTTCGAGCCGGCCGTTATTGGGTGCCGCAGTGGTACCGGTCCACTCACCCGATCGCCTATTGGGATCAGTTCAGTCACCCGGAAAAGCCGCCGAGATATGCCCAGGGCGTCGGCGCACCGGAGAACTGGTGGTATGACGCCGCCAAGGCAGCCAAGCTCGAGCAGGCGAAATAGTTCATGAGCGCCTATATCGCCCGCCGCATTTTCCTGATGCTCCCCACGCTGTTGGGAATCCTGTTCGTGTCGTTCGTGGTGGTGCAGTTCGCGCCGGGCGGGCCGGTGGAGCGCGTGATCGCGCAGCTCTCCGGCGCTGACACCGGCGGCACTTCAAGAATTTCCGGGGGCGGCGGCGATTTTGGCGCGCGCGGCCAGCCTGGCCGAACTGCCGATGGCGGCGGATCGAAATACCGCGGCGCGCAGGGGCTGGATCCCGATTTCATCAAGAGCCTGGAAAAGCAATTCGGCTTCGACAAGCCGGCGCCGGAGCGTTTTGCGCTGATGGTGTGGAATTTCACGCGGTTCGATTTCGGCAAGAGCTATTTTCGCGATGTCAGCGTGCTGCAACTGATCAAGGAGAAGCTGCCGGTCTCGATGTCGCTGGGGATCTGGATGACGCTCTTGACCTATCTGATCTCCATACCGCTCGGCATTCGCAAGGCGGTCATGGACGGCTCGAAGTTCGACACCTGGACCTCGGCGATGATCATCGTCGGCTTTGCGATACCGGGATTTCTGTTCGCGATTCTCCTGATCATCCTGTTCGCCGGCGGCTCGTTCTTCAACATTTTCCCGCTGCGCGGTCTGACCTCGGACGGCTGGGCGCAATTTCCCTGGTACTGGAAAATCCTGGACTATTTCTGGCACATCACGCTGCCGCTGATCTCGATGGCGCTCGGGGCCTTCGCCACCATGACGCTCTTGACCAAGAATTCCTTCCTCGATGAAATCCGCAAGCAATATGTGATGACGGCGCGTGCCAAGGGCTGCGGCGAACGGCAGGTGCTCTACAATCACATCTTCCGCAACGCCATGCTGATCGTCATCGCCGGATTTCCGGGCGCGTTCATTCATGCGTTCTTCTCGGGCTCGCTCCTGATCGAAACCATCTTCTCGCTCGACGGGCTCGGCCTGCTCGGCTTCGAGAGCGTGCTGAACCGCGACTACCCGGTGGTGTTCGGAACGCTGTTCATCTTTTCGCTGGTGGGTCTGGTGGTCAATTTGATCTCTGACCTCGCTTACATGTGGATCGATCCGCGGATCGATTTCGAGGCGCGGGAGGTCTGATGACGATCATCGCGCCGCCGCCCATCGAAACCACGGTCCAGTCGCCGCTCGGCGAAATCGTGCCGATGACGCACGGCAGGTTCAGCCCGTCGCCGCTCAACCGCCGCCGTTGGCAGAATTTCAAGTCGAACCGCCGGGGTTACTGGTCGTTCTGGATTTTTCTGATCCTGTTCTTCGTCTCGCTGTTCGCCGAACTGATCGCCAACGATCGCCCGTTCCTCGTCAAGTTCGACGGCCATCTGTATTGGCCGGCGTTCATCAGTTATTCCGAGACCACCTTCGGCGGGGATTTCGAGACCGCTGCCGACTATCGCGATCCGTACTTGCAGAAGCTGATCGCCGACAAGAACGGCGCCATCGTCTGGCCGCTGATCCGCTATTCCTACGACACGCACAATCTCGATCTGCCGACACCCGCGCCGTCGAAGCCGACCTGGATGCTGACGGAAGCGCAGTGCAAGGAGGTGGTGCAGAAGAAGGGCCTGAAGAGCTGCCGCGACCTCGAATACAACTGGCTCGGCACCGACGATCAGGGCCGCGACGTGGTCGCGCGGCTGATTTACGGCTTTCGCATCTCGGTGCTGTTCGGCCTTGCCCTGACCATCATCTCCTCGATCATCGGCGTCGCCGCCGGCGGCGTGCAGGGTTATTTCGGCGGCTGGATCGATCTCGGCTTCCAGCGCTTCATCGAGGTCTGGACCGCTATTCCCTCGCTATATCTCCTGCTGATCATCTCGTCGGTGCTGCCCCCCGGGTTCTTCATCCTGCTCGGCATTCTCCTGTTATTCTCCTGGGTGTCGCTGGTCGGTCTGGTGCGCGCGGAATTCCTGCGCGGACGCAACTTTGAATACATCATGGCGGCCCGCGCGCTCGGCGTCTCCAATGCCGTGATCATGTTCCGCCATCTGTTGCCGAACGCCATGGTGGCGACCATGACATTCCTGCCGTTCATCGTATCGTCGTCGGTGATGACGCTGACCGCGCTGGATTTCCTCGGCTTTGGGCTACCGCCGGGCTCGCCGTCGCTCGGCGAATTGCTGTCGCAGGCCAAGGCCAATGTGCAGGCGCCCTGGCTTGGCTTCACCGGATTTTTCGCGGTCGCGATCATGCTGTCGCTCCTGATTTTCATCGGCGAGGCGGCGCGCGACGCGTTCGATCCGCGCAAGACCTTCAGATAGGCCGGGCACATGGACGCCATCAACCAGCCCCTGCTCGACGTTCGCGACCTGTCGGTGGCGTTCCATCAGCCCAGCGGCGCCTCGGTCGCGGTCGATCACATTTCGTTTGAGATCAAGCGCGGCGAGTGCGTGGCGCTGGTCGGAGAATCCGGTTCCGGAAAATCCGTCAGTGCGCTGTCGATCCTGAAACTGCTGCCGTATCCGACCGCATCGCATCCTTCCGGCAGCATTCGCTTCAAGGGGAACGAACTGCTGCAACTGTCGGAGCGCGAGATTCGCGGCATTCGCGGCAACGATATTTCGATCATCTTCCAGGAACCGATGACGTCGCTCAATCCGCTGCATACGATTGAGTCCCAGATCGGCGAGATCCTGCAACTTCACAGCGGCATTCGCGGAGCCGTGGCGCGGGCACGAACGCTAGAGCTGTTGACCCAGGTCGGCATTCCCGAGCCGGAAACCCGGCTCAAGAGCTATCCGCATCAATTGTCCGGCGGCCAGCGCCAGCGTGTCATGATCGCGATGGCGCTTGCCAACGAGCCGGATCTGTTGATCGCGGATGAACCGACCACGGCGCTCGACGTCACCGTGCAGGCGCAGATCCTCACGCTGCTGGCGCAGATCCGCGCCCGGCTCGGCATGAGTCTTTTGTTCATCACCCATGATCTCGGCATCGTTCGCCGCATTGCGGACGTGGTCTGCGTCATGAACGGCGGCAAGATCGTCGAGCAGGGCCCGGTGGAACAGGTCTTCACCGCGCCAAAGCACCCCTACACCCGCGCTCTACTGGCGGCCGAACCAAAACCCGACCCGGCGCCACCCCGGCCCAATTCGCCGGTCGTGATATCGGCGGACGATTTGAAGGTCTGGTTTCCGGTCAAGCGCGGTCTGCTGCGCAGTACGGTCGGACATATCAAGGCGGTCGACGGTGTCAGTCTGACGGTGCGCAAGGGCGAGACGCTGGGCGTGGTCGGCGAATCCGGCTCCGGCAAGACCACGCTCGGCCTGGCGCTGCTGCGGCTGATCTCGTCCGACGGGCCGATCGTGTTTTTAGGCAAAGACATCCAGGGCCTGCGCTTCAAGGCGATGCGGCCGTTCCGCCGCGACATGCAGATCGTGTTCCAGGATCCGTTCGGCGCACTGAGCCCGCGCATGTCGGTCGGCGACATCGTGGCCGAAGGCCTCAGCGTGCATCAGCGCGCGCTTTCGGAACATGAGCGCGAAGTGCGCGTGATCAAGGCGCTCCGGGATGTCGGCATGGATCCGGCGACGCGGTTTCGCTATCCGCATGAATTCTCCGGCGGCCAGCGCCAGCGCATCAGCATTGCCCGCGCGGTGGTGCTGGAGCCGAATTTCGTCGTGCTGGATGAGCCGACCAGCGCGCTCGACATGCTGTTCCAGGCGCAGATGGTCGATCTCTTGCGTGAACTGCAGCGCAAGCGCGACCTGACCTACATGTTCATCTCGCATGATTTGCGCGTGGTCGCCTCGCTCGCCAGTCATCTGATCGTGATGCGTGACGGCAAGGTGGTGGAGGAGGGGCCGGCTTCGAAGCTGTTCAAGTCGCCGAAGACCGATTACACGCGCGCGCTGTTCGCGGCAGCGTTCCGGCTGGAAGCCGCACCCGGTGGCGCTGCCGCCGAATAGCGCTAGCGAAGCCGCTTGATCGCTGCGATTTCGCTGCCGGCGGCTTTTATGCGCGCGATGGCGTCACGGGTGTTTTCGATTGTCGTGGCCATGTGATGCGCATTGGCGTGCACGATGGTGTCGGCATCCCGCACGATCGCGACATGGCCCTTCCAGAAAATCAGGTCGCCGCGCTGCAATTTCTTCGATTCCGACGCGTCCAATGCCCTGCCGAGGCTGTCCTGTTGCATGTCGCTGTCGCGCGGGCAGCCGGTACCCGCAGCGTTCAGCGATACCTGCACCAGCCCGGAACAGTCGATCCCAAGACTGCTCTTGCCACCCCACAGATACGGCGTGCCGGCGAATCGTTCCGCGACGCCGACAAAATCGTCCGCGTGGCGATCGATGCGGCCGACGTGCGGCAGCGGCAGGTGCCAGCCGTCGCGGGTCACGGCAAAAGCGCCGTCCTCGCGCATCACAATTATCGTCGTCCCCATGACCACCGTATCGACCGGCGGCAGTTTGAGCGAGGGACCTGGAAACGCGAACGTTCTGATCGCCGTGACCTTGTGCGTGGGTTTCGCGACAGGCTTTGCCAGCGCGCGGTCGGGAAGCCAGCCGACATAGCCGTCGCTGTTCAATTGGCCCCAGGCAAAACCTTCATCATTGCGGTCATAAATCGTGACGCGTTCGCCCATCAGCGCCTGCGTCAACAGCATGGCATCGGAAGACGGCCCCTCGCGCAGCGGCGCGAGCGCATCGGCAATTTCGAATTCCTCGCCAATGACAAAACGCGTGGCCTTGACCTTGCCTTCGAGATATTTCGCGGCGAGGTCGGGCCGTGCCGGCGTCAGGCGCGGATCATCCATAGCGTTCGCTCAGCAGTTGGTAGATCGCGCGCGCGGCCTGGCATTCGCCGCCCTCGGGCCGCGCCGGCCTTGCCGATGGCGTCCAGCCGTAGATATCGACATGCAGCCAGCTCGTTGCATCCTCGACGAAACGCCGCAGGAACAGGGCGCAGGTGATCGAGCCCGCGAACGTACCCGACGGCGCGTTGTTGATATTGGCGACCTTCGAATCGAGCCAGGCATCGTAAGGAGGCCACAGCGGCATTCGCCACAACGGATCGTTCTCCTGTTTGGCGCAGCGTGCGACGTCCAGCGCCAGTGTCTCATCATCGGTGTAAAAGGGCGGTAAATCCGGACCCAGCGCCACCCGTGCCGCGCCGGTCAGGGTGCCGAGATCGATCAGCAGGTCGGGCTTTTCCTCGCAGGCGAGCGCCAGCGCGTCGGCCAGCACCAGCCGGCCCTCGGCGTCGGTGTTGCCGATCTCCACGTTCAGGCCCTTGCGCGATTTGAAGATATCGAGCGGACGGAAGGCATTGCCGGCGACCGCGTTCTCGACCGCGGGAATCAAAACCCGCAAGCGCACCTTGAGTTTTGCATCCATCACCATCTGCGCCAGCGCCAGCACGTTGGCGGCCCCGCCCATATCCTTCTTCATGATCAGCATGCCGCTGGATGGCTTCAGGTCCAGCCCGCCGGTATCGAAGCACACGCCCTTGCCGACCAACGTCACCTTGGGGTGGACGGGATCGCCCCAGCTCAAATCGATCAGCCGCGGCGCGCGCGACGACGCCATCCCGACCGCATGAATCAAGGGAAAATTTTGTCGGATCAGATCGTCGCCGACGACGCAGCCGAATGTGGCGCCGAAGCGTTGCGCCAGCTGCTCGGCCGCCGACGCCAGCTCTTCCGGTCCCATGTCGTTCGACGGTGTATTGATGAGGTCGCGGGCAAGCGCGGCCGCTTCCGCCATTCGCGCAACGGCCGCAACGTCAATGCCATCGGGCGGCACCAGTTTGACATCGGGCGCATCCGCCTTGCGATAGCGGCCGAAGCGATAAGCGCCGAGCGCAAACGCCAGTGTGGCGAGACGGCTGTCGTGCGGCGCATTGGCGAAGCGATAGACGCCCGCCGGCAGCAGGCCCGGCAACGCGCCGGGCCGGAACAGGTCGCGGAATTTGCTGGTCTCCTCCTCAAGGCCGAACAGCACGTGCGCGATCTGTCCATCCGAAGCGGGCAGCGTAAGGCACGCGCCCGGCTTGGCCGCAAAGCCATTGGCCAGCGCGAACTGCCGGGCCGGCGCGGGAAGAGCCGCGCAGATCGAATCCCATGTGGCCTTGGTCGCAAACGTAATGGGAATGGCTGTCGTGGCAGGCGCGGTCTCGAATACGGAATGCATGCTTCTCTCGGTCTTCAATTGAAACGGGGCAGGCAGAGGCCGGAGTGGCAATCAGCCAGACGTTGCGAGCCCTTGGTACTTCTACAATGGCCTCCAATGTCAAACCAGTCCGAACGCGGCGAATATTGTGGCGTGTTTAGGGGCCCGCATTTGAGCACCCCTTCTCAGCTTCACGACGATGACGTCGAGGTGATTTGACCGAAAGCGTGACTCAAACCTACGCTTTTGATAACAAATGCTGTCTGCGCGAACAGGACACCGGGCGAGAGAATCAATGGTCCAAAACCGAACGAGCTATCGCAATATCCTGACGTGCGGCCTGGCAGTCATCGCTTTGCTTTGCATCTATGGCCTCAGTGTCATTGGCGCGTCGGCGCTCTTGTTGGGTGCCTCTACCACATCTGCCCTTGCTCGTGGCGGTGGAGGCCGCGGCGGCGGTTTCCGTGGTGGCGGATTCCGCGGCGCCGGATTTGGGCTTGGTTTGGGTCGCGGCGTCTACGGTCCGTACGGCTATGGCGGATACTATCCGTACTATGGCGACGCGGGCGTTTGCTATGAGCAGCGGCGACGCGTCTTGACCCCCTACGGTTGGCGAATACGCCGCGTCTCGGTCTGCGAGTGATGGCGGTTCTTCGTCACTCCGCCTGAACGGTCACGGACCGAATTGTCGATCTACCCGAAAATCCCAGGAGCAATCGGCCTCAGTGTCTGCATCTGAGGCCGTTTCTTTTTGTTGGGCTGAGCGGCGCACTGGACTGCGATCCCGCTATCGACCGCAGTTCCACACATTGCCGATCGGGGTCTGGGTCCAGCACGGACCGAACCCGCCGCCGTTCCAGCGCCCTCGATAAAAACCCGGGCCGCCATACCAATAGACCGGCCCGCGATTTCGCGCCTGCTCCGCTTCGATCCGTTCGGGTGAACGATAGCCGGGCAAGAAGCCATACCCGTGCCAGCGATGCACCGCGTGGCGTTTTGCCTGCACGGGCGCAGCAAAAGTGGCTGTGGCTGCCAACAGCAAAGCTGCAATCACGATCCGACGAAAGAAATTTCGCAACATTTGTGGGTTGTCCTGTTCCACTGGTTCAATCACCGCGTAGCGTACGGCGGGTTGGCCAATCGCGCCCCGTAGATCCACTGACGACGAACGAACTTCGCCGAGCTGCGGATTAACCGGGTGTTAGGGTTAACGGTTTATTTCTGACCGCATTCGGCTCCAACCATTCGTCTGATACCGTGAGTTAAAGCTCTATGCGCCAGCAGTCCAGTGTTGCCCGGCTTCTTGCATCTGCGGCCGTGGCGGCGATTTTGGCCGTGGGCCTCGGCGGCTGCCAGACGACCATGTCCGACATCACCGGATCGTTGTCGCCAAAGGCCGAGACCGGCCCCGACGCCGATCCGCGGCGTTCGGTGGAAGTTTACGGCGATCGCTATCGCGCCAATCCCAAGGACGCCGACGCGGCCCTGCTCTATGGCCAGGCGCTGCGCGCCACGGGGCAGCGCGGCCAGGCCGTCGCCGTGCTCGAACAGGCCACCATCGCTCATCCCGGCAACAAGGCGCTGCTCGCCGGCTACGGCCGCGCGCTTGCCGATAACGGCAATTTCCAGCAGGGCTTCGACGTTCTGACCCGCGCCCATTCGCCCGACAATCCCGATTGGCGAATTCTTTCGGTGCAGGGAACCGTGCTCGATCAGCTCGGCCGGCATGACGAAGCGCGCCGCTATTACGAGAGCGCGTTGAAGATCGTGCCCGAGGAGCCCTCGGTGCTGTCCAATCTCGGCCTCTCCTATGTTCTTTCCAGGGATCTGCCGAAGGCCGAG
>JGI12053J15887_10000626_pt1 | contig 14792 bp, 12 predicted proteins | sample MedBloCAOM1_O3_FD_15887 | JGI IMG/M metagenome (IMG submission 15887)
ACAGGTCATAGGGCGTCTTCGGCCGGCCGAACTCTCCGAAACCGGCGCGGTTGCTGCCGGTCGGCTCATGCCAATGCGTCCTGCCGGTCAATTCGTGCATGATGACGCCTTTGATGACGGCGAGAACAATAGCCGCAATTGCTTTTCTGCCAATGCTTTACTGCCAATGCCCCGGGCAAGGCAAGACGCCGGCGCTGCCGCCAGCCGCAACGGCGCCGGTCGGCCTTGGAGCGACGGGCACGAGCGCCGATCGGTGGTGGTGGTCCCAGCTTAGACTGATTGATAGGCGAAGGGCGAAAAGCCACGGTCATGAGGGCTTTTGGCCCATGGACCGATCCACTAAGATCGCCGCACACTTTCCAGTGTTTGGAGGACAGTAGACATGAAGAGAATTCTCTTGGGAACGATCGCGCTCTTGGCGCTTGGGACGGCGCCGGCGCTCCCCCAGCAGAAGACGATCAAGATCGGGTTCATCAGCAGCTTCAGCGGCCCGGCTGCCGCCATCGGCAATGATATGCGCAATTCGTTCGAGCTCGCGCTGGATCACCACGGCCGCAAGCTGGGTGGTTTGCCGGTCGAGGTCATCTACGAAGACGACCAGATCAAGCCCGAAGTGGGCGTGCAGAAGACCCAGAAGCTGATCGAGTCAGACAAGGTCGATTTCATCGTCGGCTATATCTGGTCGAACGTGCTGCTGGCCTCGCTCAAGCCGATCGTCGATTCCAAGACCTTCCTGGTGATCACCAATGCCGGCGCGTCGCAGGTCGCGGGCGAGTTGTGCTCGCCCTACGTGTTCTCGACCTCGTGGAACAACGATCAGACGCCGCAGGCGGTGGGCCTCTACATGAACCAGAAGGGCGTGAAGACCGCCTTCCTGATCGGTCCGAATTACGCGGCGGGCAAGGACATGCTGGAAGGCGTGAAGGCGACCTTCAAGGGCCAGATCGTGGGCCAGGAACTGACAAGGTGGCCTGACCAGCTCGACTTTTCCGCCGAGCTGTCAAAGGCGCGCGCGGCGAAACCGGATGCGATCTTCGCATTTTACCCCGGCGGCGCCGGGGTCCAGTTCGTCACGCAGTACGCGCAGTCCGGGCTCAAGAGCCAGATTCCGCTCTACACGGCATTCACCATCGACGAGCTGTCGCTGCCGCGCATGAAGGACCTCGCCGTTGGCATTCCCGGCGCGCAGCAGTGGGTAAACGATCTGCCGAATGAAGCGAACAAGAAATTCGTCGCCGATTACAAGGCGAAGTACAAAGCCTCGCCATCGTTTTACGGCGCGCAGACCTATGACGCGCTCGCTCTGCTCGAAAGCGCGGTGGTTGCGGTCAAGGGTGACCTCACCAAGAAGGACGAGATGCGCAAGGCGATGGAGAAGGCCGACTTCAAGTCCGTTCGTGGCAACTTCAAGTTCGGCCCCAATCACATCCCGATCCAGAACTTCTACCTGCAGGATGCGGTGAAACAGGGCGACGAATACGTGCTCAAGACCGTTGCCACCATCGTCGAGAACGACCAGGACAAGCACGTCGACAAGTGCCCGATGAAATGATCGTCGGACGGCGAACCGAAGACGGCGGGTCGAGCGGAGCGCGTTCTCAATATGAGAGCGAACGCGCTCCGCGCTTGAAGAGCGCACGCGGCTGACCGGTCCCTCGCTCGGCCGACGGCGCGTTGCGCTTCGTCGTCGCGGTGCGGGGAATTGCTGGCCCGTCCTTTGCTTTTCCGCAAGCGTCGCGCGGATGGGCTGGGAAACGAGCGTCATGCTGTATTTCATCGAGCAGTGCCTCAACGGCGTGCAATTGGGCATGCTGCTGTTTCTGCTGGCAGCCGGCTTGACGCTGATCTTCGGCATTATGGATCTGGTCAATCTAGCGCACGGCTCGCTTTACATGATCGGCGCCTATTTCGCCGCGACGTTCGCCGCATTGACCGGCAGTTTCATTGCTGGCGCGCTGCTTGCCCTCCTTGCCACGCTGCTGGTCGGAATGGCGGTGGAGGTGATTGCGATGAGGCGGCTCTACGGGCGTGATCATCTCGATCACGTGCTCGGCACGTTCGGGCTGCTGCTGTTCTTCAATGAGCTGGTGCGGCTGATCTGGGGACCGGCAGGCATGACCCTGCCGTTGCCGAGCCAGATGCTGACCGCAGTCGAGGTGCTGCCGGGCGTGTATTATCCGCTCTACCGCCTCGTCATCATCCTCTCCACTCTCGTGGTGGCGTTGCTGCTCTATCTTTTGGTCATGCGCACGCGCATCGGCATGCTGATCCGCGCTGGCGCCTCCAACCGCGAGATGGTCGGTGCGCTCGGCGTCAACATCAAGCTTCTTTACACACTGGTCTTCGGCCTCGGCGCGGCACTCGCCGGATTCGCCGGATTGATGCAGGCCCCGATCCTCACCGTGCAGATCGGCATGGGTGAGAACATTCTGATCCTTGCTTTCGTCGTCATCATCATCGGCGGCATCGGCTCGATCCGCGGTGCTTTCGTCGCGTCGATATTCGTCGGGTTGATCGACACGGTCGGCCGCGCCTTTCTGCCAGACCTGCTGCGCCTGTTTCTCAGCAGCAACGCCGCCTCCAGCGCGGGGCCGGCAATTTCGTCGATGTTGATCTACATGTTGATGGCGGCAATCCTGGTGTTCCGGCCGGAAGGTCTGTTTCCGGCGTCGAACAAATGAGCGCCTGGCTCACTCTGCGTAATGCATTCGTGGTCGCGCTGGTGGTGATGCTGGCGCTGGTGCCGGTCTATGCCGCGCTGATCGGAAACTACTTCTTGATGTCGCTGTTCACCCGGATCGTCATCCTCGCAATGGCGGCGGTGAGCCTGAACCTGATCATGGGGTTCGGCGGGATGGTAAGCTTCGGTCACGCCGCCTATCTCGGCATTGGCGGCTATGCGATCGGCATCCTTGCCAAGGAGGGCATCAACTCCGGCTTCCTGCAATGGCCGTTGGCGCTCGCAATGTCAGCGTTGTTCGCGCTTGCCGTCGGCGCACTGTCGCTGCGCACGCGCGGGGTCTATTTCATCATGATCACGCTGGCCTTCGCGCAGATGGTCTACTACGTCGCGATCGGGCTCGACCGCTACGGTGGCGACGATGGCATGACCATCTACAAGCGCAGCCAGTTCGGCGATCTGATCAATCTCTCCAACAAGACCGCGTTCTATTATCTCTGCCTGGTGTTGCTGCTGGGGGCAGTCTACATCGTCTGGCGAATCGTCAATTCACGCTTCGGCATGGTCATCCAGGGCGCGCGCTCAAACGACCGCCGCATGCGTGCGATCGGCTTCCCGACCTATCGATACAAGCTGGTCTGCTTCGTGATCGCTGGCACCATTTGCGGGCTCGCCGGCGCGCTGCTTGTCAATCACACCGACTTCATCAGTCCTGCGGTGATGCACTGGACCCGCTCGGGCGATCTGATCGTCATGGCCGTGCTCGGCGGCATGGGGACGGTGTTCGGGCCAGTGATCGGCGCGGTAGCTCTCCTGGTGCTGGAAGAGGTGCTCTCCGGCGTGACGGAATATTGGCAGATCATCATGGGCCCGATCTTCCTGCTCGTCGTGCTGTTCGCACGCGGCGGGATCGACGGTATGCTTTTGGGTGCGCGCCGTGACTGAGGCTCTGCTGCGTGTCGAGCATTTGAGCAAGCGCTTCGGCGGCATCGTGGCGTCCGACGACATTACGCTCCTCATACCCGACGGGGAGCTTCATGCCATCATCGGACCGAACGGCGCGGGCAAGAGTACGTTGATCGGCCAGCTCGCGGGCGAGCTCGCTCCCGACGCCGGCCGCATCTCTTTCGGCGGCCACGACATCACTGCGCTGCCGACCTATCGCCGCAGCCAGCTCGGCCTCGCCCGCTCGTTCCAGATCACCTCGCTGTTCCCTGATTTCACCGTCCTCGACAATGTGGCGCTCGCCGTGCAGGCGCACGCCGGTCACTCTTTCCATTTCTGGCGGGCGGCACGCAGCGACGATGCTTTGCGCGCGCCCGCCCGTGCGGCGCTGGCACGCGTGGGACTTGCCGAGCGGAGCGACGTCCTCGTCTCCAGGCTCAGCCATGGCGAGCATCGGCAGCTCGAGATCGCCATGGCGCTTGCGACCTCACCGCGGATGCTGCTGCTCGACGAGCCGATGGCCGGGATGGGGCCGGATGAGAGCTCGCGCATGGTCAAGACCCTGCGCGAGCTCAAGCGCGAGCTGACCATCCTGCTGATCGAGCATGACATGGAGGCGGTATTCGCGCTCGCCGACCGGATTACGGTGCTGGTCTACGGCCGGACCATCGCATCCGGCACCCCGGAGGCGATCCGGGCCAATGCCGAGGTGCGGCAGGCTTATCTCGGCGAGCAGGAGACGGTGAATGGCTGACTCTCCGCTGCTCGAGGTCTCCAACGTCGAAACCTGCTACGGCCTGAGCCAGGTGCTGTTCGGCATGTCGCTCGCCATCGCACCTGGCGAGATGGTGACGCTGATGGGCCGCAACGGCATGGGCAAGACCACGACGGTGCGCTCGATCATGGGGCTCACCCGCGCGATGGCGGGCTCCATCCGTTTCGCCGGCCGGGAAATCCGCGGACTGGCCGCCTACCAGGTCGCCAAGCTCGGCATCGGGCTGGTGCCGGAGGGGCGACAGGTCTTCCCCAACCTGACCGCGCGGGAGAATCTGGTCGCGACCGCGGCGAACCGCAGCGGTGCGGCCGACCCGTGGACCTTGGACCGGGTCTGCGGGCTTTTTCCCCGGCTTGCGGAGCGCACCGCCAACATGGCGAATCAGCTCTCAGGCGGCGAGCAGCAGATGCTGGCGATCGGCCGCGCGCTGATGACCAACCCGCGTCTGTTGATCCTCGATGAGGCGACCGAGGGCCTTGCCCCCCTGATCCGGGCCGAGATCTGGCAGTGCCTCAGCCGGCTCAAGGCCGCGGGCCAGTCCATCCTGGTGATCGACAAGAACGTTGAGGCGCTGATCCGCATCGCCGATCGCCATTATCTGATCGAGCGCGGCAAGGTGGTATGGGTCGGCAGCTCTCCAGAGCTTGCCGCCGCGCCGCCCATTCAGCATCGCTACCTCGGAGTCTGATAACCACGTTTGTGGATGTTAAACGTTCGCGACCCCGGTGATCGGCCAGCGCAGCGACAACCAGCCAAATAGTAACCAATTGGTAACCGCCGTGGTTTCCAATCCCCCGGCGCATTTTGGGGACGTTTTATGGGCATACACGAGACGATCACGGATGGGCGCTCCTTGTCCGGCGGGGACGCAGCTGCGCCTGCCCTTGAAAGCGACGCGGGCATATCGCCGAAGATGGCCCTCGCCCCGGCGGATCTGACGCCCAAGACTGAGGCGCCCAAGACTGAGGCGCCCAAGCCCGAGGCGCTCAAGCCCGAGGTGCTCAAGCCCGAAACGCCTCAGACCGAGACGTCCAAGATCGAGGCGACCAAGATCGAGGCGACCAAGCCCGAAACGCTCAAGATCGGCGCGCCGGCAGCCGATATACCGCGCATCGAGATACCCAAGATTGCGACACCGGCGCCCGGGACGCGGAAGGCCGACCTCGCAAGCATCGAGGCTCCGCACATCGCGCCTGACATGGACGAGCCCAAGCCTTCCGCGCAGCAAGCCGAGGTCGGTGCCGGCGAGGATGGCAGCGGGGGCGCCGAAAGCGCCGGGCCTCGCGTGAGCCGATTCACGTTGCTGGCGGCGTCGCTCGCCCTGGCGGCGGCGCTCGGTGGGATGGCCGGCGCACTCGCAGCCTACGGCCTGGCTCGACCCGGTCCGCTCCCCGCGGCTACGGCAGGCCGAACGAATCTGGATGAAATTCAGGCGCTCAAAGAGAACGTAGTGCAGGCCCGGGTGGAGCTGGCCGCTTTGAAAGTCAGCATCGATTCTGCCAACCGCAACGCGAGCGCCCAGTTCACCAGGATCGGCGAGCGCATCGAGCGCATCGAACGCGTTCAGGCTGAACCCACGACCAAGCTCAACAAGGCCGTCGAAGCACTCGATCGTATTGCGCGCGGGGAAGCTGGTCAGCCCAAGGAAGTCACGGGCTCCGTCGCGCCGCCTGCGGCGGCCGCGAATGGACCAAACCAGCCGCCGAAATCAGGGGTCGAGGGATGGGTCGTGCGCGATGTCCATCGCGGGACCGCCCTGATCGAAGGCAGGATGGGCATTATCGAGGTCGAGCAAGGCGACCTTGTGCCGGGTCTCGGGCGGGTGGATGCAATCCGCAAGCAGGATGGCCGCTGGGTGGTGGTGACCTCTAGGGGCCTCATCACGTCGGGCCGCTGATCACCCGATCAACGGTTCGCTTGCCTCAGGCCGCGTCCGTCGGCGGCTTTTTGCCAAGTCTGAATTGATCTGTTTCCGCGGCCAACGGACGTCCGTTTCGCTGCAACGGCGGGCCCGCCTTCCGGTGGCGCCGCGATCGAATTCATGGCAACTTTTCGCGGTTCAAAGAGCAAGCGGGCACGCCCCTTGCTTGATCGGCAGCGGTCCGCCGCGGAAAGACTGGTCGTATGGCCGCAATAGCTCTTCTGGCACGAACAATGCTGACGGCGTTCGCCGCCTTCGCCGGCCTCGCGTCACTCCAGCCTGGTGCATTCGCTCAGGTGCAGGCTCCCGCGCAAAAGCCGCAAATGGTGGAGAACTGCCCGGGCCTCGTGGCCTCGAGCCGTCCTCGCGCCACTCCCGCGGCGTTGCGGCTGGCGCTCAATGCAGACCAGGTCCGCTTTACCTATGTGGGTCATTCGACCTTCCTGATCGAAAGCCCGCAGCTCGTGCGGATCGCGACCGATTACAACGACTATGTGCGCTCACCGGTCCTGCCCGACATCGTCACGATGAACCACGCGCACTCGAGCCATTTTACCGATCGGCCCGATCCGGCCATCAAATACGTGCTGCGGGGCTGGGGGCCGACCCCGGACCAACCGGCGCGCCATGACATCACGCTCAAGGACGTGCGCGTGAGAAATGTCCCGACCAACATTCGCGACTGGCGCGGCGGAACCGAACGGCACGGCAATTCCATCTTCATCTATGAGATGGCGAACATGTGCATCGCCCATCTCGGGCATCTGCATCACACGCTCAACCAGCAGCAACTGGACGAGATTGGTCGGGTCGACGTTGTGTTCGTCCCGGTCGACGGCAACATGACGCTCGATCTGGAAGGCATGATCGAGGTCCTGCAGGCGCTCAAGGCGCCGCTGATGATCCCGATGCACTATTTCAGCACCTATACGCTCCACCGTTTCCTCGAGCGGGTGCGGCAGAACTGGGCGGTGGAAATAAGCGAAATTCCGTCGCTCGTGGTGTCCAAGACGAGCTTGCCGGCCACTCCCAAAGTGACCGTGCTACCGGGAAATTGAAGGCGTCAGGCGCTTGGGGCGAAGAAGCCAAACCAGAGCGCGCCCAGAACCACGATGCCCAGCGCCAGGCTTACGCACAGAACGACCAGCACCGGCCGGTCCAGAAATCCCGCCCGCGCTTCGACTGGCGTCTCGACCTGTCGTCTTGCCTCATTCATGACCTGCTCCTCGGGCGTTTTCATCGCTGCCCTATAACGCCGCCGCGATGCAGCGAGTTCCAGCCCGATCGGGCCCCGAAAGACTGGCAGAGCGGGCGCTCGATCCTGTAAAATCAAGCGAACCATGAACGTAGGACTGGATATCGGGCATGCTGAGCACCGAGCAGAATGATCTCATCACCCGCACCGGCCCCGGGATGCCGGCGGGCAAGCTGATGCGATGTTACTGGCAGCCGGCTGCGCTGGTCGACGAGTTGGCGGGCAACCGCCCGGTCAAGCCACTCCGCCTCCTCGGCGAAAGCCTGGTGCTGTTCCGGGACGACAAGGGCCGCTATGGCTTGCTGGAGCGCGCCTGCCCGCATCGCGGCACCGATCTAGCCTTTGGCCGGTTGGAGACGGGTGGATTGCGTTGCGCGTTCCACGGCTGGCTGTTCGACGTCGAAGGCCAGTGCCTGGAGACGCCGGCCGAGCCGGAGGGCAGCCGGATGTGCGCCAATATCCGGCAGAAGGCCTATCCGGTCGTTGAGAAGAGCGGGGTCCTGTTCGCCTATATGGGGCCAGGCGAGCCGCCGGCGTTTCCGCATTTCGACTGCTTCACGGCGCCCGATACGCATACGTTCGCGTTCAAGGGCATGATCGACTGCAACTGGCTGCAGTCGTTGGAGGTCGGGATCGATCCTGCCCATACCTCGTTCCTGCATCGCTTCTTCCAAGATGAGGAACCGGCGAAAGGTTACGGCAAGCTGTTTCGCGACAAGTCGATCGACTCCGACATGCCGATGACGCAGATCATGCGTGAGTTTCCGCGTCCGCAGATCGAGGTCGAGCCCACCGATTACGGCATGCGGGTCGTCACGCTGCGCCGCATCAGCGACGCCAACACCCATGTGCGCGTCACCAACCTGGTATTCCCGCACGCATTCACCATCCCGATGTCGAGCGAGATGACCATCACGCAATGGCACGTGCCGATCGACGACAGCAGGCACTACTGGTACGCGATCTTCACCAGCTTTGGCGCGCCGGTGAACAAGGATGAAATGCGACGCCAGCGGCTCGAGCTCTACGAGTTGCCGGATTACATCCCACGCAAGAACAAGAGCAACGATTATGGCTTCGATCCGCACGAGCAGGAGCACGAGACCTTCACCGGCATGGGCGCCGACATCAACGTGCACGATCAATGGGCATGCGAGTCGATGGGGGCGATCCAGGACCGCACCAGAGAGCATCTCGGGCAATCCGACAAGGCGATCAGCGCCTATCGCCGCCTGCTGCGGGGCGCCATCGAGCAGGCCGGTCATGGCGAGCGACCGCTGATGGTGCTCGATGCCCTTGCCGCCGCCAAGCTCACCGGCCCTGCCGCCATCGACGGCATCGGTCCGACCGAAGGTTGGCGGAGCTACTGGCAGAAAACCGACGAAGTGCGGCGCAAGGCGTCCGGCTGGGCGAACGGCCGCTGACGTGCACCTCAGCCGTCGCGGCGCATTGACAGCGGCCGCGGTGGCGGCCCTCCACCGGCTGACGAGCCCCGCTGCGGCGCAGACCTATCCCGCCGACGGGCCTATTCGCGTGATCGTTCCGTTCGCAGCCGCAGGCCCGGTGGACATTCTCGCGCGGATCATCGTGGACGCGCTGGGCAAGCAGCTCGGGCAAAGCGCCTTTGTGGATAATCGCGGCGGTGCCGGCGGCAACATCGCCATGGGCGTCGCCGCCCGTGCCAAGCCTGACGGTTACACGCTCCTTCTCACGTCGAGCGTGCTGGTGGTCAACCCGTTGCTCTACAAGAGCGTGCCTTTCGATCCGGCGAAGGATTTCGTGCCGATTTCGCTCCTGGGCACCTCGCCCAACCTGATGGTCGTGCAGCCGAGCTTCGCCAATACCATGATCGAGTTCATCGCCAAGGCCAGGGCGACGCCGGGGCAATTGAATTATTCGACGCCGGGGATCGGCACCAAGGGCCACTTCGCGGTCGAACTGCTCAAGCTGCGCGCCGGCGTCGATGTCGTGCACGTGCCCTATGCGAGCGGAGGGCAGGTGGTGCAGTCGCTGCTGACCGGCACGACGCAACTCGGCTCGACCGCCTTGCCGGCCGGCGAGCCGCTGGTGCGCGGAGGGACGCTGGCCGGGCTCGTGGTGAGCGGGAAGACGCGCTGGCCAACGCTGCCGGGCGTGCCCACCATGGTGGAGCTCGGCTATCCCGACTTCGTCGCGGAGATTTTCACCGCTCTGTTTGCGCCCGCCGGGACGCCGGCCGAGGTGGTGAATCTGCTGACCGCCGCGGTCGCCAAGCTGTCGAAAGACCCAGGGGTCATCGAGAGGGCCGAGCGCGCCGGCTATGAATGGATCGGCGCCGGCCCCGACGCCGTGCAGCGCAAAATGGCAGAGGAGATGGCACAGTCGCGGGAAGTGATCCGGTTCTCGGGGATCACGGCGCAGTGACCAATGCTGAGGTTTGCATCATGCCCGGGCTTGTGCCTGCAAGTCCGGTTTATTCGACTTGCAACACTTCATCTGCGGACTCCGGCGTGACTCGGAGGGGGCACTTGCGCGTTACACATCCACGCTCGCAGTGAGCGCATTCTGTTCGATGAAAGCCCGGCGAGGCTCGACCTTGTCGCCCATCAGTTCGTCGAACATGGTGTTTGCATCGGCGACGTCCTTGACGTTCACCTGTAGGAGCGAGCGTGCGTTGACGTCGAGGGTGGTCTCCCAGAGCTGCCCGGGGTTCATCTCACCCAGCCCTTTGTAGCGCTGCAGCGAAAGGCCCTTGCGGCCGGCATTGGTCACGGTGTCGAAGAGAGCGACTGGCCCATGAATGGATGCCTGCTCGTCCTTGCGGCGGAACAGGCCGGGCCGCCGATATGCCTCCTGCAATGACGCGGCATACTCGTCGAGTTTGCGGGCATCGGCCGAGCCGAGCAAGGCCTGATCGATGATGGCAACCTCCTTCACGCCGCGCAGGGTACGTTCGAACTCGAAACCGGCGCCTTCGGTGAACTTGCCCTCCCAGCCACGGTCGGTTTCCTCCGCGAGCGCATCGAGCCGTCTGGCGATATAGGGGGCCGCAGCCTTTGCCTTCTCCGGATCGCCGAAGATGTCGGAATTGAGCACGCCAAGGATCGCCGCCTGCTCGATGACGCGACGATTGTAGCGACTGTGCAGCCCGTTGAGCACGGAGCGAATAGTGCGCGCGTCCTCGACCAGCCTGCGCAAGTCCTCGCCGGCACGGTGCTCCCCGGAATAGAGTTCGAGCACGCCCTCTTCGAGACCGGTTGCGATCAGATAGTCCTCGAGCGAGCGCTCGTCCTTGATGTATTGCTCGGACTTGCCGCGCATCACCTTGTAGAGCGGCGGCTGCGCGATGAAGAGGTGGCCGCGGTCGATGAGTTCGGGCATTTGACGGTAGAAGAAGGTGAGCAGGAGGGTGCGGATATGGGAGCCGTCCACGTCCGCGTCCGTCATGATGATGATCTTGTGGTAGCGCAGCTTGTCGGCGGTGAATTCATCGCGTCCGATGCCGGTCCCGAGCGCGGTGATGAGCGTGCCGATCTGCTCGGATGACAGCATCTTGTCGAAACGCACGCGCTCGACATTGAGAATCTTGCCGCGCAGCGGTAGCACCGCCTGGAAGGCGCGGTCGCGGCCCTGTTTTGCGCTGCCGCCCGCGGAGTCGCCCTCGACGATGAAGAGTTCCGACTTCGCTGGGTCGCGCTCCTGACAATCCGCAAGTTTCCCCGGCAACGAGGTGATGCCCAGCGCACTCTTGCGCGTCATCTCGCGCGCCTTGCGCGCGGCCTCGCGTGCTGCCGCGGCCTGGATAACCTTGTTGACGACTACCTTGGCTTCCGACGGATGCTCCTCGAGCCAATATTGCAGCGCCTCGTTGAGCAGGTTCTCCACCACCGGGCGCACCTCGGAGGAGACGAGCTTGTCTTTGGTCTGCGAGGAGAATTTCGGATCCGGCACCTTGCAGGAGAGAACGGCGGTGAGGCCCTCGCGGCAATCGTCGCCGGTGAGGGCAACCTTCTCCTTCTGGGAGGCGCCGCCCTTCTCGGCATAGCCGGTGACCTGGCGGGTCAGCGCGCCGCGGAAGCCGGCAAGGTGAGTGCCGCCGTCGCGCTGCGGAATGGTGTTGGTGAAGCAGAGCACGGTCTCATGGTAGCCATCGTTCCACCACAACGCGCATTCGACGGCGATGCCGTCGCGCTCGGCCTTGATCACGATCGGGGTGGGGATGAGCGGAGTCTTGTTGCGGTCCAGATACCTGACGAAGGCCTCGACGCCGCCCTCGTAGCGCAGCTCTTCGGTTTTCTCGACGGCGTGCCGCATGTCGGAGAGCACGATGCGCACGCCCGAATTGAGGAAGGCCAGCTCGCGCAGCCGGTGCTCCAGCGTTGCGTAATCGAACTCGATCATGGTGAAAGTCTGCGGGCTCGGCAGGAAGGTCACCTCGGTGCCGTGCCGATCTTGGGCCGCGCCGACGACCGATAGCGGCGCCGTCGCCTCGCCGTCGCGGAATTCCATGGAGTGCTCCTGGCCGCCGCGCCAGATCGTGAGCTTGAGCCAGGTCGACAGCGCGTTCACCACCGATACGCCGACGCCGTGCAGGCCACCCGACACCTTGTAGGAGTTCTGATCGAATTTTCCGCCGGCGTGGAGCTGGGTCATGATGACTTCGGCGGCCGACACCCCTTCGCCCTTGTGGATGTCGGTCGGGATGCCGCGCCCGTCGTCGCGCACGGTGCAGGAGCCGTCCGGATTGAGGGTGACGATCACCTCCGTGGCATAGCCTGCCAGCGCCTCGTCGATGGCGTTGTCGATGACCTCGTAAACCATGTGGTGGAGGCCGGAGCCGTCGTCGGTGTCGCCGATATACATGCCCGGCCGCTTGCGCACCGCGTCGAGGCCCTTGAGGACCTTGATCGAATCGGAGTCGTAGTCGGAGGCAAGGGGCGGACTCTGGCGAGCTGGTTCGGCCATGGGAGCTTTCGAATCAGGTGCGAAAAACGGAAAAAACCGCCAGTTTGATTTGGCACGAAAAGCAGATGCCGTACAGGACAAACTGACCGGGGCTAATATATTGATTTTGCGATAAATTTAAAGGTCGGAGAGAGCAAAAAAAGCGCCCCAAAAAATGCCTCGCAAAAGGCTGGATTCCTAACGCTCAGCGGGCGCGGAAACGGGCCCCAGGGATGCCTCACGCGAGGACCCCGGCGCCAAGCGCGGATATGGCATCAAGCAACGGCTGGAGCGCGATAAGCCGCCCCGGTGGGGCCCCCGCTATGCTAGCTTGACGACGATGTTGCCCATCGCCTTGCCGCTTTCGACCGCTTCATGGGCGGCGACGATGTCGTCGAGATCGAAAGTTTGCGCCACATTGTGGATGAGCTCGCCCCGCTCGAGCATGCGCGTGATGTCGGCGGTCGCGCGCTCCCGCTCCGCCTGCGGCATCAGGTAAACCAGAAAGAACTGCATCGTGATGCTGTTCTGGAGGAGGAACTGGAACGGAATCGACGCTTCGGACGCGCCGCTGCCGTAGATCGCAACTACGCCATTCGGCGCCAGCACGTTCGGCAGGAGCCGTGCATTGGCGGCGAGATCCATCTCGATCACGGCGTCGACGCCGCGCTTTCCGGTGATCGCCATGACCCGCTCGCCGACATCCTCGCGCTTGTAGTCGATCACATGATCGGCGCCCGCCTGCCGCGCGATCTCGGCCTTGGCCGGGGAGCTCACGGTGGTGATGACGGTGGCCTTGCGTTTCTTCGCAAACTGGATGGCGTAATGGCCTACGGCCCCCGCGCCGGCGGCCACCAGCACGGTGGATCCTTGCTTGGCGCGCGTGAGCAAAACGCCCTGATAGCCGGTATAGGCCGGAATGCCGAGACAGGCGCCGGCCTCCATGGTGACATTGGCGGGCAGGGCCACCGCCTGTTCCGACGGCAGCACGATCCACTCGGCGGCGGTGCCGAAGGGACGCCGCCACTGGCCGTTCCAAACCCAGACGCGCTCGCCGACGCGCGCGGGTGAAACGCCTTCCGCCACGGCGTCGATCTCGCCCGCGCCATCGCTGTGCGGGATCACCCGCGGGAGGGCGATCTTGCGCGTCAAGCCGGCCCGGCTCTTGACGTCGGAGGGATTGACGCCGGAGGTGCGGAGACGCACCCGCACCTCACCGCGTCCCGGCTGCGGCGTCTCNACATCGGCGAGGCGCAACACCTCTCGGGCAGGTCCGTTCGACTCGTAATAGGCAGCACGCATCACGAACCTCGTCTTTGCTTTCCGATCTGACCTGGACTGACCTCTAGCATATCGGCTTTTCCTTCTATCTCCCCAAATGCCGCGGCGTCGGCGCCGGTCAGCCACGCCTGCACGCCGAGCTTTTGCAGCTCGCCGTAGAGCGCGGTCCGCCGCGACGGGTCGAGATGCGCGACGACCTCATCCAGCAGCAGGACCGGAGAAAAGCCCGACATTTCCGCCAGCAGCCCCGCATGCGCCAACACGAGGCCGATGAGCAGCGCCTTCTGCTCGCCGGTTGAGGCCTCGGCGGCGGCGATGCCCTTGCCCGCGTGGATGACGCTGAGATCGGTGAGGTGCGGCCCGTCGAGTGTGCGTCCCGCGGCGGCATCGCGCGCGCGATTGTTTCGAAGCGTCGCACGGTAGCGATCCTCTACCTCGACGGCGGGGTGAAGCGGTACGAGCTGTTCCATCCAGCCGTCGAGCGCGATAGCTGCCGCGGGAAAGGCCGAGGGCGGGTCGTTGCGGGCGGCAAGCGCGGCTTTCAGCCGATCGACCGTTTCCACCCGCAGCGCGGTCACCGCGACCGCAAGCTCGGCGGTCTCATGCTCGATTGCATCGAGCCAGTGCGGATCGGGGCGGGGATCCTCGAGCAGGCGGTTGCGCGAGCGCAGGGCCCGTTCGAGCGCATTGACGCGCGACATGTGCTCGGCATCGACGGCAAGCACGAGCCGGTCGAGAAAGCGCCGCCGCTCCGAGGCCGGGCCGTTGAACAATCCGTCCATGGCCGGCACCAGCCAAACGACACGCAGGTGATCGGCGAATGCCGATGCCGATGGCACCGGCTCGCGATCGATGCGGCATTGGCGCGAGACCACGGCGTCTTCGCCCCCCGGAAGGGGAACTACCCCGGTCCCGAGGGTCGCCAACCCGAGCGCGCCCTCCACGTCGGCCGATACCGCCCACGACCCATCACCCTCCGAGAATGCCACGTCGTCGAGGGTCGCGCGCCGCA
>JGI12053J15887_10000627_pt1 | contig 14782 bp, 13 predicted proteins | sample MedBloCAOM1_O3_FD_15887 | JGI IMG/M metagenome (IMG submission 15887)
GCCTGCTGCACGACTTCGTGCAGCGTGTGTCCAACGGCTCCGGTCTGCTCGGCGCCGGCGTACGCGGTGCGCAGTTGCCCAAGAATCTGCGGCTCACCAACAACCATCGAGTTCAGCCCGGCGGCCACCGAGAACAGATGCTCCACACCGGCCGCTGCGTAGTGCACGTAGAGGTAACCGGACAGGTCATCCAGCGTCATCGCAGACCGATGGGCCAGTACCTCAGTGATATCGGCCAGCCCGTCATGAAAAGCTGCCACCACCGCATAGATCTCGACCCGGTTGCAGGTCGACAGCAGCAGCGCTTCCGTGACGTGCTCACTCTCCAGCACCTGATGTAAGACCTTGTCGGCGTCCGCGCAGGACACCGCAACACGCTCCAGCACGTCCACCGGTGCGCTGCGGTGGGACAACCCCACGACCAAAAGACTCATCGGCCTACCACCCCTCCTGCTGTTCCACGATTCCGCATCGGGCTGCTCACGTCTTCACGGCCAGCGCTGAACTTCAGTACCGGTCAGCAGGAGTCCGGAGACTGTCGCCAGCACCAGAGCACGACGGGCGCTAACAGTGATGCTCCGCCAGAAAATCAACGCCACGCTGTCCTGTGACGGAGCGTCACTAAACGATCGACCGGGGGAGCCGGTGATGAGCGGGTTGCGTCCCTTCCAGCGGCGGTCCTTTCTCCAGGGCGTTGCCGGTGGCGCGGCTTCCGCGGGGATCGCAACCGCTCCACCGACGGCTGCCAGCTTCCTCGTCTTTGACGTCACCGCGGCCAACCGTGGCGAGCTGACCGCGTTGTTCCGGGCGCTGACACGCAAACTCCACGCGGTGACCACCGTGACGACCGGCAACGATCCCTACGGCGTGGCGGTCGTACCCGGGCAGGCTCGATAAACCAGTGAGGAAGATCAGACATGAAGATGGCCACACTAGGCAGGAGCGGACTCCACGTCTCTCGCATCGCGTTCGGCACTTGGCAGCTCGGCGGAGAATGGGGCCGGTTCGATGAGGACGCGGCTACCACGGCGATCCGCCGGGCCCGCGAGCTGGGCGTCAACTTCTTCGACACCGCTCAGGCCTACGGTTTCGGCGCGTCCGAGCGGCTGCTCGGCAAGGCACTTCGTGAGGAGCTCACCAGAAGCCGGGACCAGCTCGTCATTGCCACCAAGGGCGCTTTGCGCATGACCGATTCCGGTCTGGTCCGCGACGCCAGCCCCGAGTGGCTGCGCCAAGGCGTCGACGCCAGCTTGACGGCGCTGGGCGTCGACCACATTGATCTGTACCAGGTGCACTGGCCCGACCCGAAGGTTCCGGCAGCCGAGACGGCGGGCGCCCTGCGGGATCTCGTCGCCCAAGGCAAGATCGGACACGTCGGCGTGTCCAACTATGACGCGCAACAGATGGCCGAGTTCTCCAGGACTCTGCCGGTGGAGACAGTGCAGCCGCCGTATCACCTGTTCCGTCGTGAGATCGAGGACGAGATACTGCCCTACTGTCGTGAGCACAACGTTGGCGTGTTGGTATACGGCCCATTGGCGCACGGCTTGCTGACCGGAGCGCTGACCGAGAACACCACGTTCGCCCGCGATGACTGGCGCAGCAACGGCCCGATGTTTACCGGCGACACCTACCGGCACAACCTGGCGGTGGTACGTGCGCTGGATAAGTTCGCCGCCGACCGTGGCATGACCATTAGCCAGTTGGCCATTGCATGGACGCTAGCCAACCCGGCAGTGCACGTGGCGATCGTCGGTGCCCGGAAAGCGAACCACGTCCAGGACAGCCTTGCCGCCGCGGAGATCTCGCTGAGCAAAGCGGACCTCGCCGCGATCGACAAGATCATGGCTTCTGCGACTCCGATCGCCGGCCCGTCACCGGAGGGTATGTGATAGCTCGACAATGGCGGGGAACACGGTCCAGCATCAGTGGGGCTGCAGCGGAAGCTCGACGATGATCGCTGTACCGGCCCCCGCGGGGCTGTCGATCTCGATCGATCCGCCCAGGGCCTGTACCCGGTCGCGCAGGCCGATCAGGCCCGACCCGCGAGCGGGATCGGCGCCGCCGATGCCGTCGTCGCGGATCGACAGGTTCAGCAGGCCATCGCGCTGTTCGACCGCGACCTGCGCGCACGACGCGCGGGCGTGCTTGGTGGTGTTGGTGAGCGTCTCGGACACGACGTAGTAGGCGGCCATCTCGATCGGGTCCGCGGCGCGGCTTTGGGTCCGGATGTCGAGTTCCACCGGGATCGCGGCGCGGCGGGCCAGGGTGCGCAGGGCCGGGCCCAGCCCGCCCTCGGACAGGATCGCCGGGTGGATGCCTCGGGCGAGTTCGCGCAGCTCCTCGATCGCCGCGGTGAGGTCGTCGGTGACCTGGCCGATCTGGGTCTCCAGTTCGGGCAGGTCGGCGGGCACGGAGGACTGGGCCAGGCGCAATGTGAGGCTGAGCGCGACCAGTCGCTGCTGGGTGCCATCGTGCAGGTCGCGCTCGATGCGGCGGCGGGCGTCGTCGGCGGCGGCGACGATCCGGGCCCGGGAGGCGGTGAGCTGGGCGCGGCTGTCGGCGTTCGCGATCGCGGTGCCGATGAGTTCGGTGAAGCCGGCCATGCGCTGTTCCGCGTCGGCCGGGAAACGTCCGTGCTGCACCCCGGCGACGATCGTGCCCCACAGCCGCCCCTCGACGACGATCGGCACCGCGACCGAGGATTGGATCCGCATCCGGCGGACGGTGGCGTCAACAAACGCGCCGGAAGCTTCGCTGTAGTCGTCGCAGCGCGCCGGGCGGCCGGTGCGCAGGACCGCCGCCATGGCCAGGGGCGGCTCAGGCTTCCACCGGCTCCCCAGCGGCAGATCGGTCTGGCGTTCGCCGACGCGAGCGAGGACAGTCACCTGGCCGTCGGGATCGAGGCGGACAATGATCGAGGCGTCAGCTCCGAGGATGTGTCTCACCTCCTCCGCGACGGCCGGGAACACGTCGTCCGGCGGTACCCCGCGGGCAACCAGCGTGGCGACCCGCCGCAACGCCGCCTGCTCGTCGGCGAGCCGGTGGACTTCGTCGCGACTTTCCTCAAGCTGGGCGCGGCTCTCGGCGTTCGCGATTGCGGTGCCGACGAGCTCGGTGAAACCGGCCATGCGTTGTTCGGCGTCGGCCGGGAAACGCCGCCGTCCCACGATGACGATCATGCCCCACAGATGTCCTTCGACGATGATGGGAGCCGCGACCCCCGACCGGGCTCCCATCCGGCGGATGGCGTCACCGGACGCGCCGGAGGCCTGGCTGTAGTCGTCGGAGCGAGCCGGGCGGCCGGTGCGCAGGACCGCCGCCATGGCCAGGGGCGGCTCAGGCTTCCAGCGGCTCCCCACCACTAGCTCGTCGGGAGGATCGCCGGCGACGGCGACGACGGTCGCCGCCCCGTCGGGATCGAGGCGGGCGATGGGCGTGGCGTCGGCACCGAGGACGCTACCGATTTCCTGCGCGACGGCCGCGAAGACCTCGGCCGCCGGTACCCCGCGGGCGACCAGCGTGGCGACGCGGCGTAACGCTGCCTGTTCCTCGGCGAGCCGGCGGAACTCCTCGCGGCTCTCGGCGTTCGCGTTCGCGAGGGCTTCGGCCTCACGGCGGCGCGCGGCCACGCCGACAACCGAGCTGGCCGCACCGGCGACGAGGAGGAACGCGACCAGGGCCACCACATTGTCGGGGTCGGCGACGGCGAAGTCGTAGAGCGGCGGGATGAAGTAGTGATCCAGCAGCACCGCGGCCGCGACCGCGGCGGCCAGCGCCGGAACCAGCCCACCGACAAGCGCTACGACCACGATGGCGAGCAGGTAGAGCAGCGTCTGGCTGGGCAGGTTCACGATCTCGCGCAGCTGGGCCAAGACCATTGTCAGCAGGGGGAGAACGACCAGCCCGGTCAGCGCCCCGGCGAGCCTGCGCCGCGGGGAGAGCCCCTCGCGCCGGGCAGGCAGCCATCGTCGGGTTGCGGCGGGCTCCGGGGGGACGATACGCACGTCGAGGTCGCCCTTCCCGTCCGGCGGGTGGCGGTAGCGCCGATGCCCGGACAGCATGGTAGAACCCGGCCGCGCCGGGTGGTGCACCTGCGAGCCTCGCTGACGCCCCTGTCCCCCGATCGTGAGCCGCGCGGTAATCGCCCGCTAGGTGCGGTGGGTCGCCTCCAGCGACCCCCGGTCAGGGGAGCTGGGATGGAGGGTGACGACCATGGTGAGCCCCCCGCCGGGGGTGTCCTCGGGGATGAGCGAGCCGCCCATGGCCTCGATCAGTCCACGGGACAGCGCCAGCCCCAGCCCGAGGCCGGTGGTGTTGTCCCGGTCACCGAGACGTTGGAACGGCACGAAGATGTGCTTCCGATCAGCTTCGGGGATGCCCGGCCCGCGATCGATGACCCGCAGTTCGGCGTGGTCGCCCAGGGCGCTGGCGGTCAGCACCGGGGGGTCGGAAGCGGGGCTGTAGCGCAGCGCATTGGTGACCAGGTTGGCGATTACCCGCTCCAGCAACACGGGGTCGGCACATACCGGCGGTAGCCCCGGCGCCGGCCGCCAGCGCACGGCGGCTGCCTCGGGGCCCACACCGTCTAGGACGATTGGGACAAGCTCACTTAGGGCGACGGGTTGCTGGTGCACAGCCAGTGCTCCGGCTTGCAACCGGCTCATATCGAGCAGGTTGTCGACCAGCAGGGTCAGCCGGTCTAGGGACTCGTCCGCGCTGGCTAGCAACTCGGTAGTGTCCTCGGCGCTCCAGCTGATCTCTGGGCTGCGGAGGCTGGTTACCGCAGCCTTGGCCACGGCCAACGGAGTACGCAGGTCATGGCTGACCGCGGCCAGCAGCGCCGTGCGAATCTGGTCGGCCTCGATCGCGGGCTTGGCCTGGGCGGCCTGGCGGGTGAGCCGGTCGCGGTCGAGCGCGACCGAGACCTGCGCACCGAACACGGTGAGTACCCGCTGGTCGGCGGCGGGTAGTAGCCGGCCGCGCAGCGCGAGCACCGCATCAGGGCCCACCGGGACAGCAACGTCGGCCTCGGATGGGTAGCGCGCGGCCGGCGCGCCCGCGGTGCCGAGGGTCATCCACTGCTGCGGGTTGTCGGATGGCATGCCCTCTGGTCGGATGTCTGCATCAATGCGACCAAGCAGGGTCGCCGAGGCCATGGCGAAGGTCTCCCGGGCCCGTTGCAGCAACGCAGGGATCGCCTCCTCGCCCCGGAGCACGCTGCCGGCGAGCACCGAGAGGGTCTGGGCCTCGGCAGAAGCGCGGGCGGCCCGGCGAGTCTGCCGGACGGTGATATCGACAACCGAGGCGACGGTCAGCGCCACCAGCACGAACACGATCAGCGCGATGACGTTGTTGGGATTAGCGATGCTCAGCTGGTGGATCGGCGGGACGAAGTAGTAGTTGAGCAGCAGTGAGCTGGACACGCCCGCGAGCAGCGCCGGAGCCAACCCGCCGATGCGGCCGATACCGACGACTCCCAGCAGGAAGATCAGCGCTTGGCTGGTCAGATTCAGCTGGTCGCGCAGCGGGGTGAGGATCGCAGTGATCACCGGCGGCGCGGTGCAGGCGGCGGCCAGGGCGGCGAGCTGTCGTCCGGGAGCAAGGTAAGTGCGCGTTGAGGGCAGCCGCAGGCCCTGGTTGGCGTAGGGGTGGGTGACCAGATGAACGTCGATGTCCCCGGAGCTGGCGGTCACGATCTCCCCGATGCCGCGCCCGCCCAGCAGCCTCGCTACCCAGCTGCGGTGGCTGGTGCCCAGCACGAGCTGGGTGGCATTTTGCGCCCGAGCGAAGTCCAGCAGCGCGGTGGGGATGTCATCGCCGACCACCAAGTGGTAGCTGCCACCGAGAGTTTCCGCCAGCCTGCGCTGGGCGGCCAGCTCGCTGGGGTCAGCGCCGGTCAGGCCACCGCTGCGGGTCACGTGGATGGCGAGCAGGTCGCCAGGGGCTCCCCCCGCGTGGGCGGCGATGCGAGCGGCGCGGCGGATGAGGGTGTCGCCCTCCGGGCCGCCGGTGAGCGCGACCACGACCCGTTCCCGGGTCTCCCACACACCTGCGATGCCGTGTTCGGCTCGGTAGCGTTGCAGGCCTTCTTCGACCCGGTCGGCCAGCCACAGCAGCGCAAGCTCGCGTAGCGCGGTGAGGTTGCCCGGACGGAAGTAGTTGGCTAGTGCCGCGTCGATCTTCTCGGGGGCGTAGATGTTGCCGTGGGCCATCCGCCGTCGCAGCGCCTCAGCAGTCATGTCGACCAGCTCGATCTGGTCAGCCCGGCGGACCACCTCATCCGGCACGGTTTCGCGCTGCACGACGCCGGTGATCTTCGCTACAACGTCGTTGACGGATTCCAGGTGCTGGATGTTCACCGTGGTGATCACGTCGATGCCGGCGGTTAGCAGCTGCTGAATGTCTTGCCAGCGCTTGGCGTGGCGACCGCCGGGTACGTTGGTGTGGGCGAGCTCGTCGACTAGGGCGACCGTGGGCTGGCGGGCGAGGACAGCATCGAGGTCCAACTCGGTGAACTCGGCATCCCGATACGTCCGCCGAACCCGCGGCACCACCTCCAGGTCAGCGAGTAACGCCTCGGTCTTGGGCCGGCCGTGGCACTCCACGAAGGCGACCACCACATCCGTACCACGATCCCGGCGCCGGTGACCCTCCTCCAGCATCCGGAAAGTCTTCCCGACCCCGGGAGCCGCGCCCAGATACACGCGCAGCACTCCGGTCGCACCCATCACAATTTCCCTGTCTCAGTTTTTTTCGCGCCTGGCAGTCCGGTGACCTAGCGCGCCAGCGCGGCGTTGAGCTCCACGACGTTGACCCGTGGCTGGCCGAGAATTCCCAGCGTCCTGCCCAGCACGTGGGAGGCCACGAGGGCACGCAGCGCAGCCGGATCCAGCCCTCGGGTTCGTGCAACCCGGTTGACCTGCTCGTAGGCATAGGCGGGGGAGATGTCGGGATCCAGTCCAGAGCCGCTCGCAGTGACCGCATCTGCCGGCACGCTGACCGCCGGCACCCCGTCAAAGGAAGCGACCGCGGCCCGGCGCGCCTGGATACTTGTGACCAGATCCGGGTTGGTCGGACCGAGGTTGGACGCACCGGAGAACAACGGGTTGTACCCGGGATCGTTCTTGATGCTTGGGTTCGCGGCCGCTGACGGGCGGGGTTGGAACCACTGCGGCAGTGGATTGCCCCGNCTATCGGCAAACGCCTGACCCAACAGGCTGGATCCCACTACGCGGCCCTCCGCGCTGACCAGCGATCCGTTGGCCTGCGCGGGGAAGGCAAGCTGACCGATCCCCATCACCACCAGCGGGTAGAGAACACCGGTGAGGACGGTCAATACCAGCAGCGCCCGCAGCGCCGCGAGGTATTGCCGAACCGGATCTGGCAAACGGGTAATCATGGAAGTCATCCGTGGTCACCGCAATCCGGGAATGAACTGGACGATCAGGTCGATGAGTTTGATCCCGATAAACGGCAGCACCAGCCCACCGATGCCGTAGATCCACAGGTTGCGGCGCAGCAGGGCCGAGGCCGATGAGGGGGTGTAGCGCACCCCACGCAGGGCCAGCGGGATGAGCGCCACGATGATCACCGCGTTGAAGACGATCGCGGAGGTGATCGCCGACGTCGGTGAGTGCAGCCGCATGATGTTCAGCTTGTCCAACCCCGGATACACCGCGGCGAACATGGCCGGGATGATCGCGAAGTACTTGGCCACGTCGTTGGCGATGGAAAACGTGGTCAGCGCGCCGCGGGTGATCAGAAGCTGCTTGCCGATCTCGACGATCTCAATCAGCTTGGTCGGGTTGGAGTCCAGATCGACCATGTTGCCGGCCTCTTTCGCAGCGGAGGTGCCGGTGTTCATGGCCACCCCGACATCAGCTTGAGCCAGCGCGGGCGCGTCGTTGGTGCCGTCCCCGGTCATCGCGACCAGCCGACCCCCGGTCTGCTCTCGGCGGATCAGCGCCATTTTGTCCTCGGGGGTGGCCTCGGCGAGGAATTCGTCCACTCCGGCCTCGGCGGCGATGGCCGCCGCGGTCAGCTGGTTGTCTCCAGTGATCATAATCGTGCGGATGCCCATCCCACGCAGCTCAGCGAACCGCTCCCGGATGCCGTTCTTGACGACGTCCTTGAGATGGATCACGCCCAGTGCCCGGGCGGTGCCGTTGGTGCACTCGGCGACCACCAGTGGGGTGCCGCCGGACGTGGAGATCGCATCCACTATCGGCTTGAGCATTTCGGTCGGCTCGCCGCGATGGTCACGGATCCACTTTTGGACCGCAGTAGCGGCACCCTTGCGGATCTGGCGGCCATCCGGCAGGTCCACGCCCGACATCCGGGTCTGGGCGGTGAACGGGACGAACTCGACGTCGGTCACCTCACGACCGCGCAGCGCGTATTCCTGTTTGGCCAGCACCACGATCGACCGGCCCTCCGGGGTCTCGTCGGCCAGGCTTGCCAACTGCGCCGCATCGGCCAGTTGCTCAATCGATACGGTCCCGGCCGGGAGGAACTCGGCTGCCTGCCGGTTGCCTAGCGTGATCGTGCCGGTTTTGTCCAGCAGCAGTGTGTTCACATCCCCGGCGGCCTCCACCGCCCGCCCGGACATCGCTAACACGTTGCGCTGCACCAGCCGGTCCATGCCGGCGATTCCGATCGCCGACAGCAGCGCTCCGATCGTCGTCGGGATCAGCGCCACCACCAGCGCCACAAGCACCACCAGGGACTGCCGGGCATGGGAGTAGATCGCCATCGGCTGCAGCGTGACCACCGCGAGCAGGAAGATGATCGTCAGTGCGGCGAGCAGGATATTCAGCGCGATCTCGTTCGGGGTCTTCTGCCGGGATGCTCCCTCGACCAATGCGATCATCCGGTCGATGAAGGTCTTTCCCGGCTCGGAGGTGATCCGCACGACGATCCGGTCGGAGAGCACCGTGGTGCCACCGGTCACCGCGCTGCGGTCCCCGCCCGACTCTCGGATCACCGGCGCGGACTCCCCGGTGATCGCGGACTCGTCCACACTGGCGATTCCCTCGACCACATCACCGTCGCCGGGGATGGTTTGGCCAGCCTCGACCACCACGTGATCACCTAGCCGCAACGCGACACCCGGAACCCGTTCCTCCACCACTTCCGCACCAGGNAGCCATCCCACCAACCGCCGGGCGGCNGTCTCCCGCTTGGTCCGGCGCAGCGTCTCCGCCTGCGCCTTACCCCGACCTTCGGCGACCGCTTCGGCGAGATTGGCGAACATCACCGTCAGCCACAACCAGATTGTGATCACCCAGGCGAACACCGTCGGTGTCGCGATCGCCTCGATCGTGGTCAACACCGAGCCGACCTCAACCACGAACATCACCGGATTGCGCAGCTGCACCCGGGGGTCAAGCTTGCGAAACGCGTCCGGGGTCGACCGGAGCAACTGCTGAGGGTCCAGCAACCCGCCCGAGACCCGGGGCGCCCGGCCACCTGCTGACGTGCTCGGCCAGCGCCGAAGCTGCGGAATGGTCGTCAACGACATCAGCGCAGCCCCTCGGCGAGCGGGCCCAGCGCCTGAGCCGGGAAATAGGTCAACGCGACCACGATGACCACCACACCGAGCAACATGCCGATGAACAGCGGCCGATGCGTGGGCAGCGTGCCGGCACTGGCCGGGACCGCGCGCTGAGAGGCCAGCGACCCGGCCAGCCCGAGCACGAAGATCATCGGAATGAACCGGCTGAGCAACATCACCACACCGAGCACGCCGTTGTACCAGACGGTATTCACCGACAACCCGGCAAATGCCGAGCCATTGTTGTTTGCGACTGAGGTGAACGCATAAAGCACTTCGGACAGGCCATGCGCACCCGGATTGAGGATCGCCGCCCGCTCACCCGGTAGCGCGATCGCGATGCCGGTGCCGATCAGCACCAGCGCCGGGGTGCTCAGGATGTACAGGGAGGCGAGCTTGATCTCCCGCGCTTGGAGCTTCTTGCCCAAGTACTCCGGGGTGCGCCCGACCATCAGTCCCGCGACGAAGACCGTGACGATGGCCAACACCAGAATGCCGTACAGGCCTGAGCCGGTGCCGCCGGGCGCGATCTCCCCCAGCATCATGTTCAGCAGGGCGATGCCGCCACCCAGCGGAGTCAGCGAGTCGTGCGCGTTGTTGACCGCGCCGGTTGAGGTCAGCGTGGTCGACGCGGTGAACAACGTCGACGCCGGGATACCGAAACGCAGCTCCTTGCCCTCATAGGCGCCCCCCGCGGCCAGTGCCGCAGCGCTGTGGTGCCCTGACTCAAACCACGTGATCCCGGCCACCGAGGCCGTCCAGATGATCGCCATGACCGCTACCACGGCATAACCCTGTCGCGCGTCGCCGACCATCCGCCCGAACGTGCGCGGCAGCGAAAAGGAGATCACCAGCAGCAGGAAGATCTCCACCAGATTCATGAACGGGTTCGGGTTCTCAAACGGATGCGCAGAGTTGGCGTTGTAGAAGCCACCGCCGTTGGTGCCCAACTCTTTGATGGCTTCTTGGGAAGCCACTGGGCCGCCCGTGATCACCTGATGCTGGCCGGCCAGGGTGGTCACCGCATGGCCGGCTGAGAAGTTGTCCACCACCCCGCCGGCGATCAAGACCAGCGCGAAGATGACCGCGATCGGCACCAACAGCCTGCACACCCCGCGCGACAGATCAACCCAGAAGTTGCCCACCCGGTCGGTCTGGGAACGGGTAAACCCGCGGATCAGCGCAATCACCACGACAATGCCCACCGTTGCCGAACCGAAGTTCTGCACGGCCAGCCCGGCCATCTGCACCAGATGACCCATCGTGGACTCACCCGAGTACGACTGCCAATTCGTGTTGGTCACAAACGACGCCGCTGTGTTGAAGGCCTGGTCCGCTCTGACCCCGGGGAAACCCAGCGAAAGCAGCAGATGCGCCTGGAGTCGCTGGAAACCATAAAGGAACACCACAGATACCGCGGAGAACGCCAGCAGGCTGCGCAGATACGTCGACCACCTCTGATCGGCCTCGGCGTCCACCCCGATCAGCCGGTAGACGCACCGTTCCACCCGGCAGTGCCTGTCGCTGGTGAAGATCCGGGCCATGTAATCGCCCAATGGCCGGTACGCCACCACCAGGGCCACCACCAGCAGCCCGCCTTGCAACCAACCCGCCGCCCCGACGCTCACTCGAACTTCTCCGGAGCGACCAGCGCCACCACCAAGTAGCCCACGAGCAGCACCGACACCACCAACCCAGCAACATCGGCGATCGTCACCGCAACTCCTGCCCATCAGGGTGCGCACCGGCGCCGCTGGCACCAACGCTGACGGTGGTGCCACCGGAACCGTCGTCACTGTCCGCACACGAAATCTCGGTCCTGTAGGCAGTGCCGTGACGGCCGCCAGATGTGTCCATCTCTGCGCCACCCGATCCTTGCCCGACCAAGCGCTCTACACCCCGGACCACCAAAGCCATCACACCGAACACCACGATCGTCAACGCGATAAACGCGACATCCGACATCCGAGGCTCCTCACGATCCCACGGCGTTACGGCTCGACGTGTCCCTCATGGGAACCCGCGAGGCAATGCCACACTCGGCACCAGTACACCCCGTTGGCGCGTAAACGGCACACTCCCTTACGCATTCCTAACGCGCAGAAGCCAATTTCTCACGACTTCCTCACACGCCTTACTGAGCGAAGCACCTCGTGATGATCTTGGTTGAGGCCGGTCCCGCCGGTAACGACCAGCCCGGCTGCGGAAACAACGGACCCGCCCCGGATGCACGGCAAGGCCATGCTGCAAGGCTGACCTTTGTGCGCTCGTTCATCTTCGACGCTAGCGCCTATCTACGCTTCCCGTTGGCTGCAACCCGAGCTTGCAGCCAGCTACGAGATAGCCCTGTTCCAGAAGCGCCTCAGCTAGGGCTCCAGGCCAGCGCCAGCAGCAGCGCAGCTCGGGCGGCCGGTTCGTCGAGCGCGGACCCGAACAGCGCACGCAACTGCCCCAGCCGGTATCGCACCGTCTGCGGATGCACGTGCAGCTCGTCAGCCACCGCCTTGCGGTTGCCCATGTTCATGAGCCAAGACCTGAGAGTCTCTACCAGCCGTGCGTGAGTAGCGGCAGGCAGCGATGCCAGTGGCGCCAGGCGCTGGCATCGCAACGTGGTCAGCAGCTGCTCATCGCGGTGCACCATTACCGCGGCGAGGTGCTCATCGACGAACAGCGGGTCATCGGTCAAGATCTGAGTTCGCTGTAGCCGCATGGCAAGCTCGACAAGTCCCACACTGGCCGGCAGCCGCTCGAGAGGCACGGTGGCGCCGACTACGGCGCCGGTACCGCGCAGTACCGTCGCCAGCCGCTTGCGCTGTCCGGGGCCGTCCGGGTCCGGCACGATCACCACCAGCGTCTGCGGTCGCCGCAGCCGCAGGCAGGAATCGTCCAGGTGGTTGAACAGTCCCCGCGCGACCTCGTTACTGGGGTGGATCAAGACCACCGCAGCCTGACGCGGCAGGGACCACTTGGCCCGGGCCGCGGCGGCCCGGACCGCCGCCGTGTCGGATCGGTCTGACAGCAACAGCTCTGCCAATTCGTTGCGCAGCTGCTCGCGGGCGTGTCCCTCGCTCGCCTGGGCTCGGACGTATCCAGTCCACGACGCCGACGACAGCTGCTCCACGGCGGCGAACACCACCGTCGCCAACCCGGCGAACACCTCAGCCGGAACACCGAGCTGCAGAGCTGTATCGGCTACGTGTCGCCAGGCCACTGTGGCGCCGGTCCGGTAAGCGGCCAGGAGGAGGGTGAGGTCCCGCTGCTGTTGATAGTGAATGCGCCCGATCTCCTCGAACAGGGCCTGTTCCGCGCTGGAGGCCAGCTGGGGTGCCATTGTCGAAGGGTCCCGATCGACCAGACCGATCAGCCGCGCGATGAACCCCTCGGCAGCACCGAGAACCTCGTCGATCCCTTCGGCAAGGAATGCCGCATAGTCCGATTGTTGCTCGGCAAGCAGCTCCCGGACTTCGGCCAGGATGGCCGGTAGCCGGCCCACGATCGCGGGTACCAGCTCGCACACCTGAATCGGATTGCCAGCTGCCTGCATGACCAGTGTCCCCTCGGCGTCCTGCTACGCAACAGCCACCACCATCTGCTGTCTAATGCATTGCCAGCATCACACCCGATCGTTGTGGCGTAGTGGTCCCTCGATGCAAGCAACAATCGCCCCCGACACGCGGCACCGTCATCTAGGGCAGCCATAAACCGAAACGCTGGCTAGCCACAATCAAAAGAATCCTGCTAGCTGGAATGCCACGAGCGATCGAGGACACCACACTGCGTCAGTGGGAGACCGTCATTTGGTCATGCTCCCCCGGTGGGCGGTGACGTGGTGGACCTGGACACCACGGTCGGCTACCCGCACACCCAGATGGCCCGCTGGTCCGAGCCGAGACCACACCCTTTGTTGACGCGACAGCATCTGTAGTATGCTGACGTATCAGCAACTTGCTGGCTACACCACCCAACGAGGAGCCACCCATGTCCAGCTCTGTGGCCGGTACGGCCGCCAACACCGCGCTCGACGATGTCTCGGGCCACTACGACATCGACGTCATGCACAGCCGTTTAGGATTTGTCGCTCGCCACGCCATGGTCACCAAAGTGCGCGGCTCCTTCACTGAGTTCGCCGGTTCCTTCGACCTCGCCGGATCCAACTGGCCGGCGTCCACGGCGCAGGTCACTATCCAGGTCGCCAGCATCGATACTGGCAACGAGCAGCGCGACGGGCACCTGCGCACCAACGACTTCTTCGACGCCCCGAACCACCCGCAGATTACCTTCACCAGCACCCGGGTCGAGCAGACCGCCGAAGACACTGTCGCGGTCACCGGGGACTTGACGATCAAAGGCACGACCAGACCAGTTACCGTCGAGTTCGTCTACACGGGCAGTGCGGTCGATCCGTACGGCAACACCCGAATCGGCTTCGAGGGCATCTCCACGATCAATCGCAGCGACTTCGGCATCACCTTCAACGCCGCATTAGACACTGGTGGGGTGCTAGTGTCCGACAAGATCACCCTCGAATTCGACATCTCCGCGATCAAGGCCCAGTGAGCCGGGCAGCCGACATGTGCCCGGACACCGGATGAGCGCAACGGTGCCGGTTCGTCCAGTCCGCCGCGAGCTGCTGGGCGAACAGGCCCCGGGCGACGCCCGACTGAGCCTCGGGGACGATGGTCGCTGACCACGAGAAGGTTTCGGCAATGGCTGAGGTGCCGTGGCTCGACGCCCAGGAGCAACGGGCGTGGAGGGCGTTTCTCGAGGTGACCCGGGAACTGCCGGCGGAGCTCAACCGGCAGTTGAGCCGCGATGCGGGCCTTTCCGGAGCTGACTACGCGCTGCTCGTCCCGCTGTCCGAAGCGGCCGAAAGCCGGATGCGCCCGCGTGATCTCGGCCGCCAGGTGGACTGGGACCGCAGCCGGCTATCCCATCAGCTTCGGCGGATGCAGGAACGCGGGCTCGTCGTCCGCGAGGAGTGCTGCACCGACGGGCGTGGCGCGTTCATCGTACTCACCGACCGCGGCCGGGACGCCATCAAATCAGCCGCACCTGATCACGTCCGCAGCGTGCGGCGCTTCTTTTTTGACGTTCTGCAGCCCGGAGAGGTCGAGACCCTCATGTCGATCTACGACCGAGTGCTGGATCGACTCCGAAGCGAGGGCAACAACCGCTGCCTGGAGGAGGACCCAGCACCCTGAGGCTTATGCACAACCAGTACATCCC
>JGI12053J15887_10000628_pt1 | contig 14771 bp, 12 predicted proteins | sample MedBloCAOM1_O3_FD_15887 | JGI IMG/M metagenome (IMG submission 15887)
TCTGCAACGCGCAACAGTCTCCCCTCAGAGGTGTAGTAACCGGCTCCTCGCAGACCTTCCTGCGCGGAGTTGTTTTTTACACGGTTTTGCTTCGCATATTACTTCGTTTCTCTAGAAGCGCTTTCTTCGCGTTCGAATCGCCGAGGCGTACAAATCCGAGCGTCGCGATCTCACGGCTGCGGTATAATGCGCTCGCGACTTTCGGCACGAACGGGCTTCACGACTGCTAATCCATCAGAGAGCTATGCCTGCCAACGATTCGGAAACCGTGCCTTTGCATTCCAATACACCAGTTGGATGGTCCGCTGACACCTCGAACGTCCACGAGTCGTCTTCCAAGGGGGAATTAAACCCCGTTCCGAAGTCGCCGCGTTTTATCGTCGTCGAAGGGCCTTTGCGTGTCGGGAAAACAACGCTGGCAAAGATTCTGGCGGAAAAACTGCATGCCCGCCGCGTCTACGATTGCGACGACAATCCCTTTCTCTCTGATTTTTACAAAGAAAAGCCTGGCTCCGCTTTTCGTACCCAGATGTATTTCCTGATGGAACGCCAGAAACGTATTCGCGAAGCGCTGGCGGCGGGCACTCCGGCTCCGGTTCTTTCGGATTTTCTATTGGAGAAGGATCGCATTTTCGCGAACCTGAATCTCGATGACGAGGAACTAAAACTTTACGACCGCTACTACGAAGTGCTTACCGCAGGCATTCCCGCCCCGGATCTGGTTATCTATCTGCAAGCCAAACCGGAAGTTCTGCGGGCACGCATCGAGAAAAAGGCTTCTCGCGACGAAAGCGAAATCTCGCCCGAATATATCGAAGAGGTGGCGCGCGCCTACGAACATTTTTTCTTTCACTACGCCGCGTCCGATCTGCTGGTAATCAATACTTCGGAGATCGATTTCGTGGAGCGCTCTGAAGATTTGCAGCAACTGCTGCGCCGGCTTCAGGACCCTGTCAAAGGCACACAATATTTTTTGCCGCTCGGCGGCTCCGAATAATTCTGCTTCGCGAACTAAAAGTATTAATTCACGTAGCTGCACTGCTGCCACATACTATGCCCGTACGATTTTGCTCCATACCAAACTGAACAAGCGAACAAAACGGAGACCTCCATGGACCTATGGTCAAGGCGGAAATTCTTCCTCGCCTCACTGGCGGGCAGTGCCGCAGCCAGCGCCAGTAAACTTTTTGGCCGTGACATGGACCCAGGAAACGCGAACACTCCGTTGCCGCCGCATGCCGAAAACGCCGCTCAAGGCAAGCGCCCGCTGATTATTTCCAGCGCGAACGGCCTCCACGCTCTTGATCGAGGAATGGAGGTTCTCAAAAAAGGCGGCGACACCTTGGATGCCGTCGTGGCTGCTGTCACCGTGGTGGAAGACGATCCCAACGATGATTCCGTGGGCTACGGCGGCCTTCCCAACGAGGAGGGCGAAGTTGAGTTGGACGCCAGTTGTATGCACGGCCCCACGGGACGCGCAGGCTCAGTGGCCAGCGTGCGCCGCATCAAAAATGTCTCGCGCCTGGCAAAAACGGTGATGGAGCGCACCAATCACGTAATGATTGTCGGCGAAGGAGCACACCGATTCGCGATCGATGAGGGCTTCGAAGATTTGAATCTCCTCACCGAACGATCCCGGCTCGCGTGGCTGGCGTGGAAAGCTTCCACGTCGTTCAACTGGCGACCGGGAATCGACAGCCCCGAATACGTGCAGAAATCCTCGATAGATGGATACAACCAGCACATCGCCGCGATTTTCGATACGCCTGAAAAACGCGCCTGGCTGCCTCATATTCAAAACGTGATTGCGCATCCTCCCACGGGCACCATTCCTTGCATGGCGGTGGATGCCAAAGGAGACATTTCCGCGACCACCACCACCTCGGGACTAGCATGGAAAATTCCGGGCCGCGTAGGGGATTCACCGATCATTGGAGCAGGATGTTTCGTGGACAATGAAGTGGGTGCCGCGGGCTCGACGGGGAAAGGCGAGGAGAACATCAAAATTTCTGGCGGACACACTATCGTGGAAATGATGCGCCGCGGCAAATCACCCTCGGAAGCTTGCCTCGAAGCCATGAGCCGGGTGGCGCACAACTACAAAAAAGACAAGAAAAAGCTCGCCACCTTTCACATATTTTTCTATGCCATAAACAAAGACGGCATGCACGGCGCCGTTTCGCTATGGCGCTCTGGGTACGACAAAGATAAACACGCCACCTACGCGGTGCATGATGGAACACAGGCACGCTTGGTGGAGACGGTACCTTTTCTCGACGAGGTTCCTCCCGGCGAACCTTCCTAAGCATAGAATTATTCTTACGACCTAAACTGGCGAAATTCAACCTCATGGACGAAGTAAATATTTTAATTATCGGCGGTGGAATAGTCGGATGCGCCATAGCCGCCGAGCTTTCCAAACAATGGCAGGATGTGTTTGTCGTGGAGCGCTTTCCCCGCGTGGGTATGGCCACCAGCACGCGCAACAGCGGTGTAATCCACTCGGGAATTTATTATTCGCCCGGCTCGCTCAAGGCGCGTCATTGCCTGCAAGGCAATCCACTTACATTTGCTTTCTGTGAAGAGCACCGTGTTCCACACCGGCGCACTGGCAAGCTGGTGGTAGCCGCCGAAGGACGCGAAGAAGCTGCATTAGAAGCGCTGTACAAGCGAGGCCAGGAAAACGGCGTCGAAGGCTTGCGATTGATTGGCCCGGCGGAAATTCGTGAGCGCGAACCACACATTGCCGGAGTTATGGCATTGGATGTTCCCAGTGCGGGGATTGTTTCGGCGGAAGAATTGGTGCGTACCTACGCGCGTGTTGCGGTGGAGCTAGGCGCGAACATTGTCACTCGCGCGCAAGTGGTGTCTCTGGAACCAACCGCGAAGGCGGTGCGGGTTGGGATTCGCGTCGGCGAAGATTTAAGTACGCAGACAAAAGCTTCACGAAGACAGGCTGCGGGCGAGGATGCAGGTGCGCTCGCGGTGCAAGATGAAATCCCGTCGCAGGAAATGATTGAAGCGCGCTGTGTTATAAACGCTGCCGGATTGTATGCCGATGATGTCGCCGCATTAGTCGGTAACAATTCGTGGAAAATCTATCCGGTGCGCGGGGAGTACTGCGAGGTGCGCGGCCCGCGGCGATCCTTGATTAATGGGCTGGTATATCCACTGCCCCATGCCGATGGACTCAGTCTCGGAATGCATTTCACAAAAACAATATGGGACACCGTATTGATCGGGCCGACCGCGCGATACGTGAAAGATAAAGATGATTACGAGCGAGATCGCTTGACCGTCGCTGATTTTGCCGAGGGGGCCAGAATAATAGTGCCTGAAATTACCGACCGGGACTTGCAGCTCGCATACTCCGGCTTGCGGCCCAAGCTCGTGCCCCCTGGTCAACACGGCATGGCCGACTTCGTGATCGAACGCGATGCCCGGGTGCAGCAGATGATTCACCTTGTAGGCATGGAGTCGCCCGGCCTGACCGCTGCACCTTCCGTGGCTCGCCAAGTGGCCGAAATGGTGGGCGAGATTCTCGCTTAGTTGCAAGTTTGTGACGGTGGCGTTAGGCAACCACGACACGCACAAATTTTTTCTTCCCGGCGCGCAGCAGAAAATTCCTGCCTTTACTCAGGTGCACTTCTTTGCGCGGATCATCGATTCGTTGCCCGTCGATTTCCACGGCGCCTTGTTTCACCAGCCGCTCCGCTTCGCTCACCGAGGTTGCCAGGCCTAGCGTAGTCAACAAAGCCTTGATCATTTGCGACGCGCCAGCTGCTACATTTTTAACAGGCGCCTCCTCGGGCGCCTGACGATCGCGAAAAACGTGCTGAAACACTTCGCACGCTTTGCGCGCAGCGGCCTGCCCGTGAAAACCACTCACCACTTCTTGCGCCAATAGCATCTTCACATCCATGGGGTGCGTACTTCCACTCGCGACGTCGCCCTTGAGCTTGGCAATTTCTTCGCGCGTGCGATCGGTCACCAGCTCGTAATAAGACCACATCAACTCATCCGGAATGGACATCATCTTGCCGAATATTTGGTCCGGCGTTTCGGTGATGCCCACATAATTGCCAAGACTCTTGGACATTTTGCGCGAGCCGTCCAGCCCCACCAGGATCGGCATGGTGAAGGCCACTTGCGACTCCTGACCGTACTCGCGCTGAATTTCGCGGCCCATCAGCAGATTGAATTTTTGCTCCGTAGCGCCAAGCTCCACGTCAGATTCAAGCACCACGGAGTCGTAGGCAACCAGCAGCGGGTAAAGCAACTCGTGCATGGAGATGGGTTGCTGATTTGCAAGCCGGGTGTGAAAATCCTCGCGCTCCAGCATGCGAGCGACGCGATATTTTGCGCACAGGCGCACGATATCGTAGCTGGACAATTTATCGAGCCATTCGCTGTTATAGCGAATTTCGGTTTTGTGGCGATCCAGAATCTTGAACACCTGCTCCAAATACGTTTCCGCGTTGGCATTCACTTGCTCGCGAGTGAGCGGAGGGCGCGTTTCGGACTGCCCGGTAGGATCACCGACCATGGCAGTGAAATCGCCGATCAGAAAAACCGCGGTGTGACCCATTTCCTGAAAATGCTTCAATTTTCGAATCACAACGGTGTGGCCTAGATGAATGTCCGGCGCGGTAGGATCGACGCCCAGCTTCACTCGCAAGGGCTTGCCGGTTTTAGCGGATTTTTCAAGCTTGGTCTGGAGTTCCGCTTCGCGAATAATTTCCGCGCTGCCCTTTTTTAGATAAGCGAGCTGTTCAGCAACAGGCTTGAATGGTGTGGTGGTCATCGATTGTTGTGGCAGCTCACCGGTGAGCAGGCTGGCTAGCCAATTGAATCACGCGCCGGCCTTCAATTTTGAAACGCCCATCCAGAACAATTTTTACCGCCTCGGAATATATGCGATGTTCTTCGCGCAAAATCTTTTCAGATAGCGACTCCGGAGTATCGGTATCCAGCACCGGTACGACGGACTGAAGAACAATTGGCCCGGCATCGAGGTTTTCATCCACAAAATGCACCGTGCACCCGGCAAATTTCACGCCATATTCGAGCGCCTGCCGCTGAGATTCCAACCCGGGAAAAGAAGGCAGTAGTGAGGGATGAATATTCAAGATGCGCTGCGGAAAACATTGGATGAAGTAGGGCGACAATAAGCGCATATAACCGGCCAGGCAGACCAACTCAACCTGGTGTTCGCGCAAAACGGAAACGATCTGGCGGTCGTAGGCTTCACGCTCCAGCCCGCGCGAGGGGATGACCCTGGTTGCAATCCCCCGCGCGCTGGCGCGCTCAATTCCCTGCGTGCCTTCGCGATTGGCGATAACAATCGCGATGTGCGCATCGGGAATTCGGCCCGCGGCCACGCTCTCCGCAAGAGCTTCAAAATTCGAGCCGCGTCCACTCAGCAACACGCCTATGCGTTTTTTCATGAACGGAAAACGTTAGCACAATCATCCACGTCGGTAAAATGCGCTCGAGATGCCTTGCACCGGAAACAAATGGGAAGAATAACTGTGCCTTACAATCCAAGTGCGCCGGAATAGGCCACGCGAGCTTTGCCGGAATCGCTGCGTTCGATACGGCCGATGCGGAAAAACTTCTCTCGGCGCTTTTTTAGATCGCTTTCCACAAATTTCACTTGCGCAGGCGGCACCACCAGAATCATGCCCACGCCCATATTGAGGGAATGCAGAAGCTCGTCGCCGTCGATTCTTCCAACCTTGGCCAGATACTTAAAAATCGCAGGCACCGGCCAGGACGCCAGATCGATCTGCGCCTTAACGCCACTGGGCAACACACGCGGAAGATTTCCAGGAATACCGCCGCCGGTAATATGCGCGAGTGCCGATACACCTCCACGCGCAACGATATTTTTTAGCGCCGACGCGTAGCACAGATGCGGCTTCAGCAATTCCGCGCCAATCTTGTTCCCCACCTCGGCAACGTAAGTGTCCGGCCTGAGTCTCGCGACTTCGAATGCCAATTTGCGCGCCAGAGAATATCCATTGGTGTGCAGGCCCGACGACGGCAACGCAATTAAAGCGTCGCCAGGCTTCACAGCTTTTCCGTTGAGCATATTCTTGCGCTCCACGACGCCCACGATAAAGCCCGCCACATCATATTCACCAGCCGGGTAAAATCCCGGCATCTCCGCGGTTTCGCCTCCGATTAACGCGCAGCCAGCCTTCCTACACGCGCGGCTCATGCCGTCGACAAGTTGCTCCACAACCGTCGGCTCAAGCTTGCCCATCGCCAGATAATCGAGGAAAAAAAGCGGCTCAGCCCCCTGCACCAGGATGTCGTTGATGCAGTGATTCACAAGGTCGCCGCCGACGGTGGAATGCACACCCATGGCCATGGCGATTTTTAATTTGGTTCCCACGCCATCGGCGCTGGAAACCAGGATGGGCTCTTTCCACTTTTTTGTGTCGAGGGCAAAAAGGCCGCCGAATCCCCCGATGCCGCCGAGTACGCCGGGCGTGAATGTACGGCTGGCGTGGTGACGAATTCTTTGCTTCGCGTCGTCTGCTACCGCGATGTCGACTCCCGCATCTGCGTATTTCATGAAACCCTTGTCTGCGATTCGAATTCGGTATGAACTTTGATGCAAAATTTAAGAACCCACTAACGAATCCTGGTAATGGGTTTTGACGCGATTACAGCTGCGGAGGATGCAGCAGCGGAAATCTCACCGTGGCGGGAATTCCCGCAATCAAAATATATGAAACAGTCTTCGCCAGCGTACGCTGCCGGGATGCAGGATGGCGTTGGCATACGCAAAAAAACGCTCGCGAATCTGTCCCGGCTCCCAGGCGTCCGATGGCGCATCCAAAGACATATAAATCATCACCGGCGTCCCGATAATATCCTTGCGCGGAACACAGCCCCAGAAGCGGCTGTCGTAAGAGTTGCTGCGGTTGTCGCCCATTACAAAATAACAATTGTCGGAAACTTTATACGGAGTGTGCAGCTCATAGGGTTCGCTGGATCCCACGGCATACGGCTCGGTGAGCTTCTGACCGTTGACAAACACCGCTCCATCGTGAATATCGACATTATCGCCCGGTAGCCCAATCACGCGCTTCACATAATCGGGCGTATCCGGCGCGAAGGGCGGTTTAAAAATAATTACCTGCTGGCGCTTTGGATTGCGCCACAGCGGCAAATGCCAGCTTGTGAAAGGAACTCCGGCGTCGTAGCCGATGCGGCTCATGATCAAGTGGTCGCCGATCAGCAAAGTATTTTCCATGGAACCAGAGGGAATTACACGTGCCTGTCCAATCGTTCCATTAATCAGCAGGAATGCCAGGCCGACCCAAAACCACGCGATAATCTCGCGCTGAATTTTTGTGCCCACCGGCACGTGCGTCACTTCTTGTTTCGTTTCAGCCTTCACTTTCCACCACCACAGGCCTTTCTATTGCGAGTTCATCAGCGGAATTTCCATTCAGGTCACCGACCACGCCGTTGCCCGCGCCAGCCCTACCGGCGCGGACCTCCAGTTGCACGAGATCGGTCGGGTAAACGCCGGTATAACAGGAAGTGCAAAATTTTCCTTCCTTGTCGTCGACGGCCTGGCGCAACCCTGCCATAGAAATGTACCCGAGAGAATCGGCGCCAAGGAATTTACGAATTTGCTCTGGAGAATTGGAAGAGGCGATTAATTCCTCCCGCGTCGGGGTATCGACGCCGTAATAGCACGGCGAAATCGTCGGAGGGCAACTGATGCGCACGTGCACTTCCTTGGCACCAGCCTCGCGCACCATGCGAACGATCTTGCGGCTGGTGGTGCCACGAACGATAGAGTCGTCGACCAGCACTACTCGTTTGCCTTCGATCAATCCGCGCACCGGGTTGAGTTTCAGCTTCACGCCAAAATTGCGGATAGCCTGCGAGGGCTCGATGAAAGTGCGGCCAATGTAATGGTTGCGAATCAGCCCCATGCGAAACGGAATCTTAGATTCGAGCGCGTAACCGACGGCAGCCGGAACGCCCGAATCCGGCACCGGCACGACAATGTCAGCGTCGGCGGGATGTTCCTGAGCGAGCAGGCGCCCCAGAGCTTCACGGCTTTCGTTCACCGAGCGGCCGAAAATAATACTATCCGGGCGAGAAAAATATACGTGTTCAAATACGCAGTGCTGTTGCTGCTTGGGCGGCGCGAAGCGAATGGACTCGATGCCCGATTTGGAGATGCGCACCATCTCCCCCGGCTCAACTTCGCGAACGTATTGCGCGTTGAGAAGATCAAACGCGCAAGTTTCGGAAGCCACCATCCAGGCCTCGGCGGCACTTTCCGTGGCTGGTAATCTGCCAAGTACTAACGGTCGAAACCCGCGCGGGTCGCGCACCGCGTACATCTCATCAGTCGTCAGCAGCAGGAGCGAGTAGGCGCCTTCGACCTGGTTGAGGGCATCGCCAATGGCGCCGGACAAATTGCGCGCCGGCGATCGGGCGATCAGATGAACGATCACTTCCGTGTCGCTGTTGGTCTGAAAAATGGAGCCGCGATGTTCCAGCTTGCGGCGCCATTCTGCGGCGTTGGTCAGATTGCCATTGTGGCCCAGCGCGACTTTGCCTTTGTTGCAATCGATCATGATGGGCTGCGCGTTGAGCAATGCTTTGTCGCCGGCGGTGGAATATCGGGCGTGACCGATCGCCGCGGTACCCGGAAGTTTTGCCAGCACCGCGGGTTGAAAAATTTCCTCCACCTCGCCCATGGCGCGGTGCAGATACAGTTCCTGTCCGTCGCTGGAAACTATGCCCGAGGATTCTTGGCCGCGATGCTGCAAGGCGTACAAACCCAGATACGTCAGATTGGCGGCTTCAGGATGGCCAAAAACGCCGAATACTCCGCATTCGTCGTGGAAATGATCGTCGGCGTAAGCGAGCTTAGGATTCATTGTTTGAGTGCGCGCTCCAGCGAATGGGCCCAGATATCGCGAAGTGTTTCAACGGACTCTTCGATTATGGCACTTCTATTACGTTCGATGCTGAAAATGCCATCAACGGTAACTTTACCGATTTGTACCGCACTAACACCATAGTTGCGCGCCATTTGCAGGACAGCATCCAGCAAAGCAGGCGAAACGCTAATCACGGCGCGTGCCCCGCGCTCCCCAAACAGAGCGGATTCAGCGGGACTGCGATCTTCTATTCTTATGCGTGCGCCTAGAGTATCGCCGGATTTCCGTGCAGGCGCAGAGGCGAAACACGATTCGGCCACGGTGACGGCCAGCCCCCCGTCGCTGATGTCATGAGCAGATTGAAGCGAGCGCGATGCGGCCAGTGCCACCAGGCACTGTTGTAGACGCTTTTCGGCGGAAAGATCGATGGACGGCGGTTGGCCTGCGACGATACCGCCAATAGTTTTCGAATATTCGGACGAGGAAAATTCACGCACCAAATTCGAATTTGCACCATTTGAGCTGATGGCCATGGACGTGGAAGCTGTGGCGCCGTCCATCAAAATTATAATGTCGCCGTCATCGCGAAACGCCATTTTCAACACATTCGTCGCGTCTTCGATGACCCCTAAAATTCCGATCACCGGAGTGGGATAAATGGAGCTACCCAGAGTTTCGTTGTAGAAACTCACGTTTCCGCCCGTGATGGGAGTTTCAAGTTCGTTGCAAGCAGCCGCCAGCCCATCAATGGCTTCGCTGAATTGCCACATCACCTCCGCCTTTTCCGGACTGCCAAAATTCAGGCAATTCGTAGCGGCGATAGGTTTCGCGCCAGAACACGCCACGTTGCGAGCCGCNTCGGCCACCGCATGCATGGCGCCCAATCGCGGATTTAACCGGCACCANCTTCCATTGCCGTCGGTGGCCAGCGCCAATGCGCGTTTCGTTCCCTTTATTCGAACTACCGCGGCATCGCCCGCACCCGGTACTGCNAGTGTATTGGTGCGCACCATGGTGTCGTATTGCTCGGTGATCCAACGCTTGGAAGAAATTGCCGGNGATACGAGGAGCCGCTTGAAATTGTTTGTAAGATTTTTCCTTTCCNGGGCAAATACGAACCAGTCTGCCACCAATTCTTCCTTCCGCGCAGGCTGGCTTATCGGTCGCTCATACACCGGGCCTTCTTCGGCGAGGGGGTGCGCCGGAATTTCCGCGACGACCACGCCATGATCTTTGACGCGCAAGAGTCCGCCATCGGCAACTTCGCCAACTACCACCGCATCGAGTCCCCACTTTTTGAAAACTTGCAAAACTTCGGGTTCGCGGCCCTTCTCCGCCACCAGGAGCATGCGCTCCTGCGATTCGCTGAGCATAATTTCGTAGGGAGTCATGCCGCTCTCGCGCTGCGGCACACGAGCAAGATCAATCTCAATGCCGGTGCCGCCTCGAGAAGCCATCTCCGTGGTGGAGCACGTCAAGCCTGCCGCGCCCATATCCTGTATGGCGACAACCGCACCAGTGGTCATAGCTTCCAGGCAAGCTTCGAGCAATAATTTCTCTACAAAAGGATCGCCCACCTGAACGTTGGGGCGCTTTTGTTGCGATTCCTCGGTGAACTCCGCGGACGCGAGCAGCGATGCGCCGTGAATTCCATCCCTGCCGGTTTTTGCGCCGACATAAATTACCGGGTTGCCAGTACCGCGCGCCTTGGCAAAAAACAAATCTTCTTTTTTGGCGATTCCCAGTGCCAGTGCGTTGACCAAAGGGTTTTGCGAGTAGCACGGTTCGAAACAAACTTCTCCGCCAATCGTCGGCACACCGAAAGAATTTCCGTAATTGGCGATTCCGCGAATCACGCCGTCGAGAATGCGCCGATTTTTGGCAATCGTTTCGGGCGTGACCAAAGGCGCTGAATTGTCAGGCGTGATCGGGCCAAAGCGCAAAGAATCCAGCACGGCAATAGGGCGAGCGCCCATGGTAAAAATATCGCGCAAAATGCCGCCCACGCCGGTGGTCGCGCCCTGAAACGGCTCTACAAAACTAGGATGATTGTGCGATTCGATTTTGAACGCAGCGACTAATCCGTCACCGATATCCACGACGCCGGCGTTCTCGCCCGGGCCCTGAACGACAAGTTTTCCGCGTACCGGAAGGCGCTTAAGGTGCACTTTGCTGGATTTATAGGAGCAGTGCTCGCTCCACATCACGCTGAAAATGCCCAACTCGGTTATGTTGGGATCGCGCCCGAGGATTTGCTGCACGCGCGCATATTCCGGAGCCGAAAGGCCGTGCTCCGCGGCGATTTCCGCCGTAACTTTAATTTCCGCGCTTGCCGTCGCCAATTTTCCTACCTAAAAATCACGGAGAGAATTCGATTAAATCCTGAAATCGGAAAAACAATTTCGCAAACAATCTCAAGCGCTCGCCTTCGCGGAAGTCACCAACGATTCGACCATGGAGCGGAAAATAACAAGCCCATCCGCGGAATCTAGAGCGGATTCCACAGCCCGTTCCGGGTGTGGCATCAGCCCGGTAACATTGCGCTCGCGATTGCAAATCCCGGCAATACTCTCCATCGAGCCGTTGGGGTTTCCGGCGGCGTCATCCTTACCGTCAGCGCTGGTATAGCGAAAAACGATCTGCTCGTTTTTCTGTAATTCCGCGAGAGTCTGTGGATCAGCAGTGTAATTACCATCGTTATGCGCGATAGGAATTTTAAGAATTTGTCCCTGCGCGGCAGCTTGTGTAAATGGCGTGGCATGGTTGTCCACGCGAATGTGAACGTGGCGGCAAATATATCGCAAACCGATATTGCGCATCACCGCGCCAGGAAGAAGCCCGGCTTCCAGGAGAATTTGGAAGCCATTACAAATGCCTAAAACCAAACCACCGTTCTGCGCGAACTTTTTCACCGACTTCATCACTGGCGAAAATCGCGCAAGCGCGCCAGTGCGAAGATAATCGCCATGAGCAAACCCCCCCGGCAAAATGACCGCATCGCAATTTGCTAAATCTTCAGATTGATGCCAGATAAACTCGACCGGCTGATGGAGAACATTGCTTATGGCGTAAAACGCGTCGTGGTCGCAATTGGATCCAGGAAAGACGACGACTCCAAATTTCATGCGCGGGCGGCTCCACGTGGCGTTGCGGGAACTTTTATTTTAACACAGCGCGTACACAGCATCCACGAGCCAGCAGAATTCCTCATCGTCTTCGCTTTTTGGATGTACCTCGCGGTTTTTTCGCGGTGATTTTTTTAGCTCCCGACGCGGAGGCCAGCTCGCGGCGCTTTTTCGAAGCCCAACCAATTTTGTTCATCTGGCGGCCGCGAGCAATTCCCAGGCCATCCGCCGGAATATTTTCTGTGATCGTCGAGCCCGCAGCGACATACGCTCCATCACCCACCCGTACCGGCGCAACCAGAGTCGAATCACTCCCGATAAAAGCTTTGTTCCCTATCAGGGTGGGATTCTTTTGGAAGCCATCGTAATTGCAGGTGATGGTCCCCGCTCCGATATTCGTTTTGGATCCAATTTTCGCATTGCCAAGATANGTAAGGTGCATCGCCTTGGTGCCTTCGCCAAGCGTGCTTTTCTTCACCTCTACGAAGTTTCCCACGCGTGCACCAGCTCTCAGGTGGTTGCCGCCGCGCAAGCGTGCGAACGGCCCGACGATCACGCCCTCATCCAGCCGGCTGTCGAAAACCAGGCAATGCGCCTCGACCACCACATCGTCAGCAAGAATCGCGTCACTTAAAACGCTACCCGTGCGGATGGTGCAGCGTGCTCCGATTTTTGTTTTCCCCAGCAGCTGAACGCCCGGCTCAATCACGGTGTCCTCGCCGATGGCCACGTCTGGATCGATCAAAACCGTTTCCGGCAGCTGGATGGTTACTCCTGAATCCATCAGCGCCAGGCGTTTCCATTCCCGAAATATGCGATCTACTTCGGCTAGATCGGCGCGGGTATTGCATCCCAGAACTTCGCGCGAATCACTCGCCACTTGCGCGAGGACAATTTCGCCTTTGACGCCTAAAACGGCTACAGCGTCCGTCAAATACAATTCGCGATGCTTGTTGTTGGGCTTCACCTGCGCCAGAGCCGGCCAGAGTTTTTCCAACGTGAAGCAATAAATCGCAGAATTAATTTCGTTGATTTCCGCTTGATCGCCGCTCAGTTGCGATTCCTCCACGATGGCGGAGATTGCCGTGGCGGATTTTCGCAGAATTCTTCCGTAGCCTCGTGGATCCGCGACCACTGCAGTAAGAACTGTCGCGGCCGCTTTGGCCGATCGATGAGTTGCCAGCAACGCTTTCAGCGTTTCAGGGCGAACCAAGGGCGCATCGCCGGGTAGCACCAGGACAACTTTAGAGTTTCCCAATGCGCGGCGCGCCACTTGCATGGCGTGGCCGGTGCCGTGTTGCGGTTGTTGCAGCACCGTCGTTGCGCCGAATGGCTCGACAGTCGCCGTGACCACCTCACTCTGGTGCCCGACCACCGCGATGGTCTTCTTGGCGCCCAACGGCACACATGCGCGAATAACTTGCTCCACCAGCGTCCGTCCACCGGCGCGGTGTAATACTTTGGCAAGACTCGATTTCAGGCGCGTTCCCTTGCCCGCGGCAAGAATGACTACGGCAAGATCATTGTTTTTCATGGAGGTCCAGTTCAGTTTGGGGGAGTGAGCAGAATTTCGCAACGCGCCAGGACGGTTAGGGCGGCGAAACACTAATTAGGTTACTAATCGGCAGCAGAAACGGACGGACTGGTTAACTCCATTTCGCTTACCGAAGCCTCGGCGGTAGTTATAGTCCAGAGCGAAGGATCGGCAAGCAGGCACCCCACAAGCTGGGTATGCAGCGCATGGCCGGCTTTATGGGCTTCCACCCGCGCAAGCAGCGGCAACCCCACAAGCGCCAAATCGCCAATCAGATCCAGAGCCTTGTGCCGGCTGAACTCATCCGGGAAACGCAACGGACCGTTCATAACTCCGCATTCCGTCAGGACAATGGCATTTTCGAGCGAACCCCCACGGATCAACCCCATGGCTCTGAGTGGCTGAATATCCCGCTCAAAGCAAAAGGTTCGGGCTCGCGCCAACAATTGCCGAAAGCTCCCTGCGTTGACGGTGATCTCAAACTGCTGCCGCCCAACCAGCGGATGCGGAAAATCCACGTAACAACACACGCGAAAATCGTCGGCCGGATAAATTCCGATCTTTCGGTCTCCTTCAACGACTTCGAAGGGCTTCAAAACCTTCAAAAAGCGCCGGCGACGTCGCAATCTCCGTAAACCGCTGCGCTCGAGCATCTGCATAAACGGCTCGGCGGAGCCATCCAATATGGGAATCTCTATGGAGTCGATATCGATAAAAATGTTGTCGATGCCGCAGGAATAGATCGCAGCGAGCAGATGCTCGGTGGTGGAAAGCAATACGCCTTGTTTCATTAAACTCGTGGCGTAGCTTACGCGCGCGACATTGTGGCCCTGGGCTTCGATGGGAAAGTTGTCAAGATCCACCCGACGAAATACGATCCCGGTTTCCGCAGGCGCTGGAGACAAGGTCAGTCGGCCGTAGACGCCAGTGTGGAGACCAACTCCCTCCGTGCTGGTAGGGGACGCTATAGTGGTTTGGAACATTAGTACTGATAGAGTAGCAGGTTGCAGGCCAATGGATGTCAATTTTGTCTCTTGTTTTGAATGAGTTAGCGCATAAAGCACCGTAAATAAATGGCACGGTGTGGCAAAATAGCATCAAAACTGGCGCTCCTCGTGTCTGTTCGTGCCTGTGGGCTTGCTCCCCATCCTTTTCCACTCGTCCGGTGAAGGCTTCCTTTCTGCTGTA
>JGI12053J15887_10000633_pt1 | contig 14729 bp, 11 predicted proteins | sample MedBloCAOM1_O3_FD_15887 | JGI IMG/M metagenome (IMG submission 15887)
CGACCCAATCCCCCCGCGGGATCGCCAAAGGCCACCATTCCCACTCTGTTGGCGCAAGGGTCGATACCGGGGTCTGCACAAGGATCGGCGAGCGGGTCGGCCAAATCCGACTTGCTTAAGCCCGAATTGCCCAAACCTGAATTACCCAAGCCTGATTTGGCTATCCCGGAGCGGGCGAGGTCGGCTAAAATCGGGACTGCTGCGACCCCGCCGGGTCGGGTGGTGCTAGGTGCCGGCGAGCCGGAGCCGCCGATATCCGGACGGCCGGATGGACTTGGCGCGCCGCTCGTTGCAACGCCGCTCTTGGAGCCGAAACGCATCTCACCGCGCAGCCCGCGCGCCGCTCTGGAGCCCGATCACGTGCCGTTGCCCTCCCGTTCGTCCTTCCGTCCGTCACGGCGTGCGCGCAATCCGCTGGTGATTGTCGGCAATGCGATTTTCACCTTGCTGGTGCTGGGGCTCATCGTCGGGGGCGGAGCCGCCGTGATCGGCAAGAGCCGGCTCGAGGCCCCCGGCCCGCTGCAGGCGGAGAAGGTGGTCACCATCCCGCCGCGTTCGGGCATGATGGACATCGCCGATCTGCTCAGGAACGAAGGTGTGATCGACGAGCACCGCCTCGTCTTCGTCGGCGGCGTGTTTGCGCTCAGTGCGCGTTCGGGCCTCAAGGCCGGCGAGTATGTCTTTCCCAAACATGCCAGCGTGCGCGACGTCGTGGAGACCATCGTCGAAGGCAAGGTAGTGCAGCACCAGATATCCATTCCGGAGGGCTTGACGTCCGAGCAGATCGTCGCTCGGCTCCTCGAGAACGATATCCTTGCCGGCAACATCAAGGACGTTCCGAGCGAAGGCAGCCTTCTCCCCGACACCTACCATTTCAACCGCGGCTTCACGCGCGAGCAGATGATCAAGCGCATGCGGGAGGCGCAGGATCGGCTGGTGCAAGAAGTGTGGGTGCGCCGCAATCCGGATCTGCCGCTCAAGACCCCCGCACAGCTGGTCATCCTGGCGTCCATCATCGAGAAGGAGACCAGCAAGCCCGAAGAGCGCACGCGCGTCGCCGCCGTGTTCGCCAATCGGCTGAAGCAGAAGATGAAGCTGCAGACCGACCCGACCGTGATCTACGGTCTGGTCTACGGCAAAGGCTCGCTCGGCCATCCGCTCACCAAAAGCGAGCTCACCCAGCCCACGCCTTACAACACCTACATCATCGACGGCCTGACGCCTGGGCCGATCGCCAATCCCGGCCGCGCCTCGATCGAAGCGGCGGCCAATCCGGCGCGCACCAAGGAGCTCTATTTCGCTTCCGATGGCACCGGCGGACATGCTTTCGCCGAAACCTACGATCAGCACCTCAAGAACGTCGCGCGGTTGCGCGTGATCGAGCACGGCGGCGACCCGGCGGCTGTCGATGCGCAGGCGCCGGCCGGGCCGGCGCGTGCCGCGCCGACACCACCGCAACGCGGCAAGCGCAGCGCGAGCGGTGCGCCGAAGTCCGCGGGAAGCGCGCAATAGGCGTGCACGGACACTGTTCCGCGTGCGCCCTCATGACCCTGCCCCCCGCCAGAGCGCATCATGATCGGGCGTGACGCGCTGTCGATTTTGCGCATGCTCTGTCCGGAAAACCGGTTCCCACTGTTCCGGAACATGCGCTAAGGTCGCGGCCGATTCTGTCATCCAAGATTCTTCTGCGGCGGGTAGAGGCCGATGGCGCTCTCGAGCATGACCGGCTTCGCGCGTGGCCACGGCCTCAGCGGCGCCTATAGCTGGGCGTGGGAGCTCAAATCCGTGAATGCCAAGGGGCTCGACCTTCGACTGCGCCTGCCGCCGGGCTGGGACGCTGTCGAAGGTCCGGCGCGCGCGAGCGCCGCGCAAGTGCTTGCGCGCGGCACCGTCTACGGCACGCTGACCGCCGAGCGGCAGGGCGTGGCGCCGGTCGTGCGCGTCAACGAGCCGGTGCTCAACGCCGTGCTGGCCGCTCTTAAGGGCCTTGCCGGGCGTGTGGAAGCGGCCGAGCCGCGGCTCGACGGCATCCTCTCGCTCAAGGGCGTGATCGAGGTCATCGACGAGGACGAGCGCGAGGACGACCGCCGCGCCGCCGAGGCTGCCGTGATCGTCGGCTTCCAGCACACATTGGCGGAGCTTGCCGCCATGCGTCGGCGCGAGGGCGAAGCCCTGGCGCAGATCCTGACGCAACGCGTCAGCGAGATTGCGGCGCTCGCCGCCCGAGCCGAAATCGCGCCCGGCCGCAAGGCGGAGGCGATCAAGGCGCGCATCGCCGAGCAGGTGGCGACGCTGCTCGACGCCTCCAATCGCTTCGATCCCGATCGCCTGCATCAGGAGGCGATCCTGATCGCCAGCAAGGCCGATATCCGCGAAGAGCTCGACCGGCTCGCCTCGCACGTTGCGCAGGTCGGGAAGCTGATCGCCGACGGCGGGGCGATCGGGCGCCGGCTCGATTTCCTGGCGCAGGAGCTCAATCGCGAAGCAAACACGCTCTGCTCCAAGTCCAACGACGTCGAGCTCACCAATGTCGGGCTCGAGCTCAAGAGCGTGGTCGAGCAGTTCCGCGAGCAGGTGCAGAATTTGGAATGAGCCGATGACGGCGCGGGGCGGTCACCCACAACATGCAATCGCCCGTCGCGGGCTCATGCTCGTCCTCTCCTCGCCCTCGGGCGCCGGCAAGACCACGTTGTCGCGCAAGTTGCTTCAGGAGGACGCCAATGTCTCTCTGTCGATTTCCGTGACGACTCGGCCTCCACGCCCCGGTGAAATCAACGGCCGTGATTACCATTTCATAAGTGATGCTCGCTTCGACGAAATGGTGCGAGACGACGAACTTCTGGAATGGGCGAGAGTATTCGATTATCGGTACGGCACGCCGCGTCGTCCAGTCGCGGCGGCGCTTGTGGACGGCCGTGATGTGCTTTTCGACATCGATTGGCAAGGCACGCAACAACTGAGGGAAAAGGCTAGAAGCGATCTTGTTAGCATTTTCGTGCTGCCGCCGTCCGTTCCGGAACTCGAAAGGCGATTGCGGAGCCGAGCCCAGGATGACGAACGGACAATCCGCAAACGAATGGCGAAGGCGGCCGACGAGATGAGCCACTGGGCCGAATACGACTATGTCGTGATAAACTCGGATATCGACCACGCTTTTGGCGAAGCGCGTGCAATTCTCTATGCNGAGCGCCTCAAGCGCGAGCGTCAGCCCGGACTATCCGATTTCGTCCGCCGGCTGCAGGCGGGNTTGTAGTCGTTGGCCGCGGGATTTCCTTCAAATGCTCGGCGGCGGTGCGAAGAAGCACTTGCGCGAGCCGCCCCATTGGCAGCGCCAGTAGTTGCCGTCGGGTGAGGGCAGCGCCTCGCTGAACCGCACCGTCTCGCGGATGCACTTCACGAAGTAGCCGGGTTCGGTGATGCTGATGTCCTCGCCGGAAAGCTCGAAGCAGTCGCGCTCGCCGCAACACAATTCGCCGGCGGCATTGCGATAGGCGCCGCGCTGGATCCACTCCGCCGGACCATGTGCCCCGGCCAGCGACAGTGTGGCCGCCACGAGAACGGCAGCAGGCGTCAAACGCGCTACACCTCCATTGCGTGACAGGTTCATGACCCCGCTCCATCTCTGCGGGGACCGAGCCTGCGCCCGGAGGCGCTAGCAAACCGTTAACCATATATATTGATGATCTTGCTGGCCTCCGGCCCGACCCGCCAGGGTAATCAGGTGCGGACGCGACGCCTCATGCCGTCAACACGGTCCGTCCGATCACGCGCCCGGCGCGCAGCTCATCGAGCGCGGCCTGTGCCTCGGCGAGCGGCCGCTCGCGGATCGGGGGCGAATCGAGCTTGCAGTCGCGCGCAAGCGTCATCAGCTCCCTTGCCTCGGCGAGCGTGCCGGTTTGGGTTCCCTCGACCCCGGTCGCTTTCAGGACCAACATGGCCACCGGCAGGTTGAAGGTCCCGCCGAACAGGCCCGTCACCACGACCTTGCCGCCTTTGGCGAGCGCGGCGTTGGCGAAGGCAAGCGAGCGCTCGGAGCCTACGAAGTCGCAGGCGCCATAGACGCCGCCACCGCTGGTAGCGAAAAGCGCCTTGCGCGCGGACGCATCAGCGGGATCGAACGCCGCGGCCGCGCCGGCTGCAAGCGCGGCCTCACGCTTCCTCGGATCGATGTCGGCGACGAGCGGCGCCTGCCGGTACATGGCACGCGCCAAAGCCAGCCCCATCATGCCGACCCCGCCCATGCCCACCAGGAGAAGCGGCCCGAGGGAGGCCGCATTCGCAAGCCGCTTGAGCGCCGCATAGGCGGTGAGGCCCGAACACATTAGGGTTGCCGCGAACGAGGATGACAGCGGCGCATACCGCAGGAGATAGCGCGGATGCGGCACCAGCACATGCGAGGCAAAGCCGCCGTCGACATTGATGCCGAGGTAGCGCGCCGCGGCGCAAATGTTTTCATCGCCCCGGCGGCACGCCGCGCAGGAGCCGCAGCCGATCCAGGGATAGACCGCGACCGCCTCGCCCGGCGCCGCGTCCGCGGCGGCCTCGCCCGCGCGCTCGATGACGCCGGCGATCTCATGTCCGAGGGTGAAGGGCAGCNGACGGCCCGAGCGCACGTCGAGCTTCTTGTCCTCGCCGAGCAGGAAGTAGCCGTCCTGCATGTGCAGGTCGGAGTGACACACGCCGCAGCGGTGAATGCGAACGAGGACTTCGGTGCCCTGCGGCTGCGGACATTCGACGATGGTCTCGCACAGCGGCGAGGCGTAGGCGGTGAGCGATTGGCGATGGAGCTTGGCCATATGCCATCTTACCCGTTTGCGGTGGAAAGCGCGCGCGCGAGCGCGACGAAGCCCTCGACCGGGATCGCTTCGGCGCGGGCAGTCGGCTCGATGCCCGCGGCCGTCAGCAGCGGCAGCGGATCGCGGCCGAGCACTTTCAGGCTCTGGCGCAGCATCTTGCGACGCTGGCCGAACGCGGCTGCGGTCACCCGCTCGAGCGCGCCGCGCTCGCAGGCGAGCGGGCTTGCGCGCGGCACTAGACTGACCACCGACGACGTCACCTTGGGCGGCGGAACGAAGGCGCTGCCGGCAATGTCGAACAGGATGCGCGCCTCGCTGCGCCAGCCGGCGAGAACCGACAACCGGCCATAGCTCTTGGAGCCGGGGAGGGCGACGATGCGCTCGGCAACCTCGCGCTGGAACGTCAGCACCAGGCGATCGTACCAGGGCGGCCACGGTTCGGTCGTCAGCCAGGATACCAAGAGCGCGCTGGCGATATTGTACGGAAGGTTGGCCACGATCCGCGCCGGCGCGTGTCCGAGCAGGGGGCGCGGATCGAATCCGACGGCATCGCCGGCAACGATCTCGAGGCGGCCCGGGTAGCGTCCGGCGATCTCCTCGAGCGCGCCGATGGCGCGGTCGTCGCGCTCCACCGCGATCACCCGCCGTGCCCCTTGCGCGAGAAGCGCGCGAGTGAGCCCGCCGGGGCCCGGACCGATCTCGACCACGTCCACGCCTTCGAACGGACCGGCCGCACGCGCGATTCGCGCGGTCAGATTGAGATCGAGCAGAAAATTCTGGCCGAGCGACTTCTTGGCTCTGAGATCGTGTCGGCGGATCACGTCGCGCAACGGCGGGAGATCGTCCACCGCGCTCATCGGGGCGTCTCGAGGACGAACGCGCACCGGGTTGCCGTCCGAAAAAGCGACAAACGCGAAACAATCGGGACGTTCACAGCATCAGCTCTTGCGCAGTCGCGGCGCATAGTCGCGATCCTCGACCAGGCGAGATTCGGCGTTGGTCGAAAGCCTCGCCGCCAGCCGCAGCGCTGCGATCAGGCTTCCGGGATCGGCACGACCAGTGCCGGCGATATCGAAGGCGGTGCCGTGATCGGGCGAGGTGCGCACGAACGGCAGGCCGAGCGTGACGTTGACCGCGTGATCGAAGGCGAGCGTCTTGATCGGGATGAGCGCCTGGTCGTGATACATCGCCAGCGCCGCGTCGTAGCTCGCCCGGGCCGCCGCGTGGAACAGCGAGTCGGCGGGAAGCGGACCGCGTGCGTCGATGCCCTCCGCTTTGAGCCGCTCGACCGCTGGGCGTACCAGGTTCAGATCCTCGTCGCCAAGCGCGCCGTCCTCGCCGGCATGCGGGTTGAGGCCGGCAACGACAAGGCGCGGACGCGCGATCCCGAAGCGATCGCGCAGGTCGCGGGCGACGATGCGTCCGGTCTCGACCACGAGATCGCCGGTGAGCCTCGAGATCACGTCCTTGAGCGGGAGATGGATGGTGACCGGCACGACCGCGAGCTCCGGCGACCACAGCATCATGACGGGGTGATAGGCCACGCCGGTCGCCTCCGCGGCCAGCTTGGCGAGATACTCGGTGTGCCCGGGCTCGGCGAACCCCGAGCGATAGAGGACGTTCTTGGCGATCGGGTTGGTCACGATCGCGCTGGCGGCACCGGTACCGACGTCAGCCACGGCCCGGCGAATGGCCGCGATCGCTGCCGGCGCGCTCGATTGGTCCGGATGGCCGGGCTCGGCGCTCACGGCGACTGCGATGTCGACCACCGGCAGCAAGGTGGCGAAGGTCGCCGATGCCGATGCCGGCTCGACCACCGCGACCGCCACGTCCGGCGCCATCTGTCGCGCCCGTCTTGCGACGAAGTCGGGATCGGCGAGGAGGTAGAAGGGAGGGAGCCCGAGCTCGGAGCGGCGACGCCACGCTGCGAACGTGATGTCCGGTCCGATCCCGGCGGGCTCGCCGAGGGTCAGCGCCAGAGGCCGCGGCATCGCCCCGGGCCCTGCCTGCGCGCGATCATTGGGTCGTCCTGTATTCGATCATCGCACCGCGACGCACCTCTTGCAGATATTGCTTGGATTTCTGCTCGAAGCGCTCGCTCATGATGCTTTCGCGGGCTTGGCGCTTGCCAGGCGTGTTCTCGGCCGACGATTCCTTCTTGGCGCACATCGCAAACATCTCGACCCCGACTTTGGTGACTTCCGGCGCCGTCAATCGTCCGACCTCGATGCCCTCCAAGATCTTCCGCAACTCGGCCGGCATGTCGGCGGAGCTGCGGGTGACCTGGTCGCGCACGGCCACATCCTTGAGTGCGCGGGCGAAGGCTATTCCTTCCTCACAGCCCTGGAAGCGACCGCGCAGCGCTTCCGCTTCGCGCTTGCGCCCTTCGATGAAGGCCTCTGGCGAACCCGGCGGGACGATGAACAGGATCGGGCGCAGGGTATAGTCGTGGCCGACGTCGTCGGTCTTCGATTCCATCTGCTTGAGAATGTCCTTTTCCCCGATCTGCAGGCTCGATTGGAAGCGCCCGCGCACGAGTTGCGGCCAAGCCATGTCGGCTCGGATGCGCGACTTGAGAGTGGTCGGGTTGACGCCCCCCCGCGCGAGCGTCTGGGTCAGCTGATCCGTAGTCATCCGCATGCGGCTCGCCATCGACGCATAGGCCTGCTCGACCTCGGAATTGGTGATCTCCAATCCCCACTTCTTGGCTTCCTTCACCTTGAGCTTTTCATTGATCAGTTCTTCGATGACATCCTGGCGGACAGGCGTCTTGTGCGTCGACATCTGCGTGAGCTTGCCGCGCTGCTCGATATCGAGCGCGGTGATCGGCTCGCCGTTCACGAGGAGGACGACCTGCTGAGCATGGGCGGTGTTGGCCAGCATTGGCGCGGCGACGACCAGCATCGCCAACAGCCTGCGGCATGTGATGAGACCGTCGGACATCGTCGCTCCGTTCGCTTCCTTGCCTCGTCCGCTTCCTTTCGTCACAGCCGACTTCGGCCTCTATCCTGGTGCCGTGGTTCTCCGGCCGAGCCGTTGCGCTTCCTGCCGCCCGCGACTATCGGGTACTACCCACTCCCGGACTAAGTCCCGCGCCCCCGCTCGTACTGCCGCCGAGGGTGCGCAGGGTGACCTGCATCATGAACGTTTGGTTCTTCGACAAGCTGCCAGCATAGGCATAGTCTGTAATGTAATTCAGGGCCAAGATGAGGCAATCATCGATATACCCGACGCCGATCTGGGTCTGGCTGATGTCATGGGCCCGAAGGTCATATCGCGCCGCACCAAGCAGGACCCAGTTGGGGTTCAATTTCAATCGCGCATTGCCGAGAATGCCCTCGCGGGCGTTCGGGAATCCGAGTTGGGGCTGGGCGGCGTAGCTGCCGTACGTCAATGTCGTCGTCCAGCGCCCGAAGCTGGCGGTGGTCTCGAGCTCGGTGCGTTGCAGCGAGAAATCGGCTTCGTTGAAGCGGAATCGCGACGTGAAGGTCAACGCGGCGTTCGGCTGGTAGGATGCGCGTGCCACGTAGTCGGACGCCCCGGTGTCGAGGCCGCTGTTGAGGCCGGTATTGGTCATGCCGCCGAGCGCGAAGGAGTTCTGCCCGTAAAGCTGATAGGACTGTCCGAACAGGAAATTGATGTTGCCGCCGCGATTGAACTGCGTGGTGAGCTGAACGCCGACGTTGGCGCGGCCGCCGCCCTCAACGCGGTCCCAGCCGGAGAACTTGTTCACCTTGAACAGATTCGAATCGTCGAAGATCAGGCTTTGCGCGTCTTCGTTGGGGAATGCGCCGACACCGGTTTCATTGGGGCGCAAGACCAGCTGGGCGATCGGTTCGATCGTCTGCGTGCCCCAGGACTGAACGCTGATGAGCGGGTAGCGGTATTCGAGGCCGGCCGTCGGCATGACGCGCCCGATATCGGTTTGCCCGACGTTGATGTAGTTCGATATGCCGACTTGATCGGAGATGTTCATGTCGGCGACATCCGCGCGCATGGTGACGAACGGCGTGAACATCTGCCCGAGCGGATCGATGACGGTACGTTTCCACGTCCATTCGGTGGAGAAGCGGGTGTAGTTGCCGGGTACGCCGCGCAGCAGGCAGTTGGCCGTGGTCTTGACGGTGGGATCGGGGCTGGTCGAAGCGCATAGGCTGCCGTTGATGGCGGCCTGCGTGATCGGATCGAAATTGGCGGTGTCGCGGGAGAGGCTCGTCAGGTTGTTGCGGAAGCCGAGCTCGCCGCCGAAGATCGGATACTTGAAGACATAATCGTGATCGGCCACCGGCCGCACGACCGGGATCTGCTTCTGGTCGTCCGCGAGCGAGAAGCCGTAGAAATACATCGCGCGCGCCTCGAAATAGCTGCGGTCGCCGCGACCGGCGATGTAGACCTGGGAGAGCGCGTAGTCGGGCGTCGTTCTCAGCAGATTGGCACCTTGGATGCCTTTGAGGAGGCCGTAGTCCTGGAAATAGGTCTTGTCCGTGAGCAGCGTGCCGTCCCAGCCCCAGACCCATTTTTCCGAGAGATTGAATTGCCCGGACGATTCCAGGCTGCCGCGCCACTCGCGATAAGCCGGCGTCGTGGCGTCGAAGACACTCTTGTCGAGCTGATAGATGCCGGTCGCGCGAATGGAATAGGCGCCGTTGATTAGCCGCTGGCGGAACTCGCCTTGCAACAATGGGCCCTGCTTGGTCGTGATCATTGGCGTGAAGGTCGCGTCGTAATCCGGTGCCAGCGCCCAGTAGTACGGGACCGTGACCCCGACGCCGTAAACCGAGCTGGTGCCGAAGGTCGGCACCAGCACGCCGGTCTTGCGCTTCACGGTCGGGTCGGGCGCCGAGAAGTACGGAAAATAGGCGAGGGGAACGCCGAGAAACTCGAGCTTCGCGTCCTCGAAATACAGCATCTTCTCGTTTTGATCATGGATGATCCGCATCGCCTTCACCTGCCATTTCGGCGGTTTCTGCGGATTGTCCTTGCACTCCTCGCAGGCAGTGTAGACGCCGTTTTGGAAGATGGTGAAATTGCCGGCCGTGCGCTCGGCGCGCTCGGCGGCGAAACGGGTGTCCTCGGGAGCGTCGATCCGCAGCGAATCGACGAAGCCGTCGCGATAGTCGTCGCTGAGATCCATGATCTGGCCGCGGGTGACCATGCCACCCTGGGTCAATACGACATTTCCCTCCGCATGCAGGCGCTTGGTTTTCTGATCGTAGATCACCCGATCGGCTTCGAGGGTCGAGTTGCCATAGTAGAGCTGTACATTGCCGACCGCCGACACGCGTTCGTTGCTGTAGTCGTAATTGATCTCGGTCGCGCGAACGAGCATCTGCTGCTGTTGCCGCTCCGGTTTGGGGGTCGGGCCCGGTCGCGGCGGAAAAGTCAGCATCTGGGCGAGCGAGGGCGACACGCCGAGCGGACTGCCNACGAGCAGGACGGCGGCCGCAAGAATAACCATCGCGCCGCACCAGGTGCGGCGGCGCCGGAGCATGGGATGGGTGGCCGGCCGCGCCATCATCCATCCTCCTGGTAGAGCAACGCGATCACGCCGGTCACCGACCCCACGCCGGGCGGCAATCCCGCCGCCAACAAGGGCGCCATCATCCCGGCTTTGCTCAGATCGCCGGTAATTTTCGCCATGACGTACAACACGAAGCCCGCGGCGATGCCGCCGAGCACGACCTTCTGCACGCCGCCGAAGCGAAAGAGGCGCAGGCTGACCGCGGCGGCCAGCAACACCATGGCGACGAGATAGAAAGGCTGCGCCAACAGCTGGTAATATTGCAGTCGGTAGCCGGAGGCGGCCAGACCGGCATTTTCGGCGAGGTCGATATACGACGACAGCTGCCAGAATGGCACGGTCTCGGGGGTCGCAAAGCTTTCGCCGACCTGCACCGGGGTCAGCGTCGTCGGCAGCCGGAAGCTTTCCCGGTCGACCGGCGCCACCCCGCTGGCGTAGAAGCGGGCATCCTCGATGCGCCAAAATCCGGGTTCGAGCGTGGCGCTGCGGGCCTCGATGCGGTCGCGGAAGTGGCCGGCGGGGTCGAACCGGAAAATGCTCACGCCGCCGAGTTGAATCCCCTGCTGGCGGCTGGATTTGGCGTTGATGACCGCTTGGCCGTCCTCGCTGCGCTGGCGCAGCCAGAAATCGCGGCCGGAATTGCGCAAGCTGCCCGACAGCTCGGCTTCGAGCCGCGTCGATTGCTCGCGCAGATTGGCGGAGATCGGATTGTAGATGGTCGTGGTCGCGACCCCGATCAGGGCCGCGATGATGACGGCGGGCGCGATGAACTGCCAGGCCGAGATGCCGGCGGCGCGCGCCACCACGAGCTCGCTGCGACGCGACAGATTCAAGTAGCAGAACATCGCCCCGACCAGCACGGCGAAGGGCATCACCCGTTCGGTGATGAAGGGAACGCGATAGAGCGAAATCGCGGCGACCGTGAGCGCGGAGACGTCCTTGATCTCTGCGGTGCGCCGCAAGAGCTCGAGATAATCGATCATTGTGGTGAGCGCCAACGTTCCGGCGAACACCGCCAGCACCGCGGTGAGGAAGCGCCATCCGAAATATCGCGAGAGCGTCCCGGCGATCATGGCGATTGCCCCATCAGGGCGCCGGTGCGCTGAGCAATGCGCTCGGTGATCGCGGTAATGGCGCTGGTGACGAAGGCCGGGGGCTCGATGATGATGGCACGCGAGATCGCGAAATATCCCAGCACGAAGGTCGCGATCAAGGCGAGATACGGAAGCACGAGAGCGAATGGCGTGTGCACGCCGGCGATCATGCCGACGAAACCCAGCCCGCGCAGCGCCGCGACCACGCCGATCGCGCCCATGAGCGACATCGTGCGGCCCTGACGGGTCGTGCGCGGCGCACCGAGATAGGCGTAGGTCATCACCACGAAGGCGAGCGGATAGAGGGGCGCCGTGATCCGGTCGTGCAGCTCGGCACGGACTTGCGACGGCTGGTCGGCAAACTGCTTGTCGGTCCAGGTCGGATCGAACAGCTCCCACAGATATCGTTCGCGCGTCGAGTACCTGACGTTCTGCGTGCCGCTTGAAATCGACGACAGGTCGAACCCGTAACTGTCGAACAGAACGAGGGCGGGATCGCGCTGTCCGGTCTGGTGACGCTGCACGCTGCCGTTCTCCAGCACGAGGAACAGGCCGCGATCGTTCTTCACGATGTCGCCCTGCTCGGCGAGAATGGTTGCCCGCTCCTTCGGGTCGCGCTGATCGTCGATGAAGATGCCCAGCAATTGCCCGTTCGGCCGCCGTTCGCGGATGTGCAGGGTGAGGTTTGCTTCGAGCTTGGTGAAGCGGCCGGGCTGCACGATGTTGGTGACGAGATCTTCGCGGACCTCGTTGGCCCAGAGTCGCAGCTGGCGCAGCCCCCACGGGGAGACATAGGTGCTGATCGCGGCGACCAGCAGCGAGACGACGATCGCGACCGCCAGAAAGGGGCGGAAGAGAACCCACGGTGGCATTCCGGCCGCGTTCATCACGATGAGCTCGGAATCATTGCCGAGCTTGTTGAGCACGTGCGCGACCGCGATCATCAACGCGATCGGGGCGATGATCTGGACGAGCAGCGGAATGATCAAGCCGGTAATGCCGATGAAGACGAAAATGCTCTGGCCCTGATTGGTCATCAGGTCGATGTCGCGCAACGCCTGAGTGATCCACATCAGCGCGGTCACGCTGGCGCAAATGACCAGGAACGCACCTAACGTGGTGCGAAAAATATACCGGCCAATGGACCCCATCCGACTTACGCGTCCCCGCTCGCGGCAAAACCACCGCATATCGGCTACTGCCTATATGCGCAGTTTCTTAGTGTCGATCTCGGATAAACCCGAGTTCGGGCGCCTGTCGGCGAAAGCCGACCTGCGCATTCGGAGCGCCGATCTTCGGGCAAGCCCTAAGATCGGATGCGCCGGGCCCCCATGCCCGGGTTTACGCTCCGATGGTATATCGATCCCTTTTTTAGCACTTTATTGATCGTCCAACAAAGTGGCCTCGCCAAGGCAAACCCTTTGAGTATGCACAACAAAAAGTTAATTTGGACTCGTTGCAACAGGGCCACACATGGGCGTCGAAAACGGCTCCGAAATTGCCTTCAGGCGAGGCTCTTTGCAAGGGCGGCGAGCCGGGTCATATCTGTGGCCGCTGCGGCGACCGGTTCCAGGTCAGCCTCAGCCTTATGAGAGGACCGCTCCATGCCCGGCGCCCTGAAGCTCGGATTCGCCCCGTTTGCCGCACCCACCAAGGGCGTTCTCATTGTGTTCTGCGAGGAGGGGCTCAAGTTCGGATCCGCCGCCCGCAAGGTGCTCGAGGCGACCGGCGACCTGGTCAACCGGGCGGCGGACGCCGACCGGTTCAAGGGTAAGAGCGGCTCGGCGCTCGACCTGGTGGCGCCGGCCGGGCTCGACGTTTCGCGCCTGGTCGTGGTCGGCGTCGGCAAGGCGCGCGACTTCAAGGCGCAGGATTTCGTCAAGCTCGGCGGTATTGCCATGGGGAAGATTCCCGCCGCCGCGTCCGAAGCGACCATCATCGCCGATCTGCCGGGAGGCGGTATCAAGCCGGAGCGGGTCGCCGATCTTGCGCTTGGCGTCGAGCTGCGCGCCTACAACTTCGACCGCTACAAGACCAAGCGCAAGGAAGGCGAGGAAAAAGCGGCCGAGGTCAAGGTCACGATCGCGGTCGCCGGCGCTGCCGCGGTCGAGAAGGCATTCGCCCCGCGCAACGCCGTGGCGCGCGGGGTCGTGATCGCGCGCGATCTCGTCAACGAGCCGGCGAACGTCCTCTACCCGGAAGAATTCGCCCGCCGCGCCGGCAACCTGAAGAAGCTCGGCGTCAACGTCGAGGTGCTCGACGTCAAGGAGATGAAAAAGCTCGGCATGAATGCCCTCGTCGGCGTCGGGCAGGGCTCCGAGCATGAAAGCCGCACGGTGATCATGCGCTGGAACGGCGACAAGCGCGGCACTGCGCCGGTCGCCTTCATCGGCAAGGGCGTCTGTTTCGATACCGGCGGTATCTCGATCAAGCCTGCCGCCAGCATGGAGGACATGAAGGGCGACATGGCGGGCGCCGCCTGTGTCGTCGGCCTCATGCATGCGCTCGCCGCGCGCAAGGCGAAGGTGAATGCAGTGGGAGCGATCGGCATCGTCGAGAATATGCCCGATGGCCGCGCGCAGCGGCCAGGCGACATCGTCACCACGATGTCGGGGCAGACCATCGAGATCATCAACACCGATGCCGAAGGCAGGCTCGTGCTCTCCGACGTCCTGCACTACGTGAACAAGCGCTTCAAGCCGAAATTCATGGTCGATCTCGCCACCTTGACCGGCGCGATCATCGTCGCGCTCGGACAGGAATATGCCGGGCTGTTCGCCAACGACGACAAGCTCGCCGATCGCCTGATCAAAGTCGGCAAGGAGACCGGTGAGCGCGTGTGGCGGATGCCGCTGGGGCCGGAATACGACAAGATGATCGATTCGAAGTTCGCCGACATGAAGAATACTGGGGGTCGCCACGGCGGCGCCATTACCGCCGCGCAGTTGTTGCAACGCTTCGTCGACAAGACGCCATGGGCACATCTCGACATCGCCGGTACCGGGATGGGCTCGCCGCAGACCGACATCAACAAGAGCTGGGGCTCCGGCTTCGGCGTGCGACTGCTCGATCGGCTGGTGGCGGAATATTACGAGCGGTGAAATGACCGAGATGCTGTTCTACCACCTGGAGCACCAGCCGCTCGAGCGCGTGCTGCCAACGTTGCTCGAGAAATCGCTCGAGCGCGGCTGGCGCGTCGTCGTGCAAGCCTCGTCCGAGGAGAGGATCGAAGCGCTCGACGCGCACCTGTGGACGTTCCGGGACGACAGCTTTCTCCCGCACGGCACCTGGCGCGAGGCCGAGGCCCGCTCGCAGCCG
>JGI12053J15887_10000634_pt1 | contig 14727 bp, 14 predicted proteins | sample MedBloCAOM1_O3_FD_15887 | JGI IMG/M metagenome (IMG submission 15887)
TTTCGGCTGAAGCTCCAAAGGAAGATCTCCAATTTCATCGAGAAATAACGTGCCTCCATGTGCGGCCTGAAAGCGCCCGATGGTCTGCTCGATCGCCCCGGTGAAAGCACCTCGTTCATGACCGAAGAGTTCGCTTTCCAATAAAGCTCCCGGAATTGCCGCGCAGTTAAGGCCAACGAACGGCCCCCTCTGGCGGGGACCTGAGTTATGAATTGCACGAGCGATCACTTCTTTACCCGTTCCTGTTTCACCTTGAACCAAAACGGCACATTCCGCCGGGGCTACGACCCGCACGTCCTCGAGTAGAGCTTGAAATCTTTCGCTTGAGCCAATCAGGTCTGGAATAGTCATGATCTCACCTTTTCCCGAGAGCGCTATGGAGTCGTCTCGTGGTTCTCCGAAGTTTTGCTGAGAGCTATCTTGATGGCTCGAAGCAATTCCCGAGCATCAAATGGTTTAGAAATAAACGAGGCGGCACCTTGTGCGAGGGCACATCGTTCTACCTCATCCTCGTGATGACCTGTAATGAAGATGACAGGAAGTTCCGGGCGTTCGAGCCGGACGCAGCGCTGCAAGTCGAGACCGCCCATCCCTGGCATACGGACGTCTGTAATCAAACAGCTCGTCCCTGCCAGAAGACCTCCTTTCAGGAAATCCTCTGCAAGCGAAAACACCCGCGCGGTGAATCCGGCAGATTCAATAAGACTTTCCAGGGATTCTCGAACCCTGCGATCATCATCGACAATAGCTATGACGGGTTTTGCAATGCCATCCATCAAGAAGGGCCAACCTCTATCCACACTCCGATAGTAACGGGAAGAAGGTGGGCTGCCTATTATGTCTTTATATAAGCCACTAATCTNCTCAGGAAATCCCCAGCTTGCCTGCCATTTTGACCAGATCTGCCAACGATGACGCCGCCATCTTCCGCATGATCTGTCCCCGATGGACCTGGATAGTGATCTCACTGGTGCCGAGCTCAGCGGCGGTCTGCTTGTTGAGGAGTCCGGCTGTCACGAATGGCAAGACTTCCCTCTCTCGTGGCGTCAGAAGTGCGTAGCGCTTTCNTAACTCCGCCACTTCCGCTCTCCTAAGCCGTGCCTCTCGATCTTGCGCGATCGCGGCGTCAATTGTCCGTAGAAGTTCCTGATCATCAAAAGGCTTCAGGAGAAACTCAATGGCTCCTGCCTTCATGGCACGTACAGAGGATGGCACATCTCCGTGCCCCGTGACAAAAACAATTGCTGGTGCATCACTGCCGGCAATTTCCTGCTGAAGTTCCAGGCCGCTCATGCCTGGTAGCTCCAAATCCAATATCAAACATGCGGGGGAATCTGGTTTTTGGAAATTCAAATACTCTGCGGCGGAGGTGAAGACCTCAACGCGAAGCCCCACAGATAATAGGAGACTGGTTAGCGCCTCGCGTACGCGATAATCATCATCCAGCACGTAAACGATGGGGGTGTCCTGCGTCACGTGGCTTGCCTCGATCCGAGAGGCAGAGTGAAAAAGAACGTCGTTCCTGGACCTGGAGATGAGGTAATCCCCAGGCGACCGCCGTGCGCTTCCACGATCGAACGACAGATTGACAGCCCCATTCCCATTCCCCTCTCCTTTGTAGTGTAAAAAGCCTCGAAGACTTTCTCCGAATCTGCCAAACCAGTGCCGTAATCCCGGATCTCCACGAGGATGGTGTCTGAACTCTGCAACTTCGATCGGATGTGAAGCTTCTTAGGGCGATTAGTCACAGGTTCCATCGCCTCGATTCCATTGAGGAGTAAATTGAAGATCACTTGTTGCAGCTGCACACGATCGCCGAGGGTCAGGGGCAACTCCGTTTCCAAATCGGCTTCGATCGCGATTCGTTTTCTCACGGTCTCGTTGTGGACCAGACTAAGCACTTCCTCGATGACTTCATTGACGCTCAGAGCGACTTTCTCGGGCGCGGTCTTTTTGAAAAGCGCCCGTATGTGCCGCACTACCTCACCAGCATCCTTGCCATCACGGATGATCCTCTCTGCGGCCGTTCTTGCGTTGGTCAAATTTGGCTGCTCTGCAGAAAGCCATTGCAGACATGCCTGGCCATTCGCCACTACTGCACTCAGTGGTTGGCTGATTTCATGCGCTGTAGCGGCGGCGAACTCGGCNACAGTTGCGATCTGCGTTGCTCGAGAAAGTTGGGCCTGAGTTTTGGTCAAAGCCTCGTCAATCCGGCGACGAGATTCTTCAATACGCCTCTTGGCCTGGATCAACTGATGCGTCGTAAGCGCCGTTACAACAAAGACACCGAATCGGAAATAGGACGACGAAGGGCTTGATATGGAGAGTGGAGAGGGCAGGAAAAGGAAGTTGAAAGCGATCGCGGAGAATCCAACGGCTAAGAGTCCAGGTCCTCTGCCCCCAAATAGACCGCTCACTATTATGGCGAGCAGAAAGCACGATGATGGAGCGTCTAAAGGACGAGCGAGCGCCAGTGCAACTCCACAAGCAAACACTGCCAATCCATAATGTTGTAGATGCGAGTGCTTGCTCATTGCCAAGTTGCTCCGGTACGCACGATAATTTTTGATCGTATCGGATCGCATCGCCGTAAGCCAGTACGAAGGGACCATAATCAGGTAGATTTGAACTAATCCGGCCCACTCACACTGAGAGGATTAGATCTGCACTGCAGAGCTTCTGTAGTGCTTATTCGTGGATATCAGCGGGATAGCAGCCGTTTCGCTTTCAAATTCAACGCCCTCTCTGCCCACATCAGTTAATTTTGAAAAGGGGTGCCGAAAGAGAAGATGTGGGAGATCGTCAGCGTAGCGCCGTAGGTCTCGAACTGCCCTGGACACGGAGGGGGGAACTTGCAAACGTGAATGCTTGCGTTTCCATCTTGTCAGCTCTCTTTTTGAGGCTTGTGCGTGAATATTTTGATCGATAAACCGCGCTGCTGAATGACAGTTACGAGTCTTCAGCGTCGCAAGAAACTGAACGGCTATCCGGAGATCACCGCCTGGTTTTCTGCCGGAATCTTCTTGATGGTCGCCTCATCGATGTTGAGATGTGAAGTCACCATTTCAGGCGGGAGACGTCTGATCCAGTTGTTCATGGAGAAGTCNATGTACTGGTCGGCCNTGAACATTTCGAGAAAGATCAGGTCTGTATCGCCTGTGTTCTCGATGTAGTGACCGGCCACTGGTGGAACGTAGCCAACGTCATTGGCATTGAAGTCCATCGTGCGCGCCCTGCCCGGGGGCATATATATAGTCATGCGCCCCTTGCCCGCGAGGTAGAACTGCCACTCGGAGGCATTTGGATGCCAATGCAACTCGCGCATGCCTCCCGGCTTTATGGTGACCAGTGCAGCGGCAATATTCTTAGAGGCTGGGAAGTTGTGGGAGTCGACGACGCGGACTTCACCTCCCTGTGTTTTCTTTGTGGGAGCCATCGCTTCCATCTTGAAGGTGTATCGGATGGGAGACTCTACACTCTTCCCGCCGACTGCTGCCTTGTCCTGCGCCAGCGATGCAGGAAGTTTCGCAGGAAAGATATAGAGTTCATCGGTCGGCAACTTTGCGATAGCGCTCCGATCGAGATTAGAGTTCTTGGTCAATATCTCAGGAGGGGTATGTGCGACCCACTCGGAGATGAGGAAAGTGTTATCTTCCGAGAACATGCCTTCATCAAAGACGAGCAGGAACTCGCAACCGTCATCCGGCCCCATACCTTGAATGGAATGCGGATACCCGGCGGGGAAGTACCAGAGGTCGCCCTTGCTCACGTCGTCGATGAACATCGTTCCATCGGGGTTCAGAACGGTCACGCGAGCATTGCCATAGAGCATAATGGCCCATTCATCTGCCGTGTGCCAGTGCAATTCGCGGAAGCTGCCACGGGTAAGCCGCATGTTAACGCCGGTGAGGTCTGTTGAGGGAGGCAGTTCGCGCTGGGTTACCTGGTGCGTCCAGCCGCCTTCCTCCACGCGCTTCCTCGCAAGGTCGAAGGAATACCAGATGGGTCCGATGTCTCCATGATCGGTTGGAGGTGGGATGTTTGAATTCGGATTCTCATCCAGAAGTGGTTTGTTCTCCTGCCCTGGATTGCTCGAGGAACGATCACGTTCAGCCTTACGAGTGTCCTCGCGCTGTTGTGCGTCGGCGGTCAGTCCGACGAACGCCGCCGCGGCGAGTGCGGCAGAGCCGGCTCCTAGGAAACTCCGCCGTGATGGGCTCTCTACGAACTCGATCTCCTTTTTTTGATCGCTCATCGTATTCTCTCCTATTCTTCAATCCAACGAATCGCGACAGTCAACGAATTCGCCTTCTCTGCTGAGAGCAATCGGAGAGCCAATCACTATGAGCTTGAGTCGGCCGCAGCGTTGCGGCCCTCAACCTATGTCTTTTTCGAAACTTCACGGCGAGGACCTACGTTAGTCTCTCTCACTAAGCCCAGATTCAGTGGCAGCTTCAATATCAATTTGTGTCGACGTAGCGCTAATGCGTGCCCATTCTTCGACAGAGACGGAGAGAAAATCGATGGCATAGTTATGTTTCGCCATCGAGCGGCGACAAAGTCAGTCATATCATCTCCGCACATTCATAGTCAGGACGTTGTTTCCAAATCCGGCTATAACGGAGCGCCGAAACACACGTTTGAGGAAGATCGCATTTTCTATTTGGAACAAGGGCTGTGAAGAATAGGTCATACATTGCAGCAGTCTGGGTTATGCAGTGGGCTATGTTTTTTTGGCCAGAGCGGGGATGGCGTCTGCCGGTCCACATCATCAGACGCCACCTCGTCCGTTCGGGTTTAATCCGTCGGAGTCCTTGAATTCCGCCCCAAAATGCCGGGAAATCATTATTGCTGTTCGATTTTCTGTACGGCCCTGGTCCCCAACATGGTTAGTTGACGACGCCGCTGCACCTGATTAATCGCCAACTGTTGCCCCCTTCGTAGTGTCGAAAAACGTTCGGCCTCTGTCGAGATTTCGACGGAGCCTCCTGACGGTTTTCAAACAGCCTAAACCTACCCCCCGAACAACACTCCTTAATTCAGTTATATCGCAGATGCTCCTTTGCACTAGGTTCTGGCACTGCAAATGCATTCACGCTATTGAAGAGCTAAATCAGCCTTCAATGCCCAGGAGGACACAATGCGTTCTGAGCTGGTTTTCAGCGCAATGGCACACATTCCAAACCGTTTTCTACTTACGAAGCTCGCCTCGAAGGCGACCCGCAAATTCCACAGACCAAATACTCGTATACAAGACACGACGAACGATGTACTTGTGCGCTTCAGTCGTGCCAACCCAATAGCAAACGTACGAAATATGCCGCAACGGACAGCCATTCCGCTGCGCCGCGCAAGCTAGAGAAAGAGGTAAATATGCTGGAGTCCGTGCATGCCTTTGACGAGAGAGCTACAACATACGCAACTGGCACCGACTGCTGGAATATCTTGACCGACGAGATGCACAGTCTGTACCTGCTGTCGTTCCTGCTAACCGCTGACCTAGACAAGGCCGAGCAGTGTTTTGTCAGCGGGATGGGAGAACGCGAGGAGGAACTCGGTATTTTCATGGCGTGGGCGCAAGCATGGGCTCGACGCACGATTCTCAAGCGTGCGATCCGGATGATCATGCCTGCGCCGGAGCGCACGGATGACTTCTCGTTCGCCCTCCTCAGAGGATCGGAAGCGCCCCGAAAAACCAATCTGTTTGACGCGATTGTCGGACTCAATGCGTTCGAACGTTTCGTCTATGTGATGTCGGTTCTAGAAAAGCAGTCCGATGACGACTGCTCCGCTCTCCTTAGATGCTCGCGGCGGGATGTCATAATAGCGCGCGAGTTGGCACTCGAACGTCTGGCAAACACTCACAATCCCTGCGATCAGCCCGTAGAGACAGTGGGGGCTTGGCGAACAATGTTCGCGAATCATCACGCCTGACCTGCACACATCTTCTGCGATCGCAAGGGGCCGAGAAGAGTAGCATCAGGCAGAGGTTTGCTCCTGACACCTTCAGACAGTGGTAAAGCCTGCGATCCTTTTTGATCCGACGATCTGCCAGAAGCTTGCGAGCGCGCCTCCTAGATCAGAGGCCGTCGCTCCAACTTGGATTAGTCTCTCCGATACGCTCACACGACAGAACGGGTGTCGCAATCCACTCCGCTGATTCACCGTGAAGGCAAATTGCCGATTGCCCAATAGTCCTATCTGCAGCCGGCTGGATTCTTGTTGCTCATTTCCTTGCCCCAACCGGCAAAGCAGTGGAGGTCGAGGTTGAACCAGACTGTGTATTGAGCGCCTGGCCTATCAGCCGCCTAAGTTTCGCGCGTGCCCGTGATACATGCGCCTTCACCGTTACATCTGCTACCCCCAGAATCTGTGCTGCTTCGCTTGTAGTCAGGCCATCCAGGTCACGCAGCTGGAAAGCAGAGCGCGACGCAGGGGGAAGTTCCTCTACAAATTGCATCAGATGCCCATACAGTTCCGACTGTATACATTCATCTTCAGGACTTGGTCTCTGGTCCGTTAACCGGTCTGACACGCTATATCCCGGCTCCTCCCCAAATTGCTCATCAAGCGACGTGTGGATCTGACGTGGCCGTCTTCGCAATTGTGTCAGGGCGGAATTGATGACAATGGTGGTCAACCATGTCGACATTTTCGACCGCCCCTTGAATTGGTTCAAATGCCGACAAGCGGAGAGGAGAGCATCCTGGACTGCATCCTCAGCATCGGCAGCATTCCCAAGGTATCGATAAGCCCTTCTGTAAAAGGACGGCATGCTCCGCGCGAGAACGTCCTGCATCTCCTGAGTTTCTTTTTCAAAGGTGCAGACGTCGAGACGTTGCTCGCTTCCGATGTTTGACTCTGTCTTTTGCATGTTGTCTGACTCCCGGTCCCCACTACAAGATGCACGCCGCTTGCCAAACAAGCTCAAATAACTTAGCTGCGTATTTTCAGCGACATGGCCTATGCTGATAGGTTTTGAATGACCTCATCAACTCCGGACGAGTGTCGTGGAATCGACACAACGTCCGCATTTCGACGATCTCTCAAAAGCACTCCCATACCGAAACACTTGTGTCTACCTCAGTGACACGTTCAGGTCTTCCAAAGGGAGAATGCATGAGACACAAACCCTGCGGAGATACATGACAACCGACCCGGCGATGGAAGCTCGGCAAGTAAGTCGGCCAGAGCGCAGGAGGTGTCTGCCGGTCTCGAGTAAGTATCAGTCGAAATGCGGTCGCTGCTTGGCGCTTTGCCGACACCCAGGCGTGCAGTTGCTCTGTCCGCTGGGGCAAATCTAACCCGCGAAAGATATGGAGAGAAACTGGTTAGGTCAATTTGTGTAGCCGACTAAGAAACGCATCGAGAGTGGCATTACAGATGCTCCTAGAAAAAAGACGCATGCGGTAAATGCGAATGAAAATCGAGGAGATCTTATGAAGAAGATAAGCAAACTAGTTGTTAGGATGGGGTTGTTATCGCTGTTGTCCGTGTTGCCACTGGCCGCACAGATCGTTGACGGCGTGGAGTTTACAACCTCATTCCCGTTTTACGCAGGCAACGCCAAAATGCCGGCGGGCTCCTACAAAATCACCCAGTCCGATATGGATGAAAGCATATTGCAGATCCAGAGCAATGATGGCGTGCATTCGGCACTCGTTGAATTCATACCCACACATTCTGCGCAGCCTCATCCCCACTCCGATGTCACCTTCCACAAATACGGCGACACCGAGTACCTAAACCGGATTTGGGTTGAAGGGCAGCAATATGGAATGAAGGTCGACCCTACTAAAGCCGAAATGAAAACAGCCGCGAACGCTAACGTTGTGGAACATTCACTGTCCGCCAAGCTGCGGTAGTGAACAGCACNCTCCATAAAGCTTCATCGAGGCGACAAGAGTGGTATACCGCACATCGGAGCTGGCTGACATTAGGCGTTTNTGGATGGCATTAATAAGAAGCAGACGTGTGGTGATGCGGAACCGCTTAGCGAGTTCCACATCATCACACNCCGCTCNANCCGTTCAGCCTTGAGCGGCCCGGGGCGTAGTTGAAATCCTCGGCACCGCAGAATATGGGGAGCCTCAATTTGAAGGAGCCGTTACCAGTTGATCGAAAGAGGCGGTTGAGCTCGGTCCTAGGATTCGGGCGGGTTCAGCGCAGACCCGAAATCGACGCGCTGCGCGGCGTCTTCTTGGTCTGGATGACTCTCACGCATCTTCCGACACACCTCAGCGACCTCGTTAATGAGCCGTTCGGCTTCGTCTCCTCTGCGGAAGGTTTCGTCTTCCTCTCTGCCCTGCTTGTAGCGCGGCTATATATCCGGCAGGCGGCAGAGGCCGGGACCGCTCTGCGGACAAAACTCTGGAAGCGCGCACTGCGCATTTACGGATATCACCTGATCCTGCTCGCGTTCGCCTTCACTATGGCGGCCACCTTCGCCGTGTTGGCGCACAGGCTCGCACTGATCAACCTGCTCGACTTCTATCTCGCACATCCCTTCCCCGCAATTATCGGCTCGCTTCTGCTCATCTATTGCCCGCCGCTGCTCGATATCTTGCCAATGTACGTAATCTTTCTGTTGATCACGCCATTTCTACTTGCCATTGCGGCACGCCGAGGCTGGAAAGGCATCTTTCTGGCCAGTGTGTCTGTGTGGTTGTTTGCGCAATTCGGCCTGCGGGCGTGGGTTCACGATGTGGTCGTTCACATCACTACCCTGCAGATTCCGCTGCAGGACACTGGCTCCTTTAATCTCTTTGCCTGGCAGATGGTCTGGGTGTCCGGATTGTGCATTGGCGCCGCCTCCGCTCAGGAAGGTCGCTCCTTCAGGCGCCCGCCCCGTTTCACCTATCAGGTTAGCGCCCTTATCTGCATCTTTTTCATCGGCGTGCGGCACAACTGGTTCGGGAACCATCTCACTCAGCAGGTGCTCGGCATGCAACTGGATAAGTGGCAGCTCGGACCGCTGCGGCTGGTTAACTTAATCGCCTTTGCGTGCATCATCTACTGGTCGCGAAAACTGCTCACGCGACTGTTTCTGATCGAGCCCTTCATCATGCTCGGCAAGGCGTCGCTCCAGGTCTTCTGCGCCCACCTGGCCTTCGTCTTTGTCGGCCTCGCGCTCTTATATGGAACGGTCAGCCAGCTTCACGGGCTCGATGCGGTCGGCTTAGTCGCGTTGACCTTCGTTGGCCTGATATTCGTCGCTCTTTGTAAGATCCGACACGAAAGACGGGAACAGGCAACCAATAATTCGCAATTGAGGATCAACCCGCCTCACATACGTTTAGGATTGACCGGTGACTAACAACGACTGCAAGCCAATACTAGAACCTGCACTCAGGAAATAACGAGTTAGGCATTCGTGCTCCTCAAATCGAGACGAAGGAAGAGACGTCGATATCCGAGTGGCTCGACACTCTCAATGTACTGGAGAGAATCTCAGTCAACCTGCATATGGATTTTAGAGACCCATCGCGTGACGTGTTTCACTGTTTCGCTACGCCGCTCCCTCGCGGGCGTTTCTCCAAAGATCGATGGCGCCCTCTTGCGCATAGCGATCGATCTCACTCAGCTCTGTATCCGTGAACTCAAGTTTCTTAACAGCATCGAGCGAATTGTCTAGCTGCTCCACATTGCGAGCTCCGACGAGCGCCGAGGTGACCCGTTTGTCACGCAGCACCCACGCAATCGCCATCTGGGCCAACGTCTGCCCGCGCCCGCTTGCGATTTCGTTCAGCGCACGCACACGTTTGAGATTTTCCTCGCTTAGGAAGTCCTTCTGAAACGAACCTTCTGCCTTCGCGCGCGAATTCTCAGGAATCCCGTTCAGATACTTGGTCGTCAGTAGGCCCTGGGCCAGAGGCGAAAACGCAATACAGCCGACGCCCAGCTCCTCCAGCGTGCCGAGCAACTCCTCCTCAACCCAGCGGTTCAGCATAGAGTAAGACGGCTGATGAATGAGCAGCGGTACACCTTCGCTCCTCAAAATCTGTGCTGCCTCGCGCGTTCGCTCCGGACTGTACGATGAAATGCCCACATATAAAGCCTTGCCTTGCCGGACGGCCTGCACCAGCGCACCCATTGTTTCTTCCAGCGGCACATCCATCGTCGGCCGGTGCGAGTAGAAAATGTCGACGTAGTCGAGGCCCATACGCTGCAAGCTTTCGTCCAATGACGCAAGCAGATACTTCCGCGAGCCGCCCACGCCGTAGGGCCCGGGCCACATATCCCATCCCGCTTTTGACGAAACTACGAGCTCATTTCGGTAGTCACGAAAATCCTTTCGCAGAATCTCCCCGAAGTTCTCCTCGGCGGACCCATACGGTGGCCCATAGTTATTCGCCAGGTCAAAATGGGTCACGCCGCGATCGAACGCTCGCCGGATCACTGCCCGTCCGGTTTCGAAGACATCGACGCCACCGAAGTTCTGCCACAGCCCAAGAGATACTGGCGGCAATACGATCCCCGATTGCCCGCACCGACGAAACTGCACTCCGTTATACCGCTTCGCATCGAACGTATAACTCATCTGCAAAATCTCCTTCTTCTTGTTTTACCTCACCTGCGAAAAAGGGCCTTTCCGCTAACGAGTAGCTGGGAAAGAGGGGCGCGGCTCCCTAAGCAACAGCCCACTTCTTTCAGCTTGATGCTGTTTCTAGCGATGGCCGCCGCCTGCGTGGCCGCCGCCTACGTGACCGCCGCCACCCCGCATCTCGTTTCCATGGAAGTGGTTGAAGGCCTTGTCTCCACGTCCCGGAAATGGACCATGGTAGCCGTGATGTGGATCAAAGCGGTTATCAACGTAGCCGTGAAAGTCGCGGGAGCCGTGGAACCATGGTCCGGCTCCGATGAAGACGCCTCCGCTGAACCACTCGGGGCCGTAGTAGCCGTAGGGAGCGCAGCTGTACGGTGCATAGTCGAAGTAGCCATACGGGCAAACCGGCGCTGCTCCGATATTGATGGAGACCTGGGCGGCGGGTGCTGAGCGCGGGAAGCTCAGCAAGGCGGCAATCAGGGCGGGAAGGGCAAGGAATTTCCAATGGCGCATAAGTAAAGTTCTCCTCCGTGCCTTAGACAAAACTGAACACGATGGGTTGCAGCAAAACTGCACAGGAGCGAGAAGTGCGCTATCTTGCGCACGAGTCTTTGCGGTCGGCGCGATCTTGCTTGCCTCTCGCCTCATCGGTACCCATCGGCCCACGTTTGCGAGATGTTCTATTTGCTTGGTCACCGGTCCTTGATTCAGCTGCCGCAGACTCGGGTTCGAGATACTTCGCGGGCCATCAACCGAGATGTGCCTTCCCAAACTCGTCTTAGCCAAGTGTCAATCAGCCAAGTGTCAAATAGGTGTCGACGCTTTTGTACCTCTGTCGAAATTTCGACCAACACCTCTGCTGCGTTCATTGCGCGCCAGAACTGTTCGCGCCGCAACACGCTTATATCCAAGGTCTCGCAGGGATTGATCCTTTGTACAAGCTCTGGCATTGCAATTGCTCCCAGACATCGAGGAGGCGTCCGGGCCATCAAGCGAGTTAGCGGAACCTCTTCTTCGCTGAAGGCGAACTAGAATCTGGCCACATGACATAAAGAGAGGTAAAGGCAATGATCACCGCGAAGCGATTTGCACATTTGTTGGTCTTTTGTCTGGCGACCACTCTCGGATACTCACAGGACCTCGATAGCGAATATGTGTCCCCGGTGCACCCTGTACCACGAGGCCAGGCTCCAGGCATGAAAATTCAATTGCTGAAGGGCGGAATGGAGAATATGGAGTATGCCGTTATCTTTGCGAAAGGGGACGAGGCTTTTTCCGGATTGCAGGAGTTCGCCGAGAAATACCAGATACAAAGCGCCCATTTCACCGCTATAGGCGCGCTAAATGGGGCTACTCTGGCCTGGTTTGATCCCCAACGGAAAATGTATCGGAAGATTCCCATCGACGGTCAGGTCGAGGTAGTTTCAATGATCGGCGATATCGCACTCTATCAGGGAAAGCCCACCGTGCATACGCACATGGTGGTAGGACTACCCGATGGAACAACGAAGGGCGGACATGTTCTGGACGCACATGTATCCCCAACCCTGGAGGTAATTGTCACGATCGACCCGATAGCCATGCATAAACGGCTTGACCCCGCGACAGATCTAACCCTGATCGATCCAACTATGAAGGAATGAAGCTGTAATCGCATCGGCGCGAGATTTCAATGAACACGGAGAGGACATTGATATGGATGAAATACGAGTGATAGCAAGGGCATTGGCGCGGGCGGGAAAAGAGGACAAGCTTCGAAACACATTAGTTGGAATGCTGACGCCCACGCGCGCTGAGCCGGGATGCAGACTCTACGAGCTCTATGAGTCCAACAACAGGGGACTCTTTTACTTTTATGAGGAGTGGGAAAGTCAAGACGCACTCGACCGCCATACAAAGACACCGCACTATAGGCAGCTGACGCAAAATGTTCGCGATTTGCTCGAAGGAGCTTTTGAAGTCAACATTTTGGATTCGCTCGGTTAGTTACGGCGCAAGTTTAGAGGAATCGACAACCGCTACGAGTAACGGATGCCGAATCGCAGCGAGGAGATAACGTGAGTGGCATACCTGAAAACATGATCAATAGTCGCACAGCCAGAATTGGATTTATCGGCCTCGGTCTTATGGGAAGCCGATTGACGCGACGCTTGCACTCGTTAGGTTGGAATGTTCAAGCATGGAATCGTAGTCCAGGTCCGGCAAAATCGCTGGCTCGCTATGGGGTAGTGATCTCATCGTCGATTGCGAAGCTCGTTGCCGATTCTGACGTTATCCTTTCTTCCTTGGCCAATGACGAGGCAGTTAACTCCGTGTATTTCGACAATGACGGTGTCTTTTCTTCGGCAAAGCCCGGAACCATCATTCTTGAAATGAGCACGATCTCGCCAGAACTATCCCGCCTTCTCCATCAGGAAGCATCCGAACGAGGCGTTGATTTACTAGATCTGGCTATCTCCGGTTCAACGCCGGCGGTCGAGGCAGGAACCATCACGCTACTCGCTGGTGGCGACCAGAATACCTTTCAGAAGTGCACTTCCATCTATGAGTCTCTCGCTAAACAATGGTTCTTAATAGGGCCTGGTTCTTCTGGCATCTTGATGAAGTTGGCTGTCAATCTTCTCCTTGGGGTCGAGATGCAGGCAATTGCGGAAGCCGTTTCCCTGGGAGAGCATCTTCGAATTGATAGGAATGTCCTGCTCGATGTTCTGTCCAAGACGACCGTGATACCTCCGGCGTTTGTAGGAAAAGTTCAAAAGATTAAGGACCACGACTACTCCCCGGAATTTCCGCTAAGGCTGATGAGCAAGGACATGGATCTGGTGATAGAAGCCGCAAAGAATTCGGGTGCGGATTTGCCAGCGGCCAGAGTTGCCCGATCTGTGCTCGCCTCCAACCTGTCCTCAAGTGGTGATCAAGACTTATCTGCAATAACGCCTTTCATGGTCGGTCGACAATGAGGAGTTAGGTTTACGCGCTGTGGTGCAAACGACGAATCGAAACAACGAATCGATTGGAGTATTGGGGCCGCAGGCAGCGAGGCCGAAGCAGAAATCGCTGGTCGGGGCGGAGGGATTCGAAGACCAGCCTCCGTAGTCCGCCCTGTTTCTGAATTCACGGGACATCTGTCGCAACTCGCTGACTAAGCGATTTCCCTGAAGTCTCTGGCTTCCCCTGTTGTCTATAGATTCTTCCCTGGGGAACCAATTTCCACAAAAAAGCGGTATCACTGGTATTACCCCCCTTTTCGCACTAGGCAGCTTGGCGATGCAGTGTCTGGCAAAGACGAAGGTAGAGCCCCATGAGTTCACCATTGCGTGCCGCAGCAGACTCGCTTTAATGAGAAACGAATGGAAGTGGAAACCGATCTAATGACGGAAACAATACACGAACACGCGAAACGACATTATATATAGAGCGTGCTGTCTGGCACTCAGCGAGTAGCCACACTTCCGTCGTCGAACGGAATCTCGATGTGCGTTCGTCACACTGTTGTTGTCTGGGCTTCAGTAGTCTCATGTCCATCCTGTGTCGTTTCCCATTTGATCCATTTGAGATCGAGTACAAAGATCGAGTAGAAGACCGGAACCAGGAGCAAGGTGATGAAGGTAGCGACGGCGAGACCGCCGATCTGGGCGTAGCAGAGAGGTTTCCAGAGCGGGCCACCTTCGAGTGCGAGTGGGAACAAGGCAAGAATCGTTGCGCCCACGGTGATCATTACGGGGCGAATACGTTCAATCCCGGCATCCGGAAGAGCAAGCTCAAGCGGCTCTCCTTTTTCGTGCATCTCCTCGATGAAGTCGAACAGCACGATCACATGGCTGACAATGACACCGATCAGACTTACTACGCCGAGAAAGGCCATGAAGCCGAACGGCGTGTGCATGACTTCCAACGCAATCAGCGCACCGATAGCACCGTACGGGGCCGCAGCAAAGACAAGGAGAGGCTTGACGGCATTGTTGAACTGGATGAGAAGTGCGAGATAGATACCGACGAGCGAGATCAAGAGTACAACAGCTAGATTGAGGAACCCATCAACCTGCTTCGCCTGTTCGCCTCCGATTTCGAGTTGGTATCCGGGAGGCAGGTTCTTCTTGAGAGCATTAAGCTTCGATTGTGCAGGTCCAAGCACTTCGGATGCGAGCACACCGGGTGCGGGAAAGCACAGGACTGAGATG
>JGI12053J15887_10000635_pt1 | contig 14706 bp, 16 predicted proteins | sample MedBloCAOM1_O3_FD_15887 | JGI IMG/M metagenome (IMG submission 15887)
TCAAGGCCGAACTCGACGACGCGCGCCGCCTCAAGGAAGAGGCCGCGAAGCTGCTGGCGGAATACCAAGCCCGCCGCGCCAGCGCGGAGCGAGAGGCGCAGGAAATCATCGCCTCGGCGAAAGCCGACGCCGAACGTATCGCGGCCGAAGCCAAGGCCAAGATGGAAGACTTCGTCGAGCGGCGCACCAAGACCGCCGAGAGCAAGATCGCGCTGGCCGAAGCCCAGGCGCTGGCCGACGTCCGCGCGGCCGCCGCCGAGGCCGCGGTTACGGCGGCTTCCGTGATCCTGCAGCAATCGGTGAAGGGCCAGGTCGCCGACGAATTGCTGGCGAAGGGCATTGACGAGGTCAAGGCGAAGCTGAACTGACTCGGTCGTCATGCCCCACGAAGCCGGGGCATCCAGTACGCCGAGGCTTCCCGATTCGATCCTTCCCGATTCAATCATTGACAGCTGTGATTACTGGGTCCGCGCCCTTCGCGGGGACGACGGCTTGGGATTGCCGCGAGCGCGTAGCCTCATTTCTTCTTCACCGCCTTCGGTTTTGGCTCGGGTTTGAGGGCTTGCGGGTCGAAGCCGATATAGAAGATGTAGGAGTCGGCCGTGGCTCCGGGGGGCACCGGATAGACCAGGTCTTCGGCGACCAGGGCAAACGGTTCGCTGCTGTCTTCCGACATCGACACCGTGGTCTGGTAGGCCTTGGTGGCGATGGTCTTTTCCGTCACGCCGCCCTGCACCACGGCGACACGAAGCGGAATCGCAACGCTCGAGGGCGCGCCGGCGGGACCTGCGATGACGCGGCCCTGAATGCCGATCCGCGCGGTGATCTGGTCGCCGATTTTCGTACATTGCCGCGCGGTGCGGGTGATCGTCGCCTGATAGCGCAGGTCGTTGCCGACCGGCTGCTTGCCCGGCGCGGCCACCGCATAGGTCGAGGCGCCGGCGCGAATGCTGACCGGCGGACAGGTCAGGTCATTTTCGCCTTCGGGCGGAACGGTCTGGGCATCCTCGGCGGGCGCTTCCGTCTTGCCGCCGAAAAGACTCTTGAAGCGATCGCCGAGCGATTGCGAAGACGCCGGCGAAGCAAATACGCCGCTACCAACTCCGAGCGCGACCGCGGCCGATATCGCGATCCTCCGAGACAGCACAGCCGTCATGATCCCACGTTTTTCACCCATCCGACGTCGTTCGCACCTTCCGACCATTCTCCGCGGGCCGCGTTATAACAGCGCAATGGCGGCGAACCCAAGGCATGCGCCAAATTGCGAAAACCAAGGGTCAGCCGCGAAAATCCTCATGCAGCAGGCCGAACAGCAAATGGTCCTGCCAGACGCCGTTGATGCAGAGATAGCGCCGCGCCAGACCCTCGCGGCTGAAACCGCATTTCTCCAGCACCCGGATCGACGGCGTATTGGAGGGGATGCAGGCAGCCTCGATGCGGTGAAGGTTGAGCTCGCCGAACAGCGAGGGCAGCAGCACGCGCAGCGCCGACGTCATGTAGCCGCGATGCGCATGAGGCTCGCCGACCCAATAGCCGATGGTGCCGGCCTGGACGATGCCGCGGCGAACATTCGCCAGCGTGATGCCGCCGATCATCGCGCCGTCCGATTCGCGGAATACGATAAACGGATAGGACCGGTCGGCGGCGATGTCTTCGGCATAGCGGCGCAGCCGCCGCCGGAAGCCCGAGCGGGTCAGATCGTCGGACGGCCAGATCGGCTCCCATGGCGTCAGATATTCCCGGCTATGTTCGCGCAGTTGCGCCCATTGCAGAAAATCCGACATTTGCGGCGCGCGCAGCCACAGGCCATGGCCGCGCGGGGCGACTGCGGCCGGTCCGCTGGATGGAAGCCGAAACAGGGCCATATCTGCTACTCCCGGTGCCCGAACCCCTTCAGCGCACCTGCTCTCAGTGAAGGCGCGCCTTGACCTTCGACCTGGTCAATCCTTCCGCAAAAGTCACCGCCGTGTCCAGACCCCTTCCGCTGCCTAGCGCCACGACCGCCGGGCGGCTGCGCGACAACAGCGCCCGCGCGGCATTCCGCGTCGATTCCACGCTGACGGCATCGATCCTGGCGACCAGCTCTTCCACCGTCAGCGGGCGTCCATAGGCAAGCACATGGCGTGCCAGCTGTTCGGCGCGCGAACTGCAGCTTTCGAGCGCCATCAACAGCCCCGCCTTCATCTGCGCCTTGGCGCGCGCTAGTTCGGCCTCGGTCAAGGTTTCCACGGCGTCATTGATGACGTCGACGATGACTTCCATCATCTCGGGCGCATCGCCGGGATCGGTGCCGGTATAGAGGCCGAAAAACCCGGTGTCGCTGTAGGGCGCATGGAAAGCGTAGATCGAGTAGCACAGTCCGCGCTTCTCGCGCACTTCCTGGAACAGCCGCGACGACATTCCGCCGCCGAGGATGTTGGTGAACACCTGAAGGGAGAACAGCGACAGATCGGCTTGCGGCACGCCTTCCAGCGCCAGCGTCAGATGCGCCTGCTCGAGCTCGCGGTGCACCACGCGGGAGCCGCCCTTGCCGAACATCGCCGCCTGCGGCGTCGGCGCGGGCGCACCGTTGAAGCTTGCGAACCGCCGCGTGACTTCCTCGACGATCCGCTTGTGGTCGACCGCGCCGGCCGCCGCCACCACCATGTCCGGACCGCGATAATGCGTGGAGAGATAGCCGCGCAGCATGTCGCGATCGAATTTCTTCAGGGTCTTCGCCGTTCCCAGCAACGAGCGTCCCATCGGCTGATCCGGGTAGCACAATTCGTTGAGATGCTCGAACACCAGATCGTCGGGCGTATCCTGCGCCGCGCCGATTTCCTGCACGATGACGCTTTTTTCGCGCTCCAGTTCATCCGGCACGAACGAGGGATTGGCGAGAATGTCGGACAGCACATCCAGCGCCAGCGGCACGTCGGCCTTCATCACCCGCGCATAATAGGCGGTGGTCTCGGTCGAGGTGGCGGCATTGAGATCGCCGCCGACCGCCTCGATTTCCTCGACGATTTCGCGCGAGGAGCGGCGCGTGGTGCCCTTGAACGCCATATGTTCGAGCAGATGCGAGATGCCGTGCTCGTTCGGCTTCTCGTCGCGGCCGCCGACGCCGGCCCACACCCCGAGCGCCGCGGTTTCCAGATGCGGCATGGTGTCGGTGATCACGGTGAGGCCGGAGGGAAGTTTGGTGACATTGACGCTCATCCGGCAACTCCTTGCTTCGCGGCTCGGCTGACCGAACGCACGAACTGCTCGACTTCAACCTGATCGTTCTTCATGACTTTGATGTGCTCGGGTTTTGTCATCAGACCTTCGAGCCAGGCCGGCAATTCCGGGCGCACGCCGCAGGCGGCTTCCACCGCATCGGGAAACTTTGCGGCATGCGCGGTCGACAGCACGATGTTGGGGATCTTCGAATCCGACGTATCGCGATCGGCCACCGCGAGCGCCACGGCGGTATGCGGATCGACGAGATCGCCGGCCTCGCGCCATGCGGCGCGGATCGCCGCGCTGGTCTCGGTCTCGTCGGCGCGTCCAGCGTCGAACTCCTCGCGGATCGCCGCCAATACCGCGTCGGGCAGCACGAAACGACCGGACTGTTTCAGCGACGCCATCAGGCGGCGAACGGTGCCGGCGTCGCGGCGGCTTGCCTCGAACAACAGCCGCTCGAAATTCGAGGAGACCTGGATATCCATCGAGGGCGAGGCCGTGGCGTGCACCTCGCGCACTTCATAGATGCCGGTCTTCAGCGTGCGCGGCAGGATGTCGTTAACGTTGGCGGCCATCCGCAACCACCGCACCGGCAACCCCATCCGCTTGGCGACGTAGCCAGCGAAGATGTCGCCGAAATTTCCGGTCGGCACGGTGAAATCAACGGTGCGCGCGGGAGCGCCCAGCGCGACGGCGGATGTGAAGTAATACACCACCTGGGCCACGATCCGCGCCCAGTTGATCGAATTGACGCCCGACAGCGAGACCTCGTCGCGAAAGCCGTGATGATTGAACAGCGCCTTCACGATCGCCTGGCAATCGTCGAACGTGCCTTCGATGGCGAGCGCGTGAACATTGGCGGCGCCGGTCGTCGTCATCATCCGCCGCTGCACGTCGGAGATGCGGCCGTGCGGGAACAGCACGACCAGGTCGACATTGTCGAGACCCGCGAAGGCATCGACCGCGGCGCCGCCGGTGTCGCCCGACGTCGCGACCACGATGGTGGTGCGCTGCGCACGCTTCGCCAGCACATGATCCATCAGCCGCGAGATCAGCTGCATCGCCACGTCCTTGAACGCGAGCGTCGGTCCGTGAAACAGCTCCAGCACGAATTGATTGGGACCGATCTGGCGCAGCGGAACCACGGCGGGATGGCGGAAGGTAGCGTAGGCCTCGTTCGCCATGCGGCCGAGATCGGCGTCCGGGATTTCCGCCGCGACAAAGGGACGGATCACGTCGACCGCGACTTCCCAGTACGACCGGCCGAGGAATCCGGCGATCGTCTCGGGCGAAAGCTGCGGCCAGGTTTCAGGCACGTAGAGGCCGCCGTCGCGGGCGAGCCCGGTCAGCATCACGTCGCAGAAGCCTAGCTGGGGGGCTTCCCCCCGGGTCGAAATGTAGCGCGTCAAGCCGCCCTCCAAAGGCTTTTGGCTACCGCCAAGCCTTTGATATGGATGGATAATCCTGTTGTGCCGATGGCAAAACCGGGCTGCACCTTAGAGCGTTTTCGGGACAATGGGAAATGCGGCGATGGGCGGAAAGATGCGGGCCTGTTCACGCCTTCGGGCAGGCCATTTGCCGGATGTGCGTCCGCGATCCCGCGGCACGATATTGCCCGGGTTTTGCAAGAAGCCGCTCGCCCCTGAGAACAGAGGGCGCAGGGGAATGCCGGGCGCACAGTGCACCCGCAGCCTCGCGTGCAAAGTAGAAAGCACACGAGTTAGTCACCACAGGTCCACCGAAATCACCCGGCATTCCCTGCGCAATGGTTTTACGGCTTACTTCGTGCTCTCCCCGGTGATCGGGCTTTTTTGTCACCGTCATCGGCGGAAATGAATTCCCGCCAACTTGACGCCGGCGTCGAGGCGTCAGGACCACACGACTTGGCCGTCCGCGAATAGCGCCTTCGCCTTTGGCGCCACCCGCGTCCATCGCATCCCGCACCCAACGTCCGTGACGATGGCGAAACGCCCCTCAGAGGGAGCAGGACGGGAATGGATATATTGCTGATTTGGGTAAATCGCGAAGCGATATATTTTTGGAAGCAAGTCTGGACAGGTAGAATCGCGTTGATCCTATTCAACAAATTAGCGTTTACGCGCAGGCCGACGATTGCCTTCCATCTTGGTCTACAGCGCAAATGATCGGCCATGACCGAGCTTTTGGACAAGGCCCTCGAAGCGGTACGGCGGTTGCCACCTCGCAGCCAGGACGAAATCGCGGAGGCCATGCTCGTCTTGTCGGCTGCCGAAGGAGAGCCGGAGGCCATCGATCCGGCACATCTGTCCGCCGTCATGGAAGGCCTCGCTCAAGCGAAAGGCCGCCGGTTTGCCACCGATGATGAGGTCGAAGCCGCGTTTCGCCGCTTCGATCAATCACGCTCCTACTCCGCCAGAGCATAAATTCGGCGCAGCTGTTTCTCTATCTTCCTTCTCAATGCGTTTTACACACAGCGGATGGCGCAACCTTTGTCCCGCATTCATCACCACAGACCAGCCGGATTCGTTGCGACCACTCGGAACGATCGCAATCGGAAAGCCATGAGGGCATTCTGGAGATCACGCCTTTATTTGAGTGGCATCCCAGCGGAGATCGTTAGCTCGTCGCCAGTCCGAACTCCGCATCGCAGGCAAATCGGTATTTGTTCCGCGGCTTCTTCCGAAAAAACTGCCGGAACGCATGCCTGGCACCTTTGTTGTTGGTTGGGCAGTTAATGAGGATTGGAACGATGAAGAGCGCATTGATTGTTTTGGCCGCGGCCGGCTTCGGCCTGGCTGCGAACGTTGCGAACGCGGAAGAAGCTCGTATCGGCGTGGGCGTTGGCCCCGTTGGCGCCGGCGTAACGGTTGGACAAAGCCCGAGCCATGAGCGCCGGACCACCGTTGTCAGGGANCGTGAGCCCCGCGATTCAACGGTCGTGATCAAGAAGGAGCGCCGGGATCCCGACCGCAAGGTCATCATCCACGAGCGCGACGACTAACAGNTCTGTAAAACGNGGAGAGCAACCATGCCCGTACTTCTGTTGTGGGCTGTCCCTGCTGCGTTCGTTGTGGCAGGTGGCGGNTATTGGCTGATGCATCTGCACTAAAAGCTAACGAGAAAGCCCCGCCNGAACAGCGGGGCTTTTTCATNTGTCTCGCGTGAAATGATGAGGGCCACAGCCAAAAACGCTTTTCCTTTTTCTCCGCGCGATTATTTTGCGACCTCCGACGATGGGGATCGAGCCATGGCGAGATCATAGGCCATCCACGGATGGCTGATTGCTTATGGCAAGGTCTGGGGGAGTTGGTTGCGCGTTAGCCGCGTTTGCCTAACCGCTTCGCGTTCACTGCAACATGCTGCCGATAGCGGTCAACTATTTGATCGCCGGAAGCGCCAACCATGAGACTTGCGGCCGCTTCGAACGCAGCAGCTATCTTTTCCCGAACCATCAGGTCGGCTTCGTGAAACCTATCGCTATCGCCTGACATCAATTTCATCGTGCGCAGCGCTACTACGCCACTCGATTCAATTGCCAGCATCATTAAAGGGATGAACATCTATGGCTTCTCCAAAATCTCTTCGAACAAGTGGATCAAGCCAAAATAGTTCCGGGCGAACAGCCGACCAGGCTCATTTCGACGCAAGAATCGGAGGGCGAGCAAACCGGGCCTGCTCAGACTTGGGCGCGGCAGTGAAGCGCGGCTCCCCGTCAGCTACGCTTCGAACCACTTCCAGACCAGCGATCGTGGCAACCATGTCACCGGTGCGCAAGGTTTTATCATCGTCAATCTTGACGCTGGCCAAACCAACCACGCCCTTTCCATTGCACGTGCATCCCGCGACAAGTTCTTTCCGGTATCGGAAAGCATTCGGAAGAGCGGAATAGAGCTTGCCTTCCCGTGTTGATGCCCCGTCGATCGAACCCCCGTAAAAAACCTTCGTCTCGCTGGCAGGGCAAAGCTTGTTGCAGCCCTCGGCACGGCTTTCATTGTCCGCTGCCGGGGCCGGGAAGTAGCGGCCATCGCAGGTTCTCACGCAGTAAGCAGCCGTCCCGGTATTGTCCGTTCTGCGCTGGCTCATTGGGATCCTGGGCGGGAATTGTATTTGGGCATTTTCGCCGTAAGCCATGACTGGCAACGCCGAGGACGGGGATCGGGAATGTGCCGGCACGCCGCCCGTCATATTTTCATACGCAAATTCCTGGGAGTGGACAGCGAAGGCAGACGCAAACCCGGCGATTGCGAGCAGCGCCGCCAAGCTTCGGGAAATCACGCTAAACATAAATGCAAGCCCTCGGTGTGCCAAAGCAACGACGGCGGGGGCAGAGAGTTCCTTGGGAAAGGCCTATCAATGCTCGCTTGGCTAAAATCCCGGGCCAGCGAATTTCTTGCCGAAGCGCGATTGCCGCAGCGTCTTTGCGTATCTTAGGACAGCTACGCGGCCGAAAGCTTGTCAAATTCACCGGGCTCTAACGTTCTTCCCTCTTTATCCATAATGACAACGTCCCATCCCTCGCTGATCCAGACGCGCGCCTTGGCGATGGCTATCAGAACACTGTTTCGCTCGTACCTTACTGTCTCATTCTCTCNNGTCGCGACAATCTGATATCCCAACTTACCGGCCTCCTGGATACGAAAGACTAAGCGCGTATCTGGTCCTGCCGCTTTGACTGCAATTCGCCGTTAACGTGACGATTTGGCGGCAAGCTTGCCGGGCGCCGAAAGCGAAGGCTGCCAGCTCGATCCCCGCCGCGCGATGTCCGTTCATTGGGGAGGAACGGACATCGATTTGAAACGCGCCGGCTTCTGAAAATGACCCAACCCGGACATCGATTTCCACCCGTAAACGAGATACACTGACGTCACGCTGGGTGTCCAATCGGGCCGGGGAGAGCCGGAACGATGCGGCGAAAAACTGTTCTCAGGCCGGTCGCTGGCGCGATCACATGCGCCGTCGCGAATAACCTTGCCAGTCCGGCCGTTTCGGAGGCCGTGACGCTTCCTTGCTTGTCCTCAGCCGGCCCACCGGGCAGAGATGGCGGCGAACTGAGTCAGCCTGTGACGAGGCTGGCGAAGCCGCATGAGCTTCGTGCCGCGCGTTTCAGCCGCTGCGAAGGGTCGCTCCGATGGTGAAGACGGCCGCCGTTGTCCCGGAGGAACAGGATTTCATCCTCTCGAACTTGTCGGCCAGCGGGGCGCAGAGACGGCTTGCACTTGCGGTCGTGCTGGCCTTGCTGCTCGCCCTTTTNATCGTGGCTGGGCCGCTCTCGACCATCCAGCCGGGACGGATCAACGCCTTCGTCCCGGCTTATGCCATGGCGTTGTTCGTGATCGATTCGATCACCGCGGTTCTGCTGTTTGCCCAGTTCTCCATCCTGCGTTCGCATGCCCTCCTCGCAATTTCGAGTGGATATCTCTTCACGGCGTTCATGTTAATCCCATGGATGCTGACCTTTCCAGGCGTCTTCACGCCGGGTGGCCTGCTTGGCGCCGGGCTGCAGAGCACGAATTGGCTCTACATTCTGTGGCATGCCGGGTTTCCAATGTTCGTCATCGCCTATGCCCTATTGAAGGATGCAGATCCGGCCAAGCGGTTGTGGCAGGGCTCCGTGGCTGCGGCCATCCTTTCGAGTGTAGCGATGACCGCTGCCATCGTGTGTGCAGCGACACTTCTTGTCACAGCGGGAGATGCGCTGCTGCCCCCGCTCATGCTCGATACGGTTCGTCTTTCCGCCCTCTGGTTTTACGCCGCCGGCTCCATGGCGCTGTTGAGCGTCCTTGCACTCATTGTGCTCTGGGCCCGGCGGCGTTCAGTGCTTGATCTGTGGCTGATGGTGGTCATGTGCGCGTACGTGATAGAAATCTGTCTGATCTCCTTCCCGGTTCCGGCCCGCTACACCGTCGGCTGGTATGCCGGCCGGGTCTGCGGGCTCGTGTCCGGCAGTCTCGTCCTGTTTGTCCTGCTGTACGAGATAACGATGCTTTACGCGCAGCTGCTCCGCGCGCTCCTCGCCCAACGCCGCGAGCGCGAGGCGCGGCTCATGACCGGGGATGCGGTATCGGCTTCGATCGCTCACGAAGTCAAACAACCCTTGTCGGGGATGATAACAAGTGCCGATGCGGGCTTGCGCTGGCTTGATCGCCCGACGCCCGATCTCGATGAAGCGAAGGCGGCGTTCAAACAGATCACCCTTGATGGCCATCGTATCGGAGCGATGATCGATGGCATTCGAGCAATCTTGAAGAAGGATGCCCGGAACATAACTTCGCTCGATATCAACGAACTCATCGGGGAAGCCCTCGCCTTGACGCGCGGCGATCTGCAGAGGCACCGGATACTGGTACAAGCCGAGCCGAATGCACAGGTACCGCAGGTAAGAGGAGATCGAATCCAGCTGCAGCAAGTGCTTCTGAATTTGATCACGAACGCGATCGATTCGATGGCGGCCAAGGATGGAGCGCGGGTCCTGGGCGTGAGGTCCGAGCTCCACGACGGCGGCGGCGTAATCGTATCGGTGGCGGACACCGGAACAGGAATCGGCTCGCAAGAATTCGAGCGGATATTCAATCCGCTGTTCACTACAAAATCGGGCGGCATGGGGATGGGCCTGTCGATCTGCCGTTCGATCATTGAGGCCCATGATGGCCGGTTGTGGGTTGCCCCGAACAAACCCGAGGGCGCCGTATTTCAGTTTATGCTGCTCGCCGACGGTGCGACGTCTGCTGGTGCTTCACGACGAGAGCAACCCGGCGACCTCGCGGCTGGTTCGCGCCTCTGATGCTGATGAGACAATCGACGATCATCGACATCCTTCGGCTCGATCGGTGCTTTGTAGTCCATGCGCGCGTCTGCCATCGTCGGAAACTGTATATTTCCTTCGTCCTTGCCGGGCTCCGTTTCGCGCCAACTCATGCCTCGGTCGCTGGAGAAGTCGACTCCGATCCGCCCTCATCGCCACCGGACGCATGCCGCGCCTTGAGTCTCGGAGTGCCGGCCTGAAATCGATGAAGCAATCGAGCGTGCAGCTTTTGGTTTGGCCGTTAGCTACCTGCAGATTCTGCTGCCGCCGGAAGCGGACCTTGCTATGCAAAAGCATAGACGCCGCCAAGGGATCGTGAGCGCCTGCTGAACGGCGAACCGATTGTCGAAATCGCCGATCTGATCGAGCCGGATGCCTATCGCAAAGGCGAACCTAACCGCCGCGCGCTGGTCGACCTCGGCGGCGCACGTTGCCTTCTCGCCGAACCGCTGCTCAAGGACGAGCGTGTGGTCGGCAACGTCATGATCTTCCGGCAGGAAAAGCGGCTGTTTTCGGAAAAGCAGATCGCGCTGTTGAAGCAGTTCGCGGCCCAGGCCGTCATCGCGATCGAGAACACGTGGCTACTTCGCGAGTTGCGGGCCAGCACAGAGGATCTGCGGGAGTCGCTGCAGCAGCAGACCGCCACCGCCGACGTGCTCAAGGTCATCAGCCGCTCGGCGTTCGATCTGCAGACCGTACTCGATACGCTGGTTACGTCGGCCTCGAAATTGTGCGGCGCCGGTCAAAGCATGCTCACTCTCCTGGAAAACGGTATCTTGAAGCCGCTCTCCTATTTCGGTCCGCACCCGGAAAAGTTTGAGGTCAGAAAATCGCTCGCCACGGCGCCGCACCGCGGCACCATGACCGGCCGGGCGATACTCGACCGCAAAGTCGCGCATGCAGCCGATGTCCTGATCGACCCGGAACACACCAGCTGTGCCTGGCAGCAGCTCACCGGCTTTCGCGCTGTCTTTGCGGTGCCCTTGATGCTCGAAGGACAGCCGATCGGGGCCATGATGCTGTCGCGAACCACGCCGGGCCCGTTTGCCGAACGGCAGATCGAACTGGTGCAAACCTTCGCCGACCAGGCCGTTATCGCTATCCAAAACGCTCCCCTGCTCGATGAGGTGCAGGTGCGCACCAAGGAGCTGCCCGGCGGCGGTGTTCCATACCGGGCTGCGCAAGATGTTTCCGCTCAATCTCGACGCCCTCAATCGAGTTATCGAAGCGGATCGCCTGCGCTGGATCGCTTTCGGACATTTCGAAGCAGACGAGTGCGGGGCAATGAACGAGTGGCTGGCGGTGGCTCCACAGGCTACGCCCTCGCATGGCCAAACCGGCTGCATAGTGTCGCTGAATGATTTCGCTGACCGTGCTCCTCGTGTCATGGCTGACAACGAAGTAATCGAACTTGGCGGCAAGCGCATTCGCTTCATCGATACGCCACATACGCCTCATGGGTGGGATGCCGGGGTGTTGTACGAGGAGACGACACGTACGCTGCTATGCGGCGACCTCTTCACCCAGCTCGGAAACGAGCGTGCGATGACCGGCGGCGATGTGGTCGGGCCGGCAATCGTCGCGGAGGACCTGTTCAAATATTCTTCTTTGAGCCCTGGCATGGGTTCGACAATCCGTTCCCTGTCCAAGCTTGAACCACGCACGCTGGCGCTGATGCATGGTCCGGCTTTCGCGGGCGATGGGGCCGCCGCATTGGAGGCTCTCGCAGACGATTACGATCGGCGACTGTCGGACCTGGCTGGCTCCGCCAAGCTCTGACCTTTAAGTCCAACGTCCGTTTCTGGCACGACCAGCATGCGGTCGGGCGCCACGCCTCGTTCGTGTTCGGCGGCCCGGCCCACACAGTTGCTGTCGCTCACTCAGCAGCCCGAAACGGCAACCGCCCGGCTCCCTTTGCAGGACTCAATCCTGCTCACGATCGGTGCCCGCATAGACGAACTTGTTGAAGCGGCTGATATGCCCGTCGCGGGTGTGCTCCTGATAGAGGAACTCAAGCCCGCGATCGTCGAACACGCGGAAGAATTCGTCCCACGACACCGGGACAAGCTTCTCATCCCTGCTGCCGTCGGGGTCGTCGAAATCGATGCGGAGGATTTGCGTCCCCTCGACCATGGTCGGACGTCCGCCGCGTTCCTCGGCCCATCGCCGAATGGTGTCGTGATCGCGCGTGCGCTTTGCTTCGTAGTCTACGGCCTTCTTTCGTTTCGCTGCCTGGGCCATGGTATTCTCCTGGTGCGGTTTGAACGAACCTAGGCGCAGCGGCGGCCCGCGGCGTTGAGAGTGGTCAATTTTCTGCGGCACTCGGCAATTTGTAGGGAGGCTTGGCCCAATGGGTCAGTGCATGGCAGGTTCCCAACGGGCTCTGTTGAGCCATATCTCGATCAGGCGCCTATTTCGAAAGTCAAATTGGCGAAACTCCGAGGCGCCCTTCATTCCGCGTTCAGCGCATCTGCGCGCTTCCTGCTGAGAGGGACCGCACGGCCGAGCGCCGTGGCATTTTCCTGCGGCAGGAACTCGCCTTGACTTTAATCCGTCCTTGACTGAAATTTTTGGCTATTCCTCTTGATTTTTCAGCCATGGCTTCATTCACCAGGTTTGCGGATAATTTGCGCAGGACGGCGTTTTTTACGCTTTGCATCGACGTCGCGCGCCGAACGCTTCCCTCGCCGGTACTGGTGTGGCTCCGCTCACGGATGGTTCGCGATCTCCATGGTGGTCCAGGTGAGGTCTTCACGGAAATCTTTCGGCGCAATATCTGGGGCTATCAGGAGACGGTCTCCGGTGGCGGATCAACCCTCCACTACACCAGAAAATTGCGGGAGACCCTTCCCAAATTGCTCGGCGACCTCGAGGTCCGCACTCTGCTTGATTTGCCGTGCGGTGACTTTCATTGGATGTCCGAGGTGAACCTTCCGGTCACTCGCTACATCGGAAGCGACATCGTTCCGAGATTGGTCGAGACTGCCCGGATCCGCTACGGCCGTCCGAAGCGGGAGTTTCGCACCCTTGATCTTTGTCGAGACGTGCTCCCGCAAGCCGACCTGCTGCTTTGCCGCGACTGCCTCATGCATCTTTCCGAAGAAATGATTTTCCTGGCGCTCGCCAACATCATCCGCTCGGACATCAAATATCTCCTGATCAGCACCTATCCCGANGGACGCAACCGCTCGATTCGCATCGGCGACTGGTTCCCNATCAACCTTTGTGCCGCGCCCTACAACTTCCCGGCTCCCGTACGGGTGATCGACGACTGGGTGCCGCCATTTGACCGGCGCCANTTGGGNCTTTGGGAAATCGAAAGCCTGCGCCGCATCTCTGGCTAGGTNNAACGCCCGGCCAGGACCAGNAAACTTTTTTAACGCCGGCGCGCAAACCGCAGCTGATGGATTCAGCGCATCTGTGCAACGGTTTCCAGCCGGGAGGGATCCTGCGCGGCCCTTCGCAAGCGGGCGGCACGCATCGCCACATCTGCGGCTACTGCATGATCAAGCGACGGCTTTCGGGCAACCGCGGGCACGGGTTTCAAGCGGCTTGCCTTCGCCGGCGCGATGTCGGGGAAACCGCCGCCGTCGAATTTCTCCGAACGATAAAAAACAATGTCGGGATCGAAGTAGGCGGGCAGTAATTTTGCATCGAGCTGAAGCGCCGGATCGAAATCCGCCACCCATCCCCTCGGAACGCCGCTTGCCTCGACATTGCTTGCCGAAGCAACCGACCCCTGTGACAAATGCATGAACAGCAAATAGCCGCCGACCACCACGGCAGAAATTCCCGCAAGCGCGATCACGCCCGAAGCAAGCTTGTGGATGGTGCGCGCGAGGGCGTGGCCGGCCGGCGGCTCCTGCTCCAGACGCGCGAGCTCCAGAAGATGGTCATAAGCTTCGCGCTGCTCGGCATCGCCCAGAATCTCGTGCGCACGGACGATCTCCCTGAATCTGATCGCAGCATCCGGATCGCCAGGTCTGATGTCGGGGTGGGCACCTTTGACGGCTGTTCGGAAAGCGGTCCGGAGATCTTCGGCGTCATCGTGCGGAAGCGCTCCAAGCAAATCGTAAAGCGTCTTCATCATCGCTCTCGCTGCTAGATTTCAACGTCTCCGTCCGAAATTCCCGCCGCGAATTACTCTGGAGCACGCAACTAACTGAACTTCACTGGCCGCGGATACTGTTGATCCAGTACGGCGGAAAAAAGACTGTTGGCATGCGCCGCATCTCGCATCGGTCTTTGGCATTGTCGCCATTGAGGCGTTCCGGCTTCAGGTATGGCGCAACCAAGGCGCAGTCGGGACGACATCTGGGTCACAACTTGTCGGTGTTCTGTCTCAGTCAGGCCAAAAGGGCTCTCGGGAATGAGGCGTGTTGCCGTCCGAATTCCCTCCGAATAACGCCCGCTACTTACAGCGCTGGCAGAACGAGACGGCTTGGCCTCGTTGCTGTCATGTGGGCGCAGGGCTTTGGTATCAGCAGGCATCGGCATCGCCGATCTCGGTTCTCCCTTTCACGATGCGCAGTTTGCTGCCAAAGTATCGGCTGCAAGCTTCTAATAGAACCCGCTTCATGCAATTCGGGATACGCTGATGCACAAATTTTCAATGCCGGAGGAAATCACAGCGCGCGTCGTCGCGCGGGTCGGGCGAATCCATCCGTTCGACAAACTAGAGGCATCGAGGACGGCCTTCGTTGTCGTGGATATGCAGAACT
>JGI12053J15887_10000636_pt1 | contig 14694 bp, 15 predicted proteins | sample MedBloCAOM1_O3_FD_15887 | JGI IMG/M metagenome (IMG submission 15887)
AATTACAGAAGTCTTGCGCATCATCCGCGAACCTTTTCGCCTTCATTTGCGGCCCACCATGGACCTGGATCGATTGGAGTGCCGTCCTTACGGAACTCGACGTAGAGCACGGGCTGGCTCGCGTTAGCCGCGATGATGGATGCGACCTGGGATTTCGTGCCCATGGTCGCGACCGGCTCTCCCGTAAGTATAAACTGTCCGATGTTAACCGAAATGCGCTCCATCCCGGCGATCAACACATGATACCCGCCCCCGGCATTGAGGATCAAGAGTTGTCCGTAGCTGCGAAACGGTCCGGCGTAAACAACCCAGCCATCACACGGTGTTGTGACTTGGGCTCCGGGCCGGGTTGCCAAAGAAATGCCCTTTTCGACGCCACCTGAGCCATCGGAACCGCCAAATTCGCGAATCTTGACGCCATTAACCGGCAACGCGAACAAACCCTTGGCGGAGGCAAAAGCAATCGCTGGGCTCAGCCGGGCAGAATCCTTCAACGCCCCCAGATTTGGCTTGCCGTTGAGGGTGGCAGGGGCACCCCGCACGCTGGCGATCGCGGCGGCTTTCGCGGCGCTCTTCAAATCCTGCTCCATCTTGGCGATCAAGCCCTGCAGGCCGTCGACCTGCTGGGACAGCGCGATGGCGCGCGCGCCCTCCGCCTCCATGTCCTTTTCGATCGAACTCTGTTTTCGCTGCCGTTCATCGATCAGGGCGGCGAGCCGGGTTTGGTCATCCCTGAGATTGTCGCGGTCAACCGCAAGCCGGTCGCGCTCCGCGGCGATGGTCTTGCGAACCGCAACCAGCTCAGTGAGGTCGCCCGCGAGTTTTTCTGCACGCCCGCGCAATTCGGGCACAACGGATCCGAGCAGAATGGCAGTGCGAAGCGACTGCAGCGCATCTTCCGGCCTTACCAGCAAGGCGGGCGGCGAACGCCGTCCCGCGCGTTGCAGCGCAGCCAGCACCTCGACGATTTCGGAACGGCGCGAATCAAGCGAACCGCGAATTTGCTGCTCGCGAGAATCGAGCGGGCGCAGCCGCGCTTCGGCATCGCCTGTTCTGGTCTCGACGCCACGCACTTGCCCGGCGATGTCGATCAGTCGCTGATTGAGCTTGCTGCGGTCCTGACCGATCGCCGCTAGGTCGGCCTTGAGCTTCTGCTGCAATTCCGCAGCGCTTTTTTGCTGCGCGCGGGTGGCTTCGAGTTCCTGCTCGCGCTGCTTGATCGCGTCGGGTGAAGTGGCTGTCGTCTGCGACGTCGATGCCGCGTCCTGCGCCGCTGCCGGCAACAGGCTCATGCCGGCAAAGCCTGCGGACAACAAGGCGATCGAAAGCGGAATACGGACCGATGAAACCCGGCCGCGGCTGATGGTGTCAGGGTAGGAGTGAATGTCTGGCGTTGCCTGCATTGAATCCGAATCGGTGTTTTCCAAAGCTTCCGCTGGCGCGTCTCAAACGCGGTGATAGGGGTGGCCCGCCAATATGGTCGCGGCCCGATAAACTTGTTCCAGAAGCATGACGCGGACCATTTGGTGCGGCCAGGTAGCGGGGCCGAACGCAATGTTCAGTTTTGCCTTGCGCCGCAAATCGGGCGAAAGTCCGTCCGCGCCGCCAATCACGAAAATAGTGTTGGACACCGACTCATCCCGCCAGCGTCCAAGATGCCTGGCAAAAGCGGCGCTGTCGATATTGTCGCCGTGCTCGTCGAGCGCCACCAGCATTGATTTCGCGGGAATTGCGGCCGAAATGGCGGCAGCTTCCTCGATAATCCGGGTCGCGGCGTCGCGTGCGCGGCTTTCGGGGATTTCATGAATTTCAAGGNCGCGAAAACCGAGTTTGCGGCCGATATCATCAAATCGCTCGCGATAGCGCTCCGTCAGTTCCCGCTCCGGGCCCTGTTTCAACCGGCCTATTGAGATCACGAGCAGCCGCATCAGGGCGTTTTTCCGGCAAAGCAGGCCCTCGGACTTGATCCCAGGGGCAAATCCGGCTTGCCTCAGAAAATGCTCCAAATCAACAATTTACGCGCATTCCGCTCGCAAAACCGAAAATCCACCCACGGATCAAGTCCGAGGGCATGCTTTTTCGGAATGCGCGCCCACGGATGCGCAGCCAGCACGCCAGCATGCGCTTGAGTCGATTCACATCGGCTCGCCAGTCAGATCGCCAACTCAGATCGCCTTGGCCGCCGTCGGGCTCTGCGTCCACAATCGTTCCAGATTGTAGAATTCGCGCACCTCGGGTCTGAATACGTGCACGATCACGTCCCCGGAATCGATCAGCACCCAATCGCAGTTGGGCAAGCCCTCGATGTGGATACTTTTGATTCCGGTTTCCTTGAGACCTTTGGCGACATTTTCCGCGATCGCGCCGACGTGCCGGTTGACCCGGCCGGAGGTGACGATCATGTAGTCCGAAAATGCAGATTTGCCGCGAAGGTCGATGGTGACCGTTTCTTCCGCCTTCATATCGTCGAGGCGAGAGAGGATCATGTTCAGGGTCTTGTCGGCGTCGGGTTGCGCCTCCAAGGCCGTCGCTTGTGTCGATGTTTTACGCGCCGTTTTAGGAGCCTTGGGTAAAACAGACTTGGACAATACAGATGTGGCCAGGGACCATTCCTTTCACTGTACCGCGAACGCCGAATCCTTGGCGCCGCCCACCATACTACGCATGTGGGGTTAATGGTTTCAATATTCCAGTGACCCCAGCTTTCACTTCCATCCGGCCTGTCACTTCTGTGTCCTCCAGCTGCCGTCCGGGTTCCGGAGGCCGGTCGATGACAGGCTCAGTTTCATGCCGGTAAGAAAGATCCAGGCCGGCGCGTGCTGGTCCGCCAGTCTGCCTGCCTGGTTCTCAGGCAGGCGATAGCGCGCGAGCGCCTGGGCGGCGGGCGCTGCGAGCGCGCGAAAACTCTGCGGCGGACGGTCGATCACTGCGATCGGCACCTCGGATGCGATGCGCCGCCAGTTCTGCCAGCGATGAAATTGCGCGAGATTGTCAGCGCCCATGATCCATACGAAGCGCAAGCCGGAAGCACGGCGGCGCAAATAAGTGATGGTGTCGACAGTATATCTCGTGCCGATGACGGATTCGAGACAGCTTACGTCGATACGCGGATCGTTGGCCATCTTGCGCGCGGCCTCGGTGCGCTCATCGAGATCGGTTAGTCCGCCATGATCCTTGAGCGGATTGCCCGGCGTCACCAGCCACCAAACGCCGTCGAGCTTCAACCGCTTGATCGCGAACAGGCTGATGGCGCGATGCGCGACATGGGGCGGATTGAACGAGCCGCCGAGCAGGCCGATGCGCATGCCGTTGGTATAGAGGGGGATGGCCTGGGAGATTGATGGCAACGCGACTGAAGCTCTATTCAACGGANCCACCNCGTGCGCCGACCAAAGCCGTTCGGTTCNGATTCAATCAGAATGGAGTCTTTATTCTTTTTGTTTGGCGCATCTTGTTCACGCCAACCGNTTTCCACCCCGAGTGGCGTCCGGGAGCGGCTTTCGCTTGAAAACGCCGCAAGGTTCACGGCCGCGTCTGCCCGGTGCCGTGGACGCGGTATTTGAAACTGGTCAGCTGCTCGGCGCCGACCGGGCCACGGGCGTGAAATTTGCCGGTGGCGATCCCGATTTCCGCGCCGAAGCCGAATTCGCCGCCGTCGGCGAACTGGGTCGATGCGTTATGCAGCACGATCGCCGAATCCACTTCGTTGAGAAACCTGCGGGCGGCGGCTGCATCTTCCGTCACGATCGCATCGGTGTGATGCGAACCGTGGTTGTGAATATGCGTGATCGCCTCGCCGACACCGTCCACCACCTTGGCGGTGATGATCGCGTCCTCATATTCGGTGTCCCAGTCTTCGTCGGAAGCCGGCTTTACCCGCGCATCGGCACGCTGCACGGCGTCGTCGCCGCGCACCTCGCAACCGGCGTCGATCAGCATCTCGACCAGCGGCCTGAGATTGGTCGAGGCGCCAGCGCGATCGACCAGCAGGGTTTCGGCGGCACCGCAGACCCCGGGACGCCGCATCTTGGCGTTCAGCACGATCGACTTCGCCATTTCGAGATTGGCGGCATGATCGACATAGACGTGGTTGACGCCTTCGAGATGCGCAAACACCGGGACTCGCGCTTCGGCCTCGACGCGCGCAACCAGGCTCTTGCCGCCGCGCGGCACGATCACGTCGACGCCGCCGTTCAATCCGCCCAGCAGCAGGCCCACCGCTGATCGGTCACGGGTCGGCACCAGCGTGATCGCAGCCTCAGGCAGGTTGGCTTCGCGCAACCCCTGCACCAGACAGTCGTGGATTGCGCGGCAGGAGCGAAAACTGTCCGAGCCGCCGCGAAGAATTACCGCGTTGCCGGATTTCAGGCACAGCACGCCGGCGTCGGCCGCGACGTTGGGGCGGCTTTCGAAAATCACCGCAACGACGCCGAGCGGCACGCGCACACGCTCGATGGTCATGCCATTCGGACGCTGCCAGCTCTCGGTCACGATGCCGATGGGATCGGCGATATCGCGCACGGTCGCGACGCCGTCTGCCATCGCATCGATGCGCGCCTGCGTCAGGGTCAGCCGATCGATGAAGGCTACACTTGCGCCGCTTGTGCGAACTTCCGCGACATCTTCGGCGTTGGCCGCGAGGATGGCGGATGCATTGGCGCGGATGGCGCGCTCGATCGCGTGGAGCGCGTGATTTTTCTGTTCCGGCGAGGCAAGCGCCAGCACGCGCGCCGCGGCGCGGGCGCGGGTCGCAAGGTCGGTCATCAGGGCCGGCAAATCGCCGTTTCCGTCGATTGCCTTCAGCGGCGCGCTCATGTCGGTTCCGTTTTCTCTTAAGATGATGTCCTAGCACGGAAATTGAAGGCTTGGCGAGGTATGGAGGGCATGGCTGGTGGACGGTATGAGGGCCCGGCGGGAGCTGCAGGCGGCCCTGGAGCCGCTCGGCCATTGGCCCAGAGGACAAAATTTCGAAGGAGCGCTCCGACCAACCTGCGCTTAGGGGGATAGCATTAAATATCATTTTTTGATAAGCGGGCGTTAACTATGGCTACAAGCTACAGCATCGGCAAACACTTCGAAGGCCTCATTCAAAGCCTGATCGAGAGCGGCCGCTACAGCACGGCCAGCGAGGTCATGCGCGAAGGGCTGCGTTTGGTCGAAGAGCGCGAAGAGCGCCGCAAGGTCAAACTGGAAGCATTGCGCGCTGAGATTCAGAAAGGTTTCGACAGCGGGCCTGCGGAAGGAGTCGATATCAGCGAAATGATCAAGGCTGTNAAGGCGCGAGGACGGCAACAGCTGGCCGCGCGCAAGCATGCCAAATAAGTTCCACCAACGTCCACAGCTCGACCGAGACCTCGATTCTANCTGGAACTACATCGCCGTCGACAATATCCGGCGCTGCCGACAAATTGCTCGACCGTATCGGCGANGTGTTTGCAATGCTTGTTCAGACGCCANNGGCCGGACGTGAGCGGCCGGAACTGGGACGTGGGCTGCGCAGTTTTGCCGTCGGCAACTACGTTATATTCTATATTGCGCCATCGGACGGCGTCGAAATTATTCGCGTCATGAATGGCCGCCAGGACATAGCGGCCGTAGATATGGAATGTTGCTCAAACCGCGTCGGTCTGGCGCGGTCCACCCACCACGAGATCGTCACGATGGATCATTTCCGCGCGTCCGCTGATGCCCAGGATCGCCATCACATCCGGCGACGAGCGTCCCTTGATCTTCTCGGCGTCGTCGGCATCGTAGGCGACGAGGCCGCGGCCGATTTCGTGGGTGTCGGGGCCGCGCACCACGACGGCATCGCCGCGGGCGAATTGTCCATCGACCCGGATCACGCCGGCCGGCAACAGGCTCTTGCCGGCCCGCAATGCGCTGACCGCGCCGGCATCGATGGTCAGCGTGCCCTTTGGCTCCAATGACCCTGCGATCCATCGCTTGCGCGCCGTCACCGGATTGGCCGGCGTCAGAAACCAGGTGCAGCGCCCGCCATCTGATATTGCCTGCAGCGGGTGGTCGATCTTGCCGGATGCGATCAGCATATGCGTACCGGACGTGGTTGCGATCTTCGCCGCCTCGATCTTGGTACGCATGCCGCCGCGCGACAGTTCGGATACCGCGGCGCCCGCCATGGCTTCGATCTCGGATGTGACGGAATCGACGATCGGTATCAGTTTCGCGTTCGGGTTGCTGCCCGGCGGCGCATCGTAGAGGCCGTCGATATCCGACAGCAGGATCAAGAGGTCCGCGCTCGTCATGGTCGCGACCCGCGCGGCGAGGCGGTCGTTATCGCCGTAGCGGATTTCATTGGTGGCGACGGTGTCGTTTTCGTTGATCACCGGCACCGCGCGCCATTCCAACAGCTTGGCGATGGTCGAGCGCGCGTTGAGATAACGGCGGCGTTCCTCGGTGTCCTGCAGGGTCACCAGGATCTGCCCGGCACCGATGCCGTGATGCCCCAGCACCTCCGACCAGATTCGCGCCAGCGCGATTTGTCCTACCGCGGCTGCGCCCTGGCTTTCCTCTAATTTCAGGGTGCCGCGCGGCAGTTTCAAACGGCTGCGCCCGAGCGCGATCGAACCTGACGAGACGATCAGGAGTTCGCGCCCCTCGCCATGCAGTTTTGCCAGATCGGCGGCGAGGGCCGCGAGCCAAGACGTTCGCACTTCGCCGGCGTCGGAATCGATCAGCAGCGACGAGCCGACCTTGACGACGATGCGACGGAAATTTTTGAGGTCTGGGCGGGCCATGAATACAGTCGAATGATGCAGTTTGCCTGAAAGCAATACGCGCCACCTCCAAGATTTGGAAGTGGCGCGGGCAGTGGATAGTCGCGTTACCTCAGCCCATCACGAAGGCGTTGAGCTTATTGCCTTCCGGATCCCTGAAATAGGCCGCGTAGAATCCGCCCTCGCCGCGCGGGCCGGGAGGTCCTTCGTCAGTGCCACCCAGGGACAGCGCCAGTCTATAGATGCGGTCGACCTGGGCCTTGTCCTTCGCGGCCAAAGCGACCATCACGCCGTTTCCGGCACTCATGGGCTTGCCGTCGACGGGCTTGGTCAACCCGAGGCCCGCGCCACCGCCCGCCGAACCCCAGGCAATGAACGTGTCGGATTCCATAAAGCGTCCGATGCCCATCTCCGCAGCGATCTTGTCGTAGAAGGCCGCGGCCTTCTGGAGATCCTTGGTGCCTAATGTGACATAGCCGATCATCGACGTCTCCCCACTCTTTTCTGGAATGCTACCGTTTTGCAGCAGGACAACTGCCAGTGCAAGCTGGCCGTGAACGCAGCAGAATGGCTTCCTGGGAGCCTTCGAGGGGGTGGCTTGGCGGCACACCCTGATGTGCCTTTCTTGAATGGCACAGTCATTTCAATAGCCGTCGTAATCTGATGTAATGAGCCAAATCATCCAGGGGGACAAAACAACAATGGACCGCCGGGATTTCATGGCTGGATGCGTCGGCCTATCGTTGATGGCGACAGCGAGCGATGCGCTCGGCCAATCCGGTCCGCTGACCAAGATCATTTATCCTTTCGCGGCTGGCGGCAGCGGCGACGCGCTTTGCCGGGTCCTCGCACAGCATCTCGCTCAGTACCTGGACCGAACGATCATTGTCGAGAACAGGACAGGTGCCGACGGTCTTATCGGAATAAGGTCAGTCAAGAGCGCCAACCCCGACGGATCCACGATTCTCGTGACCACCGGCCCGACCATGTATCTGCTGCCGATGGTGGAAACCGAACCGAGTTTCGACGCCAACAAGAATTTCGTGCCGGTCTCGCTGCTGGCTCGTTTTGAGTTTGGCATTGTCACAGGCCCGGCCGTTGATGCGAAGGATTTCAAACAATTTGTAGCGTGGCTCAAGGCCAATCCAGGCAAGGCCAGTTTCGGCGTGCCGAGCAGCGGCACCATTCCGCATTTTACCGGGTCGAAGCTCGCGGAAGTGCTGGGCGTTTCGATGACGCGGGTGTCGTATCGCGGCAGTCCGCCTATCATCAATGACCTCGTCGGCGGCCATCTGCCGTTCGGCATCACCACCGTCGCGGATGCAATCGCGCAACATCGCGCCGGCAGCCTCAGGATTCTTGCCGTGAGCGGCGCGGCGCGTTCACCGTTCCTGCCTGACGTACCGACCCTAAAGGAAAATGGCATCGATCTTGTTGCCGACGGCTGGTACGGGATGTGGCTGCCAGCCGGCAGTTCGTCGGGTTTTGCCAAACAATTGAGCGAAGCAGTTGCGGCTGCGCTTGNAAAAGCGGAGGCGAAAGAAAAATTTCTATCGATCGGCTTGACCCCGGTCGGCACGACGCCGGAAGGCCTCACTCAGGAGTTAGCTGCCAATACCGCGTTCTGGCAGCCTATCGTTAAGGCGACCGGCTACAAGATCACGAATTGAAATTTTATTGGGACGACTGCAGTTCGATTTTTTGCCGGATAGCGGTGAGTTCAGCCTCGTCCCAGATACCGATCAGGATTCCGCGTTTGACCTGAAGCAGCTGGCCCGCGGACGCGGCAATCGTCTCTTGGCTGATCGTGAGATGCCCCTTTGGATGCAACGCCCAGTCGAACAAGACCGACTGCAGCCGGCTGATGACATCGGCACATGAGGGGTCTTGGCCGCGGTCGGCGAATTCCAGGGGATCGCTCTCGAGGTCATAGAGCATCGGTCTGAAGCCGGAGGCGTGGATGTATTTCCAGCGCCCNTCGAACACCATGAACAGGCGGCACTGCTCGATCGGCTGGTTCAGCTTCAGCCGCACCTCCTGCATCGAATAGTCGTATTCCGAGAACACGACCTTGCGCCAGTTCGCGGGCGTNTCGCCGCGCAACAGCGGCATCAGGGAACGCCCTTCAAGAATATGGTCCGGCACCTTGCCGCCGAAATATTCGATGAAAGTCGGCGCAAGGTCGATGGCTTCGACCAGCGCATCGCAGACCGTGCCGCGTGTCCCGTCGGCCGCCTGTGACGGATCGATCACGATCAACGGGATCTTGGCGGATTGATCGTGGAACAGATCTTTCTCGCCCATCCAGTGATCGCCGAGATAGTCGCCGTGGTCCGAGGTGAATACGATCATGGTCGTGTCGAGCAAGCCACGCTGTTCCAGAAACTGCATGAGCACGCCCATCTGGTCATCGATCTGCTTGATGAGACCCATATAGGCCGGAATGACCTTTTCGCGGGCCTCGTCGCGGGCCATGTTTTTAGAGTAGCGCATGTCCATGTAGGCCGCGAAAACCGGGTGCGCCTCCTGGCGTTCTTTCTCCGAGCGGATCGGCGGCAGCATGTCGCCGGCGCCATACATGCCGGCGTAGGGCTCGGGCGCGATATAAGGCCAATGCGGTTTGATATAGGACAGATGCAGGCACCACGGGCGCCCATCCTGCTCAGACTCCGCGATGAAATCCATCGCGCGGCGCGTCATGTAGGGCGTCTCGGAATGCTCGTCTGGAATGCGGGCGGCCTTGTCGGCATGAACCATAAGCCAGCCGTTCTGCAGCGTGCCGTCCGCGGCCGCGCCGGAATTGGCCCAATGCTCCCAGGGGTTGGCCGCATCGTAGCCGCGTTCACGCAAATAAGCATCGTATCGCGGGCGGGGCCTGCCGGTCGGATGCAAACCGTCGTCGCGCTCATAGGGTTCGAAGCCGCATTCTGCCACATGCACGCCGATGACGGATTCCGGGGTGATGCCAAGGCTCTTCATGCCTTCGAGGTCAGGCGTCATGTGGGTCTTGCCGACCAGAACATTGCGGACGCCGATTTTTTTGAGGTGATCGCCGAGTGTCGGCTCGCCGACGCGCAGCGGCCAGCCGTTCCAGTGCGATCCGTGCGAGCGCATGTAGCGCCCGGTATAGAAAGACATCCGCGAGGGGCCACAGATCGGCGATTGCACATAGGCGTTTGAGAAGCGCACGCCGCGCTTCGCCATCGCGTCGATATTCGGTGTCTTCAGTGTCGGATGTCCGGTGCATCCCAGATAATCGTAGCGAAGCTGATCGCACATGATCCAGATCACGTTCTTCGGGCGTGACATGCTTGCACTTCCGTTGAAGTCGGACGAGGGATGCTGCGATATTGCCTGGCTATTTACAACCAGCTTTGCGGGCTCGCATGATCTAGCTTGTCTGCGGGCTCCAGGGCTCCGCCTGCGCTGCCCCCTTGGCCTTTACCGACACCGGGGCTTCGCCGATCACCTCGACCAGCCCGCGCAATGCGTCTTTCACGCCGGCGCCGGTGGTCCCCGACATCAGCAGCGGCGTCTTCTTGGCGGCGCGCTTCAGCCGATCCTTCTGCGCCTTCAATTGTTCCGGCGTCACCGCGTCGATCTTGTTCAGCGCGACGATCTCGATCTTCTCGGTGAGATGCCCCTCATAGGCGTCAAGCTCGGTCCGCACCGTCTTGTAGGCCTTGCCCGCATGCTCGCAGGTCGCATCCACCAGATGCAACAGCACCCGGCAGCGCTCGACATGACCGAGAAAACGATCGCCAAGGCCGGCGCCTTCATGCGCGCCTTCGATCAGCCCCGGAATATCCGCCAATACGAATTCGCGGCCGTCGACATCGACCACGCCAAGCTGCGGATGCAGCGTGGTGAACGGATAGTCGGCGATCTTCGGCTTGGCCGCGCTGACCACCGAGAGCAACGTCGACTTGCCGGCGTTGGGCAGGCCGACCAGGCCGGCATCCGCGATCAATTTCAACCGCAGCCAGATCCAGCGCTCCTCGCCTTCCTGGCCGGGATTGGCGTTGCGCGGCGCGCGGTTGGTGGATGATTTGAAATGCGCGTTGCCGAAGCCGCCATTGCCGCCTTCGGCGAGCACGAATTTTTCGCCAAGCGTGGTGAAGTCGTGGATCAGGGTTTCGCGATCCTCATCGAAAATCTGAGTGCCGACCGGCACCTTGAGCACGATCGGCTTGCCGTTGGCGCCATGGCGGTCCTTGCCCATGCCGTTGGTGCCTTTCTGCGCCTTGAAATGCTGCTGGTAGCGGTAGTCGATCAGCGTGTTCAATCCATCGACCACTTCGATGACGACGTCGCCGCCGCGGCCGCCATTGCCGCCGCTGGGACCGCCGAACTCGATATACTTCTCGCGGCGAAACGCCACGCAGCCGTTGCCGCCGTCGCCGGAGCGGATATAGACTTTTGCTTCATCAAGGAATTTCATGGCCTATAGGTAGGGCAGGGGCACCGAAGCGGCAACCTTTAGATGCCAGGAAATTACCGAAAAGCCTTAATTTACGGGAGTTTTCAGGGCGTTGCTATGACTGGACGGATCGCCGGCGAATCAGAAACTTCTGCAGCCCTTCCAGCACCAGTTCGCGGCGCTGATTGAACACGGTGCTACGCAAAGCCACCACGCCGGTGCTGCGGCCGGGCACAAGTTCCGTCACTTCGAGCGCGGGATAGATCGTGTCGTCGGCGAACACCGGCTTCACGAATCGGCTCGATTGTTCGAGAAAACCGACCAGCGATTGCTCTACCACATAGGGGAACAGCCCGCTGCCGGGTGCGGTGTGGATCAAGGTCTGGAAGCCGTGCGCGAGCAGGTTCGGCATGCCGCGGGCGCGGCAATATTCGACGTCGTAATGGATCGGGTGGGTATCGCCGCTCGCGGTCTGAAACGCGGCGAATACGGCCGACGTCATGGTGCGGCTGGGGATGACAAAACGCTCGCCCAGCGCAAAATCCTCAAACCAGCGTTGTTGCGGCACCATTCGATGCTGTGCGGGATCGAACTCGGTCATGGCTGGTTTCCTGCGGGAATTTTTGCGAAGGTGCGGATGGCGTATCGGTATCGCAGCGGTGTTGTTGCGGCAATCGCTACATGGCCCGTCATTCCGGGGCAGCCCGTAGGGCTGAGCCCGGAATCTTGAGATTCCGGGTCCACGCGAAGAGGCGTGTCCCGAAATGACCCGCGAAGGATTCCCGGGATTGACGCCATCCGCGCCTCATGGTGAGGAGGCGCTCTCCCGGCAGCGCACTTGCGCTGTCCGGTGCGCCGTCTCGAACCATGAGGATGAACGCGTCATCCTTCGAGACGCGGCGAAGGCGCCGCTCCTCAGGATGAGGGGTGCGTGCCCCGGATGCTGCGCAGCGCGAAGCGGTGCGCTGCTGATCCGGGGTCCATTGTGCTTCCGCATCGTCCCGGCTCTGCGGTGCGTCGTCCGGACGATGCTTCGCATCGCCGGGAGAACGCTGCACCGCGTCCGGGACACGGGACCTATTGCTTCACACTCCCTCAGGATGAGGTTTGCTTGTTGCACATGAATCTCTTTGCGAAAATCTCGGCCTTCAAAGACGAGCGTTCCGCGCGCCTTGCCGGCATCGGATTGATGCTGCTGTCGATATTCATGTTCTCGTTCGGCGACGCGATGGGAAAGTTCATCGTCGCGACCTATTCGGTCGGACAGTTGCTGTGGCTGCGCGCCTGCGCGGCGCTGATCGTGCTGTTGCCGATGATCTGGCGGCATCGCGCGGCGTTCATGCAGCTTGAACGGCCGTGGCTGCAATTGCTCCGGGTGACGCTCTCCTCGCTCGAAGTCGCGGCGTTTTTTCTGGCGACCATCTATCTGCCGCTCGCCGACGTCGTCACCTATTATCTGGCGTGCCCCATTTTTGTCACCGCGCTGTCGGCGATCGTGCTGCGCGAGCACGTCGGCTGGCGGCGCTGGAGCGCTGTTCTGATCGGCTTCTGCGGTGTGCTGATTGCGCTGCGTCCGTCGTCGCAAACGGTGAGCTGGCCCGCGATGATTGCGCTCGGCGGCAGCCTGTCGTTTGCGGTGTTGATGCTGATCACCCGTTCGCTGCGGGCGACGCCCGATATCGTGCTGGCATCGTCGCAATTCACCGGCACGTTCCTGCTCGGCGCACTGTTGTCGCCAATCGGCTGGGTCACGCCGAGCCTCGGCAGCCTCGGTCTCTTTGCAGCTGCGGGGTGCATTTCGGTAAGCGCGCTATTGTGCGTCAACCGTTCGCTGAAGCTCGCACCGGCAAGCGCGGTGGTGCCGTATCAATATTCGATGATCATCTGGGCGGTGCTGTTCGGTTACGTCGTGTTCGGCGACGTGCCACAGGTCGCGACACTTGCGGGCGCGGCCATCATCATCGGCGCGGGGATTTACATTTTCATGCGTGAGCGAGAGCTGGGGCGCGGGAAGGCGGTGGTCAATCCGCCGGTGGCTTAAGGTGGATGTCGTCATCCTGAGGAGCCGCGCACCTTGCGCGGCGTCTCGAAGGATGGGCCACTTTGCGCGTTAATCAGTCATCCTTCGAGGCGCGCAAGGGCGCGCACCTCAGGATGACGGTGTGCGAATGGGGTGCTACCGCTCATGCCGCGTCGAATTGTTCCAGTTCTTCAGCGATGCCCAGACGCTGCGCGAGAGCCGGAAGCAATCGACCGGGGTTGACGATCCCAGCGCCTCGAAGCGATGCAGCTCGACGCCGCTCCACTGGAAGCCGCACTTCTCCAGAATGTTGCGCGAAGCCGGGTTGGCGACCCGCGCGCCTGACATCAGCTGCTCGACATCGAACTCCTCGAAGGTGAAATCGATTACCGCCCGCGCGGCTTCGGTTCCAAAACCCTGGCCCCAGTGGTCGACGCCAAGCCAGTAGCCGAGTTCCGGCGCGTCCGGCTCGCGCCAGTCGATGCCGACCATGCCGATCGGCACAAAATTGTTTTCGATCAGAAACACCGTTTCGCGCTTGTCGTTCGCTATCGCGCGCACGAACTCGATCGCATGGTCCTGCGAATAGGGATGCGGCAGGCGGCGGGTATTTTCCGCGATGCGGCGGTCGTTGGCGAGACGCGCGATCGCTTTTACGTCCGCGAGCGTCGGCCTGCGCAGCATCAGCCGTTCGGTCTCGAGGACGCAGCTACTCGCCTCGCGCAAGGTTGGGGTCGGGATATCCTGCAGCATGTCGGGCTCCTGTGTGTGTGCGCGAAGTGCGGACGCACCAAACGATAAAGGGGAGGCCGGTTTCCCGCCTCCCCTTTGGAGCCTTTCAAGAGCTCCGCCGGTTCAACAGGACCCGGCGGACTCATTTTGTCCACCGTTTACTCGGCCGCGGTTTCCGTCATCGGAACAACCGATACGAAAGTGCGGCCGTTGGCTTTCGCGCGAAACTCGACATGGCCTTCGACCTTGGCGAACAGAGTATGGTCGGTGCCCATGCCGACATTAAGGCCGGGATGCCAGGTGGTGCCGCGCTGGCGCGCGATGATGTTGCCGGGAATCACGTGCTCGCCGCCATAGGTCTTGATTCCAAGGCGCTTGCCCGCCGAATCACGACCGTTACGCGATGAACCGCCTGCTTTTTTGTGAGCCATAGCCCGTCTCCAANTTCACTCTAATCTCTAGATCAATTCCTTGACGGAATCATTTCACTTTTTATCACGCTTCTTTTTTTATTATCCTCATCACTTTTTATTCTTTGGGCCGGCGCCTCTTTGCCGAGGCCTTTTTGGCAGCGGGCTTGGCGCGGGGCTTCGCAGCCGCTTTCGCCGGAGCCTTCTTGGCGGCCGCTTTTTTCTTCGCGGGCCTCGGTGCCTCGTCGTCGCCATCTACCGGCGCCGCTACCACCGGCTTCTCCCGCTTCGGTCGCGGACCGATCGTCGGCTTGTTGTCGTTGGTCAGGATCTCGGTGATGCGCAGCACCGTGATCTCGTCGCGATAACCGCGCTTGC
>JGI12053J15887_10000638_pt1 | contig 14655 bp, 11 predicted proteins | sample MedBloCAOM1_O3_FD_15887 | JGI IMG/M metagenome (IMG submission 15887)
CGACTATGTTCGCCGACTTACGGCAGCAAAACTCGGCGAACAAAAATCACGCTTTACAAGTACCGCAGCGCAGACGGCTCTTGGCAGTATTGCAAGGCTGCGTTTTATTCGAACGGAAAAATCAAGCCCCACCGCTGCATCTTCGGCGGCAGGAAGGAGAACGTCCCGAGGCTTTCTACTACCTTCATCACCAGAAGAATTGAATTCCCGTAGGCGCAGATGCATTGGATGCACAACGCCGGCGGAATGGGCAGCTTGACGATTATGAGCGGATGCGGCTGCGCGGAACGGCTCCGGTGCAAAGGCAGACAGCCGCAGCGATCTGCGGCATGACCCCGCTAGCGATGGCACCAACAGTATTTCTTGAACCTTGAAGCACGTAGTGCGGATCCGAAGACCATCCGCACCTAACGCACTTACGTTGACCCGTTCATCGAGGATTGCCAGTAGACCCCGCTGTCGTCCCAAGTCACTCGGTACCGTGTGTTGACTGAGCGAGGCCTTATTTTCAAGCAAGGAAATCCTCGGGCCGTTTTTGACCGTAAACCGCGTGACAGATTCAAAGACGCGATTGTCGACGTCCTAAAGTGTCCATCGGCGGCTACGGTGTCGCCACTGCCATGGAGGGATCACTGGAATCCATGCGGAGGACAATCGGCGTATATGCCGGCAGTTCCACGTTTGAACCTTTAGCGATGAACGCGCTGTAAAGTTTCTTGGCCGCGCCAAAGTATCCGAATCCAATTGCGGTTCCCGCAGATGCCTGTGCTGCGCCGGCACCAAGTAGACCGAAGCCACTCCTGCCTTCCCCGGACCGAGACCATGCTGTCTTCACTTGCGACGTGTCTGCGACTGCTCTCGATGGGCCGATCAATGAAACGGGAGCAAGGATCCGCGCAAGAGGAGACGTGGTGGCTTTAATCTCGCCCTCCTTACCAACCTCCAAACCTTCCGAGCTCTCGGCTTGAATACCGCCGACAGTGGATTGAATCTCTTTCGCCGTGCCATCGGGCATGGAGATAGAGCGGAACGCAAAGACAACGCTTCCGTTTTTCTTCATCCACCTCGTCGGAGAAGCTTTCTGGACTGTGCCGGTGATTCTTGTCCCGGCGGGATAAATCAGTTGATGATCCCCTTGGTAGTACGGCTCCGAAACAACAGCCTCGATAGGTGCGCCGGCCAGCGACGTGCCCGAGTCGATGGCGGTCAAGAGGTGAAGGTGCAGATAACCGCTTGCAAGTTGCGCAGGCGCGGCATTCGGCTCAACTGACAGGCGAACCGTTACCGGTTCAAGCAAGGCAGTGTCAAAAACGGTTCCTTGATCAATATATTCCGGGTGGTACGGCAAGCTGGTCACTACGGCTTCGCCCAATCGCTGCAGCTTGTGCGGTTCTCGAAAAGGCGCCGTAGCAGCTCCCTCGAGTTTTTTGAAGCTACCCGGACGCTGCGCGGCTGGAAGATACCGCGAATTCGCGACACGACCAAGGCCGACTACGGAATCAGTGTGAATAGGCACGGTCGTTCCATCGGAAAACACAAGTTGATCGAACTCCACATGGGCTGTCTTCGGCGGAGTAAAGTCGCCGCCGAGCATCCTGCCGGCTCGCTTGCGCATGGGAACTGTAGTAATTGCGGAAACATGTCCCTTGATCGTCGCGCCTGCCGGGACCGCCAGGCTTTCGCCGGCATAGACAGGCTCCAGCAGCTTGGCCGTGACAGGCTGCCCTATTTTCTTAAGACGCACTCCTTTTTCCAGCGCGGCGCGGAAATCATTGCCGGGCTCGATGACTAAAGTCTTCCCTCCCGGGCTCTCTTGCGCGCGCACAGGAATTACCGTGAGGCCCAAGACTGCATAGGAAAGTAGGATCCAAAAAACGCTGCGTTTCATAAATTGTCCTCATCTCGTATCAGATTTCGGGCGCTTTCCCGGCGAGCGACCGCCACGCGTTCGAGGAATTTAGCGAGGTTACGGGAACCGGGCGAGGAGTGCGGCGAGGAAATGTGGAGGTTATGTAAGGAATTGAATGGAAGCAAATCTCTGAGCGGGCGAGATCACGTCTGAGACATGGATGCCTGAGACGGCGATCATTCCGAGGACTTCATAAGGACCCGGCCCGCAAATATTCGTGCGGATTACCAGCACTTTTTGTGATTCATCACAAAATTTGTAATAGGCATTAGATCCGTCGCTCTCGGCGCGCGAACGACATCACGCCAGGTGTCGATGGCGGATCGGCTACTAATTAGCGATTGGATGGGGCCGGATTACTGGGCGAGAACACAGCAATTCTTGGATGATTAAATAGGCTGGCATAGCCAACAAAGACCCGGTGTGTTGCAGGATCCACTACCAGAGTGTGTGCACCGTAATGGGTGCTGATATCTTCCAGCTTCCGATACGCATCAGAAGTATCTTGCTGAACAACGGTTAATTTCCCGCCTTTACCCGCGGCATAAATTCGATTTAGACCAGGATCAAATGCGACTACGTCAGGGCCGCTGCCTATGGGCAACGAGGCGATCACCTGGTGACGGTCTATATCAAAGACCACCAGCATCGCATTGTGTGAGCACACCACAAAAATCCGGCGGTGCTCAGAGTCAATCGCCATTCCGGTGGGCCCTTCGCAGGGGGCAAGCGGCCACTGCCCCGCCACCGATCTTTGCGCCAGATTGATGGCGGCAACCGCATTTATGTCATTGAGATTTTGATACAGCAATCCGGTCTTAGCATCGAGTGCGGGAAACTCTGGCTTCCCCGGCAGTGAGATCGTTCCCAAAGACACGCGCTTATCGGGATCAATGAGAGTCGCCAATTGGGGGTCGCCATTCGCCACGTAGATCAACTTATTTGTGGGGTCGTAGACAATGGCATCCGCGTCGTCCGCGACCGGGATGCTGCCTAACTCCTTGAGATTCGTGGGATCGAAAACGTCCACGGCATTTTTTTCGCTTCGAGTTACGAAGGCGACATTTTGCCCAGGCAAGAGCGCCACGCCATGTGCGGCGCCCGTCCCGGGAAGCTGGGACACCTCACCGTTTGCCATTTTTGAATTTGAATCCAGATTGACCTTGAACACCGCGCCAGAACTCTCGCTAGTAATGAATAAGGTGCGATCCCTTAACGTCAAGTAATCAAGCACGGCCAGCGCCGTGTTTCCCTTAGGTAGGTCGATGTAGCCTTCAAAGGTCATGGAACGAGACCGGCCTGGAGTTCCGGGGAACACCAGATACGCGAGCGCACACACCGAGACCGCAATTAGGACCACTAAAATACCTAGTACTGCTCGCGCTATCTTTTTCATGGAATCTTCTTGGCCTCCAGTTGACTCACCTCGCCGACGATAAGCGAAGTCGTAAAGGTTAGATTGCGACGGGACTTCAAAGTTTATTATTGCCGGCAACGATTTCCGGATCGCCTACTCCACACGAGCATCCCTGTGTATCTGGCTACGCCCTCTAACGCACTCATCCGTGGGTGCCTACCAGAGGATCTTGATCCCTAGTTGAATTTGTCGCGCTGGGGTAGTAGTAGTGTCGATGATTCCAGCGCTACCAGGATCGACAGCTGCGAATCCGCTGATTCCGTTGAACTGGAGGTTATTGATCGGTGCCTGAAAATTGGCGTGGTTGAAGATATTGAAGAATTCAAAACGCAATTGAATAGCAAATGTCTCGGAAATCCTCGCAACTCGTATATTTTTTAGTATCGCGAAGTCGACATCAACAAGCCTTGGAGCTACCAATTGGTTGCGGCCGTTATTGCCGAAGAGGTTTAAGCACAGGCGTTGTCCATTCGTATCCGGATGAATGGTTCCTGAACCGTCTACAGAGTTACAAAGTGGAGCAAGGTTCGAATTCAAAGATACAGTCGGAAAGGAAAAGCAGTTCGCGTTTATGTAGGCCATTCCGTTCTGCTTGAAATCCGATGCGTAAGGGTTGCAGCCAGGGATGCGATTCGGGAAGTCGAAGGGGTCTGAACTACCTTGCCCCAAAGGGTCTCCGGCCTGACCCAGTGTGAAGGGAACTCCGCTGCTCGCAGATATGATTCCACCTAGTTGCCAGCCAGCGGTCAGCCAGGTCATGGCCGGGTGGTCTCTTAAACTCGGAAGATCGTAGAGATAATTTAAAGATAAATTGTGACGAATATCGAAGTCACAAGGTCCGCGCCTACCCACCTTGTTAAAGAAAATAAGCGAGGAAATGGAATTGGTGTAGGCATCGCCTAGGCCGCCCGAAGAGCCATCGTCCAGACACTTACTCCACGTATACGAAGCCTGGCCCTGAAAACCATGTGTGCTTCTCAATTGAAGTTGCGTCTGTAAACCATTGTATTTTCCACTTCCATCATAAAATACCGCGTAGATCGGACCGACCGAGGGATTCGCGAGTGTCCCGCCGCCCGCCGGCCACACCAGACGGCCATCGACGCTCGTTACTTGGGGAGGTGCAACTTGGTTGTGGTCGCCTGCCGCGAACGATTGATGTACGGTGTGTGATCCGATGTAACCCACCTGGGCAAATACATGATCGTTGAATTGATGTTGAATATTGAGGTTCCAGTTCATGGCGTACGTACGCTTGGGATGTGGTTCAGCAAACGTGACTTGCGACTGAGATGGATCAAACGTAACCACATCAACCACTTTTTTGGGAAATGTACCTTGCCCTGGCCTTAGCGCGTCGACAACTTGGGAGAAAGGAAGCCCCAGCGTTGTTTCGCCCAGCCAGTTAAACGGAAGCGGCAACACGTCGAACATTCCGAAGGCACCACGGACCGCGGTTTTTCCGTCTTTGAACGGATCCCAGGAAAATCCTACCCGGGGTTCGAAGTTACGGAGAGTGGGATTTGAAATCCAATAGTGTTCACGTGGTTCGGGCGTCCCTTGATAAAGAGTTGGTGTCGATCCAAACGGTCCATGCACTTCGGTAGGAAGTGTCATTATTTCGTACCTTAAACCCAAATTTAGAGTTAGGTTTGGACGGATTCGCCAATCGTCTTGAACATAAGTTCCAATTATATTTTCACGGACGCCAGCCTCAGCGCCCCTCTTCGAACCGTCAAAAGCGAAGAAAAACGGATTGTTACTGAGGAAATCGGCCAAATTGCTAAATATAAACGTTCCATTGATCCTGCCGCGTGGTTTCTCATTGTGCTGTAGCCGCTCAAACGCAACTCCGAATTTCAGTGCGTGACCGCCTCGCGTCAGGAAAATATCGTCGTTTGCTTGAAAAGAGTTCTGCGTATGGGTAAACCCTGCGAAGCTGCCCAATCCTCCGGCAGTGGTGATCCCGTTTACAATTAAGAATGCCGAGGTTTCGCCCGCGACGGTTCCCAAGTTCGTATCAGCCGCAGCAGGATTAATAGCCCTGACCGGCTGGCTGACTTGACCCTGTGACCGACTGAAACCTAGCCGAGCATAATTCACCAGCGCCGGACCAAAGACGTGGGTTTCGGAGATGCCCACCATTTGGCGCCGTGCGAATACTTTATTTATAATATTATTCAACGCGTCTGGGATTAACTGTGGGGCAGTATCAAAAAAATAACTGACACTGAGCGTGTCATTTGTAGAGATCCGGTGATCACCCCTTAAGGTGAAATAATTTTCATTGCTGATCTTAAGGCCCGACGTGAGAAATACGCCGGTATCGCCATTTCCGATAAGTCCGGCATTCGGCAGCGGCCACAGAGCGAGCGCGGCGCTAGTGGCTGCGTCTACGGTTACCGGTCCGGAGGCGAGTTGTCCATTCCTCGCATTTTGGGACGGAACAATATCGCTGAAGGATAAACTCTGACTCTCGCGGATCCCTTCATAGTCACCGAATATGAAAGTTTTATTTTTGATGAGCGGCGCTCCTGCTGATGCGCCGAATTGAATACGATGAAACGGCGGCTTTTCAGGCGGATCGAAAAAATTCCGTGCATCAAAAATTTTGTCTCTATCGAATAAGTACGCAGACCCATGGAAGTCATTTGTTCCCGACTTTGTCACTGAATTGATGACCGCGCCCGAGGTGCGCCCGTACTCCGCGGTGTAGTTCGTGGTCACAACGCTGAACTCCTGGATGGCATCGACGCCCAGCGCAACACCGAGCACGCTCCCAGGTGCCCCATTGCTGTAATCATTAATGTTAATTCCATCGATACGATAAGTATTTTCATAAGGCCGATGCCCGCTATCCGAAAGCTGATTTCCGAACCCGCGATTGCCGCGGTTTGCGCTGGCGCCGGTCGTCGCCTGAGCTCTCACGGCGATAATACCGGGCTGCAAGGTAGCCAGAAGAGTCCAGTCGCGGCCGTTTAGCGGAAGATCGACGATGGTCTTTTGTTCGACTGCGGCGCTCAGCGTTGATGACGAGGTTTCGACTGTCGTAGGCGTACTGGTGACTTCAACACGCAGATTGATTTGACCGACCTTTAAGGTGAAGTCTAGAGCTTTCTCGGAGCCTACTGTCAGTGTTACGTCTTTTAGCACGACCGTGGAAAAGCCTTTCGCGGAAGCCTCCATGTCGTAATCTCCCGCCAACAGATCTGGCGCAGAATAGAAACCGTCGGAATTGGATTTAACTTCGCGCACAGTACCCATGGAAACGCTCTTGATAGAAATTGTCGCGTCAGGAACTGCCGAACCCGATTCATCCATTACAATGCCGGACAGGTTGGCTCCAGCGACTTGGGCTCGTGAAGGTAAAGAAAATAGAAACCCGAATATTACAGCAAATAACAGAACCGGTGGTCCTGCAGATCTCGGGGATCTTCGGGCGTGTCGGCTAATCAGCATGACAAACGAGCGCGCTTCGTTTTTTGGCGCTTTGCAAGCCAGGTGAAAGGTTTCATTGCACGGAATTAAGAGATTTCCCAATCTCACGCGGTTAACCATCGCTCCCCCTGTACCGAAGTAGTCGAGAACGTCACCATGCTCCATCACTTTTTTATATTGGTACAATCTAGGAATTCCATCGGTATACCACCGCCTCAATGGAATTGCAACACGATAATAATTCGTATATCCTCGTCCTCGGGCAGTCCTCTGGGGGTGCATGCGATGCGAAGAAGAAGCCTAAAGGCCGAACCACCGCGCACCGAGAGTGATCGACCTAATCACGGAAATCGACGGCCGGTCCCATCCAATGGCCGACCCTCTCGTGCCGGGAATCGCCCGTCACTGTCGGAAGTGGCCTATGGACGCCTATCGGACATGCTTCGAAATAGAAATCTAAAGCCGAACGACCTTATCAACGAAAGACACCTCGCTAGAGAACTCAACGTATCCCGAACCCCCCTTCGGGAGGCCATTCGGCGGCTTGAGGGAGAGAGAATTCTGGAAAGGCAGACCAGCGGGATGCTGGTCGTCCGACCCATCTCCATCGAAGATCTACTTTATATCTGTCAGGTGCGCCGCTTGATTGAAGGCGAGGCGGCCCGGCGCGCGGCAGGACGCATTCCGGTTGCTGATCTTGAGCGCATGCGCAAGCGTTATCTTAGTTTCAGGGCCAAAACAACTGAAGTGCGGGCTACGGAAATTGCCGCCAGTCGAGATGATTTACATCGTTGGATAGCGGAATCATGTGGAAATCCAGAACTCGCGTCGATCATCGTGGACCTTAAGAATCGCTCCAAGCTTTTCCGGTGGGGCGTTCCTGGGCGTATTGCTTATGACGAGCATCTGCCGATCATCGACGCGTTGATAAAAGGTGATGGAGATGAAGCTCGGGCGGCCATGCAACGCCACATAGACGGCCTCCGAACTTACGCACTGCAACAGCTCGGAGCCCTTTAAGTAGTTACCTACGCACCAACCATCCTATTGGCCTCGAATTCTTTGCCACGAAGTTATTTTCAACGGTCAAGTACGGTCCGATATGCCACCGGTAGACAATTGGAATGCCATTATGTTATAAGCTGTCAACAGCGAAACATAGGAGGAGTTTTTTGACGAGTATCATACCGGGCATCGCACTGCTCTTGCTTCTGGGAATGTCCGTTGAGGTTGTGCCGGCCCAAAGCTACAAAATCACCGGAAGCATTCCAATTGGCGGAACAGGCCACTGGGATTATCTAATCGTGGATCCCGACAATCGCCGCTTGTACGTTGCGCACAACAGCGAGGTTGTGGTTATTAATGTCGATACTCAAGAAATCCTCGGGAACATCGCCGTCGATGGATTTTTACACGGCATTGCCTTAGACAATGACCATCGTCTTGGTTTCATCACGGACGGGGATAGCAAGACCAGCAATGTGAAATCTCCCGAACAAGTGGTGACCTTCGATCTGAATACCTTAAAGCGTACCGCAACAACCACGGTGGGAGACGATCCGGATGCCATCGTTTACGATGCGCCTTCCACACGGGTATTCGCTTTCAACGGCGACCCCATGCAGGCCAGTGCCATCGCCGCGAAGACCAGTCAAGTGGAAAAGTTAATTGAATTGGGCGGCAATCCGGAATTTTCGACGAGCGATGGAATCGGAAATGTTTATGTGAACATTAAGAATAAGAGTGAAATTGCCCGGATCGATTCCAAAACTTTGAAGGTTACGGCACATTGGCCGTTGGCGCCGTGCGAAAAGCCGAGCGGACTGGCTGTGGATCGCACGAATCACAGGCTGTTCTCAGTTTGCGGCAATGGAAAGATGGTGGTGGTCGACGCCGACTCCGGCAAAGTTGTGGCCGCACTGCCGGTTGGTGCTCTCCCGGATGGAGCCGCATATGATCCCGGGACCAAAATAACTTTTTCGTCGAACAGGGACGGAACCCTCACGGTAGTTCGGCAAAACACGAAGGATGAGTACACAGTTTTGCAGACCGTAAAGACTGCAGTGGGAGCGCGAACCATGGCTCTCGATACTAAGACCCACAAGGTTTATTTGCCTTCCGCCGAGTTTGGACCGAAGCCTGCGGGAAGCAACTACCCCTCAGTCGTGCCGGGATCATTCAAGGTTTTAGTTCTGCAACCGGAGTAGCAGCTGCCCTGCAGCGTGATTGCCGGAAAGCGAGATATTCAACGTGGCAAAAGATCAGACGGACGAAATCAGGTTTATCGCCGCTATAGGAGCCATAGGCGGCGGTATACACGCGGATAGCCTCGATGAAGCAATGGCTCAGAAGCCTCATTTCATCGCNGCGGATGCCGGAACCACGGACGCAGGACCTTATTCGCTGGGCTCAGGACAATCGGCATTTCCGCGCGAGATGATCAAGAACGATCTGGCGCTGATGCTGCGCGCTGGAAAGCGAGCCGGGATTCCGGTGCTCGTGGGTTCGGCGGGCACGGCTGGGGGAAACGTTCACGTTGACTGGACGTTAGACATTGCGCGGGCGGTTGCTGAGGAGAACGACCTTTCTATCCGCACGGCCGTTATCTACTCGGAGCAAGAAAAGCCTTATCTTAAAAATTTGCTTCGGGAGGGCCGCATCCTTCCACTGCAACCCGCCCCCCACGTCGACGAGGACGTAATTGAACGCAGCGCTAGGATCGTCGGAATGATGGGAGTCGAGCCACTTCAACGCGCGCTGGAAAAAGGGGCCGATTTCGTCCTTGCTGGAAGATGCAGCGATTCGGCTTTATACGCTGCACTGCCCGTCATGCGTGGATTTCCGGCCGGATTATCCTGGCATGCGGGCAAGGTGGCCGAATGCGGGACATTGGCTGCAGAAACTATGGGTAAGGGCGTCATATTCGGACGCATCTGTCGCGACCACTTCACTATCCGTCCTTTCGGCCCGGGACTTCGATGCACGCCACAAAGTATCGCTGCCCATAGCCTGTACGAAAACGCCGACCCGTATCTTCATAGGGAGTCTTCTGGAATATTGGATCTGAGCAAGGCGACTTTCGAACGTGAGGACGACGCCAGCGTGCGGGTCTCCGGCAGTGCATTCCTTCCGGCGGAAGCGTACTCGGTGAAGCTGGAGGGNGCAGAGTTGGTCGGCTACCAGACCATCATGGTCGGAGGCATTCGAGACGCCTTTATAATCANAGACCTCGATGATTGGTTGGCCGGAGTCCGGGAAAGAATAGAAGCCGGCATCGCAAAAGTATTTGGGGAGTCCCTTTCCAAAGACAAATATCACGTGGCATTTCACATTTACGGACGCGACGCGGTAATGGGAAAGTTGGAACCCGACCGCAAATCCATTCCAAAAGAGATTGGTTTGGTCTTCGAAGCAACAGCCCCGACGCAGGAGATCGCGAGTACGATCGCGCAGTTAAGCCGTCAGCCGCTGCTCCACCATCCGGTCCCGCAGTGGAAAGGCGCGATCACCACATTCGCATTTCTTCATAATCCCGCACATATCGATCGCGGAGCAGTGTATCGCTTTAACTTCCATCATGTAGCTCTGCCACATACCCAGGAAGAAATGTTCCGTACAAAATTCATTACCATCGGGAATTCCGTCTATGAAACTAGTGCAGCTCACTAACCTTATTCGCAGCAAGAACGCAGGCCCGTTCTCGCTGACGTTTGACATCATGTTCCCGGACGAAGAAAGCTACCTGCGAGTGAAAAAATCGGGGGCGCTCAATGCCGCGATGTTTGCCAAGCTCTACCAATGCCAACCCGAAAATGTCCGGTTCTTTGAATGCGACAATGCGCGAGCGTTCAAGTTCAGCATTCCGCGGCACACTTTCCAAGGCGACCTCGGCGACGGGGACCTACACGGTGGTCAACAGTTCATGCCTTTGGTTGACATTGAAATTCCCTAAATCGAAAACTCGCGAGACTGGTTCCTCCACGCGCTCTCGATCGCGTAAAAGACACGACAAAAGAGGGCCGTGCAAATGTCGTTGGAATGCCGCGTTTCTATCTGTCACGTTTCTTCTATGAACACCGCCAGCATGTCCAGCGAAGACGCTAAAACGATTAGCGCGCGACTCGATCGGCTGCCCGCGACACGCTACATCTGGAAACTGGTTATTCTGTTATCCCTCGGCGCTTTCTTCGAGGTTTACGACATCGCGCTGACCGGATCTCTTAGTCCCGGGCTGATTCGCGCGGGAGTCTTTCACTCCGGGGTCAAGGGGCTTTTCGGCCTGACGGACCAAGCTACTTTCGGAGCCGTTACATTTCTGGGTTTGTTCATTGGAACAATCGCTTTCGCTTCCGTGGCGGATCGCTACGGCCGGCGGGCCATCTTCACCTTCTCGCTGCTATGGTATGCCGCATTTACCGTGCTGATGGCCATGCAGAACCGCGCGATCATGATTGATTTGTGGCGGTTCATCGCCAGCATTGGAATTGGCGTAGAACTGGTGACCATTGACAGTTACATCGCAGAGTTAGTTCCCAAGCAAATCAGGGGCAAGGCGTTTGCGGTGAACCATTGCGTTCAGTATCTCGCTGTCCCGACAGCGGCACTTTTGGGATGGCTGCTGATCCCTCACAAACCATTTGGCATGGAAGGTTGGCGATGGGTTGCCCTCGTTCCGGCGCTCGGCGCAATTTTTGTCTGGGGGATTCGGCGTGCTGTTCCGGAATCACCTCGATGGCTCTTGGCCCGGGGCAGAGTCAGTGAAGCCGAGCACATCATCGAGAAGATCGAATCTCATGTAGCCTGCGAGTGGGGAGGCACACTACCTGAACCGGTACCTGGCCCGCAGGAAGTGACCCAAAACATTAGCTTGTCGGAAATCTTCCGCCCTCCGTTTGCGCGGCGTACCGTTATGCTTATCCTGCTGAATGTTTTCCAAGCAATAGGTTTTTTTGGTTTCAACAACTGGGTGCCAGCCTTGATGGAATCTCGCGGCGCCAGCTTCGTAAAAAGCCTGCAATATACTTTCTTTATTGCCACCATCCTCCCGATTACCCCGGTCCTTTTTGTACTGATCGCCGACCGGATTGAGCGCAAATGGCAGGTTATGATTGCTGCTCTGTGCGTTGCTACGGTTGGCCTGGGATTCTCCCAACAGTCCACCGCCGCGAGATTAATTATGTTCGGCTTGTTGCTGTCCATGTCCAACGTATTGCTCTCTTACTCCTATCATGCTTACCAGTCCGAGTTGTATCCCACTCGCATGCGCGCGCGGGCGACAGGTTTCGTTTATTCCTTCAGCCGTCTTTCCACCGTCTTCACCAGCTTTATGATTGCATTCTTTCTTCAACGGTTTGGAACCATTGGAGTCTTTTCCTTTATCGCGCTGGCGATGTTAATGGTGGTGCTTTCTGTCGGTTTCTTGGGCCCGCGCACCCGCGGACTGGCTCTTGAAGAGATAGCGCAATAAATCTGAAAGAGGGAAGGCTGTCGCAACCACTCATGTCATCGTTATCCGGGCTTAGAGTTTTGGATTTTTCGCATGCCCTTGCCGGCCCATTCTGCACACTTCTTCTGGCTGACCACGGTGCCGCTGTTTACAAGATCGAGTCTCCTGATGGGGGTGATCCCGGCCGGGGCTGGGGCCCTCCTTTCATAGGCGATCAGTCGGGTTATTTTATTGGCCTGAATCGTGGAAAGCGGAGTGTGTCACTCGACTTGAAACAGGCACAAGGGACCGAGTTGTGCCTGCGCATGATGGAGAAAGCCGACATCGTGATCGAAAATTTTCGCCCGGGCACCATGTCACGGCTCGGCTTGGGATATGAGCAGGCGCGCTCTCGGAATCCGCGAATCATCTACTGCTCCATTTCTGGATATGGGCAGGACGGGCCGTCGCGCGACGAGCCCGCGATGGATCTGATTTTACAGGCGTCGAGCGGTTTGATGAGCATAACCGGCACTGACGCAGGCAGACGCGTACGCTGTGGCTTTTCGGTCGCTGACGTCACCAGCGGTATGTTCGCGCTGATCGGAATTTTACTCGCCCTCAGGAGCCGCGATATTTCCGGTCTCGGGCAATTGGTGGATATTTCCATGCTTGATTCCATGATTTCTGCGATGACCAGCAACTTTATGATCTATCTCGGTGACGGCGATGTGCCAGACCCCCGCGGCACTTCCTACTCCACGATTGTTCCGTATCGAGCATTTGCGACAAAGGACGATGACATCGTCATCGCTGTTGGAAGCGAGAAACTGTGGCGCGCTTTCTGTCCAGCCATTGGACACCCCGAACTGGTCGAGCATCCGTCGTATGCCTCAAACAGTTTGCGCGTGAAAAATCGCGATCAACTGGAGCCTTTCCTGGCTGAGATTTTCCGCGGAGACACTTTAGAGAACTGGCTAACTAAGCTACGCGGCGCAGGCATCCCGGTTTCGCGGATACGTCGCTTCGACGAGGTTGTAAGTGATGCACAATGCGCGGTGCGCAATATATTTCCAAATATGGCCGATGTCGGTGACGGCGAAGTGAGAGTAGTCAGCACGCCGATAAAATCGTCCGCAGAGCCACCACCAGTCCTGTCGCATGCGCCAGCACTCGGGCAACATACGCAGCAAACATTGTCGGAATGGCTCGGAATCGGCGAAGCCGAACTGCGTAAGTTGCAATCAGCGGGAGTGGTCGTTCCATGAAAGGTGCCAAGATATTCGACCTGTCCGGCCGCGTGGCGATCGTCACGGGAGGTTCCGTTGGTTTGGGGCGGCAGATGGCCGAGGCTCTGGCGGAAATGGGAGCAAATCTGGTCTTGTGTGGGCGCAAGAAAGAGCGCTGCCAGCAAGCGGCGGCGGAGCTAGAGAAAGGCGGAACGCGCGTTCTCGGTCTCGGCTGCGACGTAAAAGATCTAAGCAGTATTCAAGCAGTTGTCGACGCCACGGTTTTAGAATTCGGCCGAATCGATATCCTCATTAACAATGCCGGCACTTCCTGGGGCGCGCCCACGGAAGAGATGACCCTCGACCAATGGAATAAGGTCATCGCCACGAATCTGACCGGTACGTTTTTGTTTTCTCAGGCGGTCGGCAAGATCATGATCTCCGAGCGCCGCGGAAAAATTATCAATATCGCTTCGATTGCGGGATTGCACGGCTCATCTCCTCAATTTTCCGCCATTGGTTACACCGCCAGCAAAGGCGGCGTGATCATTTTTACGAAAGACTTGGCCTGTAAATGGGGCATGCACAACATTCAGGTGAACGCAATCGCACCTGGATGGTTCCCGACGAATATGTCGGAAAAAGTGATCGAACGAAATAAAGACACACTGTTAGCGGGCATACCATTGGGGCGTTTTGGCGGGGCGCAGGATTTGAAAGGCGCCGCGATTTTTTTGGCGTCCGATGCGTCGGACTTCGTTACCGGACAGATCCTTGCAGTGGATGGGGGACAGTCCGCCTGATTCAGGCGGCAATGAAATGAATATACCGCTGACACCGCTGCGTTCCTGCGTAAACAATGAGGTTGTTTATTCTCAGAAATTGCAGACTGCCGCTTTCCAATCGAAACTCTAAAAATAGTTTTTTCAACTTGAGAGAACTTCGGCAATGACTGCTTTGGTGCAACTGACCATCGATAAAGATATCGCCATCATTACCATCAACAATCCTCCGGTGAACGCGCTAGAGGAAATCGCGGATCGTTACCTGTACGCACTCATTAACGAGGGTGCGCGCATCCTCGAAGAAGGTTACGCGCTCCGCGCTTCGGACATAGACGTTCTTTATCTGAACGGATACGGCTTTCCTGCGCATCGTGGCGGACCAATGTGGTACGCCACGATGCCCGCGGCATCAAGCAAGTGCATGAGCGAGTGTGTGAGTTTCAACGTCAGCA
>JGI12053J15887_10000640_pt1 | contig 14614 bp, 15 predicted proteins | sample MedBloCAOM1_O3_FD_15887 | JGI IMG/M metagenome (IMG submission 15887)
ATCTCCGGTCCGGTCGTCGTTCAGGTGCTCGAGGGCGAGGGTGCCGTGCTGAAATACCGCGACGTCATGGGCGCGACCGATCCCGCCAAAGCGGCCGAAGGCACCATCCGCAAGCTGCATGCGAAATCGATCGGCGAAAACACGGTGCACGGATCGGACGCACCGGAAACCGCGGCGATCGAGATCGCCCAGTTCTTCTCGGGCAACGAGATCGTCGGCTGATCGATCAACCAAAGCGGCGATGACAGCCGCGTTTTAAGACAACGCCGGGCCGAAAGGACGCGCCGTGAACTGGTTGTGGCAGATCTTCGATCCGGCGAACGTCGGGGCGTTCTTCATCCAGTTTCGAGCCGAGATGGCGCAGCCGGCGTTCTGGGTCGCCGTCGGCAAGATCATCTGGATCAACGTGCTGTTGTCGGGTGACAACGCGCTGGTGATTGCGCTGGCCTGCCGCGGGCTTGCACCGCGCCAGCGGCTGTGGGGCATGATCTTCGGCGCCGGTGCGGCAGTCATTCTGCGCATCATCTTCACCGGCATCGTCGCAAGCCTGATGGAGCTGCCCTACCTCAAGCTGGTCGGCGGGCTNGCGCTGCTCGTNATCGCGGCCAAGCTTCTGGTGCCCGAGCAGGACGACGAGGACAGTGTGCAGTCTGCCTCGCATCTGTGGGCGGCGATCCAGATCGTCGTCGTCGCCGACATCGTCATGAGCCTGGATAACGTGATCGCGGTGGCGGCGGCCGCCAACGGCAGCGTGCCACTCCTGATCCTCGGGCTTGCCATCAGCATTCCCCTGATCGTTGCCGGCGCGGCGCTGATCATGGCGCTGCTCAACCGCCTGCCGATCCTGGTGTGGGCTGGCGCGGCCCTCTTGGGCTGGATTGCCGGCGATGTGATCGCGACCGATCCGGCGGTCCATCCGAAGCTCGTTGCGCTGTTCGCCGGGCCGCTCGGCGCCAAGCTGGATTCGCTGCTGGCATCAATCAGCGCCAGCCCGCATTTTGCCAATCACGGCAATGGCGGGGAGGTCCTGCTGGCCGTGCTCGGCGTTGTCGTCGTGCTGGTTGCGGGCGCGATCTGGCGCAAGCGCGCGCTTGCCGCGGAGCAGTCCGCCAAGGCCGCCTAGCGGCGCTTTCCCGAAACTCAGCGTCTGACGATCGATCCGGAACGGCCGAGCAGCCGCGCCAACTGCTTGAAACGGCTGCCGACGCGGTCGGCGACGAGATCGATCATCTGGTGTTCGAACACCAGCATCAGCTTGCGGCCCTGGCTGCGGAAATGCGTCGCGGGCAGCACGCCGGGCCGCGCCGCCGATACCAGGTGCGCAACGCGGAACGCAGCCCCCAGCATGCGGGCGCGCTCATTCATCGCAGGAGGCACCAGATCGCGGGTCGACGGCGGCGGTTCGTTTTCTTCGCTCAGTCCCGCGTACCGATAAAACACCGACAGCGCGACAAAGGCCCGGCCCTGGTGGCTGATTGAGCCGAAATTGCCGTTGGTGATCAGGCTGAGCGTTTCCTCGCCGCGGTGGTCGGGATGCACCCGCCATCCAATGTCCGACAGCAGGCAGGCGGCGTGGCGCAGGCGGCGGTCTTCGCTGGTTTCGCGCAGTCCAACGACGCGCACCAGGCGGTCGGTCCAGGCAATCAGCTCCTCGGCATGGCGGGACGATCGCGACAACAGCCCGTTGAGATTTTGCGCGGCGCAGATCAATCCGTCGCGGCCGCGCTCGGTCTGCGGCAGCATCTCGTAAAGCAGCCCTTCGCGCACGCCGAAGGTCGAGAACACGATGGTCTTCGGCTTTGCGACCCGGATGACATATTCGAGCACCAGCGCGGCGTAAGTCAGCAGCGGCCGCCGCGCGTCGGAAACGGCTTCGATGTCGGCCAGCATGTTGGCGGCGGCCAGGCGCCGCAGCCGCTGCGCGAAATCGAGCGCGTCCGCTGCCGGTATCGAATAGCCGTGCATCACCTTGAGTGGATAGCCGCTCTGGATGATGTGAATGCGCGCCAGCGCGCGCCAGGTGCCGCCGACTGCGTAGAAGCTGCGGCCGCGGCCGGCCTTGAGTTGTTCGACGCCGGAAATCTCGGCCTTAACGATGCGTTCGGCCCGCTTCAGCGATTTGTGGGCGGCATCCTGCAGCGCGAGGCTTCCAAGCGGAAGCGTGACCCCGCCGCGCACCCGGTTGCCCCGCACGTCGATCAGTTCAAGCGAGCCGCCGCCGAGATCGCCGACGATGCCGTCGGGATCGTGAATGCCGGAGATGACGCCGAGTGCCGACAGCTTTGCTTCGCGCGGTCCCGACAGGATTTCGATCCGGGTGCCGCAGATGCGTTCGGCCCTGGCAATGAAGTCCGGACCGTTGGTGGCGTCACGGCATGCGGCGGTCGCGATCGCATGGACGCGGCCGACTTTCTGAATCCTGCACAGTGCGCGAAACCGCCGCAGCGAGGTCAGCGCTTTCGCGACGGCATCGGGGGCGAGCAGGCCGGTGCTCTGGACCTCGCGGCCGAGCCCGCACAGCGCCTTCTCGTTGAAGACCGAGACGAGACTGCGCGACATCGATTCATAGACGACGAGACGAACCGAGTTCGAACCGATGTCGATGACCGCGACGCTGGAGGCGCGCTTGCGCGGTCGCTTCACCGCCAAAACTCCCTATGACGACGGCTGACGCTCGTTGCGGCGCGTGAGGCGGCGCGGCGAAGATTCCTTGAGCGACTTTCCACGGCCTGACAAACTCGGATTCGTCATGAAATAGTTGTGCAGATTGAAAGGCTCTTCGCCTTTCGCGGCCTTCATACGCGTTGACGATCCATCCGGCAATAACTGCCAGCTTTGCTCGGTATCCTTCAGGTTCGCCACCATGATCTGTTCCAGAACCTGCTGATGCACCGTGGGATTTTGTAGCGGGCAAAGCACCTCGACGCGGCGGTCGAGGTTCCGCGGCATCATGTCGGCGGACGAGATATACACAGCAGCTTTTGTGCTCGGCAGGCCCTGACCCATGCCAAAGCAGTAGATGCGGCCATGCTCGAGGAATCTTCCGATCACCGATTTGACGCGGATGTTTTCCGAAAGGCCGGCTATGCCCGGCCGCAGGCAGCAGATGCCGCGCACCACGAGCTCGACCTGCACACCGGCCTGCGAGGCCTCATACAGCGCGTCGATGACCTCGGGATCGACCAGCGAATTCATCTTCATCCAGATCGCGGCCGGCTTGCCGTGGCGGGCATGACCGGTCTCGCCGTGGATGTGCTCGAGGATGCGCTTGCGCAGCGTGAGCGGCGACACCGCCATCTTCTCGATTTCGCTCGGTTCGGCATAGCCGGTGATGTAGTTGAACACCCGCGCGGCGTCGCGTCCGATCGCCGGGTCCGAGGTGAAGTAGGATAGATCGGTATAGATGCGCGCGGTCACGGGGTGATAGTTGCCGGTGCCGGTGTGAACGTAAGTCGTGAGATTGCCGCCTTCGCGGCGCACCACCATCGACAGCTTGGCGTGCGTCTTCAGTTCGAGGAACCCGTACACGACCTGCACGCCGGCGCGTTCGAGGTCGCGTGCCCAGCGGATATTGGCCTCTTCGTCGAAGCGCGCTTTCAGCTCGATCAGCGCGGTGACGGACTTGCCGGCTTCTGCGGCTTCCGCCAGCGCGCGCACGATCGGCGAATTATTTGAGGTGCGGTACAGCGTCTGCTTGATCGCCACCACGTCGGGGTCGCGCGTGGCCTGTTGCAGGAACTGCACGACGACGTCGAAGGATTCGTAAGGGTGATGGACGATCAGGTCCTTTTGCCGGATCGCGGCAAAGATGTCGCCGCCATGGTCGCGCACCCGTTCGGGATGACGAGGCACATAGGGTACGAATTCGAGATCAGGCCGGTCGAGCCGGGTCAGTTGCGACAGCTCGTTCATGGCGAGCACGCCATCGACCAGGAAAACCTCGTCATCGCTGGTCGACAGCGCCTCCTGCACGAAACCGCACAGCTCTGCCGGCATCTTGGCGTCGATCTCCAGCCGGATCACCGATCCGCGGCGGCGCCGCTTCAGCGCGGTCTCGAACGTGCGGACCAGATCTTCCGCCTCTTCCTCGATTTCGATTTCGGAGTCCCGGATGATGCGGAATGCGCCCTGGCCCTTCACGGTATAGCCGGGAAACAGCCGGCCGATGAACAGGCCGGTGGCATGCTCCAGCGTAATCAGGCGCACCACGCCTTCCTTGCTCGCGGGCATGCGGATGAAGCGGTCGATCTTGCCGGGCATGCGGATCAGCGCGTTCATCGGCTTGCCGTCGGAAGTGCGTATCAGCTGCAGCGCGATAGTGAAGCCGAGGCTCGGGATGAACGGGAAGGGATGCGCCGGGTCGATCGCCAGCGGGGTGAGCAGCGGGAAGATGTTGCGAAGGAAGTAATCCTCGATCCAGCTCCGCTCCGTCTTGGTGACGTCGCGGCCGTCGACCAGCACGATGCCGACGTCGGCCAGCATGTGATGCAGGTCGGCCCAGACCGCCTGCTGGTCCTTGGCGAGCTGCGACACAGTCTCGTTGATGACGACCAACTGCTCGAGCGGCGTGCGGCCGTCGGGGCTGCGTTCGGTGATGCCTTCGCGGACCTGCGCCTTGATGCCGGCGACGCGGACCATGAAGAATTCATCAAGGTTATTGGCGGAAATCGACAGGAACCGCACCCGCTCCAGCGCGGGATGGCCGGGATTAACCGATTCCTCCAGCACCCGGCGGTTGAAATGCAGCCAGGAAAGCTCCCGGTTGATGAAGCGCTCGGGGCTCGCGGCGATCGCCGGCGCAGCCTCGGTCTCGGCTTCTTTCTCTTTGATTACAATGGCTTGGGCGGATTCCATAAGAATTTGATCCATCGGGGGCAGCGTGCAACGCAGTGTCGGACAAATGCACCGCAAACCATGTGATATCGCGATGACGTTTCGATGACATTGATGTTCCGGCCGGGTCCGCCGTCAAGGTGTGGCCTGCGGCAATTCAGGCGTTGCGCAGCAATTCCGCGGCCAGCGCCCGGGTCACCGGCCGGCCCAGCCGCAGGGCCTCGGTATCGAGCAGTTCGACCGCCTGCCGCGCCGCTGCATAGGAGCGCTCGATCCGGTTGGCGAGATAGCTGACAACGGCCTCGTCGACGGTGAGTTGCCGGTCGGCGCAGAATTTGACGATCAGCGCGCGGAACAGATGGTCGTCCGGCGGCGACAGCGACACCACGGGCACCGCGCGCAGCCGCGAGCGCAGGTCGCGCAGTTCGACCCCGAATGCCGACGGCGCCAGGCGCGAGGTGACGAGGACAAACGCCGCGTCCTCGCGCGCGAGGTTCATCAGGTGGAACAGCGCACGCTCGTCAAAATCCCCGGGCTTCAAATCCTCGACCACCAGCGCGCCGGTCGCCAGCGCCGCCGGCACCGTAGCCGGCGTCAGTGCGTGCGCCGATGTCGAGCGCGCGCCCGACAGCTCGGCCCAGATCGCAGCAAGATGGCTCTTGCCGGAACCCTCCTCGCCGGTCAGCAGCATGATGGGGTTGGGCCAGTCAGGCCAGCTCTCGATCAGCGTGAGGCCGGCCTCATTGGCCGGACCCTCGAGAAAATTGTCGCGCGTCAGGCTTTCGGCGTGCGGCAGCGCGAATGCAAGCTGACGGGGTTGGACGCTACCTGCCACGTGGTCACTCTTCAGTCTGACGCGGTTTCTTCACGCGCTCTAGCGCGCTTCGATCGTGCTCATGTGCCGCACCCACTCCACGAGATAGAGCGAGACGGAAACCAAAGTAAAGACCGTGACAAATCCCATCAGGATCAGGTCGTAGGGTTTTGGCTGGAATCCGAATCCGAGCGCCGCCATCACCAGCGCCGCGAACGCCACCTGCGCCACCGTGTTGAGTTTTGACACCATCAGCGGCTTCATCGGGATCGGCTTGCCGAACAGCCACGACACGATCACGGCGGTGACGATCATGATGTCGCGCGATACCACCAGGATCACGATCCAGCGCGGCACCGCGCCCCAGATTCCGAGCGCGATATAGATCGAGACCAGCAGCGCCTTGTCGGCGAGCGGGTCGAGCAGGGCGCCGAGCTCGCTCGCCATGTTGAACCGCTTGGCCAGAAAGCCGTCCACGGCGTCGCTGACGCCGGCGATGACGAAGATCGCGAACGCGATCTCCATCTGGTTCGAGGCAATGGCCCAGACGATGACCGGCACAAGAATGATGCGGCCGAGGGTGATGATGTTCGGAATACTCAACGCGGCGCTTCCCGGCTACCGGCCTGGCGCTGGCCCGTTGCGGGCCGAACCGGCTGTTATCTACATAGTATAGCGGCGCGCGGCTTGCGAGCCATTGCACGGCGGCGGAATTCGACGTAACCAGCCGCCATCATCTGGAATTGGGCATGGCCGACCGCAAAAACGGGCTCACTTACGCGGATTCGGGCGTCGACATCGATGCCGGTAATCGTCTGGTCGATCTCATCAAGCCGATGGTCCGCGCCACCGCCCGGGCCGGCGCCGACGCCGAAATCGGCGGCTTTGGCGGGCTGTTCGATCTGAAGGCCGCAGGCTTCAAGGACCCGGTGCTGGTGGCCGCCACCGACGGCGTCGGCACCAAGGTCAAGATCGCGATCGACACCGGCCTGCACGGCGGCATCGGCATCGACCTGGTGGCGATGTCGGTCAACGACCTCGTCGTGCAGGGCGCCGAACCGCTGTTCTTTCTGGACTATTTTGCCTGCGGCCGGCTCGACCCGGAAGCCACCGCGGCGATCGTTGCCGGTGTCGCCGAGGGCTGCCGGGAATCCGGCTGCGCCCTGATCGGCGGCGAGACCGCGGAAATGCCGGGCCTCTACAAGGACGGCGATTACGATCTCGCCGGATTTGCCGTCGGCGCCGCCGAGCGCGGCACGCTGTTGCCGCGGCCGGATATCGCCATCGGCGATGCCGTGATCGGGCTCGCCTCGTCGGGCGTGCACTCCAACGGCTTTTCGCTGGTGCGCAAGATCGTGCAACACTCCGGCCTCGCCTTCGATGCGCCGGCGCCGTTCTCGCCGGTCATGACGCTCGGCGGCGCGTTGCTGACGCCAACCAAGCTCTATGTGAAGTCATGCCTGCGTGCGATCCGCGAGACCGGCGCGGTCAAGGGACTGGCGCATATCACCGGGGGCGGTTTCACCGACAACATTCCGCGCGTGCTGCCAAGGCATCTCGGCGTCGGCATCGATCTGCCGCGGCTGCCGGTGCTGCCGGTATTCAAATGGCTGGCGGAGCAGGGCGGCATCACCGAACTGGAACTGCTGCGCACCTTCAATTGCGGCATCGGCATGGTTGCGATCGTACGGCGCGAAGCCGTCGAGAAGATCACCGAAGTGTTCACCGCAAGCGGCGAGAGTGTCGCGCTGCTCGGCGAAGTGATCGCGGCAGCGGGCGAACATCGCGTGGTCTATAACGGTCACCTCGATCTGGCGCGGTGAGGTGATGAAACGCCGGGTCGCCATTCTGATCTCGGGCCGCGGATCGAACATGGCCGCGCTGATCGAGGCGGCGCGCGAGAAGGATTATCCGGCCGAAATCGCGCTCGTGGTTTCCAACCGCGCTGAGGCGGGCGGTCTCGAAAAGGCCAAAGCGAGCGGCATCCCGGCGCTGGTCATCGAAAGCAGGCCATTCGGCAAAGATCGCGCCGCATTCGAGAGGGCGCTGGAAGCCGTGCTCGGCCAATACAGGATCGAGCTGATCTGCCTCGGCGGTTTCATGCGGCTGTTCACCGCGGAGTTCGTGCGGCGCTGGTACGGCAAAATGCTCAACATCCATCCCTCGCTGCTGCCCTCGTTCCCCGGTCTCGATCCGCACGGCCAGGCGCTCAACGCCGGCGTGAAAATTTCCGGCGCGACCGTGCATTTCGTGATTCCGCAAACCGATTCCGGCCCGATCGTGATGCAGGGCGCGGTGGCGGTGCGTGACGACGATACCGCGGAGACGCTGGCCGCGCGCATCCTCGAGGTCGAGCATCGCATCTATCCCGAGGCGCTGCGGCTATTGGCCGGCGGCCGGCTCAAGCTGGACGGTGAAATTTGCACGACCGCCGACGGCGCCGGCTGTGGCCAAACATTGATTTCGCCCGCGCTCAGATAAAGCGAAGTTCAGGAGACCCTGAGATTTTCGGCAGACGCCTTGCCGCGATTTTCTACAAGGTCGTACTCGACAGTTTGATTTTCGTTGAGGGTTGCGAGTCCGGCTCGCTCGACGGCCGAGATATGGACGAACACGTCCTTGTCGCCGGCGGCCGGCTTGATGAACCCATAACCCTTGGTCGGGTTGAACCACTTGACGGTACCCTTCGGCATCGCCTGTCTCCTGGTCTAGACGAAAAAAAGACGCGGTCACGTTTCCAACGTGCCACGCCACAAACCGGCTTCCGGGTGTCTGCTCAATTTCCGAGTCTTCAACTTCAAGGTCGCGAAACGCACAGTCGAACGGCCTAGATCCGATTGCAAAGGTGAATGCAACACGAAATTCGCGTCTTGGCAAGCTTCTGGCGCGGCTCAGCAAATCGGTATGCTGCGATCATGACCTGTGGCCGTCGCACAACAACGGCCGCTATTCGCGCGCTGCCAAGGTTGTCGGGCGATTGACGCTCCCTGAGAAACAAGGGCAAATCGTCGCGGGCTGATCCGACCCGGCATTTTTCCGCGCCGGCGCGCCCGTTGGGAATGACGTATATGCGCTGCCCGCCGCGGCCTTCGCGAGCAATGGGGACCGGGGCTGGATGCAGGCTGGTCCGGGCTGTTGCGACGGCGTTCATGCTCGCGGTTGCCGGGTTATCTTCCGCACATGCCCAGCTGCTGCCGGCCCCGGCACCGACGCCTACACCCAGCCTGACGATCATCAGCTCCGAAATTTCAGCCGCGGCGGCGACGGGCAATCTCGGCAGCGGTTTTCTTGAGCGCCTCGGCAACCAGGCGACCAACGGCGTCAACCGCATCGGGCGAACCAATCCAGGCGGTGGCGGCGCGTCGGAAGCAGCCGAAGCTCCAAAATTTCGCGCCTGGGGCGAGGCCTACGGAATTTCGGCGCGGACCGAGTTGCAGGGAGATTTCGCCGGCGATCGCCGCACGACACGGGGTGGTGTCGCGGGGATAGGCGCGACAATTGCGCCCGGCGTCAACGTTGGGTTTTCCGTCGATCAGAGCCGCAGCAAGATCGATGTGCCGCTGGCGTTCCAGTCGGCGACGCTCGATCTTACCCAGCTCGGCGCCAACTTTTCCGTCGACAATGGCCCGTGGACCGTGGCCGGCGCCGTCGTCCACGGCTTCGGCCAAATCAATTCATCGCGCGACACCGGAGCTGGCTTTGCGACCGCCGGCTACAGGGCCGTGATCGACGGGGTGCTGACCGAGCTCGACTATTACTGGATGCGGGACCAGAGCCGCATCGTGCCGAAGATCGCGTTCGAATACGTGCGTTCGGCGACGGAATCGTTCACCGAGGCGGGCACTAACTTCTTCCTGGTCTCGGCGACCGGCGCGACGGCGGAGCGCGCACGGATTCTGGCAGGCGCCGAGATCGGGCATTACTGGATCTTCGATCAGAAAATTCTCGACCTGTCTGCCTATGGCAAGTTCATCGACAACGTCGTTCAGAATTTTGGTGCGGTGACGGTCAGCATCCCCGGCTTCCAAAGCATCAGCGTGCAGGGCGTCGGCGAAAGCAGGCACGGCGCGGACGCCGGCACCGCCGCCTCGCTCAGTCTTTCCAACTCGTTCCGCCTCTACGCCCATTATGACGGCAAGTTTCGCGCAGCCTATCAGTCGCACCAGGGGACCGTCGGCCTCGAGCTGAAATGGTAGGGTATTTGGCGTGACGGTCAGGCCGGTCCGGTCGCGGCGTAACCGCCGAGTCCAAAATTCTGCCGCGGCCCACTCATCAGCGAAATCAGATCGTTGGGATGAATGAATTCGTCCCTGAAGCAGGGATAGGTCTTTGGATCAAAGATCTTCTTCAACCAGTCGATGACGATCTTGTGCCGATCGGAGTTGCGAAACTCCTTGTGATAGGTCAGCCAGAGATCGGCGTGGTGGCTGACGCCCATATCGACGGCGACCAGCGGCACGCCCATCGCGATCACCGCCGACGGCAGAAAGCCGACGCCGGCGGCGCGCTCCACCGCGTACAACACGCCGATCGAGGAATTGGTCTTGATGCCGACCACGCCTTCCAGCGAGGTCAGTCCCAGAATCCGCGCATAAGCGGTGTCGTCGACCTGCGGCGCGTTCTGCTTGATGATGCGGTGGTTCTTCAATTCGGCGAGCGTCGTCGGAATGCCGTAGAGTTTTTGATAACTCTCGGAAACGAACGGATAGATGTGCAGCCGGCCGAGCTTGGCGACGATGAGATCGGGATTGGTCGGCGGTTCGAGCTGGATCGCAATATCTGTCTCCAGCCGCGCGACGTCCGCCTGTTCCATCGCGCAACGCAAATCGACCGTAATCTTGCGGTAAGTCTTCTGGAAGTCGATCAGCCGCGGCAGGATCCAGAAATTGCCCGGCCCCTCGGTGACGGCGACGCGCACGGTTCCTGACGCGGTGTCCGAAGATTGCGATACACGGCGGAAAATGTTGAAGGCGTGACGCTCCATCTCGATCACGTCGGCGAGCATCGCGAGGCCTTCCTCACTGATCGTGAGCCCGCTCTGATCACGCAGGAACAGCTTGCAACCGATCCGCTCCTCGAGCCGGTCGATCCGTCGCATCAGGGTAGTGCTGGTGACGCCGAGCAGGTCTGCGGCGTTGCGGAAGCTTTTGTGCCGTGCACAGGCGAGGAACGATTTCAGGTCGTCCCAGGATGCGTCCAGGATTTCGTCGGTCCGGTGCTGCGTGATCGCAGCACCCCGGTGCAATAGTTGCTGCATATCCCAAATCCCCACCCGTTAAGGTACTTGGTCCGGGCCGGAGCAACGATAGATGCGCAATCCGGGGATGGAAAGGGTCAGTTTGACCAATAAGCGGCACGATTTCGATTCCCTGTCGACCAACACCTTGATCGAGGTGGGGCCGGCGCAGAGTTCGGAAATAGCAGTCNTTGCCGACATGGCAACACGGATGGTTCCGGGCGTTGAGATCGGGGAACAAGCCCTGCGCAGGCATTTCGACTTCGACCCCGAATGCATCCTGACATTCAGCTGGCAGGAAAAATTACTCGGCGGCATGGCATTTCTCTATCTCAACACCCGCGGCCACGACGCGCTCATTCTGGGCGAGATGTCGCCTTCGAGTCCGGACTTCGAATTGTTTGCTCGCAGCGACGAACAAGTGTCGGCCATTTACATCTGGGCGATCGGGCTCACCGGCCGCGGCATCGCCGGCCTCGGCAAAGCCGCCGCGCATCTGCGTAAGCCGCGCTATATGAACGCTGATTGCTTCGCTCAACCTTCAACGGCGGCAGGCCGCGATCTGCTGATCGCAACCGGTTTTATTCAAATGCCGAGTTTTCAGCCGGACCTTTGGTGCTATCAGCGACCTTGGAAGCGTCTGCCAATGTCCGAGCCAGTGTCGAGTTTGTCAGCAAGGAGTTTTGAAGATGCACGGTACTAGACCCCCGAAGCCGCCTGCACGCGCCATCTCGATCCGCCTCGCGCGCGACGCCAATGATCTCATGCTGATTACCGCGATCCGGTCCGCGGTTTATCTTGCCGAACAGGACTGTCCGATCGAGGAAGAGTTCGACGGCAACGATCTCTGCGCGGCACATTTCATCGGTTGTATCGGCAACGAACCTGCGGGCTGTCTTCGCGTGCGCTTCTTCGGCGAGTTCGCCAAGATCGAGCGCCTTGCGGTCCGGCATCAGTACCGCCGCACCCGGGTTTCATTCAAGCTCGTGCAGGCCGCCGTCGATTACATCAAGCGCAAGGGATTCCGGAAGATCTACGGCCTCGCGCAGGACCGGCTGGTGAATTTCTGGGCGCATTTCGGCGGCAGGCCGCTCGGCCGTGGCCGCAAGGTGACGTTCTCGGATTTCTCCTACACCGAGATGGTGTTCGACATCGAGCCGTCGCCGGATGCCATTACGCTCGACAGCGATCCCTATATGATCATCCGTCCCGAGGGCGATTGGGACCGGCCTGGCGTGCTGGATCTCTCGGCCGAGCGCCAGGCGACATCGCCGCTGCGCAATCTGGAAACGGCCGAACCATGATCGCGGGCGGTGATATGGCGGCGTCGCCGCTCGAGAATCCGCCGATTCTCGTCTGCGCCGATCTGCAGAACGTGTATCTCGCCGAAGGCCGCATCGATGACGCCGGTGCAGTGACGTCGCGATGCCTGACCTTGCTGTCGCTGTGGCGCGACAACCTCTGGCCCGTGCTGCACCTGAAGCGGATCGCACAGGCCGCGTGGTTCAATCCGGCGTCGGACCTGACCGACTGGATTGCGGAGTTTCGGCCGCGGCCCGGCGAGATGGTATTCGAGCATCCGCTGCCGTCGGCCTATAGCTCGACACGGTTTTCCGAATACATGTCGAGCATGAAAAACATTCGCTGCGCGATAACGGGGTTTTCGCTGGACGAAACCGTGCTGGCGACCGTGGTCGAAGGGTTTCACCGCGGTCATCGCTATCAGATCATCGCGGATGCCGTGGCCTGCGGTCGCGCCGATGGCGTCGATGCCGCATCCTACAGGCTGGCGATGGTGAAGGCGGCCGGCAATTTTGCCGGCATCGCGGAGAGTGGCGTTCTCGTCGCCGTCGCCACGGCGGTCACGGTGTGAGCGGTCGAAGCGTCAGTCTCGATCGACCCTGACCACGCGGCCCTTTTCGATCGCGAGCGCCAGCCTGCCGTGCTTCAGCGCGATGGCCGCTTCGCCGAACAGTTCGCGGCGCCAGCCGCGCAGCGCGGCGACGTCCGCAGTGTCGCTGGCCGCGATCTGTTCGAGGTCATCGACGGTGGCGATCACCTTGCTGGCGACGGCGTGACGCTCCGACGTCATCCGCAGCAGCACCTTCAACAGTTCGACGATCGCCGCGCCGTTCGAATTGCCGCGCGGCTTTTCGATCTTCGGCAAGGTGGCGGGATCGCGGGCCAGCCCGCGCTGTACGGCGGCAATGATGTCGGCGCCCCATTTCGAGCGGTCAAAACCCTTCGGCATCGAGCGCAAATTGGCCAGCCGCTCGAGGCTGGTCGGCGCGTGGGTGGCGATATCGCCGACTGCATCGTCCTTCAGCACGCGGCCGCGCGGCACGTCACGGCTCTGCGCTTCCTGCTCGCGCCAGGCCGCGACCTCCATCAGCACCGCCAGCTCCTTCGGCTTGCGCACCCGCGTCTTCAGCCGTTCCCACGCCCGCTCGGGGTGGAAGTCGTAGGTCTTCGGCGAGGTCAGGACTTCCATCTCCTCGCTGACCCAATTATTGCGGCCGCGCTTTTTCAAATCGGCATCGAGCGCGGCGAAGACATCGCGCAAATGGGTGACGTCGGAGACCGCGTAGTGCATCTGCTCCTTGGTCAGCGGCCGGCGCGACCAGTCGGTGAAGCGGTGGGTCTTGTCGGGCCGGTGACCGGTGATGCGTTCGACCAGCTGGTCATAGGCGATGCTGTCGCCGTAGCCGAGCACCATGGCCGCCACCTGGGTGTCGAAGATCGGGTGCGGAATGGTGGCGGAGCGGTGCCAGACGATTTCGATGTCCTGGCGGGCGGCATGAAACACCTTCAGCAGCGCCTCATTGGCCATCAGATCGAGGAACGCCGTCAGGTCGATGCCCTCGGCCAGCGTGTCAATGACGACCGCTTCCTCCGGGCTCGCCATTTGCACGATGCAGAGCAGCGGATAATAGGTCGTCTCCCGCAAGAACTCGGTATCGACCGTGATGACGGGATGTTTGGCGAGGCGGGCGCAGGCTTGGGCGAGCGCGGAGGTGGTAGTGATCAGATCCATGAACAGTCCATAACGCGTCCGACAGGCGTTCTGCCGAAAGCGCTGATATGTCAAGGGTCTTGCGGCGAATTTGAGCCTGCATTGAGTGCGCGGCCGGCTTTCTGCCTGGATCCGCACACCTGGTCCGCAAGGCGCGACCGCAACTTGAAGCCCCGCAGGCTTTTCTTTCGAAAACGCTCAGTAGTGCCGCACGCGGCGCGACGGCCGGCGTCCCGAGGGAACCGCGAGCACGGCGAGGCAAAGCGCGACCATCACGAGCCCCATGAATTCAAACGCGAACGCGTCCATGACAATTCTCCCCAACCAGCCGCTAGACTTGTCGGGGGCGCGTTGATCGTTCCTTAATTACTGGAACCGCTCCGAAAAACCCGTGATCGAATGGTGCACGCGCGCTTAACAAGCGCAGTTAACGCCTCAGGTACCGCAGAACGTTTGACGCACGCGCTGATCCGGTTCCGGCGGATCGGCGTAGGCGGCAAAGCCAGGCTGATCCTCATAGGGTTTTGACAGCACGGTCAGAAGTTCTTCGAACGGCGCGAAGTCGTCGTTCACCGCCGCCTGGATGACGGCCTCGACGCGATGATTGCGCGGAATGAAGGCCGGATTGACGCTTCGCATCGCCGACTGCCGTTCGGCCGGTGATTGCGGCTCGTCCGCGATCCGCTGCCGCCAGCGCGCGCCCCACTCGTCGAACGCG
>JGI12053J15887_10000641_pt1 | contig 14613 bp, 10 predicted proteins | sample MedBloCAOM1_O3_FD_15887 | JGI IMG/M metagenome (IMG submission 15887)
ACTCTTGCGAACGTATGAAGAACGACCGCAAAATCTTCGCGCGTGTGATGTTTCGGCAACATCTTGGTCTACACGGGCTGCGTATGACTTGCCTTGCTAACCCCACCTAATCGCTGAAGATTCCTGAATCGAAGACGAGGATCGGCGTTCGTGGCTGGGCCGCAGGAGAAATGTGCAGATATTTCAGACATGCACCGCACTGCGCACCCGGCCGGCGCTGCCAAATACCCGCAGATAGCGCTCGACTTCGGATGCGCTGCCGGTGGCTTTTTCCGGATTGTCCGAGAGTTTTACGGCGGGTCTGCCATCGACCGACGTCACCTTGCACACGATCGAGATCGGATCGAGATTGGTGGAACCATCCGGCGCGCAGCCCATGAAATCATTGGTGAGGTTGGTGCCCCAGCCAAAACTGATCCGGACCCGGCCGGCGAAATGGCGGTAGGTCTCTTCGATCGATCCGACGTCCATGCCGTCAGAGAAAACCAGCAGCTTTTCCTTGGGATCTCGGCCTTTCTGCTTCCACCACTTGATGATTTCCTCGCCGGCCGCGATCGGCGGCGCGCTGTCGGGGCGAAAGCCGGTCCAGTCCGCTACCCATTCGGGGGCATCTCTGAGGAATGAATTGGTGCCGAAGGCGTCGGGCAGGGCGACCAGAAGATTGCCGCCATAGGTATGACGCCATTGATCCAGAATACGATACGGCGCCCAGCGCAATTCCGTGTCGTCGTTCGCCAGTGCTGCTGCGACCATCGGCAGTTCATGCGCATTGGTGCCGATCGCTTCCAGATCGTTGTCCATCGCCAGCAGGACATTGGAGGTGCCGGTGAAGGACGGCCCCAAGCCTTCCTTGACGGCCTCGACGCACCAGCGCTGCCATAGGAAACCATGGCGCCGCCGCGTCCCGAAATCGGAAAGCCGCAAGCCCTCCAATTTACGCAGCCGCTCCACTTTGGCCCACAGCTTGGCCTTGGCGCGCGCATAGAGAACATCGAGCGCAAATCGCCCTTGTCCTTTCATCACCTGGCGCGAGCGCAGCTCATTGAGGATGGCCAGCGCCGGAATTTCCCACATGGTGGTGTGCATCCACGGCCCGTGGAAGTGCAATTCGTACTGGCCGTCCACCTTGTGCAGCTCGTATTCGGGAAGACGAAACGTCGCTAACCAGTTGATGAAGTCAGGCGAAAACATCTGGGTCTTGCCGTAGAACGTATTACCGGCGAGCCAGATCAGCTCCTTCTTGCTGAACCGGAGGGTACGGGCGTGATCGAGCTGGGCGCGTAGCTCTTCTTCGTCAATGACCTCGGCGAGACGGACGTGACGGCTGCGATTGATGACCGAGAAGGTGGTGCGCGTGTCCGGGTAGAATTCCCGGATCATTTGCAGCATCAGGAGCTTGTAGAAATCGGTATCGAGCAGGCTGCGCACGATCGGGTCGAGCCGCCAGCCGTGATTATAGGTCCGGGACGCAATGTCTGTGACTGCCATAAAGGAACTCTATCTTGCCGGAAGCCTTGCAACCAGTGGCTTTTAGGCCGGGCAGGTCACCGCGATATTGCTTGTCTCGCCCGGCCGACGGCCGCGCGCACTGCGGTCCAGGGTGGCTTGTCGGGAGCGAATTGCTGCCGCAAATAGGACACAAGCTCGGCGAGCTGATCGTCGGTCATGCTATCCTTGAAGGCGGGCATGTAGCCGAGATCGCTCGACACCGGCGATGCAATGCCGTGCAAAATCACCTGGATCAGATTGTCCGGCGCGGCGCTATGCAAGTTGCTGTTCAGCGCCAACGATGGCCGGCTACCGAACAGCGGTGCGCCTCCGACCCGATGGCAAACCGCACAGGCGCCTTGATAGAGCCGCGCGCCAAGTGCCGATGCTGAAACGACCTTTGTGCCGGTCAAGGTTTCGAGTTTGGTGGCCAGTTCGTCCTCGCCAGGTTTGTTGATTGCCTTCGTGTTGAATGTGCTGAGGTAGACCGCCATGGCGCGAATGTCCTGGTCGGGTAGACCGGCGAGGTCTTTCACCACCGGTGCCATCGGGCCCGCGGCGACACCGTGAAAGCGGGATTCGCCTGTTCGTAAATAGGCGAACAATTCGTCCTCACTCCAGGGGATCGGCGCGTGCGAAAGCGAAGTCAGCGGCGGCGCTTCCCAGCCTTCAGCGAAGCCGCCGGCCAGATAGGCGCTGGCCCTTTCCGCGCCGAGTGCATTGCGCGGCGAATGACAGGCGCCGCAATGGCCGAGGCCTTCGACCAGATAGGCGCCGCGATTCCAAATTTCTGATTTCGTCGAATAGGCTTCGAACACGCCTGTACGATGAAACAGCGCGTTCCATCCCGCCATGAGCGGACGCCAATTGAATGGCGACGCAAGCGTGGTTTTGGGGTTGTCGGCATGCACCGGCGCCTGTGCCACCAGATAGGCGTAGAGCGCCTGCAGATCGGCATCCGTGGCCTTGGCGAAATGCGGATAGGGAAACGCCGGATAGAGATGCCGGCCGTCGCGATGGATGCCCTCGCGCATCGCGCGCTCGAAGGCGGGATAGGACCATGCGCCTAGCCCAGTTTCGACATCGGGCGTGATGTTGGTGCTGTAGATGATGCCGAACGGCGTCTCGATGGCGCGGCCTCCGGCATTGATGACGCCATCGGCCTTGGTGTGGCAGACCGCGCAGTCGCCAAGGGCGGCCAGTTGCCGGCCACGGGCAATGGTTGCAGCCGAAAACACCGATGCGTCGGGCCGCGCGATCGGCGCAATCGACCGCCATGGCAGCATGGCTGCGGCGACGCCGACCACCGCGGCAACCAGCGCAGCCGCACTTGCAAACGCGCCGCGCCGCCTGACAAACGGATTTTGCCATTTGTCGGTCGAAGCAGGAGGCTTGGGCGGCGTTCGCGGCAATGTGCTTGCTGCCACGGGTTGTTCGCCCCGCAATCCCGCAAGAATACGTTCCGGCGTGAACGGCAACTCGCGAAAGCGCACCCCGGTCGCATCAAAGATCGCATTGGCGATCGCCGCGGCACTCGGGACCGACGCGGACTCGCCGACGCCGAGCGGCGGCTGATCCTGTCGCGGCAGCATCAAGACGTCGATCCGTGGAATGTCCGGAAAGGTGATGATGGGGTAGGCGCCCCATTCGCGGCTCGTCACCGCGTTGCGGTCGAACGAGACCTCCTCCATCAGCACGCGGCTGGTCGACTGGATGACGTTGCCATGGATCTGATGGCGGACCCCGTCCGGGTTGATCATCAGCCCGGAATCCTGACCGGCGACCACGCGGGTCACACTGACGTCGCCGGTTGCCTTGTTGACGGCGACGTCGGCGATCCAGGCCGACCACGCCGCGCCAAAACCTGGAAACTTGCTGTGAACATACTGCGCATAGGCAAAACCCCGTCCGCGCACGATGTCACCCTCGACGATCGGCTCTTTCCAGACCGGACGAGGGGTCCAGCCGGCCCGCTCGGCAACAGCGTTGACGAGATCGATCGCCCTGTGATCTCTGAGATAACGCAGGCGGTATTCGATCGGATCGACGCCGGCTGCGGTGGCGAGTTCGTCGATATAGGATTCATGTGCAAAGGTATTCGGTAACGCCGAGACGCCACGGAACCACGATGCCCGCACGATCGGCGGCATGTCGTGCGCGACCACGCGCATGGCATCGTAATCGTAAGGCGGGATCGCGGTGCGGTCGCCCATCTCGGACACTTGTGCGATCGGCGTGATCGCACCCGTCAACAGCAATGCCAGGGTCGGCGCGCCGTTGGATGGATAGCGCGTGGCAAAATCGTAGCCGGCGACACTGCCGTCGGCATTTAGTCCACCCTTGACGTCCATCAGTTGCGCGGTGCCCTTTGGCTCCCAGGCGTGTTCCTGCTCGCGCGTCAGTTGCACCCGAACCGGACGGCCGGCCGCGCGCGACAGCAGCACCGCGTCGGCGGAAACGTCGTCGGCGCAATTGCGGCCATAGCAGCCGGCAGCTTCCAGCCGGGTCACTTCGATTTCGGGTTCCGGCCTTTGCAGCAGCAGCGCGAGGTCGGTGCGCAGGATGTGGGGATTTTGCGTGCCGGACCAGACCTGTACGTGACCTTCCTGATAATCCGCGACGGCGCAGGACGGGCCGATCGAACCGTGCATCTGGTACGGCCAGATATACGTCCGCGGCATCGGCCTGACTGCGGCGGCGATCGCAGCGTCAACGTCGCCTTTGTCCATCAGGGTCCGCGGCACCGACGGATGGGCGCGCAGCGCGGTCTCGACGTCCTTCAGATCGGGCAGTGTCGGCGTCGCCTTCCAAATCACTTTAAGCTGCGCCGCGGCCTTCACCGCGTTCTCCTCGCGCTCGGCGACGACGCCGACGAAATCGCCGATCGTGACGACGGCGACCAGCCCCGGAACATCCGCCACCGAGGCCTCATCGACCGCAATCAGGCTCGTGCCGACAAAACCTCCGGCATCGACGCCGGCGTAGGGCGGACGAACCACGCGGCCGTGGAGCATGCCGGGTACGCGCACGTCGTGAACGTAGACCAGTTCGCCGGTGGCCTTCGCCAAAAGGTCGGTACGCGACACCGACTGGCCGACGATGGTGTAGGAATCGACCGATTTTACCGGAACATTATCAGCCAGTTCCAGGCGAACGTTCTCGCCGGCAATCAATTCGCCATAGCTGATGCTGCGATTGTCCCGGCCGCGGATCAGGCCGTCCTCTATCGCGAGGTCGTCCACGGAAAGTTCTAATCGTTCGGCGGCGCGCGCGATCAGGAATTGCCGCGCCTGCGCTGCCGCTTTGCGCAATGGTACTGCCGTTATCTGGATGGTTTCACTTGCGATCGTCGCCCCCTGATTGGGAACCCGTGAGGTATCGCCGAGCACGACGACCACGCACGCCAGGGACACGTCGAGTTCCTCGGCGACGATTTGTCCGAGCGCCGTCCGAATGCCGGTTCCGAGATCGACATGCCCGTTGAAGGCCGTGACCGAACCGTCGGCCGTGATCTTGATAAAGGTTTCGAATCCGGCTTCCGCCCCTGATCCGACCCGGCGAACGATGGACAGGGACCCGGGCCGGAGTTCGGGATCAATCGGGAGGTCTGGCGCCGCCATCAACCCTGCACCTCCGCGACAAGTCCCGCCGCCCGCATCGCCGCGCGCACGATTTCAATGTGCGCGCCGCACCGGCATAAATTATATCTGAGCGCTTCGAGCACGTCCGCCTCGGAAGGGTGAGGGGTACGCATCAATAGCGCCTTCGTGGTCATGATCATGCCGTTGAGGCAGTAGCCGCATTGCGCGGCCTGTTCCCTGATAAAGGCGTGCTGCACCGGATCGGGATGGTCGCGCGAGCCAAGGCCTTCGAGCGTCACAATGTCGCGCCCGACGCAGCCGCTGATCGGGATCACGCAGGAACGCGCCGCCACGCCGTCGATCAGCACCGCGCAGGCGCCGCATTCGCCGAGCCCGCAGCCATATTTCGGTCCGTTCAATTCAAGATCGTTGCGCAGCACGTAAAGCAGCGCGGTGTCGGGGGCGGCGCTGACGTCATGGATCCTGCCGTTGACGGTCAGGCGGATCGCAGTCTGCGTCATGCTGGTGGTCTCGGGGCCAAATGGTTGTGCTTCAAACTTCGCGCTGAACCGCTGGGCCAAGGATACCGTTTGCATACAAACGTGCAAGCGCACCGCCCTGCCGCGAACCTGTTGCCCGGTTTATGAACAGAGATGCCGGGCAACCTGCGGGTTTATTCGGCAGCGGCGATTTCGGGGTCCATCGGCGCTTGACAGGTTTCCGCTGCGCGAGCAAAATCGTTCGTATACGAACAAAATGACCGGTGGCGAGAAACCCGTTATATTGGGGCGCCGCCCGAACTTCGATACGAGGCGTCGTTACCGATTTGGCTTATCGACAGTTTGACGCTGGCTTGTGAGCTTGTTCATGCCGACTGATGCGATGGCTGCCGCTGACGACAAGATCCGCTGCGATGCCTGCCCGGTGATGTGCTACATCAAGCCGGGGGCGGCAGGTGCCTGTGATCGCTATGCCAATCACAATGGCGAGTTGGTGCGCGTCGATCCTCATATCGTGCTGGAAAGAACGGTATCCCACGGTGGACGGTTGGTGCCGTTCCAGGCCAGTGGCGACTGGGACGGCAAGATCGTTCATGAGCCGAGCATGTTCGTGACCGCTATTGGCGCCGGCACCACCTATCCCGACTACAAGCCGGCGCCCTTCATCGTGTCTTCGGAGATCGATGGCGTCGACATGGTCACCGTGGTGACCGAGGGCATCTTCAGTTATTGCGGCGTCAAGGTGAAGATCGACACCGACCGTTATCTCGGTCCTGAGACGGCAACGGTTCGGGCGCAGGGCGAGGCGATCGGCCACGTCACCACAGGCGAATACGGCTCGCAGATGTTGTCGCTGGGCGGCGTTCACCATCTGACCGGCGGCTCCAAGAAAGAAGGCCGCGTCACCTGCGACGCGCTGATGGATCTGAGCAACTGCAAGCCGGTCGAATTGACGATCGACGGCGGCGCCACCGTGGTGGTGCGGGCCGGCTATCCGCCCATCGTCAATGGCGTGGCCGAGGAGCGCATGCGGGTCGGTTGCGGCTCGGCCACGATTGGCATGTTTGCCAAGCAGTGGCACGGCAAGGTCGATGAAGTCGTTGTCGTGGATGACCACATCACCGGCGTTCTCTCCGAGCATCAGGCCGGAAAACTGCTCGATATTCCCGATACCGGGATCAAGATGAAGGGGCGGCGCTCGACACCCGGCCGCTATTTCCAGGTGGCCGAGCCCGGCACCGGCTGGGGCGGTACGACGATCTCCGATCCACTTTCGGTGCTGGGTCCGTTCGACCCCAGGAAAGCGCGTTCCGGCACGACCATGCTGATGGTCTCTACGACCGGCGAGCATGCGGCTTACTATGAACTCGACAAGGCGCTGAAGCCGATCGAAAAGCCGATGCCGATCGATCTCAGGCTTTCGGTCGAACGGATCCAGGAGAATTGCGAACCGGCGCTGTGCACGGTGTTGTTCATGGGCGGGGCGGGCGGATCGTTGCGGGCGGGTGTCACCGACAATCCAGTGCGCCTGACGCGGTCGGTCAAGGACGCGCTGACGCGGGTCACAAGCGGCGGCGCGCCGGTATATGTCTGGCCGGGTGGCGGCATCACCTTCATGGTGGATGTTACGCGCTTGCCGGCCGGCGCCTTCGGTTATGTTCCGACGCCGGCGCTGGTTGCGCCGATCGAATTTACGCTAAAACTCAGGGATTATGCGGCGCTGGGCGGTCATATGGATTATGTGCGCCCGCTTTCGTCGCTGAAGGACAATACCGAAATCCGTCAAATGCCCCAGTCTCCTCCGGGACAGCTCACATGACGCGAGTTCCGCAGATCGGCTGGCTCGCGGACGGCAGACGGCTTCATCTGCAGGACGGTCCGATCGACCTGATCGTGGAGGTTCACGGCAGCGAGATAAATCGGCGTGCCGCCTACGACGCCGCGGCGCGGCGTTTTACAGGTCTGCTCGACGAACTCTGCGACGAGTTGCCCCTGTTGCGCCAAGCCGCCGACCCAGCGCGTCGCGAACTGCAAGGCGCAGTCGCACGCCGCATGGATGCAGCCGTGGCGCCGTTTGCTCTCGATCATTTTATTACGCCGATGGCCGCGGTCGCGGGCTCCGTCGCGGAAGAAATTTTGGGCGCGATGCTGGATGCGGCGCGGCTTGAACGCGCTTATGTCAACAATGGCGGCGATATCGCGCTGCATCTTGACCAAGGAGAGCATTTCACCGTGGGCCTGATCGACCGGCCTGACCGGCATGGCGTGACACGAACAGTCATCGTCGATGCCGACGATCCCACGCGAGGGGTTGCCACCAGCGGACGCCATGGACGCAGTTTCTCGCTCGGCATCGCCGACGCCGCCACCGTGCTGGCGCGGACCGCATCGCAAGCTGATGCCGCGGCCACCATCATTGCCAACGCGGTCGATTTGCCCGGACATCCCGCCATCGTCCGCTGTCCGGCACATGATCTGCAGCCCGACAGCGATCTCGGCGCACGCCTGGTCACCCGCGACGTCGGCGAATTGACAGGGCATGAAATCCGGGACGCGCTCGAATCCGGTGCGGCCTGCGCGCGCAAGCTGCTTGCCGCGGGATTGATCGACGGCGCCGCATTGCGTTTGCAGGGCGAAACGGTCGTGGTATCGGCGAGAGCGATCGAGACGCTTCGATCGGGAACGCCGGTCCACCGAGGTGCGATGGAAAGTGCGATGCATGTCTAGAGAACGAGGCTGACAACGATGAGCGCGATCATTCGCAAAATCGTCACGGTGGTCGAGGAGACGCGGCTGGAGATGGGGCAGGCGGTCACGCCGCCGACCCGGCGCGCCGCGGCGATCGCGGTGATCGAAAATCCATTTGCCGGGAAATATGTGGAAGATCTTTCGCCATTGATCGCCATTGGCGAGGAGCTCGGCGAGCTGCTTTCGAAAAAGGCCGTTGCCGCGCTCGGGATCGACGGCACGAAGGTGCAAAGTTACGGCAAGGCGGCGGCGGTCGGCGAAAACGGTGAACTCGAACACGCTGCGGCAATTCTGCATCCGAAGATGGGTGCGCCCGTGCGGAAGGTGCTGGGCAAGGGTGCTGCGTTGATTCCATCGTCGAAAAAACGCAGCGGACCGGGAACGACGCTGGATATTCCGCTCGGCCACAAGGATGCGGCGTTCGTGCGCAGCCACTTCGACGGCATGGAAGTGCAGATCAACGATGCGCCCCGCGCCAATGAAATCATGGTGGCGGTGGCGATCACCGACAGCGGCAGGCCGTTGCCGCGCGTTGGCGGGCTGACGATTGCCGAGATAAAGGGTGAAGACGGTCTGCGATAACTGGTTTCTTCAACATTGGAGATTTGGAATGCAACGAAGCGGAACTTTCATGGGTGCCGGGCTTGCGATCATGTTCACCGGCATGGCGCATTCCGCCATGGCGCAGAGCGAGATCAAGATCGGCGAAATCAACAGCTACTCGCTGCTACCGGCGTTCACCGAGCCCTATCGCAAGGGCTGGCAGCTCGCGGTCGAGGAAATCAATGCCGCCGGTGGCATCAACGGCAAGAAGCTCGTCGTCGTCTCCAAGGATGACGGCGGCAAACCCGCCGATGCGCAGACCGCCGCCAACGAACTGGTATCGAGCGAGAACGTGGCGATGCTCGCCGGCGCGTTCCTGTCCAATATCGGTCTGGCCGTCAGCGATTTCGCCAATCAGAAAAAAGTCTTCTTCCTGGCCGCCGAGCCTCTGACCGACGCCATCACCTGGGCCAAGGGCAATCGCTACACTTTCCGGCTGCGCCCTTCCAATTACATGCAGGCGGCGATGCTGGTGGAGGAAGCTGCAAAGCTGCCGGCCAAGCGCTGGGCGACGATCGCGCCGAATTACGAATATGGGCAATCGGCGGTCGCGGTGTTCAAGAAGCTGATGTCGGAAAAGCGACCCGATATCCAGTGGGTCGACGAGCAGTGGCCGCCGCAAGGCAAGATCGACGCAGGTCCCGTCGTGCAGGCGGTCGCCGCCGCCAACCCGGAAGCCATCCTCAACGTCACCTTCGGCGCCGATCTCGTCAAACTCGTGCGCGAAGGCAATACCCGCGGTCTCTTCAAGGATCGCGCGGTGGTCAGTTTCCTCACCGGCGAGCCGGAATATCTCGATCCGCTGAAGGAAGAAACACCCGAAGGCTGGATCGTGACGGGATATCCCTGGTACAGCATCAAGACACCGGAGCACGACGCGTTACTCAAGGCCTATCAGGCCAGGTATAACGACTATCCGAGGCTCGGGTCGATCGTCGGCTATCAGACCATCAAATCGGCCGCGGCCATCCTCGCCAAGGCCAATTCGACCGATCCGGAAAAGCTGATTGCGGCGGCGGAGGGACTGTCGGTGCCGTCTCCGTTCGGCGAGATCACCTTCCGCAAGCTCGACCACCAGTCGACCCTGGGTGCCTTCGTCGGCAAGACCGCGCTGAAGGACGGCAAGGGCATCATGGTGGATTCGGTCTATCGCAAGGGCTCCGACTATCTGCCCAGCGACGCTGAAATCGCAAAGCTGCGCCCGAAAGAGTGAGTCTGTCAGCTGCGGGCGCGCAAGCGCCCGCAGCATTTTGAGCGCGGACCGCCAATGGCGTTTTATTTCGTTCAGTTCCTGACCGGTCTTGCCAGCGCGGCGTCGCTGTTTCTCGTCGCGTCCGGCCTGTCGATCATTTTCGGCGTCACGCGCATCGTCAATTTCGCACATGGCGCATTCTATATGCTCGGCGCCTATGTGGCGTTTACGCTGACCGAGCGGTTTTCCGGCGCCATCGGATTTTGGGGTGGCATCGTCGCCGCGGCGCTGATCGTGGCGGCGGTCGGCGTTCTCATCGAGATGGTGCTGCTGCGGCGGATCTATCATGCGCCGGAATTGTTTCAGCTGTTGGCGACATTCGGCCTGACCCTGATGGTCGAGGATCTGGTGGTGCTGATCTGGGGACCGAGCGACCTGTTGGGTCGCCGTGCGCCGGGATTTAAGGGCGCGGTTGATTTCTTCGGCCAGAACGTTCCGACCTATGACCTGTTCCTGATCGGACTGAGCCCGGTCGTGCTTGGAATTTTGTGGCTACTATTTCAGCGAACCCGCTGGGGCGTGCTGGTTCGCGCCGCCACGCAGGATCGCGACATGGTGGCAGCGCTCGGGGTCAATCAAAAATGGCTGTTTACCAGCGTGTTCGCGGTCGGGGTTTTCCTCGCAGCGTTCGGTGGCGCGCTGCAGATTCCGCGCGATGCGGTGCATCACGCGCTGGATTTGCGGATTATCGTTGACGTGTTCGTGGTGGTGGTGATCGGCGGTCTCGGCAGCATCATCGGCGCCTTTGTCGCCGCGGTGCTGGTATCGGAGTTGAATGCATTCGGCATTCTGATTTTCCCGAAGATCTCCATCATCCTGGTGTTCCTCGTGATGGCCGCGGTGCTGATCGTGCGGCCATGGGGCCTGTTCGGAAAGCCTGAAGCCCGCGCGCGTCGCACGCCCGGGCTGACCGTCAATCCGTGGCGGCCGTTGACCTCGAATGAACGCTTTGCGGCGATTGCGGCGCTGGTGTTCGCGGCGGGGCTGCCGCTGATCGGCGGCAATTATGCGCTCACGGTCGGTTCGGAGATTGCGATCTTCGTGATCTTTGCCGCGAGCCTGCATTTCCTGATGTCGGTCGGCGGCCTTGCCTCATTCGGCCACGCGGCGTATTTCGGGCTCGGCGCCTATGGTGTTGCGTTACTCGCCAAGCTGGCCGGCCTGCCGATGATTTTGTCACTTTTGCTCGGTCCGCTGCTGGGGTGTCTGGGCGCGGCGGTATTTGGTTTCTTCGCGGTTCAACTGTCCGGCGTCTATTTCGCGATGCTGACGCTGGCATTCGCGCAGATCGTCTGGTCGATCGCGTTCCAGTGGGTCGCGGTGACCGGCGGCGACAACGGCATCCTCGGCGTCTGGCCCGAGAAGTGGGCGGCGGCGCCGGGGCATTTCTACTGGCTTTCGATCGGGGTAGCCGCGCTTGCGGTCGCAGCCCTTCGGATCATCGTATTCTCGCCGTTCGGTTATGCGCTGCGGGCGACGCGCGACTCGCCTTTGCGCAGCGAGGCCATCGGCATCGACGGCAAGCGCATCCAGTGGACCGCCTTCGTGATTGCCGGCACCGTCGCCGGCATAGCCGGGGCGCTGTTCGCCTATCTGAAAGGCAGCGTCTTTCCCGACAGCCTCGGTATCTCGCTCTCGGTTGATGCGCTTGTGATGGTGCTGCTCGGCGGGGTCGAGACGGTTTCCGGCGCCGTCATCGGCGCCATCGTCTACAAGGCGCTGTCGATCTGGCTGGTGAGCCAGACCGATCTGTCCAAGCTGGTGCTCGGCGGCGTCATCGTTCTGATCGTGGTGGCGTTCCCCAAAGGCATCGTCGGGATGCTGGAAACGATCAGGCTTCGTCGCCGAAGTGAAGCGCCCGAGCCTGAATCGTCCAAGCCCGCACTCGCGCCCGGGATCGAGACCGCCGAATGAGCATCGCGCCAACACTGCTGGCAGTCGAGGACTTGAGCAAATCCTATGGCGGCGTCCATGCGGTGCGCAAGGTGTCGTTCGCGCTCAAGGCCGGCGAAATCCTGGCGCTGATCGGTCCCAACGGCGCCGGAAAAAGCACATGCTTCGATATGCTCAACGGCCAAAATATTCCCGACAGCGGCCGGATCAGCCTGCTCGGCCAGGACACCACGGGCAAGAAACCACGCGCGATCTGGCGGCTCGGCGTCGGACGCACCTTCCAGATCACCGCAACGTTCCCGACCATGACCGTGCGTGAGAACGTTCAGGTCGCGCTGGTGTCGTATGGCCGGCAGTTGTTCAATCTCCGGGCCTCGACGCCGCGGTTCGCAAAGGAGGAGGCCGGTCGTCTGCTGGAACTGGTCGGGATGGGCGGATATGCGGAACGTCCGTGCGGCGAACTCGCTTATGGCGATCTCAAGCGGCTGGAGCTCGCGATCGCGCTCGCCAACCAGCCAAAACTGCTCCTGATGGATGAGCCGACCGCCGGCATGGCGCCGCGCGAGCGCATCGAACTGATGCGGCTCACCGCGCAAATCGCGCGGCAGCAGTCGATCGGCGTGCTCTTCACCGAGCATGACATGGACGTGGTGTTCGAGCATGCCGACCGGATCCTGGTGCTCAATCGCGGCACCTTGATTGTCGAAGGCACGCCTGAAGCAGTCCGACGCAATCCGCAGGTCCGCGCTATCTATCTCGGCGAAGGCCTGGTCTATGATATCAGCCACCGCGAGGGAGCGCCGTCATGAAGCTCTCGGTTCAGGACCTCAACAGTCATTACGGGCCGGCGCACATCCTGTTCGACATCGCACTTGAGGTCGACGACGGCGAGGTGGTGGCGCTGCTCGGACGCAATGGCGCCGGCAAGTCCACGACCTTCCGTTCCATCGTCGGTCTGGTCGAGCAACGCACTGGCCGCATTATATTCGAGGGCAAGGACGTTTCCGATCAGCCGACCCATGAGATCGTGCGGGGCGGGCTCGGCTATGTCCCGGAAGAGCGGCGCATCTTCACGGATCTGACAGTCGATGAAAACCTGGAAGTGGGCCGTCAGCCGATCAGACCGAACGCACCGCACTGGACCCGGGAGAAATTATTTGCGCTGTTTCCGAACCTTGGCGAGATGCGCGGCCGCCCGGGCGGGCGGATGAGCGGCGGCGAGCAGCAGATGCTGACCATCGCGCGGACCTTGATGGGAAACCCGTCCCTGGTGCTGCTCGACGAACCGTCGGAAGGGCTGTCGCCGAAGATCGTGGAACAGATGGTCGACGCGATCCTGACCATGAAGAAGGAAGGCGTCAGCATCGTCGTCTCCGAGCAGAATTTGCACTTCGCAAGATTGATCTCCGACCGCGCGTATATCATCGAGCGTGGCCGCATGTGCTTCAGCGGCACCATGAGCGAGCTTGACGCCCGCCCGGACGTTCGCGACGCGCATCTGGCGTTGTGAGCGTCGGCAAGAAAAAGGGCTGGGATAAGGATATGACCAGGAGTGTTTCGCCAAAACGGAGCATGAAACCTTCGCGGCCGATTTACGTCCTTGAGGAGCAGGTCGGTTTTATCCTGCGTCAGGTATGGCAGCGCCACGCGGCGATCTTCGCGCGCGAAATCGGCATCAATCTGACGCCGACGCAATGGGCGGCGCTCGCCAAGCTCACCGAGACCGGACCATGCTCGCAGAATCAGCTCGGGCGGCTGACGGCGATGGATGTCGCCACCATCAAGGGCGTGATCGATCGGCTCACCGCCCGCGGCCTGACCGAGACCAGCCCCGATCCCGAAGATGGCCGTCGCCTGCTGGTCAGTCTCACGCGCGCCGGTCAGCAGATGGCCGAAAAGGCCGCGCCCAACGCACTCGCGATCACAAAAGAGACGCTTGCCCCGCTCGATCCGAAGGAGCGCGAAACGCTGATTGCGCTGCTGAGCAAATTGCGCTGATTGCAGCGATCGAGCCAAAATCGTCTTCAGCTTGAACGGCCGGCAGCTGCCCGTTACGGTGCACCGGCAATTCCGGGAGAAGCAAAAAATGAAACAGCTCAGGATTGGCGACATCACCATCGACGCGGTGATTGAACGCGAAGGCCCATGGCGGCGGCCGCAGGACTTCTTTCCGGCCTATGACGAGGCGATCTTCAAGCAGCATCTGCCGTCGATGGAGCCGGAGGTGTTCGACGCGGCGCTGGGCATGATAGTCATCACCTATCAGACCTTTGTGGTTCGGACGCCGCGCTACACCATCCTGGTCGACACCTGCACCGGCGAGAACAAGGGTCATCCGCCGCCGTTCGATTTTCCGGGCAAGCAGCGCTGGCGGAACGAGCTGTTTGCGCTCGGCATCGCTTACGACGAAGTCGACTATGTGTTCTGCACCCATCTTCATATCGACCATACCGGCTGGAACACCACCTTACGAGATGGCCGCTGGGTGCCGACGTTCCCGAATGCGAAATACATCTTCCACAAAAAGGAATATGCGGTTTGGGAAGCG
>JGI12053J15887_10000642_pt1 | contig 14612 bp, 13 predicted proteins | sample MedBloCAOM1_O3_FD_15887 | JGI IMG/M metagenome (IMG submission 15887)
ACACTCCAACCTCGACGCACGAGGTCCGACCACTATACCCCAAGATACAGTGAAGGAAAAGTAGGAACTAGAACTTCATACAAAACCCATTAAAGGTCTTGACCGTTGCCCCGCAAAAGTGGTACAGCGGTCAGACCTATTGGCCAGTCTAGGAGCTATGAATGGAAAAGCCCCCGCGAGCTACGGAAAACGGCCCACGCACGCCANGTAAACGACCCTTAAAACAAAGCGGCCACCAAACCCGCCGCGAATTCCTTCGCGGTGCAGCAGGCGCATCCTTGCTTCTTACCGGTTCGAATGTGGCCGCTTGGGCCGACCACCATGGCCATCCTACGCCGCAAAGCCTTTCTTATCTTGACCGTAGGATGTACATCCACAATATGGAGATCCTCGCTCACTTCATGCCGGGCCAATCGCGCAACGGCAAGATGCAGATGATGTCCATCGGGGACCGGCGCTACATGTTCCAGCAGGGCGACGTCATCGACCTGAGCGACGTCCGAAAGCCCGTCCTGTACAACAAAGCTGGCTTTCAGGGCGGCCAAGTGCAGGTCGCCTTCAATAAAACCCTGAAAAAGTGGATTTTGATGACCGGCTCGCAGACACCCATCACAGATTCCACGCCCGAGGCCCCCAACGGTAAGTACGACGACCCCCACTTGGACGACAAGCGTAAGAATTTTAAAGGCTTGCGCGGCGTCAGGTTTTACGATGCTACGGACCCGTCGAAAATCGTCAAGCTGTCGGAATTCAGCACCGGCGCAACCGGTCAGGGCACCCATCGCAACTATTATGACGGCGGCAAATACGCGTATCTGGACGCCGCGCCGGACGAGACTTTCATCCATCAGCCCGGCTATTTTCGCCAACTTGTTAACGGCAACATGATCGTCGACACCACCGACCCCAGCAACGTTTCCGAGGTATCCATGTGGTGGGTGCCTGGGTCCCGCAAAGGCGAAGAGGCGGAGTACAACAAGTGGATCTGGTCGAAACTGGTCCCGCCAAAAGTGGCCAAAGACCAGACTCCCTTCGCGGGCCTGCATGGTCCAGTTTATGTCCCCAAGAAGCTAGAGGATGGCGGTACCCGCGGATATGGTGCTTTCGGCTGCAACGGTTTCATCATTCTCGATTTGAGCGATCCCAAAAAACAACGGGAAGTGGGCCGCTTCGAACCGCCTGCGCAATATTCCGGGATGGGCATTGCGTTCCACACGATTTACTGCGGAGTGCTCGACCGCGGATTCGTGCTCACTAACGGAGAAACCACCAACTCCGATTGCAACCAGATTTTTCTGCCCAATTGGGTTATCGATATTCGCGATGAAGAGCATCCCGTTCCGGTGGCGCAGCTTCCGCGGCCAGTTCCTCCGCCGGATGCGCCGTATCGCGATTTTTGTTTCAAGCGTGGGCGATTTGGCGCGCACAATCCGCCGCATTTGAAGGCGCCGGGTAAGCCGCGTCAGGATTTTATTGCGTATTCATATTTCATTGCCGGACTGCGCTGCTACGACATCGGTAATCTTTATCGCCCCGAAGAAGTGGCCTACTTCGTTCCGCCACAAGGAGGCGACCTGGAAAAGTTCGGCAGCTATGATCGCACTGTCGACAATGTGTTCATTGAATGGGACCGCAACGTAATTTGGGCAGCTACCGATACCGGACTGTATGCGCTGAGCTGCCCGAATCTTGGCAAGCCGATGCTGGATCCGATGCCTGTCGCCGAGTGGTCTCTGAATAGATTGAATGAGGGCGCGTAGCTTTAGGCTGCTCCAACAAACTTCGCGCGCAGTTCCAACATTAGCGTTACAAAAACGGCGCGTTGACGCAACGCAAGGAGGATTTTTTGAGAAACATGGAACGGCGCATGAGCTTGGCGGTGGTGGCGGCACTTCTTATGGTAAGCGCATCGTTGACGGCGCCAACCTCCGACCCGAAAAAAATCAAATTGTTGACGCTGCTCGGAAAGCCGTTGCAATTCGTCATCGCCGAAAAACAGGGTTTTTTCGCCAAACACGGCGTCTCCTCCGAAACTGAGAATCTGCCCAGTTCCGACGTTTTGCGAAGCAATCTTGCGAATGGAAACGGCGATCTCGCATATCTGGCAGTGGACAATGCCGTAGCCATGGTCGAACTCGCTCACCAGGATGTGGTCATCCTCATGGGCGGCGAAGGCTCGCAGAACGAATTGATGGCGCAGCCGGAAATTAAATCGCTCGAAATGCTTCGCGGTAAAACGGTGATCGTGGATGCGCCTAACACCGCATACGCTATCCAAATGAAAAAAATTCTTTTGGAGAAAGGACTACAAGTCGTGCGCGATTACGAAATGAAACCCATAGGCGGTACCCCTCAGCGGCTCATTGCCATGCGGGAACATAAAGAATATGCGGGATCGATGCTCGGCCCTCCTGCCCTAATCACCGCCAAGCGTGAAGGATTTGTAAGTCTGGCCAAAGTGCAGGACGTTATCGGACCTTACCAGGCGGCCGGATATTTCGCGCAGCGAAAATGGGCGCTGGACAATAAAGAGAATGTCGAAAATTATCTGGCTGCGATCATCGAGGCGCAACGGTGGTTAATGGATCCCGCAAACAAGCAGCAAGTCATCGATCTATGGATCAGCGACTTTCATATGACGCCAGAGGTTGCCGCGGCCACCTATGAGTCCAGCGTGAACGCCCCCGGCGGATTCGAGAAGGATGCAGCCCTTGATAACGACGGTTTCAAGAATGTTTTGAAATTGCGCGCCGAAATTGAAGGCCAATGGGGTGGTCATCCTCCTGGCGTTGAGAAATATTACGACCCCTCTTGTTACAATGCCGCGTTGAAGAAAGTGTCCGGCGCAAAATAGAGACGAGAAAATAGTCCCTGCAGAAACATCTAACCAGATGAATATCTAAAGTTGTTAAAGGGTGCCAAACAACATGAGCGTTGTAAAAGTTTGCGAACGGCGAGCCGCGTTTCTGGGGTTGATGTTGTGCATCGGCGTGTTTGGCGGGAGCACAATTCAAGCGCAACAGAAAGAACGCACCCTCGACGAGATCAAGGCAGAAGCTGTCAAGCGCGCCGAAAACGGCATGTATCCATTGATTGGCCTCGATCCCGCTGACGTGCGTGAAGCGTTCTTGAAAATTAATAGCACCGACAATGACGAGTGGGCTGCAGGATTCAGCGCCGTTGCCGATCGCTACATGGCACAAGCTAAACTTGCTGAAGGTTCCGATCCCGCCAAGGCCAGCGCCCTATACGTACGCGCTTGGCGACTTTATTCTTTCGGGCGCTGGCCGGTGCCCGCTTCCGAAGGAAAAAAACGTGCCTACGCCAAAGCACTCGAAGCCTTTCTAGCTCACGCCAAATTGCAAGAGAACCCGCTCGAAGTAGTTCACATTCCGTTCGAAGGCTCGGAAATCATCGGCTACCTTCGGTTGCCGAAAAATGTCCAAGGCCCCGCTCCGGTGGTGATCGCCATCAGCGGTCTCGACAGCCGCAAAGAAGATCTCTCCGAGAATTTTGGCGCGATCCTCCCGTTTGGAATTGGATTTATCGGCATCGATTCGCCCGGAACAGGGCAAGCACCGATCAAAGCCAGCGAAACTTCGGAGCGCATGTTTTCGCGGGTCATCGATTATTTGCAAACTCGACGGGAAGTGGACAAAACCAGGATTGGTGTCGACGGCCAGAGTTTCGGCGCGTATTGGGCCACCAAACTTGCGATTATTGAACATGCGCGACTGAAAGGCGTGGTAGCGCAATCGCCACTCGCCGACGCTACCTTTCAAAAAGATTTTCTAGTGAATAAAACTTTGGGCAACCGCGAATATTTGTTTGGCCTTGTTCCCGCGTTGATGTCCATCTACGAAGGCGCAAATTCGATTGAAGATTTATCCGTGATTTTCCCGAAGATGTCGCTTGTGAAGCAGGGCCTCTTAGGTAAGCCGACCTCGCCGATGCTGATTATTGCCGGAGCCCTGGATACTCAGGTGCCCATCTCGGATGCGTACATGATTCTAAGCAGCGGCGACGTCCCCAAAGAAGCGTGGATCAATCCGCAAGGCGGGCATCTGGGACGCCAGGTAAAAGTGTGGCCAGATCCCGTGATTTTCAAGCAGGTGATTATTCCGTGGCTGGTGCGCAATCTGAATGCTCAAGCCGCGCAGTAAGGAACGCTACCGTCTACGCTTAAATTAAAATTGTATTTGCGAATCGAGACGTACGTAAGCCCGAAGTCATCTGAACGTATCGTGGCTATGGTGTAGGCGCTAACCGGATTTCCTCCGGATTCGCCATCGTTTCGCGCAATTTTGCGGTGTCGAGCTCGCCTTCCCAGCGGCTAACCACAATCGTGGCCACACCGTTGCCGATTACGTTCGTCAGCGCGCGACATTCACTCATGAATTTGTCGATGCCCACCAAAATTGCCAAGGCTTGGATGGGAATTGACGGCACCGCTGTAAGGATCGCCGCCAAAGTTACAAATCCCGTTCCGGTAACTCCGGAAGCGCCCTTCGAAGCGATCATCGCAAATAACAAAATCCCCACGATCTGCCCGTGTGCCAGATGAGTGTTGGTGGCTTGCGCCAGAAAAATCACTGCCAGCGTTAAATAAATATTTGTACCGTCGGTATTAAAGCTGTAGCCAGTCGGGAACACCAGGCCGACGATGGATCGCGATGCGCCGAGGCGTACAAGCTTTTGCATCACGTCTGGCAAAACCGTTTCGGAAGAACTGGTGCCAAGCACAATAAGAAGTTCACCCTTGATATACGCGATGAAACGAAAAATCGAAAAACCCGTGAGCGCCGCAATGCTCCCCAGAATCACCACCACGAAAACAGCGCTGGTGAGATAGAACGTACCGATCAACTTAACGAGACTCGATAGCGATCCCAAACCGTAACTGGCAACTGTAAACGCCATGCCGCCAAGCGCGCCGAGCGGCGCTGCTTTCACGATGATACGAATAATTCCAAAAACAACTTTGGTCAGTGCACCGATAGCGCGTGCAATGCGTTCTCCAAGCGCCCCGAGCCGCGATATCGAAAATCCCGTAAGGATGGAAACCAGCAGCACCTGTAAAACGTCGCCACTCGCAAAAGCGTCCACGAAGGTTCTCGGTACGATCCCCACTAGAAATGGAACGATGCCCGTGTCCTTGGCTCTCCCGACATAAGTTGCAATCGCTTTGGGATCCAGCGACCGTGGATCGAGATTCAATCCGCTGCCCGGATGCACGATAACCGCGATAACAATGCCCGTGATTAGCGCGAGCGTGGAAACCACCTCGAAGTACACCAGTGCCTTCACTCCGACACGCCCAACTTTTTTCAAATCTCCGACCGACGCGATGCCCTGCACCACAACGCAGAAAATCACCGGGGCGATCATCATGCGGATGAGCGACACAAACACATCGCCGAGCGGCTTGAGCGCGATACCGGCATGGGGAAAAAATCGTCCGATTAATATTCCGATACAGATGGCGATAAGGACTTGTACGTACAGAATGCCGTACCAGGGCCGGCGCGCTGGTTTGCCCAATACCAGGGACGATTCGTTGCTCACCTTATTATCCCTCGCGTCGGTCGCAGCAGGATCGTCACCGTTTATTGAACGCTATTCTGGGGTAGTTTGTTTTTAAGAATGAAGTTCTCAACGTTGCGCCAGGCGGAACGAAACAGATACTCNGTTGCCTGCCGCGTAACTCCGGCAATGTGCGGCGTGAATAAAATTCGGCGCGCCGCATCTCCGGAAAGCGAAAGCAGTACGTTGTCCNNNGAAGGAGGTTCCGTTTCGTACACATCGATGGCTGCGCCGCCCAAATGTCCGGAACTCAAGGCCTGCGCCAAAGCGCCTTCATCGACGACGCCACCGCGTGAAGCCTGAATCAAAATTGCTCCGGCTTTCATTTTTTGGAGTTCGCGAGCACTGATGAGCCCGCGCGTCGCGGGCACCAGCGGGACATGCAATGTGACGACATCCGCCAATTCCAGCAGTTTATCCAACGATAACGATTCTGCGTTCATCGCCTTAGTCGCGGCAGCATCGCGCGGCGCAGGATCGCAGTAACAAATCCGGCAGCGTGCTTGATGGAAAGCTTGCGCCACCGCTAATCCAATTGTTCCGAGACCAATTACGCCTACCAGCCGTCCTTCCAGGCCGCAAAGATTGTCGCTTACCATGCGGCCGCGAAAAGCCTGATAGTTGCCGACACGAATTTCGGTATCGGCCCACGAAAATCGCCGCAGCAAGATCGAAGCTGTAGTTACGGCATACTCCGCTATCGCGTCGTTGCTGCCGCCGGGGACATTGGCTACCGCGATGCCTATGCTCTTCAGCAAAGGCAAGTCCAGGCGATCGAGGCCTGCACCGGTCACCTGCACCAGTTTCACCGTGGTGTTCTCGAACATTTCAGTATTAAGCTTCGGTCCAACTGCGGGGATCACCAGAGCGCGCGCTTGCTTCATCAGCGGAATTACTTCTGAATCATTCGGCGAGTGGTAAGCGACCGTCAATTCCGCAGCTGGCAATGCATCCGCGCGTTCAAAATCAATTCTGGGCCGCAGGCAAAGAACATCCTCGCTCATCGCTTGCTGGCGTCCTTCGGCGATACACGGGGTTCCGCGGTTCCCTGCCGGATCTCGCCAACCGGGAAAAAACATAAAAGTACCAGCGGTTCGCTTCCCGTGTTTCGCGTGGCATGTTTTTCGCCGGAGGGAATGACGATCGCATCGCCAGCCTTCAACGCGTAATTCCCACTGTCCGCTTCTGTCATTCCTTCGCCGGCAAGCACATAAATACATTCTTCACAATCGTTGTGCACGTGGCGGCTTCTAGGTGAATCCCCAGGCGAAGGAACCGGAATCTCTACCTTGCGCAGCGTAATTCCGGACGCGCCACTTTCCCCCGCAACAATCTCCAGCGCCGTGCGGCCCGGTAGACCAAGCAACTTTGCGGCGGCGTGAGTGAAAACGCGCGCCATTACTGCGTCCTTTTCGAATTCTTCAATTCAGCAGTGCCGCCCTGAATTGCGTCTAGTTGCCAAAAAACTTCTTTGGCATCTTTTGCGATCGAGTCAGCCACAACTTGCAACATGCGGCCACTTTTTTCCATGGTGGCGTGCTGCGGGCTGCCGTACCAGCCGGTGGGCGCGATGGAACGAACATCCGTTAGCACCGGTTGATAACTACGAGTTCGGCGCAGGCCATCAATCTTTTTTCCATGAGCGTGGTCGGATGAATAGTCGATGCGCTCCAAATGCACCAATTCAGGGCGGTGCGCCATCACCGCCAACGTTTCGATTTCGCCGCCGTGCGTGAGCCCATTGCATTCNTTCCCAAACAGCTCTTCCGCCACGAAACAAGCTTGCACCGTTAAGACCGTCATCCCAAAGTCACGATGCAGTGTTTCGGCGGCGACGCCCAGCGGCGGAATATTCAGCTCATGCCAATTCAAAATCAGCAGATATTTCGCTCCGTGTTGCGCCGTCGACGCGGCCGTCTCCGTCACCACGCGCATGAAAGTGTCCGCCTTCAACGTGATAGTGCCTTCGAACGGCATGTGTAGCGGCGTCACGCCCAGCGGACCGCCCGGCAAAACCAATCCATCCATGCGCTCGGCCACCGCATGAGCTATGGCATTGGCGGCAAAAATATCTGTTCCCGTCGGAAGATGCGGTCCGTGTTGCTCCACGCTCCCGGCCGGCAAAATCACCAGCGGATTCTTTTTTAATTGTTCGGCAATTTCCGGTTGCGTCAATTCGATGAAATAGCGGCTAGGCAACATGTTGCGCCTTATTCGTGTTCGCGTTACGCGCCGATTCCATTGCTTCGGATATCGCCACCTCTTGGCCCTTGCGTTCGATGGAACGCAGCGCGGCATTCACGATCGCCACAGCAGCATTTCCATTTTCCGCGGTTAGTTCATTGGGCTTACCGGTCTTGCAGCTTTCGGCAAACAGCTCCAGCTCCGTCCGAAACATATCGCTCGGCGGAACTTTCAGCTCCTCACGGCTGCCATATCCGCTTTTGCCTCGCTGAATGTAAAGCGTGGAGCTCTCGTGTAATTTATCCGGTGTGTCCCAGGTACCAAAATCCATCTCGTAATGCATCAATCCCTTCGANCCGAACACGCGCACGGCAAAAACTCCCGGTGAAGTCCANCACGCGCCCACGTACCCGATTTTTCCATCCGCGAATTTCAGCAAAGTCATCGATTGATCGTCTACTTCCGCGCCTACCGGCGACAATTTCGAGGCCATCGAACTCGCGGAAACGACTTCCCCGCCAAGATATTGCATCACGTCGAATTGGTGGATGGCCAGTTGCGATAGCGGCCCGCCGGGCGCTTTATCCTTGTACCAGCGCCACGTCTTGGGAGTCAGTTCCAACGCGCGTTCGTTTGAAAAGTTGGCTTCAATGAAAGCAACGCGGCCCAATTCCCCTGCGGCTATGGCCTCTCCAATTTTGCGGATTCCCGCCATGAGCCGCGCGCTGTGGCCCACAGTAACCGTGATCCCGTACTTCTGTTGTAGCGCTGCAATTTCTAATCCGTCTTCCAGCGTGCTGGCGATTGGCTTCTCGGTGTAAACGTGCTTCCCACTCTTCGCCACTTCGCGCGCCATTGGCAGGTGCTGCTCGTTTGGTACCGTAAGGATGACGCCTTGAATTTCCGGATCGCTAAGCACTGCTTGCATACTCGCGGCCGTTGGCACCCCGAATTCCTGCCGAAAAGCTGTCCGTTTCTCTTCCGAACGGCTGTAGCCGGCAACAATCTCGAGCAGGGTTGATTTCTTTGACGCCTTGGTGAGCACCTTGGCCCAGCGCCCTAACCCTACAATTCCCGCTTTCACCGGCTTGTCGCTCATTGCCGCCCGCCTTTTCGAAAAATGTGTTGCTGGGAAAACGGAACAATTTCTTGCAAACTCGCAAATCTGATAGTACCGTATTACGGGATGATGCAACAGTCAAGCCATTTACCTGCCACCGCGCCCCTCTCGTTTATCGAAAGATCCGCCGCTCCGCTTCGCCGCCAGGTTCTCGATGAATTGCGCCAATCCATCATTGCCGGGCGCCTCGCGCCGGGTTCGCGTTTAATTGAACGCGAGCTGATCGCCATGATGGGCGTGTCGCGTACCGTTATTCGCGAAGCGCTGCGTCAAATGGAATCGGAAGGCTTGGTCGCCAACATCCCCAACAAAGGCCCGGTGGTTCGCGAATTGACGCTTGCGGAAGCAAAAGATCTTTATTCCATTCGCGCGGTGTTGGAAGGATTGGCCGCGCGACTTTTCACAGAAAACGCCAGCCCTGCGCAAAAGAAACTTCTTGAGCAAGCCTTGAAGGCCACCGCGCAATCCTACGAAAATGGCGACCCGACCGCAATTCTCGAAGCGAAAAATCGCTTTTACGAGGTTCTGTTTCAGGGCGCGGGCAGTGAAACCCTTTCGTCCATGATTGGCACACTACATGTACGCATCTGGCGATGGCGCGCTCTAGGCTTAGGGCATCCGCGACGCTCTGAAAAGCGTTGGAAGGAAAGCATTCGCGGGCTGCGAGCAATGCTTGCTGCCATCGCCAAAGGCGACGCCTCGCTGGCCGAGACTCTTCTGCGCGATGAGGTTACCAAAGCGGCCGCCGAAGTCATGCGCCTGTTGATCAACAAGACGCCGGTTACTGACAAACATTAGATTGGCTACACGCGAGTCTCCGGAGGAACAGTTTCATGGCCACTGATTTCATCGTGCACGACAAAGCCGACACCGTTGGCGTCGTGGTTGTCGAGGACGTCCAGCCGGGCAAGGAAGTTACCGGTTGGATCATGGAAACCGACGAGACCATCCGCTTCAAGTCTCTCGATGCCGTGCCGCTCGGTCACAAAATTGCGCTCCGTGACATGAAAGTTGGCGACACGGTGCTGAAGTATGGACATGATGTAGGCCGCATCGTTGCGGATGTTGGGCAAGGCCGCCATGTGCACGTACATAATCTGAAGACCAAGAGGTGGTAAACGTGGCGCAGCACTCATTTTTTGGCTATCGGCGTGAGAACGGACGAGTTGGCATTCGCAATCATGTTGTCATTCTCCCGCTCGACGATTTATCCAATGCCAGCGCTGAAGCCGTCGCCAATAACATTAAAGGGACGCTGGCGCTTCCTCATGCGTACGGACGTTTACAGTTTGGCGAGGACCTCGAACTGCATTTCCGCACGTTGATCGGCACCGGCAGCAATCCGAATGTCGCGGCTTGCGTTGTGATTGGCATCGAGCCGAGCTGGACCGGCCGCGTGGTCGAAGGAATCGCCAAGACTGGCAAACCGGTAGTCGGCTTCGCTATCGAAGGCCACGGCGATATCAACACCATTGCCGCAGCTTCCCGAAAGGCACAGGAATTTGTACAGTGGGCTTCCGAAAAACAACGCGAATCTTGCTCCATCAAGGAACTTTTCGTTTCTACCAAATGCGGTGAAAGCGACACCACCTCCGGACTCGCTTCCTGCCCGACGGTTGGGAATCTCATCGACAAACTCGATCCGCTCGGCGCCACCACATGTTTCGGCGAAACTTCCGAATTAACCGGCGCGGAAATCGTGTGCGCCAGCCGCGCCGCCACTCCCGAAGTCAAAGAACGATTCATGCAGGTGTTTAACGCCTATCAAGAAGTGATCGACCGCCACAAAACCAGCGACCTTTCCGAGTCTCAACCCACGAAAGGAAACATCGCTGGGGGTTTAACTACCATCGAAGAAAAAGCGTTTGGCAACTTGCAGAAAATAGGTCGCAAGACGAAATTCATTGACGTGCTAAAGCCCGCGGAGTCTCCTGCTAAGGGTCCGGGCCTGTATTACATGGATACTTCTTCTGCTGCGGCGGAGTGCCTCACGCTGCAAGCGGCCGCAGGATTCGTTGTGCATCTCTTCCCGACGGGACAGGGAAACGTGATCGGCCATCCCATCGAGCCGGTCATTAAACTCACCGCCAATCCCAAGACTGCGCGCACCATGGGCGAGCACATTGATCTCGATGTGTCTGGAATACTGCGCCGCGAGATGTCTCTCGACGAAGCCGGCGATCGACTGATCGATATTACGATCAGAACTTGCAACGGCCGTCTTACTTGCGCCGAAGCTTTGGGCCACCGCGAATTCGTGATGACCAAGCTGTATCAGAGCGCCTGATCTCTCCGCAACTCTTGGCGAGAACTTTCGTATTAACGAGGGGAAGGAATACATGAAATATTGCCGTTTCAATTTCAGAGGCAGCGCGCGTTATGGTCTGGTCGAATCTTCCAAGGGCGTGGACCGCATCACGCACGTATTGTCCACGCCCCCGGAACAAGTCGGCAATTTGAAATCCGTACCCACCGAACAGATTGAGCCGCTACCCTTCCTGGAAACTCCGCTGCTTGTGCCGGTGCAACCTTCCAAAATCGTTTGCGTGGGTCGTAACTATCGCGGCCACGCTGCCGAGATGGGCTCCGAAATTCCTAAAGAGCCACTGCTTTTTTTCAAGCCGCCCTCTTCCCTGCTAGACCCCGGGCAAAACATTCACCGGCCGTCCATTTCCGAGCGCGTCGATCACGAAGGCGAACTTGGCGTGGTTATCGGCAAGCGCTGTTACAAATTGCCATCCAATGAAGATGTGCATCCCTACATTCTTGGCTACACTGCGGTGAACGACGTGAGTGCCCGCGATTTTCAAAAAAAAGATAATCAGTGGGCGCGTGCCAAAGGCTTCGATACATTTTGTCCCGCGGGCCCGCTGGTCACTGATGAAATCGATCCGTGGAACGGCGTGAGCGTCGCGAGTCGCGTAAACGGCCAGGTTCGCCAGCAAGGCAACACGCGTGACTTCGTATTTCCGCTGGACGCCCTCATTCACTACATTTCCAACATCATGACGCTGATGCCGGGCGATTTACTTTGCACCGGCACACCCGAAGGCGTCGGGCCCCTGGTGCCAGGAGATGTCGTGGAAATTTCCGTTGAAGGTGTGGGAACGCTGCGCAACTCCGTCGTAAGCGACTAAGCTCCATTCAGAGGAAATTACCGAATCCACCTAAGAGTAAAGTTAGGTGGAGAGTGCCCCTCGGTTTTCAAGAGCTCTGCTACTTCGCCGGTTCCGTCTGAATGGTCGTCTGAAAACTTATCGCCATCAGCCAATGGCCATTGCGCTTCAACCACACGCGGCTAACGTGAATCGGTTTGCCGTGATACGGCTGATGCAGGCAGGTCATCACGATAGTGTTCCCAAAATCAAACATCTGCGCAGAAACCAACGGCGCCGGCGCCGATGGATAGCTTGTTTGTTTCTGCAAGTTCAGCGTGGCAATGCGATCGGCTTTAAACACCGGATGATCGCTGCTGGAACTGATGGTGACGAAGCTGTCGTCCACGTGCGGCGACCACGCTGACGCATCATGATTGGTCACGCCAGTTTCCAACGCTTGCCACGACGCGATTACCGCTTGCTCTGATTCGTTTTTGGGCTGGAATGGCACCGTTTTGCATGGATTTTGGCACTCCGCAACTCCTGTACCAGTCGAGGATTGCGCTGTCTCCGCCTGCGAAACTTCGTGATACGCCAGCAAACGCCAATTCGATCCGCGCTCAACCCATACGCGCAGCACGTGGATTTTTTCCCGCGCGCTTAGGATCGCCACAACCTGGCCATAGTCGCGATGTTCGATTTTCGCCTCGCTTTCATCCCCCATAGGCGACGTGGGCACGGAACGAACCACTTCAACGCGCGTTAAAGTTTTACCTGCGGCATTCGTCCACGTAAAGTCCGCGTCAAGCAACTTGCCAATCTCTTCGCTGTCCTGATTCGCGGCAGCCTGCACGAACGCGTGATCCGCTTGGGACGCCGCCGTATCGCCACCTTCGCTCAAGGCACCCCCTGCAGCCCTCGTCACCGCAGACACGTTCATCAAACCGGCAAACGAAGCCGCGAGTAGCAGACCCATGACGGTTGCATGTGAAGTGCATCGTTTCATTGCTAGGAGCCTCCCTGAAATTTTATCTGCGCGCCACGAAAAAAAGGGCCGGCATACTTCTTCCGGCCCCCTTTTCCCGAATCAAATAACAACTTAGAACGTGAATTTCAAACCGAACTGGATTGCGCGAGCACCGCCGGAGCCCACCACTGGGTTGACCGCCGCAACGTCAGGCGTGGCACAACCACAGCCGTACGGGCCCACGGAGGGATCGGCCGTTGCGCCAGCACCGAAACCACTCGTTCCGCCCCAGGGATTGGCAAAGTTGGGATGGTTGGTCACGTTAAACATCTCCGCCCGGAACTGCACTCCGAACCTTTCCCTGAATCTCCAGTTCTTCGAAATGGACAAATCCAGGTTGTGGAAGCCGGTATCGCGAAAAATGTTGCGGCCGGCGTTTCCGAAGGTACCGATCGCCGGCGGCAACAGAAAGGACTTCCCATTTAAGCTTGCGTAGCATCCACCAGTTCCCCCACCAATTGCTGAATTGAGGGACACGAGTGTGTTGGCGTTTGTATGCGCTAGGCACCCATTCCAGAGCGCAGTGGACTGCGTATCGGACAGAGGCACTGTCCCGCCGCCCGGAGATGTGATGGTGCATCCTCCAGCGCCCGGTCCGGTACAGAGGGGAATCGAATGCGATCCCCCCGATTGGAAATCAGCCGTATTACCGAAGAAATCCCAACGATCTGCAAACTCCCCAGTGCCGCTGAAATCGTTACTTGTGTCAAAGGATTGCCAGGGCTGCCCGGTCTGCAATGTCAAGATGGTGTTGACCTGCCAGCCTTCCAGTAGTTGTCCCCACGTTTTTATATTCGGCAAGGAGTACGTAGCCGAAAGAGTGAAACGGTGCCGGATGTCAAAATCGCCGCTGCCGTACTCGCCATTCGGATTGAAGCTGTCTTTAGGCAAGTACTGATTCCAGTTGTAAGACTGATTATCGAGCCCATGCGAATACGTATAGCCAACGATAAGATCCAAACCATGGTAATTCCGGCCAGTAAACGTAGCTTGCAAACCGTTGTAATTTGACCGATAGAGATTCGAATAGAAATTGATGAATTGTAGGTACGGATACTTTGCATTGAACGGCCGAGTGGGTTGATTGCCATCTGGTGTGTAACTGGAGCCCAGAGCGGCTTGGTTTATGTCCTGGATGCCCGTCAACCGCGAACCATGATTGCCTACATAGGCGACGTCTAACGACAACTTGCTCGAAAAGGCATGCTGTACTCCTAAGGTCCAGGTGGTCACGAACGGAGTCTTGTAATTCCGGTCAAACGCAAAGATATCGCACGGCCCNGCGTCAGCGCCGATGCCGTCGCCACACTTAACTTGTTGCACAAGGTCCGCAGGAAAGATTGTCGCTCCGCCCACGGATGAACCATTCCAATTGAGTTGCGAAGGTCCGAGCGTGACCCCCGACGCTACGATGGTTCCAATACCTGGCGTCGACACACCGCCAACCTGAATTTCGGCTCCGGTAGGAACAACGTTGGCTCCCAGCGTGACCGTGTTGTTGGTGTCTTGTTGCGAGAGAAACGTGCTCATGGAAAGCAAATCATAGACAATACTCGCACCGGCCCGAACCACCGTCGTTCCCTTACCGGTAACGTCCCAC
>JGI12053J15887_10000643_pt1 | contig 14607 bp, 15 predicted proteins | sample MedBloCAOM1_O3_FD_15887 | JGI IMG/M metagenome (IMG submission 15887)
GGCTGGTGCTGACTCGGCTGAAGACCAATCCGCTCGGGCAGGTACTGGTTACGTTAGGCATGTCGTTCATCATCTCCGATGCATGCCTGCTGTTGTGGGGAGGCGATTCGATACCGGTGCCGACGCCGCAAAACTTGCAATCGCCGACGCGGGTCCTTGGTTTCGTGTTTCCGACCTATCGGCTGGTGCTGGTGGGATGCGCCATTGGTGCGGCGATCGTGCTGTATTACCTACTCGAGCGGACGCGGCTGGGGGCCATGATCCGCGCCGGCGTCGACGATGGGCAAATGGCGCGCGCGGTCGGAATCCCCGTCTCGAATCTGTTTACGATAGTGTTTTGTCTCGGCGCAGGAATCGCCGGCGCCGGCGGCGTGCTGGGCGGACCGATCCTGTCCGCTTATCCCGGGCTTGATGCCGACATGCTTCCGTTGGCGCTGATCGTCGTCATCCTGGGAGGCATTGGAAGCCTGCTGGGCGCATTTATCGGCAGCTTCATCATCGGGATCATCTACACATTCGGCACCGCGCTGTTTCCCGAACTGGCCTACATCATCCTGTTCCTGCCGATGATCGCCGTCATTGCATTTCGGCCGCAAGGCCTGTTTGGGCGCGCCGGCGCATGAAGTGGATCGGCGTTGCCCTGCTTGCCGCATCGTTTCTTCTCCCGCCCTTCTTTGCGGGCGATTTCTACATCAACCTCGCCAGCCAAATCCTGATCGCAGCGATCTTTGCGCTCAGCCTGAACCTGCTGGTAGGTTTTGGCGGGATGACCTCGCTCGGACACGCGTCGTATCTTGGAGTGGCCGCCTATATCTCAGCATTGCTGACAAGCAGGTACGGATTTGGACACGGGCCGGCCGCCATCATCTCGATCGCCGGCACAACCGCGATGGCGGCTTTCTTCGGCGTCATCGCGCTTCGCGCGACGGGACTGGGCTTCCTCATGATTACGCTGGCTTTGTCGCAAGTGTTGTGGGGGCTCGCCTATCGCATGTCCGATGTGACCAATGGCGATAATGGAATAGCCGGACTTACCCGGCCGACGCCTTTTGGTATTTCGCTCGACAGCGCAGCATCATTCTACTGGTTCGCTCTGGTCGTGGCTTCGTTCGCCTTTCTGATGATGGCGATTTTCGTCTCGTCGGCGTTCGGATCGTCATTGAAAGGTGTGCGCGATCAGCCGCGCCGGATGGCGGCTCTCGGCTTCAATCCCTGGGTGGTCCGATGGATCACATTCGTCTACGCCGGTTTCTGGGGCGGCGTATCCGGATTGCTGTACGTCTATTACAACAAATATATCCACCCGACTTCGCTCTCCACCACGAGTTCGGCGGAGGCGTTGCTCGGCGTTATTGCCGGCGGATCGGGGACGCTGGGCGGTCCGGTGGTCGGTGCCGCGTTGGTGCTGCTGTTGAAGAACTATGCTTCGGCCTATATCGAACGATGGAACATGCTGCTGGGCCTGGTGTTCCTGTTCATAGTTCTTGTGATGCCGACTGGAATCGTTCCGGGCTTAAGCAGACTGATGGCGGGACTACGCAGGGGATCGCAATGACCCCGCTCACATCCGACTACGCACTCGAGATCATCGACCTGAAGAAGGCCTTCGGTGGGCTTGTCGTAACACAAAGCGTATCTCTCGCGATACGGCCCGGTGAACGCCGCCTCATCATCGGTCCGAATGGCGCCGGGAAGACCACTCTGTTCAATCAGATCAGCGGCGACATGCGGCCGAATTCGGGACAGGTCAAGCTGTTCGGCACCGACGTAACGCAATTTGCGCCCTACAAGCGCGCGCATTTTGGATTGTCGCGAACCTATCAGATCATTACCTTGTTTGCCGGCGATACGCTCGAGCACAACGTCACACTCGGCCTGCTCGGGTTGCGGTCCTCGCGCTGGCAGATGTGGCGGCCGTTGTCATTTTACGGCGATCTCGCAACCGAGGCCCGCCGGACCCTCGATGCGGTCGGACTTCTGCATTTGGCCGAACATCCGGTGTCCGATATCGCCTATGGTGAAAAGCGCCGGGTTGAGCTCGCGATGGCGCTTGCGCAAAAGCCGCGCGTGCTGCTGCTGGACGAGCCGCTGGCGGGACTTTCAAACACCGAACGATCCCAGGTGAAGTCGCTGATCGCATCGATCCAACGAGAGACCACTGTGATCATGATCGAACATGACATGGATACCGCCCTCGACCTTGCCGAGACCGTGACGCTGCTTAATTACGGTCGCGTTATCGTCGACGGCGACCGTGACGCGGTGATCACGGACGAGCGAACGCGTGAGGTGTACCTTGGCGTCTGACGCACTCAGTTTGACGAACGTGCATACGTTCTACGGCGAAAGCCATATATTGCACGGCGTGAGCTTTTCTTTGCAGCCGGGCGGCGTGCTGGCGCTGCTGGGACGCAATGGGGCGGGAAAAACCACCTGCATCTCGACGATCATCGGCTTTCTAAAACCCCGGGACGGCGAAATCCGGCTATTTGGGGAGTCAATCGAAGGCCTTAGCCCCGAAAGTATCTCGCACCTCGGGATCGGTCTCGTACCCCAGGGACGCCGCATCTTTCCATCTCTCACGGTTCAGGAAAACCTGGTTGTGGCGCAGCAGCGCGANAGCGCGACCGGCAAGCCATGGAATGTGGAGCGGATTTACAGCATGTTTCCACGGCTGCGCGAGCGNCACACGCAATTTGCNGGCACGCTATCCGGCGGCGAGTTGCAGATGCTGGCAATCGGGCGCGCGCTAATGGGCAATCCCCGGGTCCTCCTGCTCGACGAGCCGTCGGAAGGCCTCGCGCCGCTGATTGTCGCGGAGGTCGGCCGTACCATCAGACGTCTGAAGGAAGAAGGACAATCCATCGTGCTCGTCGAACAAAATCTCCAGTTGGCGCTCGATGTTGCGGATCAGGCGGTCATCCTCAACACCGGACGCTGCGTGTTCGCCGGTAGCGCCGGCGACATTCTGAATAATGAAGAGTTGATCGAACAGAATCTCGGCGTCTTTCATGCCCACTAGGCTAACAATCCACTCTTGAGTTGGGGTCAAAACAATGAAAATTGGCGTATGCGGAACTGGACGGATGGGATCATCGATCGCGCAGCGATTGATGTCTGTCGGGCATGAAGTCGGCGTCTGGAATCGTAATTCAGCGAAGACAAAGCCGCTGACCGATGCGGGCGCAAAGCTGTTTGGTTCGCCGGCCGAGCTTGTCGAGGATTGCGATGCCGTGATCGTGATGTTGCTCAATGACGCAGCAACCGAGGCGGTCTACCGGGGGCCGAATGGCATTCTGAAATCCAAACTCAGCGGCAAGCTCGTGATCGATATGAGCACAGTTCGCCCGGACACGATGAAATCGAACGGCTCNTCGATATTGCANCAAGGCGCTGCCTTTGTCGAATGCCCAGTCGGCGGAAGCACCGGTCCGGCGAAAGNAGGCAAGCTGTTCGGTCTTGTCGGAGGTGCGAAGCCCGATGTCACCAGAGCGATGCCGATCCTGGAGCAATTATGCCGCCGCGTTGAACACGTGGGCGAACTCGGTTCCGGCGCGACGATGAAACTTGCGGTCAATCTGCCACTACTGGTTTACTGGCAAGCCCTGGGTGAGGCCCTGGCGATCTGCAAGCCGCTCAACCTTCCCGCTGACCGGCTGATCGACATTTTATCCGACACTGCCGGCACGCCGACCGCCATGAAAGGACGCGGCGCTGTCATCGCCAAGGTATTGGGCGGAGCGCCGCTCGGCGAAACTGCGTTCGGCCTGAGTGCAGCGAAAAAGGATCTGGCAACCGCGGTTCAATTCGGCGCGTCGATTCATGCCGAGCTTCCCGTCACGGCAAGCGCCCTCGCCTGCTTCGAGGAAGCCGAGGCGGCAGGCCTTGGCGATGCCGACGCAACCGCGGTTTCGACCCGCTGGACCCAACGTTCGAAGCCCGCAGCCAAATCGTAATCACCTCGACGTTTGTCGTCACGCCCCNAACCGCAACTCAACAGCAGGGTCAAATTCAATGATCGACCGCAAGAATCGCTATGGCCGCACCGCCGCCCGTATCCACGACGCCGACGGCCTCGCCCGGCGGCCATCATCGGCCACGATCGATATTCACGCCCACATCGTGGTCCCCCAAGCCGCCAAGCTGGCGCAGCCGCATGTCGATATTGCCCGGATTCCACTCGCGTATTTTGCCGATGCTGCAACCAAGGAGATCAATGCGCGGCAGGAGAACGACGTTCGTGAAGTCATGACCACGATCGATCGGCGTCTATTTGATCTTGACCGCATGGGCATCGATATTCAGGTCGTGGCCCCGGCGCCGGGCCAGTGTTACTATTCAATTGATTCCAAGATCGCAGAAGCCGCCCATCGCCTCGCCAATGATGGCGTGGTGGAATATTGCTCGCGCAAGCCCGACCGGTTTGTCGGCCTCGGTGTCGTTACGCTGCAGGAGCCGGAAATCGCCGTCCGCGAACTCGAGTACATCATGGGCGAGTTGAAATTGAAGGGCGTCGAAATCCTGACCAACGTCGACGGTCAGGAATTGTCCGATACGAAATTCCGCCCCTTCTTTGCCAGGGCCGAACAACTCGGGGCATTCATCATGATGCATCCGAACGGATTCACCCATGGCGAGCGCCTGACCCATTTCTATTTCAACAATATTCTCGGCAATCCGCTCGATACGACGCTCGCGCTCCACAATCTGATCTTTTCGGGAACGCTGGCGCGCTTCCCGGATCTGAAATTGATGGCCGTGCATGGTGGTGGCTATCTTCCCGGCTATTCCGGCCGGATCGACCACGCCTGGGGCGCGCGGCAGGATTGCCATGGCGAATTGCCATTGCCGCCGACGACGTATTTGCGGCAGGTCTATCTCGACACCGTGGTTTTCAGCTATCACCAGCTGGCATATCTGATCGACGTGTTCGGCCCCGACCGTATCGTGATGGGCACCGACTACCCCTTCGACATGGCNGAATATAATCCGATCGGACATGTCGCGGGGGTGCATGGGATGGACGAGGCAANGCTCGCCCAGATCGCCGGTGGCAATGCCGCAAGAGTGCTCGGCCTNGATGTCTGAGGTTTAGGTAGCTTAGTGAGCAGCGCCTGCCGTCCTGAACCCTGGCTGCTCGAACGGATGGGACGTCGCGAAAGCCGGCATCTCGAAGCAACGGTCGGCTAACCGGGCGACTACCGGAAAGGCGCTCAATTCAAGTTTGAGAAAATGCGCGCCCACGACCTGGCCTGCGATGCAGATATCGGCCAGGCCGGGCTCGGCGCCCAGGGCAAAAGGAGCCGGAGCGCGGCGCGCGAGCAGCCGTTCATAGGTCGCAAGCCCCTCGGTCGTCCAGTGCTTGCCCCAAGCCTCGATCGCTTTGGCATCGGCGCCAAACGTTTTGGCAAGATGATTGCGGACGCGAGGCACCACCAGCGGATGAGCATCGGCGACCGTCATCAGCGCCAGCGACCGCGCGTAGGCGCGCTCCTTTGCGTCCGCCGGTATTAACAGCGGTTTGGACTGGATATCGTCCAGGTATTCGATAATTGCCAGCGACTGGAACACGGAATGGCCGTCATGAATAAAGGTCGGCACTACACGCTCGGCATTGATGGCTTCGTAGCCACCTGGCTCGAATTGTTCGCCGGAAAGAATGTCGATCGGAATTTCCTCGAAAGCCAGGTCCTTAAGCCTAAGGGCAACCCGGACACGAAATGAAGCAATCGACCGCCAAAAACCGTAGACCTGTATATTCATCGAAAGACCCTCTACTCCACCATATTATGCTGCTGCCAGCGCAGCAGATAGGCCTGCAATCGCCAGATCATGGCCGACAGCGCCACGCCCACCAGCATCAGCACGATCACCGCGACCATCATCCCAGACGCCTCCGCCCGCGCCTCCGACTCGATAATCAAACGCCCGATACCCCGTTCCGCGCCGATGAATTCGCCGACGATGACGCCGATCAGCGCAAAGGAGATCGCCGGTGAAAGCGAGGCAAATACCCAGGCCATGGTGGAGGGGACTACCACCGTGCGGGTGATCTGCCATTCGCTGGCGCCAAGCAGGCGCGCGACATTGACGAAACCTTCGTCGATCGAGCGCGCGCCCTCGAACGTATTGAAGAACACCAGGAACACGACCACGATCCAGGACGTGACGACTTTCGAGGTGTCGCCGATCCCGAACGCCAGCACAATGATCGGCGCCAGCGCGATCCTTGGAATCGAGTTCACGGCCGTGATGAACGGCTGGAAGATCGCGCTGAGCCGGTCCGAACGTCCGAGAACCAAACCAGCCGCAAAACCGCTGGACACGCCAGTCACAAAGCCGAAGAAGGTATTCTTCAGCGTGATGGCGGTCGCAATCCATAGGTTGTTCTCGTNGCGNACCATACANTTGGCGAAATCGCCGTTGAACCAGCCATTGAACACGCCGAGCTTGGATTTGAGGCAGCTCAAGATGAGAAAGTGTTCGAATATTTCGGACGGTTTCGACACGAAATAAGGATCAAGCAGATCCGGTACCAACCAGGGAACGCGAGCATGCAGATCATATCCCCATTGCCAGATCGAAAGCACGGCGACGCAGATCAGCGCCTGCCAAACCCATGTACTGACGGGTCGATGCGTTCTCATGAGCTGCGGCCTTTGACGAATTCTTCCCCAAGCGAGTGCCAGATATGCTGGAACAGTTCGGCATAGCGCGGCGTCTCGCGCACCTTCACTGCATCGCGCGGCCGCGCAAAGTCCACGTCGAACATATCCTTGATCCGGCCGGGACGTGCGGAGAACAGGATGATGCGGTCGGCCAACGTCAATGCTTCGCCGAGGTCATGCGTAACGAACAAAACCGTTTGCTGCTCGCGTTCCCAGATTCGGAGCAGGACATCATGCATATCGATCTTGGTGTGGGTATCGAGCGCGCCGAAAGGCTCGTCCATCAACAGAATCTGCGGCTCGACAACCAGGGTGCGCATCAGGGCGGCGCGCTGGCGCATTCCGCCGGACAAAGCGGATGGATAAGCCTGCTCGAACCCCTGCAGGCCTGCCTGCACCACGCAGGCTGCGATGCGCGCCTTGCGCTCCGCGTCTGGAACGCCGGCCAATTGCAAGCCGTACCCGATATTATCGGCGACTGTCCGCCAGGGAAACAAAGTGTCGCGCTGGAAGATATAGCCGACCTCAGGCGTCGCTTTGCCGGCAATGACCGGTATGCCATCGATCAGGATTTGACCGCCGGTCGGCTTTACCAATGTCGCGATCATGTTAAGGATGGTGCTCTTGCCGGAGCCGGACGGCCCCAGCAAGGCAACGAATTCACCGCGGCGGACGCTGAAGGAGACATCGCACACCGCTTCGATGACCGTGCCCGCCAGCTGGAACGATTTGCTCAACCCCCTGACGTCGATACGCCGGACATCCGGCGACCGAGGCAGCGGCGTCGCAGACATGCCTTGCGCCTTCAAATCCTTGGCTTTCAAGCCGGATACGCTTTTCGAGCCGCTTCGATGAAGCCGGGGCTGACGACATCAGCGATGGCGAGCGGTTTGATGCCGGTCATTTCCCGGAACCAGACCTTTTCGCCCCGTGCGAAGCCTGCCGCATCGATGGTGGCGTCATAGTCGGCAACTTTTTGCAGCGCCGTGATTTCGAGAAGGTTGGCGCTGCGCGAGGTGCTGCCGACGTAAGGCTCGATAGCTGCGTAGATTTCGTCCGGCGAATGCGCCTTGATCCATTGCGTGGCCCGCCACAATGCCGTGACGAACGCCTGCATCTTGGGCGGGTCCTTGTCGATCGTCGACTGCAGGGTGAAATGCGACGTCACCGGAACTTTGCCGCCAATATATTTGTTCCAAATCGCTTCATCCGTTCCATCGAATAGCAGCGATCCCCAGCCCTGCTCCACCGATTCATTCAGTAGTGACAGCGAACTCACAAGCACATCGACCTGCTTGGTCTTGAGCGAGCCCAGCATGGTATCGACATTGCCGGTTCCGATCCAAGTGACCTTCTGGTCGAGCCCCATGGTTTCCATATAGTAGGAGGCCCAGACATGGTTGGTGCCTCCCAGCGACGACACCGAGATGATCGGCTTGCGTCCATCCGGCCGTTTCCAGGCCGTTAGCTCTTCCAGCGTCGTGATGCCCTGATCCCTGAGATCCTTGCGGATGATGAACATCACCGAACTGCTGCGGGTATCGACCGGCATCAGGACGCGCCCGTTGCGGCCGTGATTGCTGAGCTGCATCGGGTGGGTGATATCGCCGATACCGATGTCGCCTTGCGACGAAGCGATGATCTCGCGCGTCTTCACGCCGCTGCCGCCCTGGATCAATTTGCAATCGAGGCCAGCTTCCTTGAAGTATCCGATTCTATCCGCGACGAACTGGGTCTGATAGACGGGCACCGCGACCGGATAAATGACACGGCCGGTCTTGTCTTCGGCCCACGCCCGGCCGGTTGAGAGCGAGGCGCCACCGCACGCGATGATCGTCAGCACCGAACGCCTTGTGAAATGTGTTGTCATCACGCGTGCTCCCTCTGCTTGCTAACGACCTGTTCCAAGGCGTTCAGCACCGCATCGCCCATTTCCTGTGTCGAGAGCTTTGTTGCCCCCGGTTCGGCAATATCGGCCGTTCTCGCGCCGGCGGCCAAGGCCGTATCTACGGCCNTTTCGAGCAGGACCGCATCATCAGGCCGACTGAGCGTCATCCGCAGCATCATGGCGACGCTGAGAATGGAGCCGAGCGGGTTGGCGATGCCCTTGCCCGCGATGTCAGGCGCGCTGCCATGAACCGGCTCGTAAAGCGCCTTTCGACGCCCAAAGCGGTCCACCGGACCCAACGACGCCGACGGCAGCATGCCGAGCGANCCCGACGCCATTGCGGCGCAATCGGAGAGAATGTCGCCGAAGATATTCCCGGTTACCATCACGTCGAACTGCGAAGGTTGCCGGACGATCTGCATAGCGGCGTTGTCGACATACAGATGACTGAGTCCGACATCGGAAAATTCCGCGGCGTGCAAGGCGATGACTTCCTCGCGCCACAACACGCTGGTTTCGAGTACATTCGCCTTGTCCACCGAACAGACCCGGCCCTTCCGCGTCCGCGCCAGTTCGAAAGCTGCCCGCGCCACGCGGCGGACTTGATTGGTGGTGTATTGCTCGGTGTTGAAGCCGCGACGCTGCCCGTCAGCGAGTGTTTCGATACCGCGCGGTTCTCCGAAATAGATGCCGCTGGTAAGCTCGCGGACGATGACGAAGTCGACACCCCTAAGCACCTCGGCCTTCAGCGGCGCCGACTCGGCAAAAGCCGGATTGGCGACAATGGGCCTGAGGTTGGCGTAAAGATCATACTTGCTGCGCAACGATAGCAGGCTCCCCGCCTTGCGCGCCGCGGTGGGAACCTCTTTGGTCTCGGGACCGCCGGTTGCTCCCCAAAGAATCGCGTCGGCCTCATCCATCGCTTCGACGGTGTCCTGCGGCATTACCTTGCCGGTCGCCAGATAAGGGATGAGCCCGTATTGCGCTTCGCGCAGGACCATCGGAACGCCGCGCTTTGTGGCGAACCAGTTGAGGATCCGATGCGACTGCGCCGTCACTTCCGGGCCGATGCCCTCGCCGCCAACCACGGCCACTTTGATCATATTGGACAGACTATTCATGCCGATTTCCTTGCGAAGTGGATCCAGGGCCGCGCTGCACGGTCAGATGCTTGAAAGGCGCGGATTTCATCGTCGCGCTGCAATGTCAATGAGACTTCATCGAGACCGTCAAGCAGCCCGGCGCGCCGGCGCGGATCGATTTCGAAACTGTGCCGTTTTCCCGAGGGCGACGTGATCGTCTGCTCTTGCAAGTCGACGCCGATACGCCCGGCCCCCTGGGTGCTCTCGACTTCCGCAGCAAGCCCGTCGACGATCTCCTTATCGACAACGATAGGGAGGATTCCATTCTGAAAACAATTGGCGAAAAAAATGTCGCCAAAGCCCGATCCGATGATGGCGCGGATCCCCATCTCCTGCAGCGCCCACACCGCCCCTTCACGGGAAGAGCCGCAACCGAAATTCGGTCCGGTGACGAGAATTTCAGCTCGCCGATAAGGCTCCCGGTTCAAGATGAATTCGGGGTTCTCCGAACCGTCAGGCAGATAGCGCAACGAACCGAACGCCCATCCGCCGAGAGTGCCACGAACGGAGTTTCCGACGAGACGCTCGATGCGGATGATGACGTCGGTATCGATATTGGTACGCATGATCGGCGCGGCAATCGCGTTTAATTTGGTGAAGGGTTTCGGCATGCTAGCGCTCCATGGTCCGCACGTCGGCAATTGCGCCTGATATTGCCGCCGCCGCCGCCGTGGCCGGACTCGCCAGATGGGTGCGGGCTCGCGGCCCCTGTCGGCCGATGAAATTGCGATTCGATGTCGAGACCGAGCGCTGGCCGGGGCCCACGGTTTCGCCGTTGGCGGCCAGGCACATGGAGCATCCGGGCTCACGCCATTCGAAACCTGCATCCGTGAAAAGCTTGTCGAGCCCTTCGGCAACGGCGTCGCGCTTGACCGTCTCCGAACCCGGCACGACCCAGGCGCGTACACCAGGCGCAACCTTGCGGCCGCGCGCGACCTCGGCGGCGGCCCGCAAATCGCTCAAGCGGCTGTTGGTGCATGAGCCGATAAAGACCCAGTCGACAGGCGTGCCGATGATCGGCGCTCCCGGCTTTAGACCCATGTAGTCGAGCGCGGTCTCCATCGCGGCGCGACGCGCCGGATCGGCAATCGCCTGCGGATCGGGGACATGACCATCGACCCCGATGACGTGCTCGGGGCTGATGCCCCAGGTCACCTGTGGAATGATCTTCTCGACATCGATGACGACTTCTCGGTCGAACACCGCGTCGGCATCGCTCGGAAGCTGCCGCCACGCCTCTAGTGCCCGCTCCCACATCTCGCCTTGTGGCGCATAGGCTCGCCCGCGGATATAATCGTAAGTTCTCTCATCCGGCGCGATCAGACCCATCTTGGCGCCGAGCTCGATCGAAAGATTGCAGATGGTAAGCCGCCCCTCGATGGGCATATCCCTGATGGCGCTGCCGGCATATTCGACGGCGTAACCGGTACCACCAGCCGCCCCGATGTGGCCGATCAATGCAAGGATCAGGTCCTTGGCAGTCACGCCGAAGGGCAGCCGACCTTCAAACATCACGCGCATGGTTTTTGGCCGGCGCTGGATGATGGCCTGCGTTGCAAGCACATGTGTCAGTTCGCTTGATCCGATGCCGAAAGCCAGCGCACCCAAGCCGCCATGCGTGCAGGTATGGCTGTCGCCGCAAACGATCAGGCAACCGGGAAGGCTCAGGCCAAGTTCGGGGCCGATGACATGGACGATGCCCTGACCGGGCTCGTCGATGTCGAACATCTCGATGCCGTTGGCGGAGGTGTGGACCCTCAAAGCCTCCAGCAGTTCCTGCCCGATCTTGATCGTACCGGCCCGCCCGCGCGCCGTCGAAATGGCGTGGTCCGGCGTCGCGAATGTCAGCTCGGGGTTATGGACCGAAAGGTTGCGACTTTTGAGGTCGAGCAAGCCGCGCGAGCCGCCGAGGTCGTGCAGCAAATGGCGATCAACATGGAGGAGATCGGTATCATCGCCGATATGCGCGATGACGTGCTGGTCCCAGATTTTGGCCAGCAGCGTGCGGCCTGGCTTTTCCAATGGCCTATCCTCCCTTTTGGCTTCTCAGGCCGGCGGCATCCACCGCTAACCGCGTTTCACACGGCTTATGTTCAGGCCTCGGCCCGCCTGCATCAAAGCATAGCAGACGGCCGTTCGGCTAGAGGTGAGGCCGGAAGATCGCCGCTTGACAGGACACGAAGTCCATCTCGGCAACCCGATCGTGCAAGTCCGCTATGAACCCCTTTCCGTTTCGGAACGACACATGCCTGCGCCCGGTCTGCCGGAGCATTTCTCACGCTGGGGTATCATGGAAGATCTGTTCGAATTCATGTTCGGCGCCAGCGGGCGCATCAACAGGGCCAAATACTGGCGCTCGGTTCTGCTCTTTAGCTTCGCAGGGCTGTTGGCCGCCGTGATCCTGTTCACCGCCGCCGGCATCGCCGCGCCGCTCTTCATCATCATGGTCGTTGTCGTTTTTATCCCGTGGCTACTTTGGGGGTTCTCCATCACCACAGAGCGGCTGCGTGATCGCGACAAGAGCGCGTGGTGGCTATTGGTGTTCTACGGGCTGCCGGCGGTGCTGGGCCAGCTTGCAAAAACTGCCTGGATTGTCGGAATGACAGGCGCGGTGCTGCATTACATCCTGGAGCTAGCAGGCTTTGCACTCACGATCTGGGGATTTGTCGAAATCGGATGCCTGCGCGGTACCGCCGGGCCGAACGCATACGGCCGCAATCCGCTCGCACGCTAAACGGCAACGGACGCGCCACGCTGCGACACGCAAGCGCTGAACACCACTATAGCTCAAAAACGAAAAAAAGCCCGATGGCCAAAAGGCCACCGGGCGAATTTATGATTTCGGGAGTATGCTGCGAGTTATGCCGACGGCCGCGAGATCAAGCCAATTATCGAAACGATCGTCCTCTCATTTGATGGATTTTCGCCAATAAAGCGTATTCGGCCAGGCCCATGGATACTGCGGCTGGTACAGCCGATAGCCGGCCCGGATAAAGTTGTTGGCGGAGACGAGATTGTCGGTGGTATCCGAAACAATGCTGCACCATCCCTGATGCCGCGCGCGCGCTTCCAGCGCGCGCATCAGGCGCAGTTGAAGGGCATTGCCGCAGTGCTTCTTCAGCACGCCAACCCGACAGAAATATCCCGCATTGTATGCGCGTGTTGACGGAACGAGTCCGGCGAACGCAACCGGTATCGCGTCGTGATACGCGAGCCACCAATATCCCAAATCGAACTCGGGAATGGAAGCACCGTCAAAGAAAGTCAGGCGGTGAAGGTCAGCAAGCGTATCGGCGATTTCGTCGTCATGCCCGTCGACCTCGCGTATCCTGTACATCGGCCGGACCTTTAATCTGCTCGCAATTGCGTCGATTTGTCATCCCATACCGAACCGGGCGCCGAGCAGCGGTTCCCAGGCCGCGAGGTCGGTCGGTGCCGGGCCAAGGAACCGGTGCAATTGCCTAAGGAACGCACTGCGATTCCGGATGGAACTTCGGAGGACAAACTTCGTTTGCAGGTCGCAGGGCCCGGAGATTCAAATGGCTCAAACCGGCACGGCGCGACGAAGAAGGAATTCTGTCCCGGTACCCGGAAAAATTTCGGTAAGGCTGATCGTCAACGGTGTCGAAACCAAACTAGAAGTTGCGCCGTGGACCACGCTGCTTGACACGTTGCGGGATCATCTCGACCTGACCGGCACCAAAAAGGGCTGTGATCACGGTCAGTGCGGTGCCTGCACGGTGCTGGTAGACGGGCGGCGTATCAATTCCTGCCTCACGTTCGCCGTAATGAAGGACGGCGCGGAGATCACCACAATCGAAGGGTTAGCGACGGAAGGTGCGCTGCATCCCCTGCAGCAGGCGTTCATCGACCATGACGCGTTCCAATGCGGCTACTGTACGCCGGGTCAGATTTGTTCGGCCGCCGGCTTGATCGCCGAAGGTAAAGCGAAAAGCGCCGACGAAATTCGTGAATTGATGAGCGGTAACATCTGCCGCTGCGGTGCTTATCCAAACATCATAGCAGCGGTCCAGCAGGCGATGGACGCGATGGGACGCAAGCCATGATCAATTTCCAGTACGCGCAGGCAAACGACGTGGCCGATGCGGTACGTCAGATCGCCGCCGACAAGACAGCGAAATTCATCGCAGGCGGCACTAACCTCATCGACCTGATGAAACAGGATGTCGAACGCCCCGCTCGGTTGATCGACATTTCGCGGCTGCCGCTCAGAAACGTCGAGGAGACGGCGGGCGGAGGGCTCCGCATCGGCGCACTGGTGCCGAATTCGGACCTCGCCTGGCATCCTTTGGTCGAGCAGCGCTATCCCCTGTTGGGAAGCGCAATCCTGGCAGGTGCGTCGCAGCAGTTGCGCAACATGGCGTCAACAGGCGGCAATCTCCTGCAACGCACGCGCTGTTTTTATTTCTACGACACGGCGACGCCGTGCAACAAGCGCAAGCCCGGCTCAGGATGCTCCGCGATCGACGGCATCAACCGGATCAGTGCGATCCTCGGGACCAGCGATGCCTGCATCGCGACCCATCCTTCCGATATGTGCGTCGCCCTCGCCGCGCTTGAAGCCACGGTACATGTCGCGGGTACCAAAGGAGAACGCATGATTGCGTTCGAAGAATTCCACCGGCTGCCCGGAGATACGCCACAGCTTGATACCAACCTGCATCCGAACGAAATCGTGACCGCGATCGAGCTTCCGGCGCAGGGTTTTGCAAAGAATTACTCCTACCTGAAGATCCGCGATCGCCTCTCCTACGCCTTCGCTCTGGTCTCAGTCGCCGCCGCTATGGAACTCGAAGGAGGCACGATCAAGGAGGCGCGCCTCGCGCTTGGCGGCGTCGCCCACAAGCCGTGGCGCGATGCAGCGGCCGAAGCTGCGTTACGCGGGCAG